>CDTW01011001.1_pt1 | contig 14908 bp, 16 predicted proteins | sample 554901 | NCBI WGS metagenome assembly CDTW01 (sample SAMEA3182045, study PRJEB8094) | gut metagenome | biome: human; feature: gut; material: Stool; isolation source: human stools | place: Canada | collected 2011-11-01
GACGACCTCTCAGTCAGCCTTCGGCTGACAGCATCCCTACCCCTTTTGTCCCTTCGGGACATTTCCCCCTGATAGAGGGAATCGGCCCCTGGAAGGGGAGCCTTGGGGGGCGCCGCCGGAAGTACAGCTTGTTTATTCCACGATCTCGCCGCCGAGGTAGACGGCTTTGGGGGTCAGGTCGGGGGCGCAGACGACGAAGTCGGCGAGCTTGCCGGGCTCGATGGAGCCGATCTCGGCTTCGCGGCCGATCTGGCGCGCGGGGATGATGGTCGCGGAGCGGATGGCCTGCTCCATCGGGATGCCGAAGGAGATCGCCTTCTGCATGCACAGATACAGGTTCGTGGCCGAGCCCGCGATCGTGCCGTCGGCCAGCCGGGCCAGATTGTTTTCCAGCCACACGTCCTGCCCGCCGAGGGTGTACTGCCCGTCCGGCATGCCGCAGCAGCGCAGCGCGTCGGAGATAAGGCAGATCCTGCCCGGGAACAGGCGGAAGGCCATGCGCACGGCGCTCGGGTGTACGTGCTGGCCGTCGCAGATGAGCTCCGCGATCACATCCTCCCGCTCGGAGGCCGCACCGATGGGGCCGGGCTTGCGGTGGTGGATGCCGGGCATAGCGTTATACAGGTGCGTCAGATGGCGGGCCCCGGCGGCGAAGACCGCCGCGGCGTCTTCATAGCTGCAGTCGGTATGCGCGATGGAGACCGTGCAGAGCTTCGCGGCCTGCGCGGCAAAGTCTACTGCGCCCGGCAGCTCCGCCGCCACATCTACGATGCGCAGCAGCCCCTCGCTGGCCTCGTAGAGCGCGCGGAACGCTTCGAAGTCCGGCAGGCGGAGGTACGCGCCGTTCTGCGCGCCCTTTTTCTTCTCGGAGAAGAACGGCCCCTCCATCTGGATGCCCATCAGGCGGGCGCAGCCGGGGTGCGCGGCGCGGTTGTAGTCCGCTGCCGCGCGGAACGCGCGCGCGAGCACGTCATACGGCAGCGTCATCGACGCGGGCGCGAACGACGTGACGCCGTTCTTTGCCAGATAGCGCGCCATCGTCCGGATGCCGTCCGGGTCGCCGTCGGAAAAATCCGCGCCGGAATTGCCGTGGTTGTGGATATCGATCAGGCCGGGGATCACGCGCGCACCGCCAAGATCCGTGCCCGGCATATCGGGACTTTGCGGCAGGATCTCGCCGAACCGCCCGTCCTCGACGGTGAATGCGCCGCGGACAAAGCCCTGCGGCGTGAAAATTTCTGCATGTTTAAACAGCATCGGGAACCTCCGGCAGACTGGCCGCGGCCATCGACTGACCGACGCGGCGGAATTTCTCATCCGGCAGCATGACCTGCACCTTTTGGGCGAGCGCCGGGTATTCCTCCCGCAGGATCCTGCAGCATTCGCCCACGATCAGCTCGCCGCCCACGCCGGAGGCGACGCGGCCAAGCACGATCAGGTGCCGGATATCATATGTCATTTCATAGAGCGGCACCGTATGCGCCAGATACGCGCCGATGGTGCGGAAAATATCCTTTGCCCGCTCGTCGCCGCCCTCGGCCAGCGCCTGTACGGTCTTGAGCTTCTCCGCGGGGCTCAGCCCCTCGTCCAGCGCGATGCCCGCGGCGGGCGCGAGCTTAATGACGGCGTCCTGCGAGAAATACTTGCAGCCCACGCCCCGGTCGCCGGACCATTCGTCGACGGCGGCCGTCTCACTCAAATCGACCGGCGCGAACGCCAGCTCGTTGAACCAGCCGAGCAGATCGCCGTTGCGGTCAATGTACCCGGCCGCCTCGCTCGTGCCCATGGCAAGGCCCATGACGCAGCCGTCCTGCAGACTCATCGCGCCCGCGAGCGCGGTCACGTCGCCGTCGTTGGCGACGACGATCGGCACGTCGCCGATCTCTTTGGCTGCGCGGTCATAGATGGACTTGACCTGCTCGCGCTGCGCGCGCGGGATCTTCAGAAACAGCGAGGAGACCATCGGACTGTTGCCCACGAACGTCCCCGCGGACGAGACGCCGATGCCGTCGACCCGCGGCAGCTTGGAAGCGGCGGTCTTGAAGGCGCTGACGATGCCGTCATACTGGTAGCTGAGATCCTCTGAGGTCTTCGGGTGCCAGACGACCTCCTCGGAGTAGACGGTCTGCCCGTCGATCACGGCCGAGACCTTGCGGTCGGAGCCGCCGGCGTCAAAGCCGATGCGGCAGCCGTTGGTGTGGCCGCCGACACGGATGGGCTTTTCGTTCGGTTTGGGCAGGTGCGCCCAGTCGCAAATGACGATCTCGAACGGGACCTCAAACACGTCCTGCATGAAGCCCACGTCGAACGCGCGCCGCCCGTCCGGGCAGTATTCCGCCTGCAGGCGCTTTGCCAGCGCATCGTCGCCGCAGAGCCAGACGCGAAGGCCGCCCGCGCTCCACAGAAGCAGCTTCACGAAGCGCTCGATATAGCGGTAATTGGACTCGGCGAAATCCTCGCCGCGCAGCTTCGTCTCAAACACGGAGACGGCCCCGTGGTCGCGCTCGACCGCGAGGGCAAACGGGCGCGACGCCTCTTTTTCATATTCCCTGCGCCAGACGCCGAAGGGGATGAACGCAGGGTCCAGCAGCGGCTGATTTTTGAGCGCTGCTTCGATCCCAAGATAGTGCATGTTGTTTCCTCTCAATCTTTTGTGTCCGGCCAGAGGCGTTCTTCGTAGACGCCTGCGGCCTTGAGCGCGCGGATGGCGTCCTTGACGGAGGCCAGATCCTCGCGGTAGGTCACGCCGTGCCAGACCTCCTCGCAGGGCAGCACGCGCACGCGGGCCGTGCCCGCCTGCAGCTGGGCGTTGACGGCGACGGGGAGATAGAACTCACGCTTCAGCGGGTCCTGCGGCACATCCTCCGCAAAGAACGTTCCCAGCCGCTGCCAGAGCTCCGTGACCATCGGCTGGGTAAAGCCCCAGATGTTCATGGAGACGATGGTATCGCCCGGCAGATCGATGAAGGTCTCGTTGTCCTCGGTGTAGACGGCGTGCTCGCCGCGCTGGTAGATCTTCGTGCGCTCGACGATGTCGACGAGCATCCCGTCCTGCACCTCACACACGCCGCGGGCGACGGAGCCGAACTTCGTCACGGTATTGCGCACACGGTAGCCGACCATGGCGTACTGGTGCGGATCCTCGTTCGTGCGGAGGAACTCATAGATCTCGCTGAAGGCCGTGCGGCCATAAAAATCGTCCGAATTGATGACCGCGAACGGCCCGTGCAGCACGTTCCGGCAGCAGGCGACGGCCTGCCCCGTGCCCCAGGGCTTGATCCGCCCCTCCGGGACCTCACAGCCCGCGGGGATATCCGTCAGCTCCTGATAGACGTACTCGACGTTGAAAAACCGCTCCATGCGGTCGCCGATCCGCTCGCGGAACAGCGCCTCATGCTCCCGCTTGATGATGAAGACCAGATCGCGGAAGCCCGCGCGGCGGGCGTCGTACATGGAAAAGTCAATGATGCTGTGACCCTCGTCGTCGACGGGCTCCATCTGCTTGAGCCCGCCGAAGCGGCTGCCCATCCCGGCGGCCATGATCACAAGCTTCGGTGCATCCTGATACATAAAACTGCCTCCTATCCTGCCATCCCGGCAGCTCATAAAAATTCGATCTTCTGTGCCTGTACATCCACCCGCGCCGGGACCCCGAGCGGCACGATGCAGCGCGGCAGCGCGTGGCCGACGTTCAGCCCGCACACGACCGGCAGCGCCGGATCATCGATCACCTGCCGCAGCAGCCGCTCATATTCCGCCTGCCATACGCCGTCCATCGGCCGCCCGACCAGCACGCCGCTGACCGCCGCGAACACCCCAGCGTCCTTCAGGTATTCCAGCGCCTTTTTGTATTTCGCGGGCGCTATCTGTTCCTCGCTCGATTCGAGCAGCAGGATCCTGCCCCGCCATTCCTCTTTTGCCGGGAACAGCCCGTATTTCCGGCAGATCTCCGGCATGTCCGCATAGCGCGCGGGGTCAAACATGTCAAAGATGCTGTCGATGCAGCCGCCGAGGATCTCGCCGGAAAACTGCCCGCTGCCCTGCAGCAGGCGGAAGCCGCCGAGTTTCTTTGCCGCGAGCGGCGTGCCGAGCTGTGATTCGCCAAAGTTCTTCCGGCTCTCGTACACGGTATCGCTCGGCCGGATGCAGCGGATGCGGCCGGTCGTCAGCAGCTCCTCAAAATACTGCCGGGTGTAGGGCAGCATCGTCCGGCTCAGCTCGCAGACGTCCGGGAGGAACGCCTGCCCGTAAAACGTCGGCAGCCCGACCTTGCGGAGCATGAAATGGTCGATCGTGGTGTCGGAAAAACCGAGGAAGGGCTTCTGCGTCACGGCCCGCTGCAGTTCGCCGGTCTCAAACAGATACGGCGCGAGCCGGTAGGTATCGTCGCCGCCGATGGCACAGAGGATCAGATCGATCTCCGGGTCCCGGAACGCCTGCAGCAGATCCTCCGCCCGCCATTCCGGATGTGCACGCAGTGCCTCGAGCCCCGCGCGGGCATGGGGCAGGAACCGGACCTGCAGGCCGTAGTCCTGCAGGCGCGCAAGGCCGAGTCGGACCTCATGCTGCACAAACGGCTCGCCCAGGATCCCGCTCGACAAGCTGACGATCCCGACCGTCCGGATCATACGCCGTCCCTCCCCTGCATACTCTTATTGTATATGGTATCGGTTCCGCGGCCCGTTTGCAAGCCTTTTCTGCGCACTTCCCGGAAAATGCCCGGAAATTTCACCGTATCCGGAATGCTTGCAGATTTCCGGCTCCTGTGGTACAATGCATTTACCAAAAATGAAATGAGGTGAGGATACGAACCTGTCTGCGCTGATCGCCGGGGCCAGCCCGGTCGCCGGTGTAATCATCTCTGTCGCGCTGATGCTGTTTTCCGGCTTTCTGATGACGCGGCTGACCAAGCTCGCGCGGCTGCCGAACGTCACGGCGTATATCCTGGCCGGGATCCTCATCGGCCCCTATGTTCTGAACCTCGTGCCGCAGCGGATCATCGACGGCACGGATTTTCTTTCTGATATCGCGCTGGCCTTCATCGCGTTCTCCACGGGCGAGTTCTTCAAGCTCGACATCCTGAAGAGAAACGGCATGAAGGTCGTCTGGATCACGATCCTGGAGGCCGTTCTGGCCTCAGTCTTTATTTTTATCCTGACGTATTTCGTGCTCCGGCTCGATCTGGCATTCTCGATCGTGCTGGCTGCACTCGCCTCGGCCACGGCCCCGGCCTCCACGATGATGACCATCCGGCAGACGGGCGCGAAGGGCGATTTTGTCGATACCCTCCTGCAGGTCGTGGCACTGGATGATGTGGTGGGGCTGGTCCTCTATTCGGTCGCCATCTCCATCGCGCTGGCTTCTTTAAGCGGTGCGAGCGGATTCTCATTCGAAACGCTCGGCAAGCCAGTGGTGCTGAATCTGCTGGTCGTCGGGCTCGGCAGCCTCTTTGGGCTTTCTATGAAACTTCTGATGCCGCAGAAGCGTTCAAAAGACAATAAGCTCATCATCTCCGTGGCGCTTTTATTCGCGTTCTGCGGCGTGTGCGCGCTGCTGGACCTGTCTCCCCTGCTCGGCTGCATGATGATGGGCACGGTCTATACCAACATCGCGGACGACGACAAGCTCTTCAAGCAGCTCAACTATTTCAGCCCCCCGATCCTGCTTCTGTTCTTCGTGCGCTCCGGCATGTCGTTCCAGCTCGATGCGCTGGTCTCCTCGTCCGGGAATCTCGACGGCGTGCCGCTGCTGGTGATCGGCGTGAGCTATTTCCTCGTGCGCATCCTCGGCAAATACGCGGGCGCGTGGCTCGGCTGCCGGCTGGTGAAAAAGGACCGGCTGGTGCGCAACTATCTGGGCCTTGCCCTCATCCCGCAGGCGGGCGTGGCCATCGGCCTCGCGGCCCTCGGCGCGCGGACGCTCGGCGGCACGATGGGCAGCGATCTGCAGACCATCATCCTCGCCTCGAGCGTCCTGTATGAGCTCATCGGCCCCGGCTGCGCGAAGCTGGCGCTGTACTTATCCAAATCGTATTCCACCAAGCTCGAGGACGTCGCCGTCGTGGCGGAGATCACCGAGACAGGCGAACAAAAATCCGACGTACAGCTGCTCATCGAGCGCATCCGGAAGATCCAGTCGGAGCTTCCGCCGCTGGAGAGCGACGTGTCGGAGGAAGAGGCCGCCTTTACCGAGGCCGCCGAAGAGCAGCTGGCCCAGACGCAGGCCCAGCGGCGGTATTTCTATCTCAGGAGGTAACAGAGCATGAAAACAGACTGGATCGCCGGGCTTCTCGGCCCGTGGAGCGCGGAGCTGACGCTCGGCTCCATCTTTCTGCGGCTGGCCGTCAGCATGGCCCTGGCCGCCATCATCGGCTGCGAGCGCTCGAGCAAGCGGCACTCGGCCGGTCTTCGCACCTTCATCCTTGTGAGCCTCGCGGGCACGGCCACGATGCTCATCGACCAGTATCTCATGGACGTTCTGCCCATCACGATCCCGCTCCTCTCCGCGGCCGCCGTCATCGGCATGACGACCATCAGCGGCAACTCCATCCTCTTCAGCTCCAAAAACCAGATCAAGGGCCTGACGACCTCAGTCGGTCTCTGGTGCTGCGGGATCGTGGGGCTGGCGCTCGGCGCGGGGCTCTATACGCTGGCGCTGGTGCTGTTTTTCGCGCTGCTGTGCAGCATGTCCGGCCTGCCCGCGCTCGAGACGCACCTGAAAGACCGCTCGAACCACTTTGAGGTCCATCTGGAGCTCAAAAACAAGTCCGACCTGCCGGACTTCGTCTCGACCGTCCGCGCCCTCGGCATACGCATCGACGATATCGAGTCGAATCCCGCGTACTTGAATTCCGGCCTCAGCGTCTTCACCGTCTCCTTCACCGTGGCCAGCGCCGAGCTCAAGCAGTACAAAAAGCACGGCGAGATCATCGAAGCCCTCCGCTCCCTCGACTACGTCTATTACATCGAAGAGATGAACTGACACGGCAACAGCAAAACAGCGCCTGTCCTGTGGACGGGCGCTGTTTTTTCGTCGTTCTGCCGCTGTTCCGTCCTTCTTCTCCGGACTTTTGTCCGTGGGTGGGATTGTTTTTTGCCGCCGGCTGTGATACACTGATACAGCCGCGCGCAGCGCGGCAGAAGAGAGGAGATAACCATGAACCACGCAGAACACAAAAGAAGTACGTTTTCCGGAAAGATCGGCTTTGTGCTCTCGGCCGCCGGCGCGTCCGTCGGCCTCGGCAACATCTGGCGCTTTCCGTATCTGGCCGCCAAATACGGCGGCGGTATTTTCCTGCTCGTCTACATCATTCTGGCCATGACGTTCGGCTATACCATGATCGTAGCAGAGACCTCGCTCGGCCGCATGACCGGCAAGAGCCCGGTCGGCGCGTTCAACACGTTCGGCAGCTCCGGCTGGCTGAAATTCGGCGGCTGGATCAACGCGATCATCCCCATCCTCATCGTGCCGTATTACTCGGTCATCGGCGGCTGGGTCGTCAAATACCTGGCCAAGTACGTCCTCGGCCACGGCAGCCAGCTCGCGGCTGACGGCTATTTCGGCTCGTTCATCTCGAACGGCGTGTCCACGGAGCTCTGCTTCGTCATTTTCGCCGCGCTGACGCTGGCGGTCATCTTCGCGGGCGTGGAAAACGGCATCGAGCGCGTATCCAAGTTCATGATGCCGGTGCTGGTCGTGCTGTCGATCATCATCGCCGTCTATTCCGTGACGCGCCCGGGCGCGCTGGCGGGCGTCAAATACTTCCTCGTGCCGGACATCGAGCATTTCTCGTGGATGACCGTCGTGGCCGCCATGGGGCAGATGTTCTACTCGCTGTCCATCGCCATGGGCATCCTGATCACCTTCGGCTCCTACATGAAAAAAGACATCTCCATTGAGGGCTCTACCCGCAACGTCGAGGTCTTCGATACGGCCATTGCCATCATGGCGGGCCTGATGATCATCCCGGCGGTCTTCGCCTTCTCCGGCGGCGACCCGGCGGCGCTGAATGCCGGCCCGTCACTGATGTTCATCACCATCCCCAAGGTCTTCGACTCCATGGGCCTCGGCACGGCCATCGGCATTCTGTTCTTCGTCCTCGTGCTCTTCGCCGCGCTGACCAGCTCGATCGCGCTGACAGAAAGCGCCGTCTCGACCTTCCAGGACGAGCTCGGCTGGGCCCGGAAGAAGTCCACGGCCGTTGTCGGCGTCGTCATGCTGGCGCTCGGCACGCTCTCGTCACTCGGCTACGGCCCGCTGGCAGGCGTGACGATCATCGGGATGCAGTTCCTTGATTTCTTCGATTTCCTGACGAATTCCGTCATGATGCCCATCGCGGCCATCGCCATCTGCCTGCTGGTCTCCCGCGCCGTCGGCGTCGGCCGGATCGAGCAGGAGGTCCTGCTTGGCGAGTCCACGTTCCGCCGCAAGAAGGTCTTCAACACCATGATCCGCTTCCTCTGCCCCTTCTTCGCCGCCATCATCCTCCTGAGCTCCGTCGCCAACGCCCTCGGCTGGATCTCGATGTGATAACAACCCCCGGTGCCGTTCCGCTGTGAACAGCACCGGGGGTTCCGTCTGTGGCTTCAAAGGTCATCCACACCGGTGTGGATGCGGCGGAGGAGGTGTTCGGTCATGCCTTGGCGGAGGATGCAGAGCTGGTGGAAATATCCTGATCGTGATAGTAAAAGGATTTGCGGTTGATCCCGCAGTCCTCGGTGATCATCCGGACGGTGATATCGCACAGCGGATAGGTATCCAGCAGCTTCAGGAAGCTCGCCTGGATGGCCTGCTTTGTAAAACCGGACATGGCAGTTCTCCTGTAGATGGTGCCTCTATGATACCATAGCCCCGCCAAAACCGCAACCGCGGGGCGCGCGCGCATCCTTCCGACGCGAATTGCGGAAAAAGCGGCGTGTTCTGCACTTCCGGACGGCGTGATCTTCCGCTAAAATGGCGCCATCCGACAAAGCGCAGGAGGGTTTTCATCATGGCAAAAACAGCATTGGTCACAGGCGCGTCCAGCGGCATCGCCGGATGGTCGCGCAGGAGCTCAAATCGGCAGGATTCAAGGTCTACGCCGCCGCGCGGCGAGTCGACCGCATGGCGGATCTGGAGAAGGACGGCATCACGCCGGTGGCGCTTGATCTGACAAGGGACGGATCCATTGCAGCGTGCGTGAACACCATCCTTTCCAAGGAAAAAAGCATTGACGTGCTGGTGAACAACGCCGGGTACGGCTCTTACGGCGCGATCGAGGATGTGCCGCTGGAGGAGGGCCGCCGTCAGTTTGAGGTCAACCTATTCGGCATGGCACGGCTCATCCGGCTTGTCACCCCGGCAATGCGGGAGCAGCACTACGAGAAAATCGTCAGCATCTCCTCGATGGGCGGGAAGATCTGGACGAAGTTCGGCGGCTGGTATCACGCGACGAAGTACGCTGTGGAGGGCCTGTCTGACTGTCTGCGGATGGAGCTGCAGTCGTTCGGCATCGATGTCGTCGTGGTGGAGCCGGGCGGGATCAAGACCGATTGGGGTCTTATCACCGCGGAAAATCTGAAAAAGAGGCCAGAAGGAGGGCTTCGCATGACAAATTTTCTGATTGGCAGAGCTTACCGGGACTATCTCTCCGCTATGGGCTTCTGCGTGGAGCAGGTCCTGAAAAAGGCCGGGCTGCCGGAGGATCTGTTCGCGCGGCAGGCGCCGTGCCTGGGCGCGGAGGAATACTTCCGCTTCCTGCAGCCCGGACGCGCGGACCTGCCTGCGGCGGCTGGCGCAGTACAAGCCGCTGATCGGCGCGCTTTTATATCGCGTCGAAGAGACCGAGACGGGGCTCAGCGTGGAGCTCGTATCCGCCCGCGCGGGGCTGGAGCTTCCGGAGATCCTCGTTGGGATCGAGTTCGTTTTCCTCGTCGGGCTGATCCGCAAGGCGACGCAGGAGCCGGTCACGCCGCTGTCCGCTGCAGCAAGGCAGCCGGTGAAGAACCCCGCTTACGCGGAGTTTCTCGGCGTGCCCATCACGCAGGGCGGGCAGGACCGGCTCGTTTCAGCGGGCGTTTTCCGCGTGGACGGGCGCGTCCGTCAGCAAAAGCCGTCAGCCGGGTGTCTGACGGCTTTGCCGTTCGTCGGGTCGGTACCCTCAATCAGGCTTTTGGGCGGTGAGGCAGAGCCAGCGGGAGGTCTTATGGATCTGGATCCTGCGGAAGCCGGCTTGCTCCAGCAGCCGCTGCAGCTCGGCGGCGGGGTAGATCCGCATGCCGGCGATCTTTTTTGTCCACGCCTCGTCCCCGGGCGCGTCGCCGCTGCATTCGTTGCAGATGAGAAGCGTGCCGCCGGGGCGCAGCACGCGGCGGATCTCGCGGAAGCTTTTTGGCAGGTCCGGCCAGAAATAGACCGTCTCAAACGCCGTGACGGCGTCGAACCAGTCCGCGGCAAAGATCAGCTCGTCCACGCTCCCCTGCCATACAGCGCAGCGGCCGTCCGCGATGGCGCTGCGGTTGACGCGCCGCGCCGTCGTGACGCTCACGTCAGAAATATCAACGCCCTTGACGATGCCCTGCGGGCATTTTTTCAGGAGCGTGCGGATGTTTGCCCCGCCGCCGCAGCCGCAGTCGAGGACCTTTGCGTCCGCAGAAAGCAGCAGGAACCGCAGGCCCCAGCGCGCCAGCGCGCGGTGGCCGACGTTCATCATGCGGACCATGAGCTTGCCGCCCAGCCCGGCCGGGCTGCGGGTATTTTCCAAAAATGACATGGGTATGCCTCCTTCCGGTAAAAAAGAACTGGAACCCCTGCACCTACCGGAGCTTCAGGCAGAAGTCGCAGCAGTCGTTGCCGCGGCCGAGTGTCCTGGTGCGGCGCCAGAGAAGGTCGGGGTGCAGGTCGTCGTAGGTGATATCGTCGCTGTCGCAGAAGCAGGGACAAAGCTCCGGGCAGCCGTAGTGCACGCAGGCGTCGTGATAGGGGCATTTCGTCATGTCGATACGCCAGACACCGCCAGTGGTCTCGATCTCCCGGGCCTCAAAGCCCGCCGCCTCGCCGAACATCCGCCGGGTCTGCTTCGTGAAGATCCCCGGCGTTTTCCGGGGCAGGCCGGGGATGCGCATCAGGGCGAGGAAGAGCTTCCGGAGCTTCCAGGCGCGCTGCTCCACATAGCCGTGGACCGTCTGCAGGGCTTCTTCCTTCGGCATGACGGTCTGCAGCGTCTCATAGGCTGCGATGCCGGGCAGGATCTGCTTTTCCAGATGGAACTGCTTTTCCTTGCCCGCCGCGGCGTTATCTGCCCGCAGGGCCTGCAGACGCGCGTCGAAGGCGGCATTCAGCACGTCCGCCTGCGTCAGGTACATGGTCAGGCCCTCGATGATGACGAGCGCCGGGCCGGACGGCTCTTTGACCTCTGAGCCCCAATCGTCCATGGCAGACATGGCGAGCTGCGAGATGCTGCCGCTCTCCGGCAGGAGCGCTTCGCGCACCGCGATGGTCTCGGGCAGGTCGAGGTTATACCAGTGGGCGTAGCCCTGCATCCGGTAGCAGCGGGTATCGAGCCCGCAGGCGAGATTCATGACAGTCGCGCCGGATGAGCCGGTCTGTCCGCCGGCACGCGCCCGACACGTAAAAGCAGCCGCAGAACGTTCCGCCGGGGCGCAGCACCCGGAAGGTCTCGCGGTAGGCCGCCTCCTTGTCGGGGAAGGCATGGAAGCCATTGAGCGAAAGTACCGCGTCAAAGCTGCCGTCCTCGAACGGGAGCTCGCCCACATCCCCCTGCCGGAACGAGACGTTCTGCACTCCCAGCCGGTCCGCCTTTTCCTTCGCCTGCGCCATCATGTCCGGCGAGTAATCGAGGCAGGTGACCTCTGCCTTGGGCAGCGTCTGATAGAACGGCATGGTGAGGATGCCCGTCCCGACCGGGACCTCCAGCAGCCGCCCGGAAAAATCCTCCGGGATGCCGGACAGGGCTTTTTCCTGATACTCGCTGCACATCTGCTTGTCCATATCCCAGACCAGACGGCACACCAGCCTGCCCGGCAGCGTGGAGCAGGTCATCATGCCGTCGTAAAAGCTGCTGCCCGTCAGGCGGTACGCACTGCGGATCGCTTCTTTTCGTTCCATGCGGTCCTCCTTTTCAGCGCACGAGCAGCGCCATGACGCCCGCGAGGATCGCGGAGATCACGGCCATCCCGGCGGTGCCGAAGAGCCATTTGCGTGCCTTGTCCTTGCCGGTGATATAGGGCTTGAGGTCCTCTGTGCCGGGGGTGGTCCAGGCCTTGGTATGGCCGACCCACCAGTCGTCGATGAGGAACCGGTCGATCACGTTCATGACCGACAAAATGACGAGCAGCTGCCAGAAGCCGGGCAGAAAGCCCCGTGCGCCGTTGACCGCGTACACGCAGATCAGCACGTAGGCGATATACCCCGGCATGCAGATGCACTTGAAGCGCAGACTGTTTTTCCGGATGGCTTCATGGGTCGTAAGGCCCAGCTCGACGCAGCGCTCCTGCACGTCGGCGTGATAGAGGTGGACCATCCCCACCGCGCCCTTGCGGATGCCGACCGCGCAGACAAGGACCAGCAGCACACCAAGGCCCAGCCCCTCCAGAAGTACCTGCATGATCATGTTCATTTCCTTCTGTGTCTTCATTTTCCCGCTGTTTTGGCCCCTGCGGCAGCCGCTGTTTCTCAGTTAGATATTTCTAACCAGCGCGGCACAAAAAAGCCGCCGCAGGCCTGCCCCGCTCCGGACCGTTTTTTCAAGGGTATTCTAGCACCGCCGCACGCACTTTTCAAGACGGAAAGCGCCCGATCCGCGCCAAAATTTAAAGAAAATCGCCGCAAACCGGGCAGCGCCCGCCCGGGGAGCCGGGCGGGCGCTGCGTCTGTTATGCCAGGTAGATCGTATCGAGCAGGCGGATCGCGGAAGGGGTCCGGAAGACGCGTTCGCGCGCAGCTTCGATGGCGGGGCGGGCGCAGGTGCCCTCGTCCGCGTTGACGAGGAAATCCGCCTCGAGCAGGATCCGGTGGTCCGGGCCGTCCACGTTCGTATCGGTATGGTGGTGCGCAGCCAGCCAGCTGATGCGGTCCACGTCCGCGCGGCTGACGGGCAGATCGGCAAAGAACGCCTCCACCAGCGGTGGGCTCTCCAGCTCCTGATGCTTGCCGTTGGTATCGCCGTATTTCTCCCGGCACAGCGGGCAGGCGATGTCATGCACCACGGCGGCCAGCTCCAGCACCTCCTGCGTGTGCCCGTCCAGCTCTTCCAGCTCGCCGATGGTCTTCGCCATGGCCCAGACCTTGAGGAAATGGGCAATATCGTGCCTGTTTCCGTGGTAAAATCCGATCATTTTCCGGGTCGCGGCTGCAACGTTTTTCATCTTGTTCCCTCCTGTCAAAGTGCCGTGCCGGTCTTCGGCACGAAAAAGCGGTGCATGTCCGCATGCTCCAGCTCCAGCAGCTTCACCTTCCGCGCGATCCCGCCGCCGTAGCCGGTCAGGCTTCCGTTCGTGCCAACGACGCGGTGGCACGGGATCATCAGCGAGATCGGGTTGTGCCCCACCGCGCCGCCGACGGCCTGCGCGGACATGTTCGCAAGCCCCTGCCGCTTTGCGACCTCGGCGGCGATCTGGCCGTAGGTCATGGTGCTTCCGTAGGGGATCGTCAGCATGATCTCGCAGACCTGCCTGCGGAAGGGGGTGGAGTCATACCGCAGGGGCGGCAGATGATCCGGCGCGCGGCCGGAGAAATAAACGTCCAGCCAGCGCCGGGCGTCCTGGAACAGCGGCCGCTCCTGCCGCTCGGTCTGCCTGGGCAGGATGCTGCCGAAATACCGCTGTCCGTTGAACCAGAGTCCGATGATGGCCTCCTCGTCGCACGCCAGCGTGATCGTGCCGAGGGGCGAGGGGTATTCCGTTGTGTAGACCATGTCAGTGCGCCTCCCGTTTGCTTTTCGGCTTGTAGTCCTTCAGCTCCGGGATCGCGCCGCCGGAGACGGCCCAGAGGTAGAGGCTGGCCACGCTGCCGTATGGGCTGTAGCGGCGGCGGTATTTTTCAAACAGCCGGCGGTCGATCGCGCGGTGGTGGTAGACCATGCGCAGGCCGCGCTGGATGGCAAGATCGTCGTAGCTCAGGATATCCGGGCGCTGCAGGCAGAACAGCAGGATCATCTCCGCCGTCCAGACGCCGATGCCCTTGAGGCTGCTGAGCGCCCGGATGGCGTCTGCATCGCCCATATGCGCCACGGCGTCCAGGTCGAACGCGCCGGTATGGACCTTTTCGGCGAAGTCCGTGATGTATTCCGCCTTGCGGAAGGTCATGCCGAGCGACTGCAGCTCTGGCACGCCCGCAGCTAAGATCGTTTCCGCGCTGACTGCCCCCAGCGCATCCTGCATCCGCTGCCAGATCGTCGCCTGGGCCTTCATGGAGATCTGCTGACCGATGATGTGGTGGATGACGGCGGAAAACAGGTCCGGATCCACCGCGCGGTCGACGTGCCCGATGCGGTCGATGACCTCGCCGAGCCGCTTGTCCTTTTTCCGCAGCCAGGCAAGCTCCGTCTCTCCATATGCAAAAACCATAGCTGTCACCCCTTACAGATTTTTCAGGATCAGCGAAATGCCGGACAGCACCAGCAGGATGGACGTGATCTTTTTGACGAGCGATTCATTCATGCGGCTGCTGCACTTCATGCCGAGGAACAGCCCTGCGAGCGCGAACGGGAGCAGCAGCAGGGCGGTTTTCAGGGTATCGAATGTCAGCAGGCCCAATACGCTGTAAAGCACGATACGGAACGTGTTGTCCACGATAAACACCGCGCTGATATTTGCCTTGAACGAACCGCCGTCCTCGGTCACGCGGCTGACATAGGCGGCCAGCAGCGCGCCCACGCCGAACAGCCCGCACAGCACGCCCGCCGTCACGC
>CDTW01013757.1_pt1 | contig 14454 bp, 10 predicted proteins | sample 554901 | NCBI WGS metagenome assembly CDTW01 (sample SAMEA3182045, study PRJEB8094) | gut metagenome | biome: human; feature: gut; material: Stool; isolation source: human stools | place: Canada | collected 2011-11-01
ATCAAAGATTTAACCGACAAAGAAAAACAAAGCCATCGAAAACAGCTCCGTCCCCGTCTAATACAGATTACCTAACTTTGTCCGGTAGCTGGCAGCAACGCTCTGCTGAACCGACAATGGAAACTCATCGTTCCAAACAGATTTCTGCATAGCGGTATCGGACAACTCAGCCCAATGGGAAGCGGGCAAAGAATAGTTACCATAGACCGGCAAAGCCACAGGAGCCTTACCCGACCTGCGGGAAATATAAAGAGCTCCCCCCAGAACAAGCAACAACGCCATACCGGCAGCCAAAATCCGGTAACGTCTCAAGAAGACAGGCTTTTCCTGCACACTGCGGGAAACCTCCAGTGCCGAAGCATAACGTTCTGCCGGCTTACGACGCGTACATCTCCGCGAAACAGCAGCCAGTTTTTTGTCCTTCAGGCTTTCGGCCATCTCGCCAATGATTATGCCCAACGAATAAATATCGGCACGCAGATCAAGAGGCTGTCCAGGTTTCAGGGCTTCAGGAGCCAAGTAATAGCGGGTACCGGCAGGAAGCTTTAACGCATCGTAATCGTCACAGTCGGACAAGCCGAAATCGATCAATTTTACATTATGACCATTATGAGTCACTAGTATATTTTCCGGTTTCAAGTCTCGGTGTACAATCTGTTTCCCGTGCAGATAATGAAGCGCACTGCAAAGTTCGGTTATAAACTTACGCGCCAGTTCCGGTGTCAGCAGACCACGCTGCATAACTTCCTTCAGCGTAATTCCGTCAATGTACTCCAGCACAATGCAATGTCCCAGCTCCGGTAAAGTTTCCCAGCCTAAGGCTCTGCAGATATGAGGGTGCTCCAGTTGATAACCGATATCGAATTCTTTCCGCAACGCCTGTTCATAGAAATCGCTGCCAATGTATTCGGGCTTCAACGCTTTCAAAATATGCAAGCGATTATAACGCTGACAACGGAACAGACGTGCATAACCCGACACGGACACATACACCTCCGTCAGATTCGAAAAGCTCTGTTCGCCCGACTGAACGTCAGCATCGATAAATCCGGACGAAACTTCATTCTCTGCCATTGGCCAGCCCATTTAATAATGTCAATCCACCGTTACGCCCTGCGATGAAAGGCGAAAGCTTCACACCGTCGCGCAATACGTAAGGTAGGAAAAGCGGTTGTCCCATCAGGAAAGAGACTGCTTCGAAACGGTCACCCACCAACAATTTAGACTGCCGGGCTTCCTTTACTTCGAACAAATCGCCTCCTTCGTAGTACAGACGCAGATAACGATTAGGCGACCATCCGATCTCCAACTCCGAACCGGGTGACAACTCGCGGGTCACGATCTGATGAGCCGAGAAAAACGATGAATTATAAACCGGACTATTCTTCAGCCATGCGCAAAACTGCTTGAAATTGGAATGCCCCACATAGCGTGCCAAAACATCCAATGTACGCATACGAGGCAAATGAGAATCACCCACATAACCCCACAAACGTTTCAAGGTAGATGTCGAGACCAGATCGTCCACCTGCTGCTTCAGATGTAGAGAAAACTCATCGAAATCGGTCGAAGTCTGCAACGGCTTCTGATATGTCTTCTCCACCTGTAATAACAATTCTGCAATTTCCGGTTTATATATATTCATTTTTGTCTTGCATTATTTAACGAGACAAACTTACGGAAAATCTCTGAAAAAAAAGCAGGAATTCAACAGAATCACAACATTGGAATTGAAAATTAGACAAGTAATTTAAAAATACGTCATCAGAGGACGTACAACAAGCATCTATCCCCTCCCAACATCATACCTCCAAAAGGTATTACTATACTCCTATTGAGCAACAAGAAAATAATATTTTAGTATTTCGTCCGGTATTCATGCGGCGTAATCCCTGTTAGTTTCTTAAACACTCGTGTGAAATGCTGAGGATATTGGAATCCCAAACCATATGCAACCTGACTGATGGAACTTGTCGGAATAAGCAACTGTTCCTTGGCTATATCAATTATTTTGCTTTGTATCCATTCCAAAGCGGTCTTCCCTGTTTCTTTCTTAATCAAGTCGCCAAAGTAATTTGTTGAAAGACAGAGTTCACTGGCACAGTATTTCACTGTAGGCAATCCTTTCTGTAATACATCTTCTCCAGCAAAATAATTATCGAGCAATACTTCGAAACGCGCCAGAATATCACGGTTGACATCCTGTCTTGTAATAAATTGGCGTTCATAAAAACGAAGACAGTAGTTAAGCAACAATTCAATGTTATTTGTTATCAGACGTCTGCTTAACCGATCGATAGAGTGTTGAAGTTCTTCCTGAATTTTCATCAAACAATCAATAAAGGTAATCCGTTCTCGTTCAGAGAGATGCAACGCCTCATTGACTTCGTATGAGAAAAAACTATATTCCTTGATACTACGCCCAAGATTGGTACCACGAATAAAATCTGGATGAAAACACAATGCATACCCCTGAGGCTGAAACTCTTCGCCTGTATCCTCAATGCCGATAACCTGTCCAGGAGCCAGACAAACGACCGAACCTTTCTGATAATCATACCGCTGACGACCATAAAGAAGGGCACAATTCTTCTCGTCTTTCAAAAATACCACATAAAAACTAAATGTATGCCGCATGTGTCGCATAGGCCGGGCTTTTGAAAGGTCTATTACGCTTACTTGCGGATGCAAAGTCTCTACACCAAGCATATCGTCGTATTCCGTCACCGTTTCTATGTTCAATAAAGTCTTTTCCATTTCTTCGCCGTTTGAGATTGCTTACGCACAAAGGTAGTAAACATTATTGGCTTTGCCATACATCACATGTAAAATCCGTGTTTCCATGAAACATATCCGTATTTTATATCATTTGCATTAATATACTGATTTCAAGCAAAATAAAAAAAACTGTGGATACGTGAAGTTACTCCGTGTTTTGTATAACAACCAAGTGGATGATACGGTCTAACTTTGCAAAGTAATTCAAAAATTAGCAATATGAAAAAGACTATTTTAGCTACATTGCTTCTGTTGCACGTCGTATCGGGTGCAATGGCACAACAAAATGACGGACTTCCTGGAGTGCCGCAAACCGAAAGCTATGTCGTAACCCCTGTCGACACAACAAATGGCGTAACTGTTCGCAAGGTTGCATTTCTGAGAAGCAACAACATCGTATTGGTCGGCAACCTTTTCTTGCCGAAAGATTTCAGTATATCGAAGCAGTATCCTGCCATTCTCAGTATACATCCAGCCGGAAGCGTCAAAGAACAATCAGCAGGACTGTATGCATATCGCCTGGCAGAGAATGGTTTTGTCACCCTTGCTTTCGATGCCACGTATGCCGGAGAAAGTGGCGGTACGCCTCATTGGTCGGAAGCTCCGTACGAACGAGTAGAAGATATCCGTTACGCCATAGATTATCTGGTCACACTACCTTTCGTAGACGAGCAGCGTATCGGTGCACTGGGCCTATGTGCAGGAGGTGGTTACGTCATTGCAACTGCCCCAACCGAGAGACGTATCCGTGCCGTTGCCGGAGTAAGTGCCGCCGATATAGGTGCTGCCAACCGTGAAAGCTGGTTGCGCGGCCGAAGCATAGAGGAACAAATCAAGCTGTTGGAAGATGTATCCCAACAACGTACCCGTGAAGCTCGCGGTGCCGAACTGTTGAAAGTATATATGTGTCCTGAACCAGATGAAAACACTGCACCGTCTTTCCGTGAAGGATATGAATATTACCGTACTGCCCGTGCATGGCATCCACGTGCAGACAATTTCTACTTACGCCGCAATCAAGCCACCAAAATGGCTTTCTCCGCTATTGAAAATATATATTTGCTGACACAACCCGTATTACTCGTGGTCGGTGAAAAAGCCGATTCGGAATGGCAGACGAAACGCTTCTATAATGCCTTGCCGGGAGAGGATAAAGAAGTATTCACCGTACAAGGCTATTCGCACATTGACCTTTACGATAAACCCGGAGCCGTCAATCCAGCGGTGGAAAAACTGACAGTTTTCTTCAAACGAACTTTGAAATAACAACTTATTATGATACAAAAAATAATTGCATTCATTGCGATATTGCTTGTCACACTGCAAATCACATTGTGTGCACAAAACCATCAAAGAAAGGAACAGAATATGAGAAACAAGAAAATACTCGTGACGTTCTTCTCACGAGCTGGCGAGAACTATAACGTGGGACACATTGAGAAAGGTAACACTCATATCATAGCCGAGATGATAGCGCAAGAAACAGGAGCCACCCTTTTCCGCATTCAACCTGTAACTCCTTACCCCGATGATTATACGGAATGTACGGAGGTAGCCAAACGGGAATTAAAATCCCATGCCCGCCCTGCCGTTAAAGGAGATGTAGCAGTTGAAGATTACGACATCATCTTTATAGGTTATCCCAACTGGTGGGGAGACATGCCAATGCCTGTATATACCTTTATCGAGAAACATGATTGGCAAGGAAAAACTGTCATCCCATTTTGTACTCACGAGGGGAGCGGTCTGTCCGGTACGGAAAGTAAGCTAAAGTCTGCCTGCCAAGGTTCTAAAATACTGAAAGGATTAGCGGTACGAGGAGCGACGGCACAAAACAAACAGGAACAGGCACGGCAAAGTGTGAAAAACTGGTTAAACAAGTTGGACTATTAAAAAACTCTATTCATGAAAAAAGATGTAATGATTCTCACCGGAGCCGGACAAATCGGAATGGCCATAGCCCGGCGTATGGGTTATGGAATGAAGATTATTGTAGGCGACAAGCGTATGGAAAATGCGGAAACGGTTGCTGATACGATGAATAAAGCCGGATTCGATACCGTTCCTGTTGAAATGGATTTGGCAGACCGACAATCCATCCTTGAACTGATAAGTACAGCACAACAATTTGGAGAAATTTCAATGCTCGTCAATGCTGCCGGAGTTTCGCCCTCGCAAGCCTCTATCGAAACCATACTGAAAGTGGACTTATACGGTACAGCGGTTTTATTAGAGGAAACGGGGAAAGTTATTAAACCTGGCGGTGTCGGCTTGACAATATCCAGCCAGTCAGGACATCGTTTACCCGCACTCGGTGCGGAAACAGACAGGCTACTAGCTTGCATACCGACCGAAAAACTATTGGGTCTTGAATTTCTGCAACCTTGTAATATTCATGATACGCTCCATGCCTATCAGCTGGCTAAGCGTTGTAACGTGAAGCGCGTAATGGCTGAAGCCGTCAAGTGGGGTAAGCGTGGGGCACGTATCAACTCCATATCTCCCGGTATCATTGTCACACCGCTTGCTCTTGATGAGTTCAACGAAGTACGTGGCGATTTCTATAAGAATATGTTTGCAAAATGCCCGGCAGGTCGTCCCGGTACTGCAGATGAAGTAGCGAATGTAGCAGAGTTGCTGATGAGCAACCGGGGAGCATTCATCACCGGAGCAGACTTTTTAGTAGACGGAGGAGCTACAGCTACCTATTTTTACGAAGATGAATCTAAATAATGAATGATGCTGGCAAAAGCTTTAATACAGCTGTTCTGCCAGCATCATTATGTATTATCAAACATTATCTTAAAAACACATCCATCACCTGTCCACATCTGTTAAATCTGCGTCATTGACGTACCTTTCTCTGTTTTATCTTCTAAAAATCCTATCTTTGCACAAATAAGGAAACGTGCGACAAGGACAGCTATACAGCCTGGCTGCACAAGACCCGACGAAATCAAACCAATACTATAACAATATGAAACATCTAAATCTTTTGCTTATGGCAGCAACCATGACGTGTGGAGCATGCGGAAGTATCCAGAACAGCGATACACCGGATGCAGAAGACCTCATCCAGCGTTCGGACATCCGTATCGAAAACCGCCGTATGACACCCGAAGCCCTGTGGGCCATGGGACGCATCGGAAGTGTGGCACCCTCGCCCGACGGTAAGCAGATAGCCTATGCCGTCACTTACTACAGCGTACCGCAAAACAAGAGTAACAGCGAACTGTTTGTCATGAACGCCGACGGCAGCGCCAACACGCAAATCACCCATAGTGCCTTGCGCGAAAATCAACCCGCCTGGATAAAAGGCGGTCAAAAACTGGCCTACCTCAGCACCGAGAGCGGAAGCAGCCAGGTATGGGAAATGAATCCTGACGGAAGCGGAAAGCAACAACTGACCAACTACGATGGCGATATAGAAGGCTTCTCCTTCAGCCCCGACGGCAAAAAGCTGCTCTTCATTGCCCAGGTGAAAACAGTGCAAAGCACCAAAGACAAATATCCCGACCTGGATAAGACAACAGGTATCATCGTCACCGACCTCATGTACAAGCATTGGGACGAATGGGTAACCACTGCCCCACATCCCTTCGTAGCCGACTTCGACGGTTCGGCCATCAGCAACGTGACAGACATCCTGCAAGGCGAACCTTACGAAAGCCCGATGAAACCTTTTGGCGGTATCGAACAGCTCGCCTGGAGCCCCGACAGCAAGGAAGTGGCCTATACCTGCCGTAAGAAGACAGGACTGGAATATGCCATTTCCACCAACTCGGACATCTACATCTACGACCTGGCCAGCAAACAGACACGTAACATCACCGAAGAGAACAAAGGATACGACACCAATCCGCAATACTCTCCCGACGGCAAATACATTGCCTGGCAAAGCATGGAGCGCGACGGCTACGAGGCCGACTGGAACCGCCTTTTCGTGATGGACCGCCAGACGGGCGAGAAACGTTTCCTGAGCAAGGGCTTCCCCTCGAACGTGGACGCTTTCTTGTGGAACAGCGATTCGCAGAGCATCTTCTTCACCGGTGTGTGGCACGGTATGACTCCTATCTATAACGTAAGTCTGAAGCCGGACGGCTGGATTTACCAGCTGACCAACGGCCTGTACGACTACGGCAGCATCGCCCTGTGCGGCAAGGACCTCATCGCCACCCGCCACTCCATGAGCGAGGGCGACGAAATCTATGCCATTACCGACCTGGACAGCAAGCCTTTCCCGGTAAGCCTCTTCATGGAGGGCGGCCCGGAGCGGTTCAGCAGCACGGACAGCATCCGTCCCGACTACCCCGTCAAGCAACTCACCCACGAAAACCAGCACATCTACGACCAACTGGACATGGGCCGCGTAGAGGGACGCTGGATGAAGACCACCGACGGCAAACAGATGCTGACATGGGTCATCTATCCGCCCAAGTTCGATCCTAACAAGAAATATCCCACCCTGCTGTTCTGCGAAGGCGGACCGCAAAGCCCCGTCAGCCAGTTCTGGAGCTACCGCTGGAACTTCCAGATCATGGCAGCCAACGACTACATCATCGTAGCCCCCAACCGTCGCGGCTTGCCGGGATTCGGCGTCGAATGGAACGAAGCCATCAGCGGCGATTACGGTGGTCAGTGCATGAAGGACTACTTTACCGCTATCGACGAAATGGCCAAAGAACCGTTTGTCGACAAGGACCGTCTGGGATGCGTAGGAGCCAGCTTCGGAGGATTCTCCGTCTATTGGTTGGCCGGCCACCACAACAAACGCTTCAAAGCCTTCATTGCCCACGACGGTATCTTCAACATGGAAATGCAATACCTGGAGACAGAAGAAAAATGGTTTGCCAACTGGGATATGGGCGGCGCATACTGGGAAAAAGACAACGCAACAGCTCAGCGTACCTTTGCCAATTCGCCTCATAAATTTGTTGACAAGTGGGACACACCTATCCTCTGCATCCATGGCGAAAAAGACTACCGCATTCTGGCCAATCAGGCCATGGCTGCCTTCGATGCCGCCAAGATGCGTGGCGTACCAGCCGAACTCCTTATCTATCCCGACGAAAATCACTGGGTGCTGAAACCACAGAACGGTGTGCTGTGGCAGCGCGTATTCTTCGAATGGCTGGATAGATGGTTGAAGAAATGATAATGAATTATGAATATAGAATTCTGTTCAAAATCCATAACTAACTTTTAACATTTCAACTGCTTTCTTCCCTTGATGAAAGCAGACATAAACCAATAACGGTTATTCAACACACAAAGTCCCTCTTTAGAAAACTAAAGAGGGACTTTACGTTCTTAAAGAAGGATACTATGGCTATCAATATTGCATAGCTTTTTATCCTGCATCATATCGTTTTCTTCACACAACAGCATTGCTTTCCCTATCACACAATACAGCTTGTGCTTTCACCCTACATTTTATCCTTTTTCACCGAAAATGCCTTCACGCTTTCACCTCCTTGCAAATGGCTCGTTATAAGGAATTTCCGGTGAAAGCTATGTTTCAAAAACAATTTCACCTTTCTAATTCAGGAAAACACAACTGTTTGCGAATACCCAACAATCGTGAAAGGTATGTTTCACTATATTCTTCTGTTTATCAATGCAATGAAAGCAATAAAACGGTAAAAGTAATTTCAGGAAACAAAGTTCAAAGGGCGGTGAAACTTATACGTTCTCTTTCAGACAACAACTAATCACCTTTCACCGACATCATATGGATATTTTCACTCATTTGCAAGGCTAACGAACCACACAAGTGTCCCACGCGAGAAACACAAGTGCGGCTCGTCTTCCACACTGGTGTCTCTCGCGAGCCGTACAAGTGCGGAAGAGAACGCGTAGATGCAATCACTATTTCAACCCAAACAGGCAGAAATAAAAAATCCCCCGTTAAAGGACGAGGGAACCTAATGTTTTCACAACGGAATAATCCTTATTGTGAGTTGCTTCAAATTAGTATGGCAAATATACAAAGAAAAAAGCATTTAGCAAGTGATTTCTCATTTATTTTTGTAGATTTGTGGCAGATATAAAGATTTCCATTACCATGAAAAGAATATTAGGGTTAGATTTAGGTACCAATAGTATTGGTTGGGCTTTGGTCAATGAAGCGGAAAACGCTGATGAAAAATCCTCCATTGTAAAATTGGGAGTAAGAGTCAATCCACTGACAGTTGACGAACAAAAAAATTTTGAAATAGGAAAAAGTATTCCTACCAATGCTGCCAGAACATTAAAACGGAATGCACGCCGCAATCTCCAGCGATATAAATTGCGAAGAGATTATCTTATAAAATGTTTGAGAGAATATGGTTGGATAGATTCAGATACCATGCTATATGAGTGGGGTAATCATACAACTTTTGAGACCTACCGTCTGCGAGCAAAAGCTGTTACTGAAGAAATTTCTTTGGAAGAATTAGGGCGAGTTCTGCTCATGATCAACAAGAAACGTGGCTACAAAAGTTGTAGGAAAGTTAAGTCTTCTGATGAGGGACAACTTATTGACAGCATGGAAATAGCTATGGATTTGTATCATAATGATATGACACCTGGCGAATATGTTTATTCCTTACTTTCCAAAGGGAAAAAATATGTGCCAGCCTTTTATCGTTCAGATTTATTAAATGAATTCGACAGAATATGGAATTGTCAAAGTGTTTACTATCCAGACATTTTAACTCCTCAATTCAAAGAACTTGTACGTGGAAAAAACGCTCAAGGAACATCTAAACTTTTTAAGCAACAATACAATCTCTTTACAGCCGACAATAAGGAAAAAGACAAACGGCTACAGGCCTATCGCAGACGAACCGATGCCTTAAAGAAACGCCTTGATATCGAAGATGTGGCAGCTGCCTTATGCGATGTCAATAAAGATGTTAATGCATCCAGTGGTTATTTAGGAGCCATCAGCGACCGCAGCAAAAAACTGTTTTTCAACAAGCAAACTGTAGGACAGTTCTTGATGTCAGAGCTGGATAAAGATTCTCATTTCAGTGTAAAAAATGAAGTATTTTATCGTCAGGATTATCTAAATGAGTTTGAGGCAATTTGGGAAAGGCAGGCCCTGTATCATCCTGAACTTACGAAAGACAGGAAGAAAATGTTACGTGATGTTATTATCTTCTACCAACGTCCGTTAAAGAGCCAGAAAGAATTGGTAGCCTGTTGTGAGTTAGAAAAACATTGTATCGAAGTAATAAAAGATGGAAAAACCCGCTCTATAGAGATAGGAGCCAAAGTTTGTCCCAAGTCGTCTCCTTTATTCCAAGAATTCAAAATTTGGCATGTCCTCAACAATCTGAAAGTGAAAGATAAGACTACTGGCGACGAACGCTTTCTGGAGTTGGATGAAAAGGAAACTTTATTTTCAGAACTTACAATCAAAAGCAAGCTATCTAAGACGGAAGCCTTAAAGTTACTTTATCAAAAACCGAAAGGATTAGACTTAAATTATGATAGCATTGAAGGAAATGTAACACAAGCAACCTTGTTTACTGCTTTTCAGACCATTATTGCCATGACTGGTCATGGCGAATATGTTTTCTCCAAAATACCATCCTCGGAAGTAATGTCTATTGTCGAAGGAGTGTTTGAAGGGCTTGGCTTTAATACTTCTGTTTTGCACTTTGATTCTGGACTTGAGGGTAAAGCACTTGAGAAGCAGGATGCTTACCGTTTATGGCACTTACTCTATTCGTATGAAGGAGATAATTCTGTAACAGGCACAGACGGACTAGTGTCAAAAATAGCAAATTTATTACATTGCGAGAAAGAATATGCTAAAATATTGTCTGGCATTACTTTTCAGCCGGATTATGGCAACCTGAGTGCTAAAGCCATCCGCCGGATTTTGCCACACATGCGTGCAGGCAACGAATATAGCTTATCTTGCGAATATGCTGGGTACAAACATTCAAGACGTTCGCTGACTAAAGAGGAATTAGAACAGAAAATCTTTAAAAACCAACTTGAACTTCTACCCCGCAACAGCCTTCGTAATCCCGTTGTCGAGAAAATCCTTAATCAGATGATTAATGTGGTCAATGCAGTAATCAATGAATATGGTAAACCCGACGAAATCCGTATAGAAATGGCGCGTGAATTGAAGAAAAGCGCTAAGGAACGTGAAGAAATGACTGCTGCTATCAACAAAGCTACTTCAGAACATGAACGAATAAAAGAAATCCTGAATAAAGAGTTTGGAATCCAACATGTAAGCCGTAATGATATTGTACGCTACAAACTATATTGTGAACTGAAGAACAATGGATATAAAACCTTATATTCAGACACTTATATCCCTCGGGAAAAACTTTTCAGCAAGGAAGTGGATATTGAACATATACTCCCACAAGCCCGTCTATTTGATGATTCTTTCTCCAACAAAACATTAGAATACCGCTCGATTAACATTGAGAAGAGCAATCAAACGGCTTGGGATTATGTCGTGACTAAGCGAGGGGAAAATGGAGCTGCACAATATAAGAAGCGAGTTGACGAACTCTTGATAGTAGGTGCTATTAGTAAATCCAAGCATGATAAACTGCTAATGAAACAAGAAGATATCCCTAAAGATTTTATCAATCGTGATTTGCGGGACACACAATACATTGCCCGCAAAGCACGTGAAATACTAGAAGATATAGTACCCATAGTCGTTTCTACTACAGGTGCAGTGACCGACCGCTTACGCGAGGATTGGCAACTGGTGGATGTCATGCAAGAACTAAATTGGAATAAATACGCCCAACAAGGTCTAACAGAAGAATGGAACGATAAAGACGGACGAAAAATTCGGCGTATCAAGGAATGGACCAAACGTAACGACCACCGTCACCATGCGATGGATGCACTAACCATCGCCTTTACCAAACATAGTTTTATTCAATATCTGAACAACCTGAATGCACGTAGCGACAAATCGGGAAGTATATATGCCATCGAACAGAAAGAACTTTATAGAGACAGCCATGGCAAATTACGTTTCGTAATGCCTTTTGAGGGATTTAGAAACGAGGCTAAACGCCAGTTGGAAAATATCTTAGTTTCAATCAAAGCAAAAAATAAGGTGGTTACCCGCAATGTCAACAAGGCTCGTAGAGGAAGTGGACATCAGGCTAAAGTACAACTTACTCCACGCGGACAACTGCACAACGAGACCATTTATGGCTCTATACATCGTTATGTGACGAAGTTGGAGAAAGTAGGCGGAAACTTTAATAGGGAACAAATTGCCAAAGTGGCAAACCTCCGTTATCGGGAGGCGTTACAGGCAAGGCTCGAAGCATTTGGAGGCGATGCTAAGAAAGCCTTTACAGGTAAGAACGCATTGGACAAAAATCCCCTTTATTTGAAGAATACTCGAACAGAAGTACCTTTAAAGGTGAAAACTGTTACTACGGAAACATGTTATGTCACCCGTAAGATAGTGGACCCCAAATTGAATGTGGATAAAGTTGTTGATGCAAAAGTTCGAAAAATATTAGAAGAGCGCTTGCAAGAGTATGGAGGCGATCCGAAGAAGGCATTTGTTAATCTTGAAGAGAATCCTATTTACCTGAATAAAGTCAAAGGCATTACCATCAAACGTGTTGCAATTACGGGAGTTAGCAATGCCATTGCACTACATGATAAGAAAAATGTAGGTGGACATATAATGCTTGATGCTTCCGGCAGAAAGCAACCTGTCGATTTCATAAATACCGGCAACAATCATCATGTAGCCATATATCGCGATACAGAAGGCAATTTACAGGAAGTTGTTGTTTCTTTCTACGAGGCCGTAGCAAGAACTTCTTTAGGATTACCTGTCATAGATAGGGAATATCGTAAGGAAGATGGATGGCAGTTCTTGTTCACAATGAAACAGAATGAGTATTTTGTCTTCCCCAATCCTGTGACAGGTTTCAATCCCGAAGAAATAGATTTGACTGATGAAAGTAATTACGCCTTGATAAGTCCAAATTTATTTAGAGTACAGAAATTAGCGTCAAAATATTATGTGTTCAGACATCATTTAGAAACAACCGTTGAAGATGTGGAATCTTTACGAGATATTACATGGAAAAGGATACAAGCAACTAACTATCTAAATAACATTATAAAAGTCCGTGTCAATCACATTGGACGGATTGTATCTGTAGGTGAATATTAAATATGATCAAGAAAACATTGTATTTTGGCAATCCAGCCTACTTATCTTTACGTAACGAGCAGCTTGTTATCAAGATACCTGAAGTAGAAGTCGATTCTGACATACCCGATGCACTGAAACGACAGGCAGAAGTAACCAAACCTATAGAGGACATCGGTGTAGTAGTACTCGACCATCGCCGTATAACATTGACAACAAGTGTACTGGAAGCGTTGTTGGCCAATTCGTGTGCCGTCATCACCTGCGACCGACAGAGCATGCCTGTGGGATTGCTTCTGCCTTTGTGCGGGCATACCACACAAAACGAACGTTTCCGCAAGCAACTCGATGCTTCTCTACCATTGAAAAAACAGTTGTGGCAACAAACTATCAGGGCAAAGATCAACAACCAGGCTTCTGTTCTGTCCAGCCATGCTGCCATAGAAGTAAAGTGCATGCGTGTTTGGGCAGAAAGCGTAAAAAGCGGTGATACCGACAATATGGAAGCCAGAGCAGCTGCCTATTATTGGAAAAACCTTTTTCCTCAAATCGAAGGTTTTGTAAGGGCACGCGACGGAGTTCCTCCCAATCATTTGCTGAACTACGGCTATGCTATATTACGCGCTATCGTGGCGCGTTCGCTGGTGATTAGCGGTTTGCTGCCTACGCTGGGCATTCATCATCACAACCGTTACAACGCCTATTGCTTGGCTGACGACATCATGGAACCCTATCGTCCGTATGTAGACGAACTTGTGTGTCAATTAATAGTTGAATTTGGAGTACAGACCGAATTGACCAAAAACCTAAAGACTCGCTTGTTATCCATTCCCACATTGGATGTCTTCATAGAAGGCAAACGAAGTCCGTTGATGGTAGCCGTAAGTCAAACTACCTCTTCGTTATACAAGTGCCTCGACGGTGAATTGAGGCGGATAACTTATCCAGAGAAATGACAACCCGAATCAGTGAATATCGAGTTATGTGGGTACTGGTATTGTTTGATTTGCCTACCGAAACGAAAAAAGACCGAAAAGCTGCTACTGATTTTCGGAACAAATTACAGAAAGATGGCTTCACCATGTTTCAGTTTTCTATTTATATTCGTCACTGTGCGAGCTCCGAAAATGCGGATGTTCACATCAAACGAGTAAAATCATTTTTGCCAGAGTATGGTAAAGTCGGTATTCTTTGTATTACCGACAAGCAGTTTGGTAATCTTGAGTTGTTTTTTGGCAAGAAACCTCAGCCTGTAAACACTCCAGGTCAGCAATTAGAACTTTTTTGAAAACAAATAATCCCACTTTCGGTGGGATTATTTGTTCTTGGAGAGCTTCTTTTTTATTTCTAAACTCCTTTGCAAATCATTGTTATACAAACAATTGTGAATAGTCTGTTGTCTCCAATGGTTCAAAGATACTAATTTGAAAGCAAATCACAACTTCTTGCGCATGGTGTACTCTCGTCCATCGGTTGTCTCCAATGGTTCAAAGATACTAATTTGAAAGCAAATCACAACA
>CDTW01049509.1_pt1 | contig 14094 bp, 11 predicted proteins | sample 554901 | NCBI WGS metagenome assembly CDTW01 (sample SAMEA3182045, study PRJEB8094) | gut metagenome | biome: human; feature: gut; material: Stool; isolation source: human stools | place: Canada | collected 2011-11-01
TCGGCGAACGTCGCCCCGCCAGCTTCGATGCGCGCGCGAGCCTCCTGGCGCGCGCCCGCAGCGGTCTCTCGCCGCACCGCCTCGAGCGCCTCGGCACGCGATGCAACGCCGAGTTTTACATAAGCTCGTGCGGCATAGGTACCAGCCGTGGATTTCGTTATGCCCTCCGCCTGGGCGATCTGCGCAAGGGAGCGTCCTTCGGCCATGGCAGAAACGACCGCCTCTTCTCGCGGAGTGAAGTCGTGATGCCGAGCGAGCCGGGCGCATGCGTCCCGCACTTCGGCGGCCTTGCTATCGAGAAGCCGGCCAGGTGCCGAATTCCCACCATCTTTTTGGCCGCAATCGGACGGAACGCGAGCCCCATCTGCCCCGCCCATGCCAGCTCTCGAATGCATCCAAACCGCCTGGACGATAAGGAGCACCATGCTGGAGATTTCGAATACCAGCAACGTCGCGGGCTCATTCGCCCCCATCGCGAACGACCGTGCCAATGAGGTTGAAAGCACGACGCCGACCGGCAGAAAGACCGCACCCGCGCTTTGGCCGTCTGCAGACGCGGAAAGACGGTGCATCGCGAACAGCCAGATGCACGCGACGGCCGCAAATGCAAGCGACGCCCCAAAGGAGGCGAGGGACGCTCCCAAGGGCACCCCGCCCAGCATCCATGAGCCGCATGCAGAGAAGACGGGCAGGATGAGCGCGCCGCGCCAATGGGGAACGCGGCAGATATGCGCCAACGCGGCGACCGCGCACCAGCAGCACACGGCGGACCACGCTGCGACCACATGCAGGTCGGGAGAGGCCCACTGGACAACCCCATCGACGTATACCCGCGCGCTTGATAGCATCGCAGCATAGAGAGAGACGACCAAAAGGGAGATGCAGCAAGCCACGAGCGGCGAGCGCCTCACCGGCAAATGCGGTGGCACTTCAAACGCCTCATCTTTCCCCTGCCCCGCGCCCAAACACGCGCTCCCAGCATCGCACGAGAAAAGCGAGACCGCGAGAGGCAGCCACAGCGCGCATCCAACAAGCAGGAAGAGCGATCCCCATAGCGCGCTTCCGCGTAGAAGGAGGATAACCGCAGGCAGCACGACAAGAAGGTCGCTCTTCCAAAGCCGCATGCCGAAACGGAACAGGGCCCGGCGAGCTGGAGCGGCAAGCCACCATGCCGCCAACAAGGCAAGCATGAGAAGCCCGGCAACATCGGCGCACGACAGCCAAGAAATCACGGGGAGGCCGGCATTCCAGCCGACGATCGCAAAAGGCTCGAACGACCAGCCCCAAAGACCGGTCATCGCAACGATCGTGAGGAGACAGAACGCGGCGCGCGAGACCGCCATCGGCATGCGGCACCGGCGCAAACGGGCATCGCAAGCCTTATCTCGCATACGCAGCAGCATGTTCGACATACACGCTCTCAAGATGCTCGACATCCGTCACCTCAAAACACGACCCATCGATAAGCATATACGCCTTGTCGCACACGAGCGAGAGCTCATGCAGCAGATGGCTCGAAACCACCACGATTGCCCCGGTCGCCGCGAGGTGGCGGAGCGCGGCGCGCATCTCTATGACCGCGAGCGGATCGAGCCCGTTCATCGGCTCATCGAGCAGATAGAGAGCCGGCTTGCCGAGCATGGCTTGGGCAAAGCCCAGCCGCTTCCGCATACCCTGCGAGTAGCGCCCCACTCGCGTGCGCGAGCCAGGATTCAGGCCCACGCGCGCCATGGCATCGCGCGCCGCCGTCTCCGCCGATTGCGGCGACATCCCAGCGAGGCGCGCGAGGCTGCGAAGGTTTTCTGCACCGGTACGGTCGTCGTCAAACGGCGGGTGCTCGAACATGATGCCGCAGGGCACACGCTTCCGCCCGCCTAATGGCGCGCCGCATATGGACCCCACGCCGCGCTGGGGACACAGCAGCCCTGCGAGCACGTTGATGAGCGTCGTCTTGCCGGTGCCGTTCGGCCCCATAAGGCCGACGACCTGACCAGGCGATGCGGTGAAAGCGACACCATCGAGCACAACCGTCCCACGAAAGGAAACGCCGATTTCCTTGAGCCAGATGCCCTGTCGCACGCCGGGCGCGACGTCCGCGATGCCGGCGCCGGACGCGCGGCTAGCACCGGGTGCGACGGTCGCGCGCACCGCCGCCCCCGCTGTGCGCGCGTGCTTTCCCAACGGTCTCATATCCTCATCCCTTCCCGTGCCGCACACGGCGCTTGAATCCTGGCAGCCCCGCGTGGCGCAACGATGCCGAGAGCACCGCGCACGAGGCGATAAGCATCGCACCGATCATTGCCGTGAGCTGGGCGAAGCTGTTGATGGGAAACGTCATGTCCACGTATTCCGTGTGTTCTGCCGCAGCAATCGCCTCCCCCGCCAGCTGCCCTGCCTGCGTCTGGAAGAACCCGGCGCCAAGCCGGTAGTTGGCGAGGCTGAACCGATCGGCAACCCATCCCACAACACTCCGGCCGCCCTCCAAGCCAAACGCCACCGCAATCGATGACCCGATATCGCCGAGCATGTTGAGCAGCACCACGACGAGGCATCCACCCACGATAGGCGCCAACCGGGTGCGGCACCGCACGCCGAAAGCCATGACGACGAGCACGATCGCCGTCTCGATGATGGAAAACGCGCCCACGAGCGCCGCGAGCACGGCAGGATATGACCAGCCAGCGGGTATGGGGCTCCACATGCCCCACGTCGTATACTCCGGCCCGCGCGTCAACAACCACGCAGGAACGCTTCCATCACCGAGCGGTAGTCCCCGCTGCAGTACGCCCATCGCAAGTGAAAGCGCGAATAGCGCGACGACGCACCCGGAGCAGAGTACGAACGCAGCGAGCACCTTCGCGGCCGCATAGGACGAACGCCTCGTGCAATGCGACACGATAAGCAAGCGGCTGCTCTCATGCGCATCGCGCGAGATAAGGTCACCGGCGAGCACGATGCATGCGATGGGGAGCGTAGTGCTCGCCTCGACGTTGAGCGCCATGTAAAACGTGTCGAACGCGGTTGCGCCGGCGAGCACAGATGCACCCTCGTACGCCTGCTGCATCGCCACGGTATCGATGACAGCAAGCGATGCCTGAACAATCGCAACCAGTATGCCGAACACGAGCGCCGTGCGCGGCAAGGTTAGCGTGCGCTCAAGCTCATAAGCCGTTAGACGCATGATTTCCGCCATAGCGCCCACCTCCGATCCCGAGCAACGCTGCCGTGAACCATTGCGGCAGCACCTACGCTTACTGCTACCATCGCGACCGCAACGAGCAGCACATCGAGCAGATAGGGCACAACCAGGCGAGCGTCCCCCAGAGGAAGGCCCGCGATGAACCCGAAGAGATCGGGTGGGGCCCACGTGCCGGGCAAGCTGCACGACCATAACGCGCTGCCCACTGGGGTAAAGCGCTGTATCGCCCAAAGCGCCGGCCAGAAAACCATGGCGAAAATCGGTCGGGGGACAGCGAGCGCGATGGACCCCGTCATCGTCGCAATCGCAAGGCAGCTCACGAGCTGCAGTGCGATGAGCCCTGCGCTCCCCGCAGCGCCCCACGAGAGCATCGGCGCGAAGTCGGTGTCCGCCATGTTGATGAGCCCCGTTTCGAACGAGCCGCTGCATACCAGCGCGCAAACGGCGCCGGTTACGAGAGCGACCACGGCGAACGACAGCATCGTCGCAATCATGAGTGCAACCATGCAGGAAAGCGACAAGCGAACCGGGTCGACACCCTTGGCTACGAGAAGGCTGAGGTGCCCGTTTTTGAAGCTCCACGCGCTATCGGCAAACAAGACGAGAGGAAGCAACAGCGCGAATGCTTCCGAGCCGCCTAGCGCCATCGATGCCATGAAGAGCGGTGGCAGGTCGATACCGAGGAGGTTGTCCGCACCGACCACGCCGTATGACACGTAAAGGTCGTCAGCCAGCTGATACAACACGACGAAAGCCATGGTTGCCGTGAAAACGAGAAACCTCCTGCGGCATATCATCCGAAGCAGCTGCCTCAATAGCATCCGATCCCTCCTCTCCCCACTGCGCCGCCTCGCTATAACGCGTCGACGGTGCAGCAATTACACCAAACTCTGCCTATAAATCCCGGTATGTCCAAGTACCCTGTACCTGATGCGCTGTTGACACAGCCTTCACCTGTGGCTGCGTGCGAACAACACCGCCATATGAATTAGTGAAGATGCGTTTCGTCCCGCTCGTTATTGTCACTGGTGACGTAAGGACAGATCCGCTTCCGTTTGCTACTCGTATTTGGATCGTCTTTGTTCCACTGATGTTAGCGTTGATATACCCACGAGCGGATAACGCCCTTGTTTTATCTGCGTTGTATTGCGTTGTTACCGCATAGACATTGATGGGGTAGTTATGAGTTTCATTCAGCCCAAGCGGCTTAACATCGTTCGCATAAGCAACACCAGCTCCAACCAACAGAACAAACGCAGCAGCGAGCATTGCTCTGCTTAACCTACTTGCAAACATTCCCTTCAACATCAAAGACTCCCTTCTTCCTGCGCCGCCCTTATGGCGACATCCGTACCAAAGCATGGCAGATTCCGTGGAATGCGTCTGTCGTACGGCATGGGTGAAATGTTGTATACGCAGGTAGAAAGCGTGAAGTCATCGAGGCGAAACCATATCGGCCCCGTCGCGCACGCGCGGGGAGCGCATTCGATTCCGCACTGATATAGTGGTAGGTATCCGCGCTCATCACACAAATTCTGGGGGTTTCCATGGGCACCACGCAACAGCAGCACCATGTCACTATCACTCGCCGCGCTTTCGCCAGCGGGCTCGCCACCATCGCCATCGGTCTGGGTATCACCGGCTGCAGCTCAAATACGGACGGTGGGTCGAACGCCGGCAGCGGGATGAACTCTTCGAGCGAGGGCGCAGAGCCCACCACCGTGCGCATCGGCGCGCTCAAAGGGCCTACGGGCATGGGCCTCGTTGGGTTTATGGACGCCGCGGGCATGTTCGCAGCGGGTAATGCTGCGGCCACCGACGACGGTTCGTCGGGCGATGCTGTCGCGACCGATACCCCCGTGGGCGCCAACCCCGCCGGCATCGGCGCGCTCGAGAACGACTACGAGTTCACCCTCGCTGGCTCTGCCGACGAACTCGCTCCGCAGCTCATCCAGGGCGACCTCGACGTGCTGTGCGTGCCCGCGAACCTCGCCGCCACGCTCTATCAGAAGACCGAAGGGGCGGTAACGGTACTCTGCGTGAACACCCTCGGCGTGCTCGACATCGTGGAAGCAGGAGAGACCATCCACGACATCACCGACCTCGCTGGCCGCACCATCTATTCCGCCGGCCGCGGTTCGACCCCGCAGTACGCGCTTGAGTACCTGCTGCGCGAAAACGGCATCGACCCCGAAACGGATGTGACCATCCAATGGGCGAGCGAGCATGCCGAGTGCCTGGCGGCGCTCCAAGCCGACCCGTCCATCGTCTGCATGCTCCCCCAGCCCTTCGCCACGAGCGCGCTCGCCAAGGTGGAAGGCGCGCGCATCGCACTCGACCTCACCGAGGTCTGGGACGAGACCGTCGCTGCCAACGAAGGCGACTCGCAGCTCATCACCGGCGTAGCCGTGGCTCGGAGCGCATTTGCGAGCGAGCACCCGGCGGCGGTCGAAGAACTCCTTGATGCCTACGCTGCATCCGTCGGCTTCGTGAACGACGACCCCTCAGCGGCGGCCCAGCTCATCGAGGCAGCCGATATCGTGACCGCGCAGGTGGCAGAGCGGGCCATCCCCTACTGCAACATCATCTGCATGACGGGCGCGGAGATGGCGGGAGCGCTCACCGGGTATCTCCAGACGCTCTACGACGCCGACCCCGCCTCCGTGGGCGGCGCGATGCCGGGCGACGATTTCTGCTACGGCGCCTAGCCGAGCATATCTAGATCCATGAGCAAGCGGCAGACATCCGAGCGCACGGAACGCGAAGGGAGAATCGGTGCGAAGGGCGCGCGCCCAAGCCGCCGCCCGACTCTCTGGGCCGGCGCCTTCTGGCTCGCGATCTGGCAGCTTGCCGCGATTGCCCTGGGAAGCGAGCTCTTGCTGCCGGGACCCGCCGCCGTGCTTGCGCGCCTCGTCGAGATGGTGCCCCAGCCCGCGTTTTGGGCGCGCGTGGGGTTCTCCCTCGTGCGCATTGCGGGCGGTTTCGAGCTCGGAGCGGCATGCGGCACGGTCGGGGCATTCGCCGCCGCGCGCTGGCGCGTCGTAGAAGAGCTCCTCGCGCCCCTCATGGCGCTCGCAAAGAGCGTGCCCGTGGCGTCCATCACCGTGCTCGCGCTCATCTGGCTGCGCGCCGCCAACCTCGCCGTGCTCGTCGTGCTGCTCGTGGTGCTGCCCATCGTATACGAGAACGTCCTCCAGGGGCTGCGCGCGACGGACGGCAAGCTGGAAGAGGCGGCCAGGCTCTACCATGTCCCGCCTGTTCGCCGCCTGCGCTTTCTCGTGATGCCAACGCTCTTCCCCTATCTGAGCACCGCACTTGCGCTCGGGCTCAGCACCGCATGGAAAGCCGGAGTTGCGGCCGAGGTTATCGGCATACCTGCAGGATCGCTCGGCGAAGCGATCTACGACGCGAAGGTTTACTTTGACACGCCCGCGCTCTTTGCGGTGACGCTCGCCGTGGTACTGGCGAGCGCCGCGTGCACAGCCGCCCTGCGCGGGGTGCTCGCATGGATTGAGCCCCTTGCCTGCGGGCGGGCAGGACGTGCCGAACGCATCGAGCGCGCGGCGGCAGCCGAGTCGCCGGTCGGCAACGCGCCGGCAACCGGTGTGCCCGCCGCACGGAATGCAGAGCATCGCTTGTGTATCGAGCGGCTATCGAAGGCGTTCGGCGGCGCGCCCGTCCTCAATGGCGTCACGTTCACGGCGCGCAGCGGCGAACCGATCTGCCTCATGGCGCCGTCCGGCTCGGGAAAGACAACGCTCCTGCGTATCATCGCCGGGCTCGAGACAGCCGACGACGGATCCGTCGTGTTCGGGGATCCATGCGATCGCAAACCCCTCCCTCGCGTCGCGATGAGCTTCCAAGACGACCGCCTTGCTGACCAAGCGAGCGCACTGGCGAACGCGCGCATCGGGCTCCCTGCCGAGAGCCCTGCATGGGCCGAGGCTCCGGGCCTGCTCCAGGCCCTCGGCATCGGCGAGAGGCAACTCGCTCCGGCGGGCACCTGCTCAGGCGGCGAGCGTCGGCGCATCGGGCTCGCCCGGGCGCTGCTCGCCCCACACGAGATACTATTGCTGGACGAGCCCTTCAACGGGCTCGACGCTGCCACCCGGGAGCACGTCGCCACCATCATTCGCGAGCGCGAACGGGGGCGCATCGTCATCATGGCTTCGCACGACAAGCGCGACGCCGAGCTCATCGGCGCGCGCATCGTGCACGTAGGGCTCAGATAAGAGCAGATCCGGAGCAGAAGCGGAAGCGCATGTGCATGCAGAAGGCGCGCCAGCCCTAATCCGCTCTACCGAGCACGGCAGCGCGAACCGAACGCGCTAGCCCAAGCTCTCCAAGAGCTTCCGCATCTCGCCCTGCACAGCCTGGTCATAGTTGTAGCCAATCACGCGGTTGGCAACTGCCTTGAGCGCGGGGCGGCCGTTGGCCATCGCGCAACCGGTGCCCACGAACCGGATGATTTCGTAGTCGTTCATCGAATCGCCGAACGCCATCACCTCGTCGCGCGTGATCCCATGGTGCGCCATGACTTGCTCGATGCCCGTGGCCTTGTTCACGCCGCGCTGAAGCGCATCGATCCAGTGCGTGCCCGAGGGCGCGAATAGGAACTCGTCGCCCAGCTCGCGGGAGAGCGCGTAGGCATAGTCCATCACATGCCCGTCCTCGCAATAGATCGAGATCTTGAGAATGCTCACATCGGGCCCGGGCAGGTACCAGATGCGCTCGGCGTTGGGAAGGTCCTTGTCAATCTCGCGCACGAACTTATCCTCGTCGTCGAGCAGGAATGACTTCTCGTCGTCGAAAAGCGCCATGTGCAAGCTCTCGAATTTACCAACGGTCTTCGCCAAGCGGCGAATGCCCAGATGGGAGAACACCTCGCGATCCACGAGCTCGCCATCCACATACACCTGGGCGCCGTTGGCGGCCACGAAGTCCATCTTGTCTCTCACGGGCGCGAAGAACTGGCACAGCCGGTCGAAGCGGCGTCCCGAGGATGCAGCGAAGTGCACGCCCTTCTCGCGCAGGGCGAAAATGAGGTCGTAGGTCTCGGGCGGAACCTCGCTATGCTCGTCAAGCAGGGTACCGTCCATGTCGGAGGCGATGAGGCGAATCAACATGAGCTCCTTTCGGCATTAGCTTGCATACGTGAAGGTCGTGACATCGAAAACGCCCTCAGGGCGAATCCTGAGCGTGGGGATGACCGGAAGCGGGAGGAAGATCATGCCCATGATGGGATCGAGCGGGGGCTCGATGCCGGCAGCGCGCGCAGCCTGCACGAAGGCATCGTGCTCGCGGGCCACGTCTTCCGCCGTGCCATCGCTCATGAGCCCGCCGAGCGGGAGCGCGAGCTTTGCGACCACCGCGCCGTCGCGCACGAGCGCGAAGCCGCCCTGCCCCACGTTTTGCACGGCCTCGAACATATCGTGCGGGTTATCGCCCACCACGCAGACGTTGTGGGAATCGTGACCCACCGTGGAGGCGATGGCGCCGCCGGTGATGGTGAAGCCGCGCACCCATCCACGCCCGACGTGCGCGCCCGTAAGGCCGCATCCAGCAGGGCCCGCGCCGTCCGCGCCGGCAGCCTGCGCGGCCACGCCGCGGCCATGACGCTCGATGAGCATGATGCGCCGGAGGCCCTCGCCAGAATCGGGATGCGCGGCCCCCGTGATGGCGTTGCCGGGAATCACGTCGATCACCGCGCTTCCAGGCTGGTAATCGTAGGAGAACACCTCGGGCGAGAGCTCGGGCAGGCGCACGGAGCCGCGAAGCGTCGCCTCGAGCTCCTGCACGCGCGCGGTCTCCGGTGCAACGTCGCCCACAAACAAGCCGTCTTCGGCAACGAGCTTTCCCGCAGCATACACGCGATGCGGAGCGCGCTCGAACGAAAGGTCGTCGAGCAGCAGCAGGTCGGCGCGCTTGCCCGGCGCGATGGCGCCGCGATGCTCGAGCGGGCCGCCGTGCCCGTGATCGAGCCCGAAGCACTCGGCCGTGGAGAGCGTGCCCATGGAGATGGCGAGCACCGGGTCGATGCCGCGCTCCACCGCGAGTCTGCAAGCATTGTCGATCATGCCGATCGCGAGGGCATCCGACGGCGCACGGTCATCGGTGGCAAAGCAGCAGCGGCGCGCGCGAAGCGGGTTCTCGAGCACCACGGGGCTCAGCGCCTCGAGATCGTGGCTGCATGTTCCCTCGCGCAGCATGATATACATCCCGCGCGAAAGCTTATCGAGCGCCTCCTCGGGACCGGTGCACTCATGGTCGGCGATGACGCCGCTTGCAACATAGGCGTTGAGGTCCGCCCCGGCTACGAGCGGCGCATGGCCGTCCACCACGCCCGAAACGGTCGCTGCGGCGGCATCGATGCGCGCAAGGGTCTCCGCATCCGCCGCCTCAACGCCCGGATAGTTCATCATCTCGCCCAAGCCGAAGACCTCGCCCGGATGCTCGCCCATGAATGCGCGCATATCCTCGGCGGTGATGGAGGCGCCCGCCTGCTCGTCGGGCAGCGCGGGCACGCACGAGGGCATCATGAACTTGATATCGAGCGGAACGCGGCGAGCGTCCTCGATCATGAACGCGAGGCCGTCGAGCCCGCAGACGTTCGCGATCTCGTGGCTGTCCGCGATGGCCGTCGTGGTGCCGCGCGCGAGCGCCATGCGCGCATATTCTGCGGGCCGCACATTCGAGGATTCGATATGCAGGTGGCCATCTATGAAACCAGGGGCAAGATAGCGGCCCTCACAGTCGATGACCTGCGCCGCAGGGGGATCGGGAACAGCACCGTCGCGATCGTCGAAGAGCACTCCCGCGATCGCACCATCTGCCACCACCACACGGCCGCGCACCACGCGCTGCCCGTAGACGTCTACGATCTGGGCATTGGTGAACAGCGTATCGGCCTGTGCACGGCCCTCCGCCACGTCGACCAGGAGCTTGATCTCGTCTGCCGCCATGCTATCCCCTCTCCATCGGGTGCTGGACCGCCCTCGCGCGCAGGAATCCCTGCCGAACCATGCGCAGGGATCCCCACCGAACCACGCAGCGCACGTTTGTGGAGCATGATACCCAAAACCGCGCGCAATCCGCTAAGGGGTTGCAGCGAAACATAGGAGGAGCGCGATAGATGAAAAACGGGGCGCCGCGCATAGCACGCCGCGCCCCGCAATGCTTCGCCGAGTACTCGCCGTATCGCTAGCCCGTAGGATTGGCGGCGTTCGTGTTATAGCTCGTCGCCGGCTGCATGGGAGCCATCATGATACGGCCGGTACCACGGTACACGTTCACCAGGCCCTCCCCGCTCACCGCAGAGCCGATGAGCGACTTGCCGGAGCGCTCGACCGCGAACTCGAGCCCCGAAGTCCATGCGAGCGCATAGTTGCCATCGACCTTGAGCTCGTCGTTTTGCAGGTCGATGTAGAGCACTTCGGTTTGCGGGCACGGCGACTCGAGCGCGACCACGCCCGTGCCATCGAGCCTCAGATTGAACAGGCCCTCGTTGCCCGCCACGGCCGACGACATGTTCGACCGACGCTGCAGGTCGTGGCGAATGGTGCTGTCGCATGCAAGGAACAGGCCGTCGTTGAGCACGACCGAATTGCCCCATTGCGAGAGATCGAGCAAGAGCAGGTGGCGCCAGGTGGGCTCGCACACGAGCATGCCCGTGCCGGAATACTCGGGCTTGATGATGGAATCCTGGCTCACCGCGCCGCGCACCATTTTTCCGAAGAGATCGCCCGCGCTCTTGACGCCGGTATTGGCATGGATCTGGCCGACCGTCCACTGCATGGCCCCCGCCTGCAGGGTCACGCCCGTGCGGCCATCGAGGGTCGCGACGAGCTGGCGACGGCGCACATCCATCTGCGAGGCGAACCACGCCTCCTGCGCGCTCCAGGGCGCAACGGATAGGTCGCGGTCCCACTGGATAACCTGGAACTGCCCCGCCTGGTGCAAAACCTTTACGTCGTCGTTGTTGAGAAAGTTGTAGATGGTGTACGACATGATTGCCCCCTCATCTGCGCCGTGCGCCCTAACCTTACCGGGATTATAAGGCCGCGAGGCAGTGCGCCGCGGCGCACCGGGCGCCCTTTCGCCCAACGGGGCCGTGGTGCGCGCGAGCGCTCTATGCCTCAACGGGCCGTGGCGAGCGCCCTTTCCCCATGGGCCGCAGCGCGAGTTCTCGCCCACAACGCGCCGTGGCGAGCGAGCCCCTATCCTGACATGCCGTGGCGGACGAACGCCCCATTCCAAACGCGCCGTGGCGGACGAGCGCCCCGAGAGCAGGCGGGCGAATCGCGCGACGGCTAGCGCCCGCGCCGGCGCACGTCCTCATCGAGCTCGCGACGCCAAACGCCCGCCTCCAACGGCTCGCTGCACCGCACCATGCGGGCTGCGCACGACGCCGCCCGATACATCACATTCGTACCGACCTCATCGTGCACGTATCCGACGGCGCAGTCGCGGTCGATACCGAGCCGTTCCGCCTCGCGGGCAACGTCGATGTTCGCCCCGATGAAGATGAACTCCCAGCCCTTCTCCCTCTGCCGCTCGATCAGCCGCTTTACCTCGCGATACGAGTAGCGGCTGCTCGCATTCTCCATACCATCCGTCGTGATGACGAAAAGCACTTTGTCCGCCTCGTAGCCCGCAGGCTGCACGCGCTGCACAAGGTCGACATGGTCGATGGCCCCACCAACCGCGTCGAGCAGCGCCGTGCAGCCGCTGCAGCGGTACTCGCTCCGCGTGAGCGGCTCGACACTGCGCACATCCACGCGGTCGTGGAGCACGCGCGTATGATCGTTGAATATGAGCGTGGATACGATGGCCTCGCCCGGTCCGTCGCGGTGCTCGGCAAGCATCGCATTGAAGCCTCCCACGGTGTCGTCTTCCAACCCTGACATCGAACCGCTCGCATCGAGGATGAATATCAGCTCGGTGCGCGCGGCGGGCTCATCATGCTTGGCGCGCTCGGTGCGCACGGCAGGCTCGGGTCGCGCGGCGGGCTCGCTGCAGGCGTTCGAACGGGTGCGCTCGGCGTTATGATCGAGGTGTCGCTTATCCATGGCTGCCTCCTTACGGCATCGACTATCCGACACCGTGAAGGGTACGCTGCGCCGATGCGCCGGTGGTCAACCGGCGGGCGACATTTGGCGCAGGCGCCCGGAACGCGCCCGCGAAACGCCCGGCGCCGCCCGAACGCCCGGCCCGCCAAGTGCCCCGGCGCCATCCGAGTGCGCCGGCGCCGCCCGAACGCGGCTACACCGAACCGACGAGCGGCAGGTCGTAGGCGAACAGCACTTCGTTAAGCTGGAACAGGTCGTAGATGCCGCGCTCTATGAAGAAGCGGACGATCACGTCGAACTTGCTGCTCTTCGACAGCGTGAACCCCGCTCGAGCAAGTAGGTCCTGTGTGGCACTCATATCGAGCTCAAGCGCGATGGCGAGCGCCACGACCGTCTGCTTGGACGGGCGGTACGATTCATTTCCTCGTATCTTCGAGAAGAGCTGGCGGCTGATGTTCGCACGATGGTACACCTCGGCGTCCGTCATGCCCCGGGCATCGATGAGAGCGAGCAGCGTCGTGGAGAACGGTGCGTCGAGCGTGGCGACCAGCTGGGCAATCTCCGCATCGAGCGTAGCGCCGGCACGCGACGGCACGCCTGGCATCGCAGCGCCCGGCATCCTGATGCTTGAAGCAACGAACGGCCTCGACGCACTCGGCATCACGGTAGACGCATCGTCCTCTTGGAGGCATTCAGGCAGGGCGACGGGCTCAGCCATCTCCACAGAAAGCGGCGCGGAGGCATCCTCCGTCCACTGCAGCTCGCGTTCAAGCTCACCCATATCGCGCCGCATGAAGGAGCTCGAATCGACGTATTCGTCATCGATATACTCTTGAACCTGCTCGACGAGCGCGTTGCCCATCTGGACGACCGCGCGCTCGAACACCACGAGCGTCAGCGCAACCTCGTCGTGATGCCTCAGGAACGCGGCGACTTCCTCGCGCACGATAGCGAGCGCTCGCTCAACGGGGAATCCATAGATGCCCGCCGAAATGAGCGGGAACGCGACCGACCGGGCGCCGAGCTCCACGGCGCGCGCGAAGGCGCTGCGGTAGCAACGGCGCAGCAGCTCCTCCTCGTGGGCTCTCCCGCCGCGCCAGATGGGCCCCACGGCATGCACGCACCAGCGCGCAGGCAAGTTGAACGCGGGCGTCGCCACGGCATCTCCCGTCGCGCACCCTCCGATAGCCTCGCATGCCGCGCGCATCTCATCGAACCCCGCAGCCGAGAACAACGCCCCGCATACGCCGCCGCCCGGCGCCAGGCGCACGTTTGCGGCATTCACCAGAACGTCTGCGTGCACGCGAGAGATGTCATCGCGAACGATCGAAAACGGCATGACCGACCCCCATCAACCTAATGCCGCACGTACCCGCCGCTGTCGAGCAGCAACCCTACCGGCACGCGCCACGAGCGGAAACCTTAGCATGCAGCGCGCCGATGCACGCTGCCGCAATCGCCGGAACGACCCAGCCGAGCCCCCAAGAGGCGAGCGGCAGAGCATCGATGGGTAGCCACGCGCCCGGAGCAACGGCGTCGCGCACGCTCCCGAGCACGCCCACCACGGCAACGACTCCCACCACCCACGGCCACATCTGGGGCAGGCGGTCGCACACGGAATGGCACATGCCCATGATCACGAGTACGATTGCCACCGGGTACAGGGCGCTCAGCAGCGGAACTGAGAACGCCAATATGGCATCGAGGCCCGCATTCGAGGCGATGCACGAGAAGAGAGCGAACGCAAGCGCCCATCCACGATACGGAATACGCGGCACCTCCTGCGAGAAGTAGGTACCGCAGCAACCGATGAGCCCGATGCAGACG
>CDTW01038857.1_pt1 | contig 14084 bp, 8 predicted proteins | sample 554901 | NCBI WGS metagenome assembly CDTW01 (sample SAMEA3182045, study PRJEB8094) | gut metagenome | biome: human; feature: gut; material: Stool; isolation source: human stools | place: Canada | collected 2011-11-01
AAGAACTACTCCTGCAATGTTGTCAGAAAGGTAACGGACGGAAAAACGGAAACCTACCTGACCATCGGTTATTTCCGCTTTGACATTACCATCAGCTACCAGGGAACGGGCATTGGAAACAGCTCGGAGAGCACCTATGCGGTCACGGGCCTGTCCTATGTGATGACCATGCCTTCGTACAACTACCTGTACTACCTCTACTACATCTACCAGATGATGGGCTCCAGTGCCGCAAGTCAGTTCCCCAACACCTACGGAACCGTCACACTCTGCACCGAGTACGGTGAGGACGGAAAGGCAACTTCCAGCTATCTCAATGCAACCTTCGGGGAGAACTCCAAGTATCTGGAGAGCGACGGAATGAGGATGGCCGAGGTGGATCATGCAGAACTGGTTTCGCTCGGCAACAACTATTACCGCGCAACCTTCAAGGGAAAGGACAACTACACGTATTCCGTCATCCTTACCCGCCGCGCATTCTCTGTCTTCCAGACCTACGGCTACAGCGTTTATGCCCTGCTCCGGGAGGAGACGGTGGAGGCAAACGACGGCTATCAGGTAACGGTCAACCGTGTCATCGCGTCGGATATGAACGTTTCCTCCGGGGCGTACTTCTCCTTCGGACTTTCCAAGGATGGGGAGGCTTTGAATGCCGACAACGTCATGCTCAATGACGGAAAGCTCTACTATGTTGTCCGGGAGAAGGATGAGAACGGAAAGGTTACATCCACCGCATACTATCAGCTGGATCTGAAGGAAAAGAGTTCCGAGATCATCGGCGGAGAAGACAAGAAAGAGGATCAGCCGCTTCCCGTATACGAGAGCGCAACGGTCACAAAGACCGGGGCAACCACGGTTTATACGGCGGATGCCGGTTACTATGTGGATATTCTCCCCGGGAACAAGGTTCTCCTGATGGCACAGAGAGCCTCCAAGGATGTGGACGGCAAGCCGGCATACAACTCCATTCTGATTGCGGAGTGCACGTATGATGCCGAAACCGGTGTTTACACCCTCAAGGCAACCAACGATTATACCTACACGGTTAAGGTGACCGACGGCGTTGCGACCGTGACTGCGGAAGCAAACGCAAAAGAGGAAGCCTGAATCATCGGAAATCCGATGAAAAACCAAGCGGCGCCTCCGGGAATATTCCCGGAGGCGCCGTGTTGGTTTTTGTCAATCAGTAACGCACCTCGCCGGTGAAAATCAGTTTCGCATCGCCCGTCAAGGTCACGACTCCGTCCGTAGTATAGCGGACAGTCAGGATTCCGCCCCGAACCTTGACCGTGATATCCCTGTCCTTTTCGCAATACCCGTTTTCCACCGCCGCGACCACGGCGGCACACGCGCCGCTGCCGCAGGCAAAGGTTTCGCCGTTGCCGCGCTCAAACACGCGCATTTTCAGCGTCACGGGATTGACAACCCGCACGAATTCGGTGTTGACCCGCTCCGGAAACTCCGGTGCGTTTTCAAACGCGGGACCGAACTCCCGGAGCGGAAGCGTATCGATGCGGTCACAGAAGGTGACGCAGTGCGGGTTGCCCATGGAAACGCAGGTAACGCGGTATTCCTGCCCCAGAACCGTGAGCGGTACGTTGACCGCTGTTTCTCCGGGAAAGGTGCAGGGAAGTGCCGCAGGGGTCAGCACCGCGCGCCCCATGTCAACGGTGACGGAGGATACCGCCCCGTCGGTGAGATAGAGCTTCAGCCGGCGCACACCGCCGTCGGTCTCCACGCGGACCGTGTCTCCCGAAACATAGCCTGCGTCATGCAGGTATTTTCCGACGTTGCGCAGGCTGTTTCCTGCAATCTGTCCGCGGCTTCCGTCCCGGTTGAAGACCCGCATCCGGCAATCCGCAACCGGGCTTTTCTCAAGGAGCACCAGCCCGAAAGCACCGATCCCATAATGCCGGTCGCACAGGGTGATGCTCAGGGATTCCGGGCAGGTGATGCTGCCGTCAAAATTCTCCGCAAAGATATAATCGTCTCCGGTGGCTTCCATTTTGGCAAAGCGGAGCCATGCGCGTTCGGTCCGCATATGGTTCAGATCCACCAGCTCCGTGTTGTCGCACCGGTAGCCCGCCGCGATGATGTCTGCTACCGCGTTGGCGGTGTCCAGCGAGGTGAAGCAGGGAACTCCCGCCTGCATGGCATGGCGGTGCAGACTGACATAAAGATCCACGGTGGAGTCATATGCCGCGCCGGTATAAACGATATAGCCGATCTTTCCGCTGTCCAGCAGCGCGGGGACGCCGTCCCCTTCGGCGATGGAAGGAACAACCGTGACATCCATGCCGAGCGATCCGATTGCCGCAGCGGTATCCGGTGTGGCATACAGGCGCATTCCGAGCATCTCCAGCTTTTCCGCGAGGGCAAGCACCTCCGTGCGGTCGTGTTCTTCCACACTGAGCAGGACGCCGGTTTCTTTTCCGGGCGTTGGTGCGGCGAGGGAGAGTCCTGCCGCCGTCAGTCCCTTGAACAGCGCTTCGTTCAGCGTTCTTCCGATGCCGAGCACCTCCCCGGTGGATTTCATTTCCGGTCCCAGGTAGGAATTGGCATCGGTCAGCTTTTCAAATGAGAATACCGGCACCTTGACGGCAAAATACGGCGGGGCTTTGCAAAGCCCGGTTCCGAAGCCGAGATCCCTGACCGCAGTTCCGGTCATGACCTGCGTGGCAAGATCCACCATCGGGACACCGGTTACTTTGCTGATGTAGGGGACCGTGCGGGAGGCGCGGGGGTTTACTTCGATGACATAAAGCTCGTTCTGCCAGATCAGATACTGGATATTCACCAGCCCCTTGGTGCCGAGCGAGAGCGCCAGCTTTTCGGAGCATTCGATGATGCGGTGCATCATGATGTCGCTGATGTTGTAGGGCGGGTACACGGCAATGGAGTCCCCGCTGTGCACGCCTGCCCGCTCGATGTGCTGCATCACGCCGGGAATGAGTACGTCCCTGCCGTCGGAGATGATGTCCACCTCCAGCTCGGAGCCCATCATGTATTTGTCCACCAGCACGGGGTTCTCAATTCCGTTCTGCAGGATCCGCCGCATATAGCGCCGCAGATGTTCCTCGTTGTGCACGATGGTCATGTTCTGCCCGCCGATGACGTAGGAGGGGCGCAGCAGCACCGGGTAGCCGAGGCGCTCTGCCGCAGTCGCGGCTTCTTCCTCGGTCAGCACGCCGCAGCCCCGGGGACGCCTGATGCCGTATTTTTCCAGCAGGGCATCAAACCGTTCCCGGTCCTCCGCAATGTCGATTCCTTCCGCAGAGGTGCCGAGAATCGGGATGCCGTGGCTGTCCAGGAATCCGGTCAGGCGGATGGCGGTCTGCCCACCGAACGCCACCACTACGCCAACGGGCTTCTCCACTTCAATGATGTTCATCACATCCTCCGCACAAAGCGGCTCGAAGTACAGCCGATCCGCCGTGTCGTAGTCCGTGGAGACGGTTTCCGGGTTGTTATTGACGATCACCACGTCATAGCCGAGTTTTTTCAGCGTCCAGACGCAGTGCACCGAGGAGTAATCGAATTCGATTCCCTGTCCGATCCGGATCGGACCGGATCCCAGCACCATTACGCAGGGCTTGCCGGAGCGCGCCAGCTCCCGCGCTTCGCAGACGCGGTCGTAGGTGGAATAGAAATACGGGGTCTCGGCGGAGAATTCCGCGCCGCAGGTGTCCACCATTTTGTAGGATGCCGCAAGATGCGGGAGTTCCTTCACGCCCGCAATCCGCCGGATGGCGGAATCCGGATATCCCATTTTTTTCGCGGTCTCGTAAAGGGCAGGGGATAGCCCGTCTGCCAGTTCCTTTTCCAGATCTGCCAGATGCTGCAGTTTGTCAAGGAAGAAGCGGTCGATGCGGGTGATTTCGTTGATTTTTTCGGGGGTGACGCCGTGCTTCAGTGCTTCAAATACCGTGAAAAGCCGGCGGTCGTCCCGGTCGGCAAGGCGATCCTCCACACTGCGCCCGTCTACGGGGGCGGCGTTCAGGCTGTCCAGCGAGATTTCCGCTCCGCGCACCGCCTTCATCAGTGCCGCTTCAAAGCTTGTGCCGATTGCCATCACCTCGCCGGTGGCTTTCATCTGGGTGCCGAGCTTCCGGCTGATTCCCGCAAACTTGTCAAACGGCCATTTGGGAAATTTGACCACCACATAGTCCAGTGCCGGCTCGAAGCAGGCGCAGGTTTTGCCCGTGATGTCGTTCCGGATTTCGTCCAGCGTGTAGCCGAGCGCGATTTTTGTGGTGATCTTGGCAATCGGATATCCGGTCGCCTTGCTGGCAAGTGCCGAGGAACGCGAAACACGTGGGTTGACCTCAATGACCGCATATTCAAAGGAATCCGGATTCAGGGCGAACTGGCAGTTGCACCCGCCGACGATTCCGAGGGACGAGATGATTTCCAGTGAGGCACTGCGCAGCATCTGCAGCTCTCTGTCCGCGAGGGTCAGTGCCGGCGCCACCACGATGCTGTCCCCGGTATGCACGCCGACGGGATCCACGTTCTCCATGCTGCACACGGCAATCGCATTTCCGCGTGCGTCCCGCATGGTTTCAAACTCGATCTCCTTCCAGCCGTAAATATACCGTTCCACCAGAATCTGCGAAATGGGGGAGGCATCCAGCCCGTTTTTCGCAACCTCCGCCAGCTCTGCCGGGTTTTCCGCCACGCCGCCGCCAGCCCCGCCGAGAGTGAACGCCGGGCGCACGATAACAGGGTAGCCGATCCTCTCCGCTACCGCCAGCGCCGCCTCTGCGGTATGCGCAACATCCGAGGGAACGGTGGGCTGACCGATCCGCTCCATGGCTTTCTTGAACAGCTCCCGATCCTCCGCACAGTCAATCGCCGCGGCATCGGTTCCGAGCAGACGTACACCGTGTTCCTGCAGGAAGCCGTCCGCTGAGAGCTGCATGGCAAGCGTAAGCCCGGTCTGCCCGCCCAGCCCCGCCAGCAGGCTGTCCGGTTGTTCCCGGAGTATGATCCGCTGGAGCGTTTCCGTGTTCAGCGGTTCCAGGTATATTTCGTCCGCGAGTGCCTTGTCGGTCATGATGGTGGCGGGGTTGGAGTTGACCAGCACCACGTTGATGCCCGCTTGCTTCAGCACGCGGCACGCCTGTGCACCCGCGTAGTCAAACTCCGCCGCCTGACCGATGACGATGGGACCGGAGCCGATGACCAGTACCTTTTTGATCTCTTTGCAAAGCGGCATCTTACGTTTCCTCCATCATTCCGATAAACCGGTCGAACAGAAATGCGGTGTCCAGGGGACCCGCGTGCGCCTCCGGGTGAAACTGCACCGAAAAAGCGCGCAGGGCTGGATAATCCACTCCTTCGCACGTGCCGTCATTGGCGTTGCGGAACCGCACGGAGCCGACACCGGGAATGCTGTCGGCAACCACGGCATAACCATGGTTCTGACTGGTCATGTAGGTTTGCCCGGTGACAAGATCTGTTGCCGGCTGGTTGACCCCGCGATGCCCGTATTTCAGCTTTTCGGTCTTTCCGCCGAGCGCCAGCGCCAGAAGTTGATGCCCCAGGCAAATGCCGAAGATCGGTACCCTGCCCGCAAGCTCCGCCAGCACGGCAATTTCCTCTTTGTTGTCGGCGGGGTCTCCGGGACCGTTGGAGAGCAGGACGCCGTCCGGCGCAAGGGAGAGAATCTCTTTTGCCGTGGTGGTGTGGGGGAGTACCTGCACGGCACAGCCGCGCCTGACCAGCTCCCGAACGATGTTCTGCTTGGTGCCGTAGTCCAGCAGGACCACGCGGCGCAAAGGGGTCTCCGGGGAGACGGTGTAGGGCTCCCTGCAGGAGACCTCCGCCACGGCATTGCGCACCCGGTATGCCGCGATGTCGGCAAGATTCACATTCATCGTGTCGGAGATCATGGCGTTCATCACGCCCTTTTCCCGTATTTTTTTGGTAATTGCCCGCGTGTCCACCCCGCAGATGCCGGGGATGCCGGCTTCTTTCAGGTAAGCATCCAACGTCATTTCACAGCGGAAGTTGGAGGGGTGTTCGCACCATTCCCGCACCACGTATCCGCGCGCGGCGCTTTTGCCCTCAAAATCTTCGGGGATGATGCCGTAATTGCCGATCAGCGGAAAGGTCTGCAGAATGATCTGTCCCGCGTAGCTGGGGTCGGTCAGGGTTTTCACGTATCCGCCCATGCCGGTGGTGAACACCAGCTCTCCCACTGTGGCGTGCGCGGCGCCGAATGCCTCCCCCTCGATCACCTCGCCGTCGGCAAAGACCAGGTACCGTTTCATACTTCCCCGGCGCCCCCGATCATGGCGGCAAGCACGGCTTTGATGGTGTGCATCCGGTTTTCCGCCTCCTCAAACACGACCGACTGCGGGCTCTCGAATACCCCGTTGCTCACTTCCATGGCATCCCTGCCGAACTTTTCGCATTTCTCCCTGCCGATTGCCGTGTTTTTGTCATGATACGCGGGCAGGCAGTGCATGAAAACCGCGTCCGGCGCGGCGTGCTTCATCAGCGCTTCGTTTACCTGATACGGGGAGAGCGCCGCAATGCGTTCCGCCCAGACCGCATCCGCTTCACCCATGGAAACCCATACGTCGGTATAGATCACCTGTGCGTCCCGGGCGGCTTCGGCGGGATCTTCACAGAAGCGCAGAGTGGCGCCGGTCTCCCGGGCAATTCTTTCGCACGCGGCAATCAGCGAGGGATCCGGGAAGTATCCCTTCGGCGCGCCAGCCGTAAAGTGCAGTTCCATCTTGGCACAGCCCACCATCAGGGAGTTGCCCATGTTGAAGCGGGCATCGCCCATGTAGGTGAAGCGGATATCCTTCAGCCTGCCGAAATGCTCGCGGACGGTGAGAAAATCCGCCAGAATCTGCGTCGGGTGGAATTCATCGGTCAGCCCGTTGAACACCGGAACGGAGGCATACTTTGCAAGCTCCTCCACAATGCTCTGCCCGAACCCGCGGTACTCGATGCCGTCAAACATCCCCGACAGCACGCGGGCGGTGTCCGCGATGCTTTCCTTTTTGCCGATCTGCGATCCGGTCGGATCCAGATAGGTGACCCCCATGCCGAGATCCCTTGCAGCTACCTCAAAGGCACAGCGCGTGCGGGTGCTGGTTTTCTCAAAAATCAGGGCAAGATTTTTCCCCTCGCACAGGCGATGCACCACGCCGTTTTTCTTTTTCGCCTTCAGATCTGCCGAAAGATCCAGCAATGCCCCGATTTCCGCCGGGGTAAAGTCCAGCAGCTTCAGAAAATCCCTGCCTTTGAATGTGTTCATATGCCCTCCTGTCCGCCGGAGCAGACCTCTTTCAGAATTTGCACCGCCCGTTCCAGCAGCGGCATCGGGATGTTCAGCGCGGGCAGCAGCCGCACCTTTTCTTTGGCGCTGATGACCAGAACGCCCCTTTCCATGCACGCCCGGATTACGTCTGCCGCCGGGCGCTCGGTCTCCACACCGAGCATCAGTCCGAGCCCGGTTACGGAGCGCACGCCGGGGGCACCGGTCAGCTCGCCTACGATATATGCGGAGCGTTCCCGCACCCCGGCAAGCGTTTCCTCGTTCAGGCGTGAAAGAATGGAAACGGCACCGGCACAGCACACCGGGTTCCCCCCAAAGGTGGAGCCGTGCGTGCTCGGCGTCAGCACGTCCTTTACCCGTTCCCCCAGCACCGTAGCGCCGATCGGAAGCCCGCCGCCCAGTCCCTTGGCGGTGGTGAAAATATCCGGCTGAATGCCGTAATTCATGTATCCGTAAAGCATTCCGCTTCTGCCGTTTCCGATCTGCACCTCATCGCAGATCAGAAGCACATCGCGCGCGCAAAGCAGGGCGGCAAGCTCTTTGACAAAGGTCTGATCCAGTGGAATCACACCGCCCTCGCCCTGCACGATCTCAATCATCACGGCGGCGGTCGGGTAAGTGTCAAGCAGCTTTTGTACACCCGCAAGGTCGCCCGCCGGTACATGGTGAAATCCTGCGGTCAGCGGGGTGAAATCCCGGTGGAAAACCGCCTGGCCGGTTGCCGCAAGCGTGGTGATCGTCCGCCCGTGGAAGCTGTTTTCCAGCGTGATGATGTGATAATGCTCTTTCCCTTTTTTCTCCTGCGCGTACTTGCGCGCCACCTTGATGGCGCACTCGTTGGCTTCCGCTCCGGAATTGGAAAAAAAGACTCTGCTCATGCCGGTCTTTTCGCAGAGCATGGAAGCAAGCACGGCGCACGGCTCGGAGTAATACAGGTTGGAGGTGTGCTGCAGGGTGCCGAGCTGCGCGGTGACAGCCGCCTGCCAGACATCGTCCGCATAGCCGAAGGTGTTCACCGCAATACCGGAGGAGAGGTCGATATATTCCTTTTCGTTTTCGTCATAAACCAGGGACCCCTTCCCGTGCCTGAGCACCGCAGGGAAGCGGCGGTAGGTGCCGGCGATATACTGCCTGTCCAGCGCTTGGATATCCGGTTGCATTACAGTCCTCCTTCCGACCGTGGGGTGGGGAGCCCTTCCGTAAACATGGTCCCGATGCCCTCATTGGTCAGCATTTCGATCAGAATCGCGTGCGGGATGCGTCCGTCGATGATGAACACGCGGTTGACTCCCCAGCGGATGGCGTTGATACAGCACTCCACCTTGGGGATCATGCCACCGCTGATGGTTCCGTCGGCAATCAGCCCCGGCGCGTCTGCCGTGCGAATCACGGGAATCAGCGTGGCGGGGTCGTTCCTGTCGCGCAGGATGCCTGCGATGTCGGTCACGGAGATCAGGCTTTCCGCCCGCAACTCGCCCGCGATCTTTGCCGCCGCAGTGTCGGCGTTGATGTTGTAAACGTTTCCCTCGCGGTCACACCCTACGGTGGAAACCACGGGAATGTATCCCTTGTCGATGACGTCCAGAATCGGGGCAACGTTGACCTTTGTGATTTCTCCCACGAATCCGAGACGCGCATCCTTGACCCTTGCCTCAATCATGCGTCCGTCCATGCCGGACAGCCCGATGGCGTTTCCGCCCTTGTTTTCGATCCGTGCGACAAGGCTTTTGTTGACCTTTCCCGCAAGAACCATCTGTACGGTGTCCGCGGTTTCCCGGTCTGTGACGCGCAGTCCGTCTACGAATACGCTTTCTTTTCCGATCTTTTTCAGCATATCGGTGATTTCGGGTCCGCCGCCGTGCACCAGCACCACCCGGACGCCGATCAGGGAGAGCAGAACGATATCCATCATGACCGAATCCTTCAGATCCTCGTTGATCATGGCGTTGCCGCCGTATTTGATGACAACGATCTTTCCGGTGTACTCCTGAATATACGGCAGAGCGTGTACCAGAACCTCCGCCCGTTTCGCGTTGGTAATATCCATTTTTTCTCCGTATTATGTCCGGTAGTCACCGTTGATTTTTACATAATCATAGGTCAGGTCGCATCCCCACGCGGTGGAGGCGGCACTGCCGGCGTTCAGTTCTACCAGGATTTCGATTTCGCTCTCCGACAGGATGCTCTTGGCTTGCTCTTCGGAAAAAGGGATTCCGGCGCCGTTTTGGCACACCGCAACGGTTCCGGCAGGGGAGCGGAAGGCGACATCAATCTTCGTGACGTCCACATCGGCACCGCTGTATCCGATGGCGCACAGCACGCGTCCCCAGTTGGCATCCGCGCCGAACATGGCTGCTTTGGTCAGGGAGGAGCAGATCACGCTTTTGGCAACGGTTTTGGCAATCTCATGGGTTGCGGCACCCGTGACCTTGCATTCCAGGAGCTTGGTGGCACCCTCGCCGTCCCCGGCAATGCGGCGGCAGAGGTAAACGGTCACCGTGTTGAGCGCCTGCATGAAGGCATCAAAGTCCGCCCCCGGTGCGGTGATTTCCGCGTTGCCCGCCATTCCGTTTGCAAGAAGCGTGACCATATCGTTGGTGGAAGTATCTCCGTCCACGCTGACCATGTTGAACGTTTCCGACACATCGCCGGAGAGCGCCTGCTGCAGCATTTTGGCGCTGATTGCACAGTCCGTCGTCAGAAAGACCAGCATGGTTGCCATATTGGGGTGGATCATTCCGGAGCCTTTTGCAATCCCGCCGAGGTGGCAGGTCGCGCCGCCGATCTGAAATTCCACGGCGATCTCTTTGCGCTTGGTGTCCGTGGTCATGATGCCCTGTGCCGCGGATGCGGAATCCTTGCCGAGCGACGCGACCAACTGGGGGATGCCGGCGGCAATCGGCGCAATGTCAAGCGGCTGACCGATGACGCCGGTGGAGGCAACCACCACATCGTCGGCGGAAACGCCGAGCTTGTCAGCCAGCAGGGAACACATCTCCTCCGCAATCTCCACGCCGTTTGCATTGCAGGTGTTGGCGTTGCCGCTGTTGCAGATTACCGCCTGTGCCATCCCGTCCGCCAGGTGCTGTTTCGTCACAACCAGCGGCGCCCCTTTGACCAGATTGGTGGTATAGACCGCCGCCGCGGTCGCCTTTTTTTCACTGTAGATCAGCGCGAGATCTTTTTTTGTTTTGTTTTTCCGGATGCCGCAATGAACACCTGCGGCAAGAAAGCCTTTCGCGGTGCAAACGCCGCCTTCCACTGTTTTCATGGTTCCTCCTTACAGGCAAAGCCCCTCGCAGGGGTCCGTGTCCAGTATCATATTCAGACATTCCAGTGCCGCGCCGGACGCACCCTTTCCGAGATTGTCGTAAACCGCAAGCAGCAGCATCCGATCTTCGTTTCCGCTCACGCTGATCTGCATGGAATCCTTTCCCGAAAGGGAAGCGGCGGACAGGAATCCGCCCTCGTCCGGCACTTCGGTGAAGCGGACCACGGGTCCCCAGTAGATATCCCGGTAGAGCGCCGCAATCTGCTCTTTCGTGGTTCCCGGTACGCACTGCGCCGCGAACAGCGGCACCGTGACCTGCATCCCGCTGTAGAAATCGCCGACCACAGGGCAGAACACGGGGGCGGGGAGCCCGCTCACGGCAGCCATTTCGGGGAGATGCTTGTGCGATTGCCCCAGCGCATACTGACGCGGGGCGTGCAACTTCGCCGGGGACGGCTGCATTTCATATTCCGCAATCATTTTTTTGCCGCCGCCGCTGTACCCGGTCAGGGAAAAGCAGGAAAGCAGGGTTCCTCCGGGAAGAATCCCTGCTGCGCGCAGCGGTGCGGTCAGTGCGATGAAGCCGCTGGCGTGGCATCCCGGCACGGCGATGCGCTTTGCCGTGCGGATTGCTTCCGCCTGGGCGGGGGAAAGCTCCGGAAAGCCGTAGACCCATCCGGGTGCGGTGCGGTGGGCGGTAGAGGTGTCCAGCACCACCGTGTCCGGGTTTTCAATCAGGGATACCGCCTCCCGCGCCGCCGCATCGGGTAGGCACAGGATGGTAATGTCCGCCGTATTCAACGCGCGTGCGCGCGAAGCGGGATCCTTGCGCTCCTCCTCCGGCAGAGTGAGGAGCGTGATGTCGGTGCGGGACGAAAGACGTTCGAAAATCCGGAGCCCGGTCGTGCCCGCACTGCCGTCAATAAAAATTTTTTTCATGATTTCAGAAACTCCCGCATCTGTGCAATCTGTTTTTTGACCGAAGAGACCGAGGTTCCCCCCTCGCTGATGCGCTTCTCCACGCAGGCTGACAGGTCGATTGCCTCGTATACGGATTCGTCAAACAGGGGACTGAACTCCCGGAAAACGGAAAGCTCCAGTTCCTCCGGCACCTTGCCGTGCGCGATGCAGTAGGCGACCAGCTGCCCGGAAATTTTGTAGGCACTGCGGAAGGGTTCACCCTTTTTGGTTAGGTAATCCGCCACATCGGTTGCATTGATAAAGCCCTTTTTGGCGGCATTCAGCATATTTTCCGGAATGGCACGCATAGAGGCAATCATTCCGTTAAACACGCCGAGGCAGGCTTTTACGGTGTCGCAGGCGTCAAATACGCTTTCCTTATCCTCCTGCATATCCTTGTTGTATGCAAGCGGAAGCCCTTTGAGTACAGTCAGCAGGGCAATGAGATCCCCGTACACTCTGCCGGTTTTTCCGCGCACCAGCTCCGCCATGTCGGGATTCTTTTTCTGCGGCATGATGGAGGAGCCGGTGGTAAACGCATCGGAAAGCTCCACAAACCGGAACTCCCAGCTGCTCCAGAGAATGATCTCCTCGGAGAAGCGGGAAAGGTGCATCATCAAAATGGACAGCGCCCCCAGCAGCTCCGCACAGAAGTCGCGGTCGGAGACCCCGTCCATGCTGTTTTCGCAAACGGAGGAAAAACCGAGCGCCGCCGCTTCCGCTCTCCGGTCGGTGGGGTAGGTGGTTCCCGCCAGTGCGCAGGAGCCGATGGGGCAGACCGCCGTCCGTTTGCGGCAGTCCGCAAGCCGTTCCGTATCCCGCCGGAACATCATGGCATACGCCATGAGATGGTGCCCGAATGTGACCGGCTGTGCGCGCTGCAGATGGGTATATCCCGGCATGATGGTTGCTTCGTAGCATTCCGCCTTGTCGGTTACGGTGGCAATCAGCTGTTTCAGCAGCGCCGAGATCGCATCGATCTCCTCCATCAGGTACATCCGCAGATCCAGCGCCACCTGGTCGTTCCGGCTGCGCGCGGTGTGCAGTTTTTTTCCCACATCTCCCACACGTGCCGTCAGCACTTCCTCCACAAACATATGGATATCCTCGCAGGCAGGGTCGAAGGAAAGCGTGCCGCGTTCCAGATCCTTGAGGATCCCCTCCAGCCCCGCAATCAGGGTGTCGGCTTCCTCTGCCCCGATGATTCCCGTAGCGGAAAGCATGGCGGCGTGCGCCATGCTTCCCCTGATGTCCTGCCGGAACATCCGGCTGTCAAATCCGATGGATGAATTGAAATCGTCCGCCAGCCGGTCGGTGGCGCCATCGGTTCTTCCCGCCCACATTTTTGCCATGATTCAGAATCCTTTTTTGATTATTTCAGCCCGTTTTTCGCCTTCATCTTCGCACAAACCTTGGTGGAAAGTCCGTACAGGTTTATAAACCCGGTCGCGTCCGCCTGATTGTAGACGTGATCCTCGTCAAAGGTTGCGATTTCGGGGTCATAGAGCGAGTAGGGAGAGGTCACGCCTGCGTTGATGAGGTTGCCCTTGTAGAGCTTCAGCTTGACATCGCCGGTCACGGTTGCCTGCGTGGTTTTGACGAATGCAAGGATCGCTTCGGTCAGAGGCGTGAACCACTGCGCGTTGTAAACGATTTCCGCCAGCTTCTGCGCGACCAGCGCTTTGTAATGCGAGGTCTCCTTGTCGAGGCAAATGGTTTCGAGGATTTCGTGCGCCTTGTAGAGGATCGCTCCGCCGGGGGTCTCGTATACGCCGCGGCACTTCATGCCGACCAGCCGGTTTTCCACAATGTCGAGAAGTCCGATACCGTTCTTGCCGCCCAGCTCGTTGAGCACGGTCACCAGCTCCACCGCACCCATTTTCTTTCCGTTGACCGCCGTGGGCACACCCTTTTCAAAGTGCACGGTCACATAGGTCGGCACATCGGGTGCTTGCTCCGGGGAAACGCCGAGCTCCAGGAATCCTTTCTTGTTGTACTGCGGCTCGTTTGCCGGATCCTCCAGATCCAACCCCTCGTGCGAGAGGTGCCAGATGTTTTTATCCTTGGAGTAGTTGGTTTCGCGGCTGATCTTCAGCGGCACGTTGTGTGCTTCCGCATAGGCGATCTCTTCCTCACGGGATTTGATGCTCCATTCCCGCCACGGTGCGATGATGGTCATGTCCGGGGCAAGCGCCTTGATTGCCATTTCGAAGCGGACCTGGTCGTTGCCCTTGCCGGTGCAGCCGTGGCAGATGGCGTCCGCGCCTTCGGCAAGCGCGATCTCCACAATTCTCTTGGCGATGGGCGGGCGGGCAAACGCGGTGCCGAGCATATAGTTTTCGTACAGCGCACCAGCCTGCACGCAGGGGAATACGTAATCGGTCAGGAAATCCTCTGTGATATCTTCGATGTAGATCTTGGAAGCGCCGGTCTTCAGCGCCTTCTCTTCCAGCCCCTCCAGCTCGTCCGCCTGACCGACATTGGCGGAAACCGCAATGATTTCGGGGTTGTTGTAATTTTCCTTCAGCCACGGAATGATAATGGACGTATCAAGAC
>CDTW01044328.1_pt1 | contig 14082 bp, 9 predicted proteins | sample 554901 | NCBI WGS metagenome assembly CDTW01 (sample SAMEA3182045, study PRJEB8094) | gut metagenome | biome: human; feature: gut; material: Stool; isolation source: human stools | place: Canada | collected 2011-11-01
AGTCAGGATCTGTGGCTCGGGACGCAGAAGGATTCGAGTTTTCAGCCGATCATTCATTTCCTTGAAAATATGATGCAACGGCTCCTTGCCGTCTGCAGAGCTTTGCACGACCACCAAATAACCGGCTCCTCCGAAGTCTTCAAATGCGCGCTGCAGCAGCCTGTTGATGTCCATGCTGTCGCGTGAGGTTTCGGTCAATAAAAACAGGCATCTACGGAAGCTGATCTCAAACCACGTGCACTTGCCGTACTGGCTCAGGTCGATGGAAATCAGCTCGCTGACGCGGTTGCAACGAGTAACATAATCCTCCAACCGACCGCTTGATGCTTCCTCGGTCATGTATGCAAGCACAGCGTAATAATTCGCATTGGGATGTAGTATTCCCCATTTGTTTATCAACGGTTGCACATTGTTTCCAAGAATCAGGTTTTTGGCAATCAGATCCCGATGAGACGTTCTTTCCAATCTATCAATATAGGAAGACACATTCCGATAGTATCCTGCCTCCTATTACAATAAATTAGGACAGGAAAGTCGGACAGCCAGTCCGGCTTTCTTTCCATCTCATGCCTAAGCTACAATAAGGGGAGCAACTGGCTGACCAATGCCTCCTTGGGCTCTTATGTCCGCACGAAAGACTGTCAGTCATCCCCTTATTGCAGCGTTCGATTTGAGCAGGTTGAGCCTTGGAGTTCGCGTCACCCAATAGATTGAATCGGCAATGAGAAAAAAGATGGATTCCGGTTGCAATTCACAGATGGGAGGAATGCAAATGAACTCTGTTGGCATTGACATTTCCAAAGGCAGAAGCATGATAGCCGTCATGCGTCCCTTTGGCGAGGTTGTCATCTCGCCCTTTGAAGTCCGTCGCACCGACAGTGAACTGAGCGAACTGGCAAGGCAGCTCAAAAGCCTGGACGGTGAGACTCGTGTGGTCATGGAGGCCACAGGAAACTACCATACGCCGGTTGCAAAGCTGCTTCACGACGCAGGACTGTATGTTTCCGTCGTCAATGCAAAGCTGGTGCACGGCTACGGGAACAACGATTTGAGGCGGGTCAAGACCGACAAGAAAGATTCTGTCAAGCTGGCAAATTACGGCCTTGACCGCTGGCTCACTTTGACGAGATATGTTCCAGAGGAAGATACCCGGCTGCTGCTGAAGAACTGCTACCGCCAGTACCGGCAGTATTCCAAGGTGCAGACGGTTTTGAAGAACAACCTGATCTCGTTGCTGGATACGGTGTTTCCAAACGTCAACCGCCTGTTTTCAAGCCCAATCCGCGGGGACGGGAGTGAAAAGTGGGTGGATTTTGTGGCTGAATTCTGGCATTGCCGCTGCGTCAGTGAGAAATCCCAAAAGGCATTCACAAACAAATACCAACGTTGGTGCAGAAAGCACGGCTACAACTTCAGTGAAGCAAAGGCGCATACCATTCACGCCGAGGCCTGCGGACACATTGACGTCATACCAAAATCTGAAACGACCAAGCTGCTCGTGGAACAGGCGGTTGCGCAGCTCAGAGCAACCTCTGCCGCGCTTGCTGCGCTCAAACACGAAATGCAAGCATTGGCTTCCATGCTGCCGGAATATCCCGTTGTCATGGACATGTTCGGCGTAGGCCCGACTCTCGGCCCGCAACTCATGGCTGAAATTGGGGATGTGCGCCGCTTTTATTCCAAGAAAGCACTCGTGGCCTACGCTGGACTGGATGCTCCACCAAATGATTCCGGTGATGTGATCGGCAGACACAAGAGCATGAGCAAAGTTGGCGCGTCGTCTCTGCGGCGAACGCTGTTCCTTGTCATGAGTGTCTATTTGCAGAACGCTCCTCTGGATGAATCGGTCTACCAGTTCATGGACAAGAAACGCGCCGAGGGTAAGCCCTACCGCGTCTACATGATGGCCTCTGCCAACAAGTTTCTGCGGATCTACTACGCCACTGTAAAAGCCTATCTGGAGTCGCTGGAACAGACCGCCTAATCTCACCATAAAGCATTGGCTGGCCGCCGTCTCATTTTTGAGATGCGAAGCGGCTTGGTTTGGTGCGGCCTTTTTGCACACCTCATTACCTTGAAATTTTTGCTTGACTTTTATTAGCAGGTCTTTCGATTCTCTGCCACGACACCTTCCCAGAAAGAAACGCTGCCGTCTGCCGTCAGAGCGGATACAGTATGGCTGCGCTGGATGGGTCTGGCTTCATCCAGCATTTCCAGAAGCCCCACAATGCGGTCGTACTGCTGGCAGCTTTCCACAAAACGGTCATCCAGACTGTCCTCTGGCGTTTTCGGTGCATATTGGGTTTTCCATTTCTTCAATAGATGCAGATAAGCTGTCAGCGCCCGGCGGCAACGCAGTTCTTCCAGCCGGGATGGATTCTGCCGGATAAAAACCTGCTTTGTTTCTGCCGAGATGACAAAATCAGCGGCAAGTTTTTCTGTGGCATCCTTGGGACTGATGCCGAACAGTCGTGCGGTGAAGTCGATGACATCTCCGCTGGCCCCGCAGCCGAAGCAGAAGAAGTAATCCTCATGCGTAAACGAATACCGGGGCAGCAAAAAATGCGCTGTCCCGGTATTTTTCTGGTTTCAAATATGATAATGGAGTTTTGTACCATGGTAAGCTGAGCGGCCCCCTGGGATAGAGAGCCGCTGGTTGTTATTTTTAGCACGGATGTATTCGCCGTTGAGCTTTGCAGCGATAGTCTGCGAGTCTGTGGTGACGATGGACTGGGTTAAGGTGTAAACACTACGCCTACCAAAGCGGGGCGTGGGTGGAAACCAAGGAAGCCGACACGCAGTTTGAAGCTTATCTCGATATGGCCCGCTGGAGGGTGCGGGTATCCAGTTCAATGGAACCATCGCAGTCACAGACACAGTTCCGGATGGTATAGCCGTTTTTTCGTGCCCAGTCGGCATAGCTACCGTCAATTTCCCGATGCGAAAGCCTGTTTCTATTTTGGGAGGAATCAGTCTTCCTCCAGCTCAAAACGAATTGTCACACGGCTTTGACCTCCCACAGTACAGGTGAACAGCGTCAAATCCCAATTTCCGCTTTCCATTCCCTCTATATCTGTGGGGTTCAGCGTCTCCCGCTCCACCATTTTGTAGGTGAATACATTTCCGTCCATATCCGTGAAGGTGGCAATATCGCCCTCCCAGAGATTCTTTAAGGTTCCGAAATGGGAAGTGTAGTTGTGGCCGCAAATAATCAGGTTATTCAAATAGGCAGACCCACTGTACCGGCAGGGAGCAGTTTTCAGATTGGGATAATTCCACTCACTGATAATCGGCAGCTCCAGCTCCAAGGCTGGGATTCTTAAAACACCGATAAAGTCTATTCCGTTGATGGTTTCCACTGGCATTTCCATATTAGGGGATAGAACATAGTCCGGAATAACAGTCCGCTCATCGCTCACCAACGGCTCCTGATCCCCGGCGGAGTCCGAGGGAGCCTCTGGAGCGGCCTCTGCGGGCAAATACGCATCCAGCTGGGTTACCGCTTGCCTGGCCGATTGCTCTGCCCGCAGCTCGTCGTACAAGTTGTAAGATACAAGGAAAAGGGCTGCTGCAATCAGCAGCAGCCCAATCGTAATCAACAGCAACCCCTCTTGCTTTCTGCTATTTTTTTCTTCATTCCTCATCAACAGCACCTCTGCGGCGCACCAGGCCGATCACGACAAAGAGCAGTCCGGCGGCAATCAACACTGGAACCGGCCACCAGAGCTGGCCAGTCTGAGGCAGCGTCGGCTTTGCAGGTGTAGTAGGTTTGTCCGGCGTGGTAGGTGTTGTGGGAGTAGGTTCGTCAGGAATTTCCTCATTGTAGCTATTTGTCACCACAAAAGTGATACCCTCCCGTGTGACCCCCACGGTATAGCCCTCCAACTCTTTCTCCACAATGGTCCACGTATAGCGATCATTCAATCCCGTCCAGGTGTACCGCCAGTTGTTTGCCGCGTTCAGGGTTACGGTATCATATACCTTGCCGTCACGAAGAAGCTGAACAATGACCTCTTTGGGACGATCTTTTTCATGTCCATCATCGGCCCAGACCTTCAGAACCTTTCGGTCGATGGTATGGTCATCTGGGTTATCAGGGATTTGGAATGAATCGAACTTTGCATTGACGGCTACATCATAAACCCAAATGTTATTCTCTTTGTCCAATCCAGGCAGCATTACCATGAATGGCGTGGGATCATAGCGGAAGCCATTTTGCGTGTGTCGATACCCCAGTACAAAGTACAAACCCGCTTTCAGGCTCTTTCCGGCGGTGGGAAAGGAAACCAATCCCTTATCATTGGTCTTTCCACTGTCTGTGGGGGAAATATCATCCCGCAATACATAGCCCTCCAGGGTGGATGCCAGTGTCCGCCAGGCCTCGTCATCCTTGCCCCGGATATTGACATGGAACTGGGCGAAATCCTTTGTGGTGGTCAGCTCGCCGTATTCGTCTACTGTGGCAACCAGGAAAATGTCAAACTCTGCACCAACCAGGGGCGTGTTTCCATCTTGATAGGAAATGGTCAAACTTACATCCTGGTTCGAGTCAATACTTCCCGCCGCCAGAGCCTGCAAGGGCAGGAGAAGGAATACTGCCAGCACACTGAGCAGAGCAGCAGTCATGCGTCTAATCCTCTTCATCGGCTTCCCCTCCGTGTTTCTTTCTTGGCTTCTTGGGCAGCAGCAGTAAAATCAAAAGCAATAGCAAGATCGGGATCGCCACAACAGGAGCCACAAGCAGCGGTTCAATCTGAATGGCGTCCGCCGTCACACGGACGGTCTTTGCTTGCTCAATATTGTCAATCCGGTGTCCCCGTACCAGCAGCCGGTGGGTATTGATACCGTAAGGGGTGCAGGTAACGAGCGTACAGTAATCTTTCCCTTCTTCAATCCGAAGGGCACCCGTCTCTTGGGGTTCCACAATCAGGATTTGATCGACCTCATAGGTCAGCACGTTGTCCAGGACCCGGAGCATAAAGATGTCTCCCGTTTGCAGCTTGTCCAGGTTGGTGAATAGCTTGGCGCTGGGCAGTCCCCGGTGGCCGGAGAGAACGCAATGGGTGCTTTCGCCGCCCACGGGCAGGCTGGACCATTCCAGATGGCCCACGGCGATCTGCAGGACCGATTCCTCCGTACCATGATAGATGGGCAGAGAGCAATCAATGCTGGGGATTTCAATATAGCCCATGACGCCAAGGCCGGACACATTCAAAAGCTGCTGGTATTCTTCCTTCTGGGCGTCGCTGAGCAGGTACGCATTGACCCGATCGGCCAGAGATGCGTTGTAGCTTTCGGCCGCGGCCCAGATTTCGTCGTATTGATCCTGGTTCAGATTTGCAACTTCCTCGGCATATGCGGCAATGGCCCGGGTCTTGTGGAAGGAGTTCCAGTAATCGCTGACGGAAGGATACAGCAGCAAGGACAGTCCCGCGAGAAGCACCAGGATCAGCAGCAGCGTTGTAAAATTTCCTTTTTTCTTCTTCATGCGGGGTTCTCCTTGCCGCTGTGGGCCGGGGAGGGAGTCCCCTCCCCGGCGTTCACAGCGGGATGTCAGTGCGTTTCAGATATGTATCAGGGAATTAGCCCTTGGTGCTCATGCGCTTCTTGGTGACCAGCAGCACAGCCGCGCCGATGACCAGAACAGAGCCGAGGACATAGAAGATGGTGGTGCCGATGCCGCCGGTGGAGGGAAGCTGTGCACCAGATTGGTTCTCAATGTTGGCAGAAACAACACCGGTGGAAATCACTCCGGTGAACTTATCACCGCCACTGAGGGATGTCAGCGCGGGGTTATCGGAAGACACATCGTGAGTAGCCGTAATGGTAAACTCGATATCGGGAATTGTATTGTAGCCAGAGGGCGTGGTGGTTTCGACCAGCTTGTAGTCGCCATCGTCCAGGCCACTCCAGGTAAAGGTGGTCATGTCAGCACCCTTAAGCTCGGACCCTACAGCTTCATATCTACCAGAAGCGTTCTTCTTATACAGGGTGAAGCCTGCGCCCTTCAGAGAGATGAATTCCTTGTTGCCGTCGCTGTCGGTGCCAGTTTTTCCAGTATCCTTGGACGCATCATAGGCGGGGTTCTTGGTAACCTTGTTGACGATGGTCTGGTAGGTGAATACGATGACAACATCATCGCGGGTCTTGCCGCCTTCACCGGCCTGCTCATCATTGGGATTGTTGGTATAGCTCACATGGGAGGTGTTCTTGTTGCCAGCGGAGCCAACAGTAGCGTCGGTATCCAGCGTGGAGGTATACTCAACAGAAATGACACTTCCGACGTGGACAGAGTGGATCTCCTTCAGGTTGGCAAAGCGGACCTCAAAGGTGCAGCCGTCGGTCAGGCCGTCGGTCACAACCTCATAGCCAGTGGTAATCAGCGTTCCGTCAACATAGACTTTCACAGAATTCTTATTGAAGCTCAGGCCAGCGCCTTCCTCATCGTGGAAGGTCAGCTTGTAGCCGTGAGTGTAGCTGGCGTAATCCTGCGCAATGGTGGCGCTCAGCTTGAAGGGCACGGCATCGCCGATATCGTAGTCTGCGGAATCCTGCCAATCAGTGGTGGAGTTCGCCGCGCTGTCATTGGTGTCCTTAACCTTCTTATCGGAGGTTGTGGTTCCAACCTTGGGAGAGATAGTCGTGGGGCCGACAACCTGGACGACATACAGGGAGTAGGCTTCACCGTCATTGACAGGGCCGTTGTCCTTGATCAGATAGTAGCCGGTGGGTACGTTCAGCGGATTACCATTGGAAACCGTACCGAATTTTCCAGAATCCAGTTTCACATATTTCTGAATCTCCGTTAACTTTTCGGTGTCGCTCTTACCATTCACAGCGGCCAGAGCGGCCAGAGCGGTCTGATCGACAGCAGTTCCTTCGGTGCCGGTGCCGTTCTTGCCCCACTTGATGTTGGACAGAACACCCTTATGGAGGTCGCCGGTGAAGATCTGGTAAACATCATAGGTGCGGGTGCTTCCCTCGGGAGCAGAAATTGTAGTGTTTTCTGCCGCAAACGCGGTAGTGGCCAGGGCAAAGACCATGACCAGGGCCAGCAGCAAGCTGGCAAGTTTCTTTGTGTGTTTCATTGTGTTATTTTCTTTCTTTCTTGCTTTTGGGGGTGGGTGACAACATGGATGCTGCACATCAGGAAGATACTGAATCCTCCTTTCTGCGCTTGGTATGGTGATACAACAGGAGGAACGCCGCGCCCGTGAGCAGCAGGAAGCCTCCTATGGTATACGGTATCGTACCGGCCCCGCCGGTGTTGGGCAGCTCGGGGTAGCAGACTTGGTTGGTTACGGTCACGGTGGCTGCGGCACTCCCATCTGCGGGAACCGTTACCGCAGGGCCGTTGGTGTAAGTCACAAGGAAACTGCTGCTGTTCACCGTGGCCGGCACATTGCCCGAAATTGGCTGACCGGAATCATCCAGCTCGTAGATGTAATAGGTTCCGCCAAGGGTCAGGTTTGTAAACTTCGCTGTCCCGCTCTCCGGCGTGACCGTGCTGTTCGCGTATGTGATGGTCACCGTTTGCAGCGGTTTGCCGATGGGATTTGCTTCGGCATAGATTCCGAAACGGTAGGCGCCGTTGATTTTTTCCAGACGATTGCCGCCCGCATCCAAAAATTTCTTGGTCACCGTGGCTTCGCCCTTGTGGTTGTAGGCCTGATAGGTGTAGTCCGCGCTTAGATACCAGACGGTCACACCATTCGGGAAGGTGGGATAGCTTCCGTCATCCTGCTTCTTTACCACAGCGAAGTAGTGGGGCGCGGCATCCCGCACATATCCTTTCGGGGCCACTGTCTCGGTCAGGCAGTAGACGGTGTTATACCACATGGTCTGACCATTTTCTTTCCCGAAGGTCAGGGTTCCGTCCGCGCCGGTGGTGCCGATCAGGGAAAGGCCGCCCGTTGTTGGGGTAAACGTACCGTCAGCATAGGTTCCCTCCACCAATGTGAACGTCGCGCCGGAAAGAGTCTGGCTGGTATTGTTCTGGTCCAGCTTTTTGACTGTTACACTGGGAGAAGTGTCCGCACCAGCGGTGCCGCCAGTAGAATAATGGAAGTCTTTGACCTCAAAGCTGCCGCCGCTGGGGGTGGCATAGCCCTCCCAATGGGCTTTGTTGGAGATGGAGATGGTCTGACCCGGCGCGGCGTTGACCGTTGCCTCATAGGTAACGGTCAGAGGCTGGTTGTCCGGCAGGACAATTTCCAGCGTCTGTCCATCCACGGAGGCGGTCCAGTCCGATACCTTCTCGCCTGTCCTGGTGTTCACCACCCGAATGGAAGTGGTGTCCAGAATCAGGGTATCGCTCAGCTCGTCCACCAGGGTGATGGTATCCGGCCCGCTGACCAGATCCTCGCCCAACTCATTCAGCGTGATCTTAAAGGGATACCGGCCGCCATTGGTTTCTGGGTTATAAGTGCCTTGCTTGGACAGCGTCTGTTTTTCGATTGTCACACCATTGCTGTCGCTGCCGATGATCGTTCCCTCGGAATTTTGCAGGCTGACCACATTGTTGAACTCCTTGCTCACGCCGCCCAGAAGAACGTCAGGAGCCGTTACCTTACAGACGATCTGTATCTCCACGGCATACTCGTCCCGGTATCCGCCTCCGGCTACCAGATTGTCAATATCCCAGATCACCTGCTGACCGTTGGTGTAATAGTAGTTCGTCTGGGTTCCCGCTTTGTTGCTGGGCAGGGTATTCATGTGTTCCGTCCAGCTGCCGTCCAGGGCGGCGATTTCCTCAGCTGTGAGCCGCGCAAAGGTGGGTCTGGGCTTCTGCCGAGCTGCTTGATCTCCCAGCCACCACATACGGACATAGGTTACCTCCATCCCAACCGGGATCTGCTCGACCACACGGTGCCGCCCGGACAGGCTGCCCTCATAGTTCACATGAATCTGCCAGGCCACATAGGTACCCGCTCCGTTCAGCGCGTCTGTGCTGATGGCCTGTTTTGTGCCGCCCTGGCCCGGGATGTCCGTGGTGGAGTTGCCGGAACCGGGATAGGTAAAGACACGGCCCAGTTCCTTAAAGATATTTTCGCTGCCGTACAGGGTCTTGCTGGCCGTGTTGTGGTCCAGCCAGGTGGTGCCGTCGGAGCGGCTTTGCAGCTTATTGTTATAGGTAAAGGCGTCTCGTTTATTGGCGGGCAGTTTACCCGGCTCGGTCTTGACAATCAGATAAAGGGAATCACCCTGCGCCAAGGTAATCTCTTGATTCAGGGTCAGCGTCAGAGAATAGTTGCCTTCTTTCGCAACGGTATAGTTACTGCTTAAGGCCGTCAGCCGGTTGCTGCCGCTTAGCGAATCCAAATCCGCATAATCCGCGAGAGAGTTCGTTCCCAAATTGCCCGTATATACGCCCACAAGGGAGGTGCCCCGAATAAAGTGAGCCGACCCGCCGACCGCATTCGTGACGTCCTTAATGGCAGTGTCCTTGGGCAGAACCGTTCCATCCACCTTGATGACCCAGTACAGTGCGCCATTGGCAAAGTCTCCGGTGGTCTCCTTGGGTTCCTCGTAGTACCAGCTCTGCTTTTCCGCAGCAAAGCTGTTGCCGCCCGCCACAACGACGGAGGCCTCGGCGCCAATACCGGTTAGCACATACCGGAAGTCGCCGATTCCCACCTCACCGGTCAGTTCGAAGCGGTTTCTCACCACCACCTGCGTAATGCCGTCGATATTCTTGGGCTGCGCGTAGTAGGTCAGAAGGTAGGCCTTCTTTCCATTCAATTCAATCTGCTCAGGTGTGAAGCGGAAGGAGGTTTGCCCGTCAACTTTTACCCAGACAGTTTGACCGGGCGTGCGTCTGCTCAAATTGGCAATGGCTGCTGCATCGTCCAGGCCGGAATCGGGTGCGTTGCTGCTGATGGTATAGGCATCCACCCGGACATAGCCCACAAACTCCATGTACTGGCTGCCCAGGTTGTCAGCCATGGACGCAGAGGACAGATCCCAGTCTCCCGCCTCATTGGCTGCCACCTGATACTTGTAGCTGCCGGCAGGCACAGTGAAGCTGCTGTCAGGGGAGGGGATTTTGGTAACGGAACCGCCGGTGGCGTCATACACGCTGCCGCTCATGGACACAGTGCTTGCCGTCTCCTGCTTCCCGCCCGCCAGCTTTCGGCTCCAGGCCTTGCGGTCAATGGTCTTACTGGCGTTATGGCCGTTCAGCCATACGCCGCCATCTGTTCTGCGGTCATCGGTATAAATGCAGGCGCGATTGTTGATCTGGGCAGCTTTGTTTCCCGCCGCCACGAACACACCGGGCTCCACCTTCACCGTGTAGGTCAGGGTCTTGCTCTCACCGGGAGCCAGGGAACCCACATAATAGGTGAAGCTATCGTTCTTCTTGCGGTCATTGTCCCTATCCGTGATGTTCGGTGTAGTTCCTTCCATAATCTCTAAGCCGCTGCTTCCGTTCTGGCCGTAGGAACCGCCCTTATAGAGGTGGAACGAGGTTTCATCGTAGGACAGATATTGGCGGATGGCTGCTAAGGTCCCATTCATTTTTTGGAGAGAACCGTCCAGCGCGTCCACAATTTTCACATTGTCCAGGACATAGCTGTTGTCCGCATTGGCCTTCACCCAAATGGTGTAGGTGATGGTGCCTCCGCCGTTTTCGCCGGGGGTAAACGTCGAGGCCACTTTGGACATGGTTGCACCAGCACGGGGCGTAAAGGTGACGGTATCGCTGTCCCGCTGGTAGGTCTTGGAGTAAACATTCGCCGTGTTCTGAAGATTTTCCTTTGCCGTGACGCCGGTGTATGCATCCTTCAGCTTGACCCGGTAGGTCAGAGTCCTGGTTTCGTTGGCTGCCATATTGCCGATAACCCAGACCAGCGTGCCGGGTTTCGTCGGGTTTTCACCTGCGGGATCTGGGATGGGATTTTCCTCCGTGGGTGCCGCACCGATGTAGACGCTTCCGGTGCCTCCGGTTTCCGTGGGGCCATCCGTATCACTGGTTGCGGTAGACACTCCCGTCACGCCCACATATTCCTCGATGTACTGGGTATCCGCAAAGGTATCCACCACCTTGACCTCCGGGCAGCCATCTGCGCCGGCCTTCACGGTCAGGGTGTAAGTCAGATAATCGCCGTCTGCCTTCTCCGAGATGATGGCCGAGACGGTTTTGCTCAGATCCACATTTCCGTACTTGGCGACAATGTCACCAGCAAAATCGATGTTGATCGTTGTATCGCCAATGACAATTTTACCGGTTCTATCTTCGCCGACCTGCGACAGGTTCGCTTCTGCTTCCACAAAAAAGTCGCCGCTGATGACGGTATTCGTCTCTGTCTTCTGCTTTGCCAGCCAAGTGGTGTCAAAGGCAAGGGTGACCGTATTGTTTGCCACCGTGATGGTGCCAACGGTCGTGCTGCCGCTGGTGATGCTGCCGTTGGCCGTGGCGTTGCGCAGCAGGCCCGGCAGGGTATAGGTCATTTTCCCGCCCGCAGCCAGGAGATCATCAATAGGGACGTTGCCGTAGCTGATCTTCAGCTTGAAATCCGCGTCGCCGGGAATATCCGTCGCGCCTGATACATTGGTCCACGCTCCGTTTTCATTGGTACGGTAGTAGAGTGTTGCGCCTGTGATATAGTTTTTTACGGAAACGGGATCGGTTGCCCCTGTTGTATCCGCATCCAGAGTCATCACCGAATAAGCGCGTGTTTTGGCGCCAGAAGCGTAGGCAGTGCCCATAACCGGCAGGCTGGAACCAGTCTCCATGCCGGACATCTCTTCCTCCGGTTCGGTCGTTTCTTCCGTTTCTTCTGTCGCTTCTGTTTCTTCCGCAGTGCTGCATTCCGCCGTGTGGGTATGTTCCTCCATATCGCAGGTCAATTCCCAGGTGCCATAGCACAGGGCGGTATGGGTGTGTTTTTCATCCTCGGGAAGCGTACAGGTCAGAGCCTCGGTATCCGCCGGTTCCTCCACCGTCTTAAAGCACGCATCCGTGTGCTGATGCTCCAAAACCTGGATTTTGCCGCAGATCAGATTGCCGTCATCATCATAGCAGCCCGGGTCCTCCGGGGATTCATAGGGCTCGTGGGTGTGGAGAATGATTTCTTTCTCCCCACAGATCAACTCCGGTTCGGCAGGTTCTGCTTCTTCCGCCGGTTCGGTGGGCAGCTCGCAGATCAACGTCTTTATCTGCTCGTAGCACTGGTCGGTGTGCTGGTGTACAGGCTCCTCTGTGTCGCCGCACGTCAGTTCCCGCGTTGTCTCATAGCAGCTTTCGGTATGCTCATGATCTTCTTCACAGACCAAAGCAGACGTTTCTGTGTAGCAGCCATCCGTATGCACATGGGCCGGTTCCGTAGATTCCGTGCAGATCAATTCGCCGCGCTCCACGGTGTAGCAATCATCCGTATGGGTATGTACTTCGGGTGCGTCTGTTTCCGGCACGGCATAGCAGCTTCTGGTGTGCTCATGGGTCTCGATCTCCGGCAGCGGGCACCAAAGGTTCCCATTTTCGTCATAGCATGCCGAAACATGCTGGTGAACGACAAAGTCTGCATACCCGCACGTCAGGTTTCCTTCGCTGTCATAGCAGGTATCGTCATGCTGATGGAGATTCAGGCTTTCGATGGTACACATCGGCTCGGTCCGGGTGGCAGAGGTTACTTGCGTGTAGCAAGCCTCCGAATGGGTGTGTTCAGGAATCTCACACGCTCCCTTTTCCATGGTAATGGCGGGAAGAATCAATGCGTAGACCGTGCAGAACACCACAACGCAGGCAAGACCGGTTACAACCCGGTACCAGCGTTTCTTCCTTTGATGTGTCTTCGTATATTTTTCTGCGCTCTGTAACGCACCGTGCTTCATATGCCAATCACCCACTCTCTATTTAAGTATCCCGAAATCTGCTATCGGCCAGACCCGGAATACGATTTTTCCGACGATCTGTTCACCGGAGACGCAGCCCACCGTAGTGCTGCGGGAATCCACAGAAGTAGAGCGGTGGTCGCCCATGCAAAAGTACCGGTTATCCGGCACCTGGTAGGGTAAATCAATGTCACAATCCCCCAGGGATTTTTCTGTCAGATACGGCTCATCCAACAGATTGCCGTCCACATACACATTGCCCTCAACGTCGATATCCACCCACTGACCGGGGCCGGCGATACAGCGTTTGACCAAAATCTTGTTGCCCATGTAAAAGGCTACCAGATCGCCCAGTTCACAATCCGACCCTTTGACAGAGAGCACAATATCTCCCTCGTCCAGCGTCGGGGCCATGGAGGCTCCGTAAATTTGCAGCACAGGCATCCAGATGGTGGCGACCAATACGGCTACAGCCGCAACGACCACAAGGGTATAGACAGTGCTTCTCAGGACCCGCCGATATCGCTTTTTGTATTTCTCTCTGTCAAGCTCCGTTTCGAGCTGTTCCAGGGTTGGAAGCTCACGGGACGGATTTGCTGTGTTCTTCATTGATCTCAACCTCTCCAGCGGACTGAATCAATTGCCGCAGTGCTTCCTGGTCTGCCAGCAGTTTGGACGCTCTGGCAGCGACCTGCTTCCAGTAGGCATCCGCATCCGCGTGTACTTTTTGGCTGTACGCCTCTGCCTCCTGCCGGATCTGGGCGGCCTCTTTTGCCGACTGCTCCTTGATAACGCGGCTGATGGCATCCTGCTGGCTGCTGATCCGCTGGATATTTTCCAGATACTGCTGCGCCGCGGCCTCCGCCGCCTGAAAGACACCGTTGAGGGACAGGGCAGCCTCCGCCAGGGAACCGGCTTTGTCGATCTCGATCCTGCGGTCCCGAAGCTGTGCTTCCGCCTGCTTCAGCCTGATCTTCAGCTGGCTGTTTTCTTCTGTCTGGGCAATCAGCATTTCCAGCAGCTCACTCCGGCTCAAACGCCGCAATTCTTTATCCGTCATAGAGCACCTCCAAATCTGTGCCGCACAGCACAAAAGCAAAAAAGAGGCAGCAGTTATTCTTCACCTGCCCCAAATCCTTACTCCACAGCACGGAAGTAATATTCCTCACGCTGTGCTGAGTTTCAACTAGATGAATGCGGCATTCAGCGCAACACATTATTTCTATTATGTAGTGAAACGATTATATC
>CDTW01001215.1_pt1 | contig 13979 bp, 9 predicted proteins | sample 554901 | NCBI WGS metagenome assembly CDTW01 (sample SAMEA3182045, study PRJEB8094) | gut metagenome | biome: human; feature: gut; material: Stool; isolation source: human stools | place: Canada | collected 2011-11-01
CGGAGCCCTTGGCGCGAGGACGGATGCGCTTAAGCGTGGGGCCCTCGTCCACATAGGCAGCGGCGATGACGAGGTCGTCGGCGCGCATGCCGTGATTGTTCTGGGCGTTAGCCACGGCGGAGCGGAGAACCTTCTCCACGTCGACCGCAACGGCGCGCTCGCAGAAATGCAGGATGTCGAAAGCCTGCTCAACAGACTTGCGACGGATGAGATCGACCACGAGGCGAGCCTTGTACGGCGAGACGCGCACGAACTTGGCGACGGCGCGGACCTCGCGGGTCTCGGTATCGGTAGCTTTAGTTGCCATTTACGTGAAACCCCCTACTTGGCCTTGTGACCGCGGAACGTACGGGTGGGTGCGAACTCGCCGAGCTTGTGACCGACCATGGACTCGGTGACGTACACAGGCACATGCTTGCGGCCATCGTGCACGGCGATGGTGTGGCCGACCATCTCGGGGAAGATCGTGGACGCGCGAGACCAGGTCTTCACGACGTCCTTCTTGCCAGCCTCGTTCATCGCGACGATACGCGAGAGCAGGCGAGCTTCCACGAACGGCCCTTTCTTGAGACTTCTGCTCATAGTGGCTTACTCCTTCTCGGAATCTTTCGCTACTTCTTGCGACGACGGATGATGAGGCTGTTGGAAGCCTTGTTCTTCTTACGCGTGCGGTAGCCCTTGGTCGGCTTGCCCCACGGGGTGACAGACGGGCGACCAGAGGTGTGGTTCTTGCCCTCGCCGCCGCCGTGCGGGTGGTCGACCGGGTTCATGACGGTACCACGGACGGTCGGGCGCACGTTCATGTGGCGCTTACGACCGGCCTTGCCGATCACGATGTTGGAGTGCTCGGCGTTGCCGACCTCGCCCACCGTGGCGCGGCAGGTGATGAGCACGCGGCGCATCTCGGAAGAAGGCATGCGCAGGATGGCGTACTTGCCCTCCTTGCCCATGAGCTGGCAGGAGTTGCCGGCGGAGCGGGCGATCGCGGCGCCCTTGCCCGGCTGGAACTCAACCGCGTGGATGAGCGTACCCACGGGGATGTCGGCGAGGGGCAGAGCGTTGCCCGGCTTGATGTCGGCATCGGAGCCAGAGAGAACCGTATCGCCCACCTGGAGGCCCTTCGGGCACAGGATGTAGCGCTTCTCGCCGTCCACATAGTGGAGCAGCGCGATGCGGGCGGAACGGTTGGGGTCGTACTCGATCGTGGCAACCTTGGCGGGCACGCCGTCCTTGTTGCGCTTGAAGTCGATACGACGGTAACGGCGCTTCACGCCACCGCCCTGATGACGGACCGTGATGCGGCCCTGGTTGTTGCGACCGGCCTTCTTGGGCAGCGGCTCGAGAAGCGACTTCTCGGGCTTGTTGGTCGTGATCTCGGCGAAGTCCGAGATCGTCTGCCAACGGCGACCCGCGCTGGTCGGCTTGAGGTGTTTAACAGCCATTGGGAATCCCTTTCATCTCTTTCCGTTGGCCAGCACATCAGGGATGCGGGGCTCATCGCCCCAGGGTGTGCTGACACCGGATTACCACGGTACCGGGCGGCTCTATCTCAAGCGCCCGATACGCTTACCGCCAAGGCGGTAAGCCAAGGCGCAGGCCTTAGGCCTGGTTGCCGTAGATCTCGATCGAGTCGCCCTCGGCGAGCGTGACGATGGCCTTCTTCCACTGACGGGTCTTGCCGGCCACATAGCGCACGCGCTTGGTCTTGGGCTTCACGTTGATGGTGTTCACCGAGGTGACCTTAACGTTGAAGAGCTCCTCGACGGCGTCCTTGATCTGGTACTTGTTGGCATCGCGAGCAACCTCGAAGGTGTACTTGTTCTCCTCCATGAGGTCGAAGGAGCGCTCGGACACGATCGGGCGGATGATGATCTCGTGGGCGGTCATTTATGCAAGCACCTCCCCGAAGTGAGCGGCAACGTCGGCGGGCATCAGCAGGGCGCCGTTGTTGATGAGGTCGTAGGTGTTGGCCTCGGACGGCGTGATGATGAACGTCTTGGGGATGTTGCGGAAGGACAGGAACGCGTTGATGTCATCGTCGCGGACGATGATGGTGAGGCGCTTGCCCTCGAGGCCCAGGGCCTTGAGCATGGCGACGGCGGCCTTGGTGGACGGCTTCTCGAAGCCGTAGTCGTCCACGAGCACGAGCTCGTTGTCGCGCACCTTAGCGGAAAGCGCGGAGCGCATGGCGAGCTTGACCTCTTTGTTGTTCATGCGCTTGGTGTACAGACGCGGCTTGGGGCCGTGGATGACGCCACCGTGACGCCACTGGCCGGCGCGGATGGAACCCTGGCGGGCACGACCGGTGCCCTTCTGGCGCCACGGCTTGGCGCCACCGCCGGAGACCTCGCTGCGGCCCTTGGTGGACTGGGTGCCGGAACGCCAAGAGGCCATCTGGCACTTCACGATGTGATGCATGACGTGGGTGTTCGGCTCGATGCCGTACACCTCGGCAGCGAGCTCGGCCTCTGCGACCTTCTTGCCCTCGCTGTTCTTTACTTCAAACTTAGACATGTAAGTGTTCTCCTTGGTATGACGTGGCTTATCTACACGGTAGCGATTACGCCATACGGATGGCGACCAGGCCGTTCTTGGCACCGGGGACGGCGCCCTTCACGAGCATGAGGTTCTGGTCGGCATCGATGCGGACAACGGTCAGGTTCTTGACGGTCACGCGCTCGTTGCCCATGTGACCGGCCATCTTAACGCCCTTGAGGACGCGCGCCGGGTAGGCGCACTGGCCGATGGAGCCCGGGTGACGCTTGAAGTGAGAACCGTGGGTCATGGGACCGCGGCGCTGACCCCAGCGCTTGATGCGACCCTGGAAGCCCTTGCCCTTGGAGGTGCCGATGACGTCGACCTTGGCGACGCCCTCGAAATCGGCGACGGTGACGGTCTCGCCGACCTTGTGGTCCTCGCCGTTCTCGACGCGGACCTCGCGCAGGTAGCGCACGGGCTCGACGCCGGCCTTGGCGAAGTGACCAGCCATGGGCTTGTTCACGTTCTTGGCCTTGATGTCGCCGAAACCGATCTGGACGGCATCGTAGCCATCGGTTGCCTTGGTTTTAACCTGCGAGACAGCGCAGGGGCCAGCCTGGATGACCGTGACGGGCACGACGTTATCGTCGTCGTCCCACACCTGGGTCATACCGATCTTGCGGCCGAGAATCATCTTGATCATTCAATGATCCTAACCCTCTGTGGTCTTGGGACCTGCGAGCACCCCTTGCGCTCGCCCCCAGCGGACCACTCCGACAGATGTGCCGCCGGTTTGAGTTCCATCTCCCCTGCTAGACCGTGCAACCCATATTTGGTCCACACCGGCGAGACAGAATCCTCCCCATAAAGGCACAGCTTCAGTAGTATACACGGGGGCGGGCGTATCCCTTAGCTTCCACAAAGTCTTCACGCGGTGCGCGGTCCCTGCGGGCCGCCGGGCGTTCCCTCCGCGCTTCGAGCAGTCCTCGCCCGTGAGGCCTCGCCTCACGGGCTGCGGAACTCGCGCGGAGGGAACGCCCGGCGGCCCTGCGCTTGCACCCCGATGCGGGGGGGGGTGAACGGGATTGCTAGGGTGACGGGCGGGCGGCATCGCTGCGCTCGCCGCCGACGGTGGGACCGGGGGCGGCGTCGCTGCGCTTGCCGCCAAGGGGGCTACCAGGTAGTGCGGATGGCATCGAGGATGCGGGCGCAGCGACAGGTTGCGGCGTGGGGTATCAGGGGGCTTTCGATGTCGCCCGCACGCATAAGGGCGCAGAAGTGGGTAATCTGGCCGTAGAAATCGTCAACCTCATAGGGTGCGTCGAGATCGCGGGTAGGCTCGCCCGCAATGCGAAGCTCCGCATGTTGAGGACGGTGCAGGTCGTCCACCGTGAGCACGCCTCGCTCGCCCTCGACGACCAACTGCCGGGGCCGCGCGCGGTCGCAGGCGCATTCGAGCTCCGCGGCTACCCCGCCGATTGCCATGTGGGCATCAACGTAGACGTCGGACCCTTCATAGAATGCCGTGTCCACGCGCTCGACGGCGATCTCGCCGGGAAGCAGCTCGTCGAGCCAGCTCGCGCAGTAGATGCCGCAATCGAGCAGCACGCCCGACCCTGGGCCTCCGCCAAGAATATAGGTGTCGCGCGTGCGGTAGGATGCAAGCGCATCGTTACAAAGCGACGCATGCACGCGCGCGACGGGCCCCAAAGCGCCAACCGCGTCCACAACGTGCGGGTGCAACGGCACGAAGCGCGTCTTCATGGCCTCCATGAAGAGCAGGCCGCGTTCGCGGGCAGCAGCGGTAACCTCAACCGCCTCCGCCTCGGAGAGCATCGCGGGCTTCTCGCAGAGCACTGCCTTTCCCGCATCGAGCGCCCGCAGGGCCCACGCATGGTGAAGGTCGTGCGGCAGGGCTAGATAGATGGCGTCAACCTCGGGGTCCGCAAGCAGAGCCTCATGGTCGCCGTAGGCCCGGGCGCCGGGCGTACACGGAACCTCGGCAAGAAATGCTGCGGCCTTCCCTGCCGTCCGGCGGCTCGCCGCCACAAGCTCGGCTCCCTCAACCTTTGCCAAGCTCGCCGCGAACCGATGCGCAATGTTGCCTGCGCCCAGGATACCGAAGCGAATCATCTTGAACTCCCATTTACAGCACCACTGCCTATCTCGGCCACTTCCTCGCGGTAGCTCGGGCGCCCCATGACCGTGCCCCGCACCGCTGCGAGCGCCGCCGCAAGCACCTCGGCGCGCTTGAGATATTGCCTGAGCAGATACTTCAGATCCTCCTCTTTGAATCCCTCTATGAGCTGCTCGGCCTCCCCAAGGCGCGCATCCACTACGAAGGGGTTGCTGCACACCTCGGCAAGCAGCATGAACCGCTCCAGCCGCGGATATTCCGAAGCGTCCACCGCATCGACGCGGATGAGGAAGCCCAGCTGCTCGAGCTCGCAGACAAGCTCCCACAGGCAGAAGAGCACGCGCCTGGTCATCTGCTTCTCGGCGCGCTCGTCGAGCGTGCGCTCGGGCATCTTGTTCGCGTATGCCGCCGCCTGGGTATGGACCATCTGAATGTGCAGCAGCGCCTCGCTCGACGTCACCGCATCTACCGTACCCTCGAGGCTCTTGCGCATGAGTGCCCAATAGCGCTCGAGCAGCGCGAAGAGCTCGTGCACGTTTGCCAGAAAGAGGGTGTGATCGCTTGTGGGCATGACCAAGCGATTCACCAAGGAAACGAGAAGCACCGCCGCGGCAAGGCACGCGAGGCGCATCCAGATGGCATATTGGTCGTCGATGGACACCGACGCCATGGAAAGTGCGTACGCCGTCGCGAAGAACGCCATGGGCGTGCCGCCTGGCGTCGAGGCGTACAGGCACGTGATGAGCACCATCCCCACCGCCATCACCGCTGGATACGGCAAGCTCAAAAGCGAGAGTCCGTGTACGAAGAGACACCCCAGCACCGTCCCCATGGTGCGCGTGCGCATGCGGCGGATGCTCTCGGCGGGAAATGGCTGCGTGAGCAGAAACGCAGTGAGCGGGAACCAGTAGAGATGGTCGACGGGCGAAGCGAGGCTCACCGTGCAGGATACGGCAAGAACCGCTGCGCAGCGCACCGAGAAACGCAGCTCAAACGAGTCGAAGGTGGGGTGCTTGCGGAACGACGCGATGCGCAGCTGCGTAAGAGGCGACATGCTCCACGCGCCGGCAAACCTCCTGCCCGCATCGCGGAGCACAAGCAGCGTCATATGCAGATAGCTTCGGTAAAAGAGGCGGAAGCGGTCGTTCTCAATGGAATCCGCCTCGTCAAGCAAGCCCTGGGCGCGCCCCGCCACGAGCGCGCGACGCCCCTGGCTCTCTAAGGCAATGCCCACGTCGCGCGTAAGCGAAGCGAGCTTCCTTAGATAGGGAGCATTCGGGCACCCCGGCCCCTCATGCCACTCAAGGCGGCCCACAAGATAGGCCGTGCGCTGCGCAAGCATGGCGAACATATCGTAGAGATTCGAAACCGTGGGCTGCGCGTTGGCGTCTTCGCGCACGCCGTAGGCAAGCTTCGTATAATCCGCACGCAACCTGAGCAGCTCCCTGCGCGTGCTGCCGCCGATGCCCGTATCCGCCATATGGTCGAGCTCGTCGGCAAGGCGGGCAACCATGTCATGAAGCTGGCGAAGATTATCGTCAGCCTTGTGATAGATGACGCCCGAGACAAGCAGGGCAACCGTGAGCACGATGCAGCACACGGTAAGGAGCCCGGCCTCGAGCGCAAGGTCGTCTAGGTACTCCGGGCGGAGCTGAAGAAAGACGAAGAGCATCGTATAGGGAAAGTACCGGCGCGGGTTCAGCTGGGAGGAGCGCATGAACACAAAGACGAATGGCATTGCCGCATTGATTGCGATGCTGGGAACGACACCCAGCGTAGCTAGACGAGCGGCCAGAAGCGCGAGGTAGCTCACCGCAAAGAATCGAAGGTACTGCGTAGGCTTGTTATATTTACGATGGCGCACGTTGAAGAGCGTGGTGTAACACGATACGGGCATGACATGCGAGATGCCAAAGAGCCCCACAACTATCCAGAACAGCACAATGAAAAATCCAGCGACCGGCAGCGCCTCGCGAATCTTTGCAGGCAGTTCAGGCACGGTGTCACGTCGCCAACGGGTGAGTTCGTCCGAAAGGGAGGCGGCGCCCCATATCGCGAGCCCCACGAGGCCACTCGCCGCCGAGCCGCTCCACGCGGGCTCCTCCGCCCGCCGCTCACGTCCTGCCCGTTCCCTATCCGCTCCTGCCGCGATCATGCCCATCCCGTCCGCCACACAGTGCTCGCGCTTCCATCTTACTCCCATCCGCTCGGAGAACACTCTGAAACGATAGCGAACCCGGCGCGGCTACTCGCAACGAGTGCGGCGGGCGTTACGACGGAGCGAGCCTGATACGATGCCCACAACGTGTGCGACAGGTGCTTACGGGCAGGTTTTTGAAGGGAAGGGCCTTATTATGGAACTCGTTCGTCAAAATCGTGCCCGTAACGCGCGGACGGCCCTGCCACGAGAGTCACGGCACGGCGGGACGCGTCTGACGGGCATAGCAACGCAAACGGCCCCGCGACGCGGAGTCGCGGGGCCGTGGATGGTGCCGTATCAGTCGCGCTACGAACACGCGGGTGCCCGGTGAGCGCTACTCGTCACCCTTGCGGCGGCGACGCGCAACCCATGCGGCGGCTAGCGAGAGAATGCCGGCGCCGCCCGCCGTGGCCGCGATGACCATGCTGGGGTCGGACGTGCTCGTAAGCGCGTCGTCCTCACCCGTCTTGCCGTCGCCCTCGTCCTGTGCGCCGTCCGTGTCGGAGCCATCGGACTCGTTGCCCGCGCCGGGCTTCTCGTCCTTGTCGGAATCCGGGTCGGGGTCGGTGCCCGGGTCCGGGTCGGTACTAGGGTCGGTACCGGGGTCGGGGTCGGTACCGGGATCCGTACCAGGATCCGGGTCGGTACCGGGGTCGGGATCCGGGTCGGTACCGGGGTCGGGATCCGGATCGGTGCCCGGATCCGTGCCGGGGTCGTCGGGCTCAGTCACGGTTACCGTGATGGACGCGCTCGTGCCGCCTTCGGTCGAGGCCGAGATGGTCGCGGTACCCTCAGCAACCGCAGTCACCGTACCGTCGGCCGCAACCGTCGCCACCGCGGCATCGGACGAGGTCCATGTCACCTCGGAATCGTAGGCATCATCGGGAGTGACCGCCGCCGTGAGCTTCAGCGCGTCACCGACCTCAAGGGCCGCCGTCGCAGCCTCCTCGCCGTTGGCCTTGATCGTGACCTTCTCGGCGCGAGGCAGCGCCTCGACGTTCACCGTAATCTCCACAGGGAAGCTGCCAACTTCGGTCAAGCCCTGCACGATGAAGCTCGTGCCGCCCTTGCCGAACGCGTAGACATTCGCCGGAACGCGGTCCCACGTGACGCCGCTTTCCTGCTTCGTGCCGTCGCTCATAACCACCGCCACGGTCTTAGGCAGCACCGGTGCCGCCGTCTCCTTGGTGCTCACCGCAGCCGGTGGCTCCACGCTCACGGCGTACGCCTCCGTCGTCTCGGCGGCTACAACCGTGATGGTGGCTTTCGCCTGCACCGTCGAGCCCGCCACGGAGCCCGTGATCTCGATCGTACCCTCCTTCGACAACGCCTCGCTGGTAAGGGGCGAGAGGTTCCACGTCACATCCGCCAGGGCGCTCGCGCCGTCGGAATAGGTCACCGCAACCTGAGCGGGCAGGCGCAGCGCGACCTCTTCGCGATCGACCGCTCCGCCGTCGGCGGGGAGGGAGACGCTCACGTTCACGGGCGCGACGCTCTCCACGGCACGCGCGGTGGGAGCCACCGTGAGATACATGACGGCGGAGGTGCCATAGCCCTCAAGCGTGCCCTTCACCACATAGGTTCCGGGCTCGTTAAAGTCCACGTTCGAGTAATCCCACGTCACCGGGACCTCAATACCGCTCATATCGGTGAAGTACGCCATGGCGTACGAGAAATACGTTGAATCCTCAGGTTTGCCCGCGCCGGTGCCGATCGTTCGGTGCAACGGCTCCACCGACGAAACCAAGGGCTCGTCCACCTGCTCGATAACCGTCACGGTGGCCGTCACCTCGCCCTCGTCGCCGAGCCCCGCCACATGGCCCGTCACCGTGAAGGTACCGGCGACCTGATAGTTGGTGTAGGGAATCGCATCCCAGTCCACATCGACAAGGGACACGGAGCCGTCCGCAAGGGTCACCGGTAGCTGCATGGGCAGCGTGGGCTCCATACCCACCTCGGTGGTAATGTTGAGCACATCGGCCAGCTCGTCCTCGGAGACCAGGCCTGTCGTCTCGACCACCGTGACCGGCACGGTGGCGCTCACCGTGGAGGAACCCACCGTGAAGGAGGCCGGCACCTCGAACTCCGCGCCCGCTTCCTGGTAGAGCCCCCCAGAGATCACGTCGCGCTGGAGTGTGACCACATGCTGGGTGCCCATCGTGGTCGTGACCACCACCTGGCCGGGAATCTCGGGCACCACGCCAGGCGCCGTGCTCACGCTCGGCACGTAGACGCTCTCGATGTCCGCGACCTCGACCGTCGCCTTCACCGGCGTATCGGTGCCCTCGATGGCGCCCGCCACGTCAAAGGTAGTATTGACCTTATCGGACGCATAGAGCGCGGGGTCGATGTCCTCCCACGTCACGCGCACCTCGATGGGCTCGCTTGCGTCGCGCGCCCCGATGAGGTTCATCGCAAAGCTCGCGAACATCGCGAGCGGCCCCTGGTCGCCCGGAGTGATCATGATGGTCTCGGGAAGCACCGGCTCCACGCCCGGAAGCGTCCATTCGGAGACTTCCTCCTGCTCCTGAATCGCATCGAGCACCTCGAAGGTGATCGAGACGGGCATCTCGATGCTTCCCTGGCTCCCAGAGATCCAGCACGTGACCTCTTCGGTGTATGTACCCGCCTCCTCGAAGGTGATTGGGTCGCCTTCGTACAGGCTGTACCAGACCTCGCGCGTGCTTTCCTGGCCCGAGCCGTCGTCGACCGTCGCGGTAGCGGAGCCGTCGAACGTATCGATCGCGGCCCCCGCAAGCATGGTAACCGGCTCCGTGGCCTCGACGCTCAGCACGCGCATCGAAACGACCGTCATCGTCACGTCGTGCCCGCCGGCAACGCCGGTGAACGTGTAGGTGCCCGGCGTGGTGAGAAAGCCGCGCGTGAGGTCGTTCCACGTGACAGGCAGGTCGGCGTAGCCACCGCCCTCAATCGGCACGTAGATGGATGTGCCCAGCACGCTCTCCGGCTGCATGGTCCCGGCAGACTCGAGGTCGATGAAGTACTCGCGCTCGATATCGAAGACGTCCTCAGAGGCAGCCTCGCCCACATGCACGCGCGCGGTCACCGGGACCTCGGTGCCCAGAATCCGTCCCGAGACCTCGAAATCGCCCGCCTGGGCATAGCTCGCCGGATCGACCTCATCCCACGCGACGCGCCCGAAGATGTAGAACACATCGCCGTTATCCAGGGTTACGTTGATGTCCGAGGACAGGTTGGGGGCTACGCCCACGATGGTCGAGACCTCGGTCGCTGTACCGTCCTTCGCAGCGGCGCACACGGCCACCTCGGCCGTGACCGGGTAATCGGACCCGGCGACGTAGCCCTTGGCCTCGAAGGTCGTGCCCGCCGTTGCGTATTGATCGGGCGTGGGCTGCTCCCACTGGACGACGAGCTGCTGGCGAGATCCGTCCGACATGGTCATGGGCACCGTGTACGGCAGCGCCGGCGCCACGCCGACCAGGGTGGAGACTTCCACCGGCTCGCGCGCGGGCTGGGCCCACAGCACCTCGACCTGCACCTCGACCTCACGATTGGTGCCGAAGCGTGTCTGGCCCGTGATGGTGATGGGAGAGGCATCGGAGAGAATCTCGCTCGGATCCGGCACGGACCACTCGACCTCCTCCTCGCCGCGCGACCCGTCCGTGTAGGTGACGTCCACGAAATAGGGCAACTCAGGCACGACGCCCTCGACCGTGCCGATCGAATCGAGTGCGTCGATTGACTGAATATCGACCATCGTCACATGCAGGGTGACCGGGATGTCCGTGCCGCTGATCACGCCCTCGACGTCGAAGGAGCCCGCGCGGTTGAAGAGGTCCATGTCCGGCCAGATCCAATCGACCGCGATATGGCTGCTCGAACCATCGGGCAGCTCGATCGAGATATCGCCCGGCAGATACGACTCGCCCACGGTGAGTTTCACACTCTCCTCGTAGCTCGACTCCGCAGGGTCAATCACCATCACGTGGCAGACCGCCTGGTTATCCGAACCGGGAATGGCGCCGTAGATATCGAAAGTACCCGCCTGCTGCAGGCGCTCGTCGCCCTCCTCCGGCAGGTCCCACGCAGGGTCCACCCAGTTCGTGTTGCCGAGCGCGTTCGTGACGGTAACGCCCGAGAGCCACGTAATGCTCCCGCCTACCGCAACGACCATGGTCTGCTCGGATACCGAGGTGACCTCGCTCACATACACCGTCGCCACGGCACGCTGGCTCGTTCCCTGCACCGTGCCCATGACCTCGAAGACGTTCTCGTGCTCGTAGTCGCTCGGGTCGATGGCGTCCCACGTGACGGGTATGGCCTGCTCCAGCCCGGTGGAACTCACGACGTAGACGTAATCGGGCAAGGTTGGCTCGAAGCCGGGCTCGACGAACGCTGTCGCACCGCGCACCTCGCGGATCTCCTGCACGCTCACCGTAGCCTGAACCTCGATGTTGGTATTCTGGATGACGCCCGTGATGACGTACTCGCCCGGCGTGCTGAGCCCCTCCTCGGCAGCCTTGCGCTCGTCCGCATCCCACGTGATCCATGCTTGGTAGAGAGACCCATCCGAGAGGGTTACGGACGGGGCGTCGATGGTACTCAGCGTGGTTGACCCCGCGATGCAGGTGACATCCAGATTGGGAATGGACGTCACCGAGAGCACGTTGATGTCGGCCTCGAAGGTGACATCGATAAACTGCCCGATAGAGGTCTGCAGCGTTGCCGCATAGGCGCCTTCAGCGGTGAGGCACCCGTCTGCGCCAACCGGAGCGGACGACTGCCAGGAGCTCGAGAAATCGCCTCCAGGAGTCAGGTGGTACTCCTCCACCTCGCCCGTATCCGTGTTGGTGAGCTCGACGGGCACGAAGCTGCCCACCGTGCTCGCCTGCTGGCCCACGAGCGCCGTGATCTGCGGACGCTCATAGGTCCACGTCTGGCCCTCGTACTCCAAGGTCACGATATCGCCGTCCACCTGCGTGGCGACGTCGTTCGCCGCGGGGGAGCTGGCAGCGGGCGCGCCCTCGTCCTCAGCGGGGACGGCTTCCTCAACGGGCGCGGCCTGCGCATCCTGCTCGGGAGCTGCCTGCTCGTCGGCGATGCCAGGCGCGGTCGCCGCGCTAATGGTAAGGGTGAAGGAGGGCTGCTTGTCGGTGCCCTCGACGGTACCCGCCACCGTGTACGAACCCGGTTCCAACGCATTAAAGGCATCCTGCGATGATGCACCATCGACTTGCCAGCTCACCGAGCGGTCCTCAGTGGTACCGTCCGAGAGCGTGACCGAGACCGTGCCAGGAAGGGACACCGAGCCCACCTCACACGTAATGTTGCCGGGCGATGCGACGGCGGTAATCGTCGGAGACGCTTGCTCGTCGGTCTCAGCCGCATCCCCCTGCGACGCCTCTTCCTGCTGCGTCGAGACACCCGCCGCAGCATCTTCCGTCGCCTGCTCGCTTGAAACCCCTTGCTCTGCCTGAGTAACGCCAGAACCCGACAACGCCTCTGCAATCGCCGGCGTGGGCACCGACCCCAACGAGAGCGCTGTCACCAAACCAGCGGTGACCGCAACATGAACCGTTCTCCGATGCACGTGGACCTCCCCCAGAAACCGCCCGTAGCAGCATGCGGGCACCGACGAGCCACCGCGCAACCATGCACGGCAGCACGTCAAAAACATACACACGCGCGATTTTAGGAGATTGCCCTCCCCCGACACAACCCCTTAAGCTGGGTTTTTCCGCAAACGGAAACACAATACGCCCCACCGGGGACCCGGAGCCCGCGTACGCCCAATGGCCGAAGGCCGAGGGCCCGCGCACGAGCCGATGCGCGAAGCGCAAGGCTCCCACCCCAAAGCTGAGCACAAGCCCAATACACGCCCGATGCGCGCAGCGCGAGAGCCCCAGGCCCCTCAGGGACACTACATCCAAACGCGCCCTAAAGGGCGAAAACGCAGGAAGCCCCCGGTTTCCTCCTGAGCGATTCCGCAGCAGTTCAGCTCTGCTGAACTGTGAGGACCAGCGAAGGAGGAAACCGGGGGCTTCCGAAGCGAGTTACAGCCCTTTGCGCTTAGAGCTTGATCTCGATGTCAACGCCCGCGGGAAGGTCGAGACGCATGAGCGAATCGACGGTGCCAGCGGAGGGATCGAGGATGTCGATGAGGCGCTTGTGAGTGCGCATCTCGAACTGCTCGCGGGAGTCCTTGTCCTTGTGCGGGGAGCGGATGACCGTGTAGAGGTTGCGCTCGGTGGGCAGGGGGATGGGGCCGGAGACGCGGGCGCCGGTCTTCTGCGCGGTGTCCACGATGAGCTTCGCGGACTGGTCGACGATCTCGTGATCATAGCCCTTGAGGCGAATCCTGATCTTCTGGGTAGACAACGTTACCTCCTTGATGTGCGCGTGATACGCGCGATTGATACCTAATCGAGCGATCGCGCGTACTTACGCGTTGCCGCCAGCCTTGCTGACGACCTCGTCGGCGACAGACTTGGGCGCCGGCTCGTACGAGTCGAACTGCATGGTGTAGGACGCGCGGCCCTGCGTCTGGGAGCGGAGGTCGGTTGCATAGCCGAACATCTCGCCCAGCGGCACCTTGGCGCGAATGACCTTGTTGCCGGAACGATCGTCCATGCCCTCGATCTTGCCACGACGACCAGAGAGGTTGCCCATAACGTCGCCCATGTACTGCTCGGGGGTCTCGACCTCGACGGCCATAACGGGCTCGAGGAGGATCGGGTCAGACTTCTTGAGAGCGTCCTTGATAGCCATGGAACCGGCGATCTTAAACGCGGCCTCGGAGGAGTCGACCTCGTGGTAGGAACCGTCGAAGAGGGTCACCTTGACGTCGACCACCGGATAACCGGCGATAACGCCCGTCTGCAGCGCCTCCTGGATGCCCTTGTCGATGGAGGGGATGTACTCCTTCGGCACCACGCCGCCAACGATGCCGTTGACGAACTCGTAGCCGAAGCCCTCTTCCATCTTCTCGAGCTTGATGACGGCGTGACCGTACTGGCCGCGACCGCCGGACTGGCGGACGAACTTGCCCTCGGCGCGATCGACATCGTGGCCCGGGGCCTCGCGGTAGGCAACCTGCGGCTTACCGACGTTGGCCTCGACCTTGAACTCGCGGAGCAGGCGGTCGACGATGATCTCGAGGTGCAGCTCGCCCATGCCGGCGAT
>CDTW01043337.1_pt1 | contig 13818 bp, 8 predicted proteins | sample 554901 | NCBI WGS metagenome assembly CDTW01 (sample SAMEA3182045, study PRJEB8094) | gut metagenome | biome: human; feature: gut; material: Stool; isolation source: human stools | place: Canada | collected 2011-11-01
GTTCTTTACTATCTTTGCCTCACCGGAGGTTAAAAACAGGTCGAACACCTCCATTACGTATTCAGCAAACCGAAAATGGACAAAAAACAGAAAAAATCTTTGCGGCGCCATCTGCTGGTCATTTACATCTTTTATTTCCTGGCTCTGGCCGCAGGATTCATCCACAGCTTCGTGCCCCACGTGTCGTCGAGTCTGGCGACAGGTTGGCAGGCTGCGTCCGAAGACATTCGGATGCAGGAAAAACACGGTATCGCGCAACACACCTACTTTTTGGCGGCCCGGTTGCAAAACGCCCAGAGCGACGAAACTCTTTTCCCGATAGAAACCGGACACGCATCGATCTCCACCGAAGCCGAATATACGGGGGTTAATATCTACGTCAAAACGGACGAAAACAGTGACCCGACAGTAGTCCGGACACTGAACAGAATCAATTACATACTGCTGCTGTCCATCCCGGCCCTGCTGGCCAAGCTCTCTATCCTGATCCTGGTAGCGCTGATTATCAATATCCTGCGCAAATCGGTACGGGACGAACAACCCCTGCCGGGGCGTATCATCATCTACACGCGTGCCGTAGGGTTCCTGCTGATTCTGGCCGAAGTCTGCACCGGAGTCGGCTCTTATATTTACCAGAGTACGACCCGGACGTTTCTCGAAGATTCGCCCCTGCAAGTCGCCGCCTCGTTCCCGCTCAACTACTGGAACATCGTCATGGCGATTCTGGTACTCTTCTCGGCCGAGGTCTTCTCGATCGGATCCCGGTTGAGCGAAGAGCAAAAACTCACGATCTAAAGAAAAAATAAATGTCGATATACAATATACACACGGGGGGGGGACGCAAGACATGGCGATAATCATCAACATAGATGTCATGATGGCGAAACGAAAGATGTCACTCGGCGAGCTCGCCGAGCGGGTCGATATCACCCCGGCCAACCTTTCCATTCTCAAGAACGGCAAGGCCAAGGCGATCCGCTTTTCAACGCTGGAAGCCATTTGCCGCGAACTGAACTGCCAGCCGGGCGACATCATCGAATACCGACCGGAAGAAACAACCGAATGACAACGCAATACAAATAATTTCACCCAAAATCAATTAACAATCATTTTATGAAAAGGTTCATTCTTTTACTTGTCACGCTGTTCGCAATGACGAATGTCATGGCGCAACTACAGCCTGACATGCCGATTCCCGCCGATAAGGAGGTGCGCGTCGGACGACTCGAAAACGGCATGACGTACTACATCCGTCACAACGAAAAACCCAAGGGACAGGCATCTTTCTACATTTTCCACCACGTAGGAGCTGTCCAGGAGGAAGATTCCCAACAGGGCCTCGCCCACTTCCTCGAACACATGGCCTTCAACGGCACCAAGAACCTGCCGGGCAAAAAGATGATAGAATATCTGGAGCGTAACGGCGTCAAATTCGGTGCGGACCTGAATGCCTACACCTCTTACGATGAAACATGCTACAACCTGGACAATGTGCCCACAGCAAACCCTGCGACGATCGACACCGCACTGCTGATCCTGCACGACTGGTCGCAGTTCATCAGTCTGGAGCCTCAGGAGATCAACAACGAACGCGGCGTAATCATGGAGGAGCTGCGCACCCGCGACGGAGCTGGATGGCGCGCCATGGTACGACGCAACGCCGCCGTCAACAGAGGCTCGAAATACGAGCACCGCAACGTAATCGGCTATCTGGACGGTCTGAAGAGTTTCGACCATAAAGCCTTGTACGACTTCTACAAAACGTGGTATCGCCCGGAATACCAGGCGATCGTCATAGTCGGCGATATCGACGTCGATCGGATCGAAAACAAGATCAAAACCCTGATGGCGGATATTCCGGTTTCCCCTGCAGATGCCCCGCAGAAAGAGGCTTACCTGGTTCCTGAAAACGAAGAACCCATCGTCAGCATCTTTTCCGATCCCGAAATGACGGCTTCGGTCATGCGGCTCTTCATCAAACGACCCGCTCTCCCCAAGCAATACAACAACCTGATAATTAGCCAAATGTACGACGTACTCAACTCCTACACAAGTGCCATGGCGAACGATCGCATGAATGAAATCGCCATGCAGCCCGATGCTCCGTTCCTGAGTGCCGGGATGGATTCAGGCAACATACTGGGAGTGAATCCGACCCAAGATCTCACGATGGTCGCCGTACAAACTCGAGACGGAGAGTTGCTCCGCGGTTACAAAGCTATCCTCGAAGAGATGGAGAAGATGAAGCGTTACGGCTTTACACAGAGCGAATTCGATCGTACGAAAGCTGAATTCCTGCGTCAGGCCGAGGCTACCTATGCCAATCGGAACGACCTTACAAACGGACAATATGTTCAAACCTACCTGGCGAATTACAAGAAAAATACCGCTATGGCAGATGCCGAAACGCAGTACAACCTCGACAAACAATACCTCGAAGCATTGACCCTCGACGATGTGAATGCTTGGGTAAAACAGCTTCTGACACCTGAAAACCAGGTTATCACCGTCGAAGTACCGAAGAAAGAGGGACTGACCGAGCCGACCGAAGCCGAACTTCTGGCCATCCGCAGCGAGGTCATGGCATCCAACGTCGAGGCTTACCAGGACAATACCGTCAGCGAGCCTCTGATCCCCGCAGATATCAAGCTGAAAGGCTCGCCCGTGAAGAAGACCGCATACAACGAGGATCTCGGAACGACCGAATGGATTCTCAAGAACGGTGTGAAGATCATCGTCAAACCGACCCAACTCAAGGCGGACGAAGTCCTGCTGCAGGTACAGGCTGACGGCGGGATGTCGCAGCTTGCCGATACGGAGGTGAAGGAAGGTGAATTCCTTCCGGTCATCGCAGCCCAGTCGGGAGTGGGCAAATTCTCTGCAATCGAACTGAACAAGCAGCTCGCAGGCAAGAAAGCCGGAATCAACCTGTACGTCAATAACTACAGCAACGGTATGAGCGGTTACTGCTCGCCCAAAGACATCGAAACGATGCTCCAACTGCTCTACCAGAACTTCACAAGTCCCCGCTTCTCGGAGGAGGATTTCAACACGACGATGGACAGCTACAAGGCATACGTCCAGAACCTGACCTCGAATCCCGACTACATCATGCAGATAGAAACGATCAAAACGCTTTACAGCGACAATCCGCGTCAGCAGCCGCTGACGATCGAGGCCCTGGAAAGCATCTCGTTCGAAAATCTGCCGAAAACCTTCAAAACGCTCTACCCGGGTGCGAACAGCTTTACGTTCACCTTCGTAGGCAACGTGGATTTGGAAACGTTGAAGCCGTTGGTCGAGAAATATATCGGTTCGATTCCCACCTCGAAACACGTGCTTAAGTTCACGGACGACAAACTCCGCACAGCCAAAGGCAAGGTCGTGAACGACTTCCGCACCCCGATGCTGCAGCCGAAAGTTTCGGAGTTCCTGCTCTTCTCGAGCGATGCGGACTACACGCTGCGCAACAAGCAAACCATGTTGCTGCTCAACATGGCCCTAAACAACCGTTACCTGAAATCCATCCGCGAGGAGAAAGGCGGCACGTACGGAGTACAGGTAAGCTATACTCTCTCGTATCGTCCCGAAAAACAGGCCCTCCTGCAAATACAGTTTGACACCAACGAGGAGATGGCCGACGAACTCGTGCCGATCGTTTTCGATGAAATCGAGAAAATCGCAACCGAAGGACCGGAAGCCAAAGACATCAACGACTCCCGCGAATACTTGGTCAAGCAATTCAAGAATACGCTCGAAAATAACGGCACCTGGTTCGGGTTGATCGACGACTACAACCGTCACAAGCAGAATCTGCTCGCCGACTACGAAAAGACCCTGAACAGCATCACTTACGACGAGATCCGCGACCTGGCGAAGAAGCTCCTCGACAGCGGCAACGTAATACAGGTCACCATGCGTCCCGAAGCTCAACCCGAAGCAGATGAATAATCATCGATAACAGGTTTTATTCACTACTACCCCCGAACTCTCACCGGTTCGGGGGTTTTCTTTGGTTTCGGACTCCCGTTCACGGATGTTTCCTTTTCCGCTCCTATCTGCAATGCAGGAAGATCGTCCACACACAGGAATCGTATCCGTTTCCAGGAAACAGACGCGGAACCAAACGCCATGAACGACGTTATGTCATACCCCGCCATGTTTTCCGATTCCGCACTTCGCATCGAATTCTCCGTTTCGGCGACGCTCTTCCGTTTGCGGACAGCTTTCAGCCGATCACGTTGCCCCTTCCCGGCAGTCGGAATCGCATTATGCGGGCAGCAGGTCCCCCGGTGCGACAGCCTGCCAACCTACAGCAAAAGAACGATCCGAACAATGTCTTGCGTTTTTCGGACATACGGCAACCGGCTCCCCGGCAGGCGGGAAAAACAGTAACGGGACAAGATCATGCGCTCCGACTTCCGCGCACTGCTCTTCCCTGAAATTTACGCCTCATAAGACCGGAGGCAGCTCCTTCGCGGACAATACGAGCGGAATCGCAACCGCATAAAGAATAAAAAACGGGCCTCATCAAAAAGATGAGGCCCGGCGATTTCAACTGCAAACTGCGGCTATTTCGAAGTCACGACCACGTCGGACGCCTTGTTCAGCAACAACTGATAGGCCGCCGTCGCATCGCTGCCCTGCGAAAACTTGGTATAGATCGCGGTAATGTTCACCACGGAACCGTCCGCAGGTATTTTCTCGTCACGGAAACGGCAATAACCGCTCGAACGTACGACATAATTGCCTGCGAGGGTGTTGATGTCGCCATAGGTGAACCAGGCAGAGCCATAATAGAACGTACTCTCGTGCGTAAGCTCATCGACCCGCTTCGTCGCCCAGGTAGCCCAATCGTTGATATCGGTCCAACCCGGAGAATTCACATCGTAGGAGGTACTGTTGGCGAAGTAGTTGGGGAATGTATTTTTATACCCCCAGCCGGCCTTGCCGAACTTGCTTTCCAACCCTTCGAAACGGATCAAACGCCCCAGCGACTCATCCGTCAGCGTCGAATAGGAAGCGGGAGTAACCACCAAAGTATCGGCCGCCGTCAAGCCGATCAATTCGCCGAGCTTGACATGCTCTTCCAAGGTATTGCGATCCTCCATGTTACCGTTCGCATAATCGGAATTGGTCGATGCGACACCCACGCTGAGCATCGTGCGGTAATTTCCCAGCACCAGACCCTGCAAACGGATATAAACCAGGCGACCGGGAGCATAGGTAATGTAATATCCCGAAGTCACTTTGATTTCAATGGCCGACTGGCAGCTTTCATCGTACAGGTACATCGACTTATAGACGTTACCGGCCTGGTCGCTGGAAATGACTTTGCCCCGAATCACCAGGTCGTCGGTAATGGTCAGCGACTGGCCGATACCGCTGGTCCCGGGATAAGCCTCCTCGAAAATATCCTTCAGCTCCTTGATCGAAATGATTTTACTGTCGCTGAAGTCCGCATCCGTCCATACCTTCGCAGGAGCCGGCGTATCGAAATCGTTATAACAGCCGACGAAGAACAAACTTGCTGTCACCGCCAGAAATATGGTTGCTATTCTATTCATATTCTTCACAATATTAATTCGTTAAGCCGTTAGAAACGGAAATAGACATTCAGGTAGTAAGTCGTGCCGAACAGGTAGAAATACTTGGGAGCGAACTTCTGGTAGGAAGTGATCTCCTTGCCGGTCTTAATGCCCTGCACACGCATCTGCTCATAACCGCCGGTCTTGATATTTTGGTTGTTCAGGATGTTATTCACCTGCAAACTGAAGCCGAGCGTATAACGACGCTGAATGTAGAAATTCTTACCGATGCTCGCACTCAAGGTGTAGGCCGAATCGAACTTCTCCTGACTGCGCAGCTCCCGGATCTGTTCGTCCGTCATCGTAGGCAACAACACCTCGTCCGTACGGTAAAGCGGGTTCATCGACAGATACATATTGTTGTAATAGTTCAGATCGATCGATGCGTAGATGTTATGAGGACCGCGGTACGACAAACCGATATTCATTGCCGTCTGCGGAGTGCTCTCCACGCGCATATCCTTCCAATAGACCGTACCGGAGTTCAGCGGCTCGGCGCTGTTGTCGGCAATCTGCACGTAATTGGGATTCGACGTGTAAGTGTACTGACCCCAACTGATCGCACCGTTCAAAGACAAACCGTTGTAGATCGGAATCGAAGCGGCGACTTCCAGACCGAAATACTGCTCGTCGATACCGCTCAAGGCGAAATTGGTATAGGTCTTCAGCACGTCATCGTAGAAGGAGATCACCTTCGAACGGTCGTTCACCTTCGTATAATAACCGGAAACACGGAGTTTATAATCGCCGTAACGCAGGTTGTACGAAGCGTCGATGCCGTAAACCTTCTCCGTCGTAAGCCCCGGAGTTACCGAATTACGCGTACGGGGCGAAACGAAGGCCGACTGGAACGCAGGAGCATTCTGCATCGCCACGGCGTTGAGTTCGAAAGTATGGTTGGCATTGATGACATAGTCGAAATTACCTTTGGCCTTATATACGAAATATTCGAGTTTCTCCGATTTGCCCTTCGAATTATCCGGGAAGAGACCCTTGCGCCAAAGACCTTCGCGCCACATCGAAAGTCCGCCGAGCTCGGCGCCCAACTTCATGCCGAAACCGCCGAAACGGGTGGCATAAGTAGCCCATACACCGCCGGAACGCAGATGCGCCTTGTAGTTGTAGCTGAACTTGTCGCCCTCTCTGACGGCTCTTGCATGACCGTACTGGTTATAATAATCCATATCGTTCTGCGCCATGATCGGATCGCCGAAGTCGCGCTGTGCGAATTTATCGACGTCCACGTAATAGTCGCCGCCGAGCAGATCCTTCACCTCGTCGTAGTACCACGTGCGGTTGATGCGGACGTTGGCTCCGGCCGTCAGACGGGAGTTATCCTTATAGATTCGGCTGATCTGCGCGGCGAGGTTCCAGTCCAACTGGTCGGTATGGCGCTCCTCGATGATATAGTTCGAACGGGCGCCGGGACCGTATATCGCTTCATCCTCGGCATTGCGGAAATTCATGTTGGTCTGGTACATTTCGTCCCAGTCGAAGTGGCGGATATTACCCACGTTGCGCATCCACTGATCCGCCAGACTGGCCGCAGCCATCGAAGCGGCCTCCAGGTCGGTAGCGTTCAGCAACTTGTAGCTCGGCATATAGCGGTAATAATCGGGACGGGGGTCTGCACCGTCGTACCACGTCAGCGCCGAATAACCGTTCTTACCGAAACGGAACGAAGTGGCCAGGTTGAACTGGGTATGCTCATTGGGATCGAACGTATAGTTGATCATAGCGATCGGCTCGTGGCTGTTACGCACGCGCGCATTACGCATCTTGCCGTCCTGATAGCCCCAGTTGGGGTTGTAATAGTTGTTGCCGACCAGGTCGTAAGCCTCCTGCGTGGAAGCCTGCTGCGCACCACGCTCGGTGGGAGCACCCATAATCGTGAAGCCCAACCGGTGACGCGAATTGAAAACCTTCTCGGCCGAAGCAAAATATCCGTAGGAGTTGTAATAGACGCCGTCCACGTAGGAGTTGCCGCCCTGACGGGTAGATACCGACAACGCATAGGACCAGCCGTTGTCCAGCAGACCCGAGCCATAGGTCACCATGGCACGGAAGCGATACATCGAATTGGCGTTCACCAGACTCACGCGAAGGCCCTGGCGCACCTGCGAAGCACGGGCGTTGATGTTGGTCGTACCGCCGATGCTACCCACGCCGTAATCCGACATGACCGAACCGTTGGTGATCTCCTGGTTGCGCGTAGCGTCGTTCAGACCGCTCCACAACGACCAGGGCGTATAGCCCGTCATAGCGTCGTTGAAGCGAATACCGTTCAGGTAAACGTCCGAATACTGCGAATCGTAACCACGCACGTTGAAACGCATCTCGCTGAACCGGTAGGAAGCGATGTTGTTAAAAACGTCCTTCGAAGCCGAAAGGGACGAAGGCAGCGACTGCGCATCGTTGCCGCTCTCGGTGTCGAACTCTGCGAAGATCGAATCGTCCATTACGGTCGAAAGCACTTCGGGGACCAGAATCACCGTATTGATGTCGCGCACCATCTTGTCCACGCGCACCACGAGCGTCAAAGGCTCGAATTCGGGAGCCTCGAACTGCAACGTATATTCGCCGGGCTCGACATTCTCGATCACGAAACCACCTCGGCCGTCGGTCGTGGCAGTCATTTCACCGGGAGTGACCGAAACCTTCACCCCGTCCACCGCGACACGTCCCTCGCGGGAAACGACCTTACCCTTGATACCGCCGCTCTGAGCGAACGCAGTCAGCGACATCAGGGTAAATACAAAAATTAGTAAACTTTTTATTTTCATATCCTTTCAAGTTAAGGTATTTATTTACCGATGTAGATATAAACGGGGAAGTGGTCGCTGTAACCGCCCTGGAAATTGTTTCCGACGTACGTGCGCAAAGGATAGCCTTTGAACTGCCCCTCCCGCTGGATCATATAGTTACGCTTGAAGACATTCCCGTAGTACTTCGATCCCGGAGCCCGCACCAGACGCAACTCGCCGGGCTTCGCATTGACCAGGTTTTCCGACACTACGATATTGTCGAAGAGATTCCAGGCGTCGCCGTAAGCCAGCGTTCCCATACCGGCACGCAGCACGGCGTGGAACGGACTGAAGAAATCGCCCGGCTGAAGATCCTTGACCTTGGGTTTGGCATTCAGCCCCTCCAACATGCTCGGATCGGTCGGATCGTCGTTGAAGTCGCCCATCGCCACGATCTTGGTCGCAGGATTGACCTTCAGGACAGAGTCGGCGATTCGACGCATCTGCTCGCCGACGGCGATACGCTTGAACTCCGAAGCGTCCTTGCCGCCCAGACGCGAAGGCCAGTGAGCCACCATGAAGAAGAACGGTTCGCCGTCGATCGTACCCCACATGGTCGAAATATCGCGGGTCTTGAAATTCGGAAGCGAAGGAATCTGCGTGCGGATCGGTGCGCTGCCCTCCAGCTTGAAGACATCGGGACGGTACATAAAAGCGACGTCCACACCGCGAGCTTCGGGAGAGTCGTAGTGCGAAATCCGGTAATTGCCCGGAGCCATCTTCGGCGTAGCGATGATATCTTCGAGCACCGAGCGGTTCTCCACCTCCGATACGCCGATCACGATCGGATAATCCTTATCGATACCGGCAATGTCGAAAAGCACCTTTTCGGTATTACCCAACTTCTTCGCATACTTGACAGAATTCCATTTTTTAGGTCCTTCCGGCGTGAATTCGTCGTCATTGACCTCGGGATCGTTGATCGTATCGAAAAAGTTCTCCAAGTTGTAAAAGACCACCTTGTACGGTTTCTGCGCGAAACAGCAGGCTGCGAACAGTAAGGCCAGTAGTCCTGTAAAAATCAGTCGTTTTTTCATAAGTCAAATTAGTTTTGGATTCCCCATTGGCTCGGAGAGTTTTGTGCCTTTACGGATTCCGCAGCCGACTCGGGAATATTGGGAAAGAACGTAAAGCCGGTCTTCTTTTCAATCTCCGCCACGCTCATGCAAATGGACGCAGGCGGCTGAATATCGCCGTAGCTCTTCTGATCCACCCAAAATCCGATCGCCTTCAATTCATCGGCCGAACAATCCGCGATACGTTTACCGGTCGTACCGGTGCGCGTGCGAAGCAATACCTTGAAATAATTCGTCGGGACCGGACAAACTTTCCCGTCACGGTCGGTCGTCGTCGTATTGGTATTGGCATAATAGCAACCGGTCACCACATAAAGCGTGTCGTTGCATATCTGCGCACGCACCTTGGCTTCGAGATTGGCCCACATATCCTGGTTGAGCCGGTTGAGCTGCGGCGTCATATTGGTCGCATAAAACGTCTGGAGATTCAACTCCCGCGTAGCCGTACGGTCCGCCGAAGGGAGCTGATGTCCCCGGTCGTAACTGCCCCGATAGGAACCGGCCGCGAGGTTGGGCTGCCAGGAATAATCGACCTTCGGATCGTACTGAAAATCGTCGGTACGGTCTATCGACCCCCTATATACCGAATGCAGCGGATAAGCCACCCAATGCGCCACATGGAGCGTTTTGTCGTAGCAGAACGAATAGTTGCGCACGGTGCGGTTATTGAGCGAAGCGAAGTGGCTGACGTAAACGAAATTCTCATCGACTCGCTTTTCCGGCAATTCGGCCCAGGCCTTCGCATGACCTTCATCGTAGGGATCGTTGGTCGAAGAGGCCGAAAACTGCGTCAGCACGAGCACCTGCGGCTCACCGCCGAAAAATTCGAATTCGATGGTCGCCGAACGTTCCCCGCTCCCGGTATTCCGCGTATAATAAACGTCCAGGATATTGCTGATGTTCGAACTCTGTACGGTGCCCTCCTTCACGAGGACCGTCGGATCGTTGAGCCTGAACGAGCACCAAGCACCTCCGTCCTTGATTTCGGCACGCCATCCGGCGCCGACAGGTCCCTCAATCTGTATGGCGGCCGAACCCTCCGCAGCTCCGACCGTCGAAGAGGTCCGCCATACGGCAGAACCCCAAAAATCGTCCGTATCGTCGCCGCAAGCTACGACAGAGAGCGCAATCATCGTCAGGAACAGCCATTTCCATCCCTTCTCACAATATCTGAACATCGACATCATCGGTAAACTATAAAAAACTATCCGAGAAACCAAACTCTTGGAGGGGATGATCCCTCCAAGAGTCGGTATCCAGCATATTAAAAACTATTTGGTAATCTCGAACGATTCGATATACAAGGCTCCGACCTTATTATTGTCGAGCACAAAGGAATCAGCACCCAAACCGGCCAGATCGTACTCATGTACATACTCTCTGTAACCGCTCTTATCCGTGTATGTTTCCACAGGAGTTTGAGCAGCCCCGGCAACGGTCATCGTATATCCCGGGTTGTAGTAGCTGCCACTCTTATTCGGATACGACCGGAAAACGATCTTGATCTTCGACATCCCGTCGATCGGCGTCACGTTTTGCAGCTTCGCCTGTTTAGCCGCATCGGAGTCATTACCCTGCATCTGAATGATCGAGCCGTTGGAAGCGGGCGATTCACAGATTTTCACACCCGTGAACTCGATACCGCCAACGGTCCAACTAACCCAAGTACTGGGCGTAGCGACAACCTGCGAACCGTAACCATTGGTCGGGAGATCCGCATTATCCGCCTTAATATCCGTGATCGAGAACGCAACGACCTCACCGGTTCCTCCGCCGCCGGCACCGAGCAATGTAACAGGCACATCCTTGCTGTTACCGTTAGCCAACGTGATGGTCAGCGTCTGATTAACGGGCTGCGTACCGGTATTCGGATCGGCTTTGACCGTCACGGTCAGGCCATCGACCGTAGCGCTCAGGGGGGGGGTCAGTCCGCTTACGCTAAGTTGGTTGTCACCCTGGTTGATAACAGAAACCGTGAGCGTCTTCTCGCCTCCCGCTGCCTCGAAGGAGAGGCTGGCCGGAGTTACCCCCGTAATCATCGGGGTCGAGCTGTCGCTGAAAGCGGCCACGTCGTCCAGATTGCGCGGAACGAGCTGGGAATTATTCTTATATACGGCAGCCAGACCGGAGATATTACCCGTAGCGGCCTTGTAAGGAACATCGAGGAACACGCTCGGGTTCTTTTCATCGCTCTGCTTGCAGAATACGGTGAAATTGGCTCCATCGGCAGTGAAAGTATGCGAAGAGAGTGCGCTGGCGCTCGCCCAAACACCTGCCTGGGCAACCGACGCATTGGCGATCGTCACGGCCATACCCTGATATTTCGCCAGATCCGCAGCAGCGATCGTCGCCGTGGGAATCGAAGTCACCGTACCGGTCTTCTCGACCTTGCACCAGGTCGCGTTCTTGTCGCCGGTCACTTCGTACATACCATCGTAGTTCACTACCTTGGCAAGCCCCTTATAGAGGGTTACACGCACCTTGTCGCCTTTGTTCAGACCAAGTGTCGAAGGTTCTACCTGACTGCCGTAGAGCGTGATGCCATTACCGGCCACCGTCGCATTCTCGGTGGCGAGAATCAGGTTGTTGAAGGTATAGTTGCCGCCGGCCACGTCGTTCATCACCACAGCGTCCAGATAGCGATCTGCATTGGCATCCACCGGAGCCTCCGTATCAGTCATCTGCGCGATCAGCTCGGGAATGGTAATGGCCGTAGCCTCACCCGGATCGGGCGGAACCACACCGCCTTCGAGATCGACCTCCTGACCGCCGTTGCCCTCGACGAGTTGTACGTCATCGATTGCGAATCCCGACGCCAGATCTGCCGTGAAACGGATCGAAAGCTGGCTGACAGCCTCCTTGAGCGTGAAATCTACGGCAAACTGGACCCAGTAAGGATCGGTCGTATCGCTGCCGCCGATCTTCTCGTAAGTCAGGTTGCCCGACCAGTCGGTTCCGTTACCTACGGCGACGTGGAACGACTCGGGTTTGAAAATGTTGTCGTAAGTCGCACCGTTCTTCTTCGAATAAGCACCGCCGAAGATGATCCGGTAGTTGGTCTTGCCCGCAGGCATCGTAATAGTGTTGATGTCGAAAGTCGCAGGTGCAGAGCCGAAGAAAATCTTGTTCGAACCCGAAGCACCGTCGTAACCGCCGCTGAGCTTGCCGGAAGTACGCACCGATACGTTCGTAGAGGTATAGGTCACCGTCGAATTACCCGTACCGGAAGCATTCTGCCATGCGTCGGTCTGGTCCAGGAACGGCCATTTACTATCGACCTCCGCAGCAGGCGTCTTATCGAAATTGTTCTCGTAAATCGCATCGCCGCTCGGATCGGGAGGCACGACACCGCCGCCCGCCAAGTCGATCTCCTCGCCGCCGTTACCGGTCATCAGCGTGATATCGTCCAGACGGAACTTCGAAGATGCTTTCGCCTCGAACTTGATGTAAAGCGTCGAAGTCGCATTCTTGAGCGTAAAGTTCTTGGTTGCAAATACCCAGTAAGGATCGACCTGATCACCGTCGTTTACCTCGTAAGACAGCGGAGTATAGTCCGTTCCGTTCGCACTGAGATAAACCACGAAGTTGTCCTTGTTGAAACCGTTGTCATTATTGTCCTGATCGTAATACTGTCCGCCGAAAGTCAGCTTCAGGTTGGTCTGGCCGGAGGCGAGCGTTATGTTTTTAACCGTAAAGGTTGCCGGAGCCGAGCCGAAGAAGATCACGTTCGGACCCGAAGCACCGTCATAAGCACCCGCGCTGCTCTTGCCGGAAGAACGAATCGAGGTGTTCGTACCCTCGTAAGAAACCTTCGAAGCACCCTCACCGGTGGTGTTCCAACCCGTGTAAGCCGAAACCAGAGGCTTATCATCAACGGCTTCGTTACCCGCCGTCTCGTTGAAGATGAGCGTCGGCGGCACCACTTCGCCCTGAAGCACATTGACATCCTTCTGAATCAATGCGCCGTAGGAGTTGTAAACCTCGAAAGTCACCTTGGCCGATTGACCGATGTTCGAAGCGGGTACCGTAACGGTCACGGCAGCGTCGCCCTCGCCTTCGGTAGCCGAAAGGCGCACCCAAGTCTGTTCGTCCTCGACGATAGCACGCCAGGGACGGTTCGTTTCAACGATAAAAGTACCGTTGTACTCATCTGCGGGCTGTCCCTCCGCATCGAACGTCAGGTTCTCCGGCGTGACGTTCAGATAGGGAGCACCCATGTCGTCATTGTCGTCGGTACATCCCGCGAACACCGCTACGGCGAACACGGTCAATGCACTGAAGAGCAATTTCCAAATGCTACTCTTTTTCATAAACAATTAAATTTTAGAGTGATATAAAAATAGGTTAAAA
>CDTW01035045.1_pt1 | contig 13669 bp, 14 predicted proteins | sample 554901 | NCBI WGS metagenome assembly CDTW01 (sample SAMEA3182045, study PRJEB8094) | gut metagenome | biome: human; feature: gut; material: Stool; isolation source: human stools | place: Canada | collected 2011-11-01
CGGGACATTTCCCCCTGATAGGGGGAATCGGCCCCTGGAAGGGGAGCCAAGGATTGTGCGCACCCTCCAAGCCTTCCCCTCATAGGGGAAGCCTTTGGACCGCTGCAGGGCGGTCAGCCCTGATACGCTTTGCCTGCTTCGACGGCTTTCATGTTGACGTCGAAGAGGTCGGCTTTGCGGGCGGGGATGACTTTGTGCAGGGCGGGGGCGATGGAGCCAAAGCGGACGCAGCCGGTTTTTTCGACCAGCGCGCCGAGCAGCAGCATGTTGGCGAGCGTCGGCACGCCCATCTCGCCGGCAAGACCGGTGGCGGGGATGTAATACGCCTCGACGTCGGTGCGGCGGACCTTGCGGCCGATGAGCGTGGAATCGACGAAGATCTTGCCGCCGGGGGCGACGGTATCCTCGTATTTATCGAGCGAGGGGTTGTTCATGACCATGAGCACGTTCGGGTGCTGCACGATGGGCGAGCCGACGGGCGTGTCGGACAGGATGACGTTGCAGTTGGCCGTGCCGCCGCGCATTTCCGGGCCGTAGGACGGCAGCCAGCTGAGCTCGCGCCCCTCCAGCAGCCCCGCGTAGGCCAGGACCTTACCGGAAAACAGCAGGCCCTGCCCACCGAAACCGGCGATGACGATCTGGAAATCAGCCATTTGCTTCACCCTCCTTATCGCGGTACACGCCGAGCGGATAGTACGGGATCATCTTCTCGTCGATCCACTCGAGCGCCTTCTGCGGCTCGAGGCCCCAGTTGGTCGGACAGGCGGAGAGCACCTCGACCAGCGAGAAGCCCTTGCCCTGGATCTGATTTTCAAAGGCCTTTTTGATGCAGGCCTTGGCGTTTTTGACGTTTTTGACCTTGTTGACGGTCACGCGGGCGAGATACGCGGGCGCGTCGAGCGTGGCGAGCAGCTCGCAGATGCGGATGGGGTAGCCCTGGGTCTTGACGTCGCGGCCGTAGGGGGAGGTCTGCGTGATCTGTCCAGGCAGGCTCGTCGGGGCCATCTGGCCGCCGGTCATGCCGTAGATGGCGTTGTTGATGAAGATCACGGTGATGTTTTCGCCTCTGGCGGCGGCGCTGACGGTCTCGCACAGGCCGATGGAGGCAAGGTCGCCGTCGCCCTGATAGGTGAAGACGACGTTGTCGGGCAGCGACCGCTTCACGCCCGTGGCGACCGCGGGGGCGCGGCCGTGGGAGGCCTCGATCATGTCGCAGGTGAAGTAGTTATAGGCGAGCACGGAGCAGCCGACCGGCGCGATGCCGATGGTCCGGCCTTCGATGCCCAGCTCGTCGATGCACTCGGCGACGAGGCGGTGGACGATGCCGTGCGTACAGCCGGGGCAGTAGTGCAGAACGGCGTCGGTCAGCGATCTCGGTTTTTCAAAGACGGTAGTCATGCGTTTGCGCCTCCTTCGGCCATAGTCTGGATGCTGGCAAGCACCTCATCCGGGGTGGGGATCATACCGCCGACGCGGCGGCAGAGCGAAACGGGCTTTTTGCAGCGGACGGCCAGCTCCACATCCTGCTTCATCTGGCCCATATTGAGCTCGACGCACACAAAGCCCTTGACCTTGTCGGCTGCGGCGAGCAGGGGCTTATCCGGGAAGGGCCAGAGCGTGATCGGACGGATCATGCCGGCCTTGATGCCGCGTTTGCGCGCTTCCACGATGGCGTTGCGCGAGACGCGGGCGGTGATGCCGCAGGAGACGATGCAGACCTCGGCGTCCTCCATCATGAACTCCTCCCACATGGTCTCTTTTTCGGCCAGGCGGGCATAGCGCTCGAAGCGCTCGATGTTCTTCTGCTCGAGCTCGGCCGGAGAGAGATACAGGGAGTTGATGATGTTGTGCGGGCGTTTGCATTCCGTGCCGGTGACGGCCCAGTCGGGCGCGCTTTTTTCCAGGACGGTCTCTTCGGGCAGGACGACGGGCTCCATCATCTGGCCCATCGTGCCGTCGGCCAGCAGCATGGCGGGCATGCGGTATTCAAATGCCAGACGGAAGGCCTTCTGCGTCAGGTCCGCCATCTCCTGCACGGACGCGGGCGCGAGGACGAGTACGTGGAAATCGCCGTGACCGGGGCCTCTTGTTGCGAGGAAGTAATCGGACTGCGACGGCTGGATGCCGCCGAGGCCCGGGCCGCCGCGCTGGACGTTGACGATCAGTGCGGGCAGATCCGCGCCAGCCAGATACGAGATGCCCTCGCACTTGAGCGCGATGCCGGGGCTGGACGAGGAGGTCATGGCGAGCTTGCCGGTGGACGCGATGCCGTAGACCATGTTGATGGCCGCGATCTCACTTTCCGCCTGGAGGAACACGCCGCCAATCTTCGGCATGCGCTTGGCCATATAGGCCGCGATCTCCGTCTGCGGGGTAATGGGGTAGCCGAGGTACTGGCGGCAGCCGCAGCGGATGGCGGCTTCTGCGATGGCCTCGTTGCCCTTCATCAATACTTTTTCCTGCATAGTCCGCTCCTTTCTCACTTTTCGACCGTGATGACGCAGTCCGGACACATCGTAGCGCAGAACGCGCAGCCGACGCACTGGTCCGGGTCGGTCAGCTCGACGGGGGTATGGCCCTTCTGATTGAGTCTCGTCCTGGACAGGGCCAGCAGGTGCTTCGGACAGGCGTTCACGCACAGCCCGCAGCCCTTACAGAGCTCTTCCTGAAATGTTAGTCTTGCCATAAGACACCTCCTGTGTAAGTTGATAATATAGTTTCTGAAGCTTCAGGGGAAACAGCCGGTCAATCGTCCCCGCGAGCTCGGGATACAGCGCTTCGGCGCAGCAGGTCATGAAGACCGGCAGGCCGGTCAGACGGCTGACGGCTTCGGCATACGGGACGCTGGACAGAACGTCCTCCGCCGCAGTTTGCGGGCCGAGGTTCGTGTTGTTGACGATGCCGGTGAACGGCAGGCCGCAGGCCGCTTCGATCTCGCGCAGGACCTGCACGGTATCCTCTGCCGTGCGCGTCAGCGGCCGCGCGCGGTTCACGACCAGCAGCATCTCGTAGTTGCCTTCCTCCCGGATCTCCGGTGTGTACCGGCCGAGGGCCAGCGCCCCGCGGTCGTCGCCGCCGATGTCGAGAACGCCGTACTGCGTGCGGCTGCCGATGAGCGCGTAGGTCTCCTTCGGCATGGCCGGCACGTCGAGGTTGGAATTTGCAAACGGCGAACAGATGAGGCCGATGCCCTCGGCGGATAGCTGCTGCTCACTGTCCTTCGTGCGGAAATAGGGGTTGACGATGTCAAGATCCGCGATCGTGACGGGAAGCCCCTGGTCCCGGTGCAGGAATCTTGCGTAGTTCAGCGCGATATTGGTCTTGCCGCTGCCGTAATGTCCGGCAAACAGCGTCAGGCGTTTGGGCGTGTGCACGGTAGAGCCTCCCTGTCGGTATGATCACAGCTGGTTCCGGATGATCTTGCCGCTGATGGTCTTCGGCAGCTCGTCGCGGAAGACGACGATGCGCGGGTATTTGTACGGAGCCGTATGCTTCTTGACGTAGTTCTGGATCTCTTTTTTGAGCTCGTCCGTGCCCTCGGTGCCGGGGACGAGGACGATGGAGGCCTTGACGACCTGCCCGCGGATCTCGTCCGGCGCGGCGGAAACGCCGCATTCGAGCACGTACGGCAGCTCCATGATGACGTTTTCGATCTCGAACGGCCCGATGCGGTAGCCGGAGGACTTGATGACGTCGTCCGCGCGGCCGACATACCAGTAGAAGCCGTCCTCATCGCGCCAGGCGAGGTCGCCGGTGTGGTACCAGCCGTCGTGCCAGACGGCCTTTGTGCGCTCCTCGTCCTGATAGTAGCCGAGGAACAGGCCGCAGGGCAGCTGATCGCCGCTCGTCTTGATGCAGATCTCGCCGTTGACGCCGTCGGCGACGGGGTTGCCGTCCGGGTCGACCAGGTCGATGCCGTAGCCGGGGATGGGCTTGCCCATGGAGCCGGGCTTCATGAGATTGCCGGTCAGGTTGCCGATGCCGAGCGTCATCTCGGTCTGGCCGTAGCCCTCGGCGATCTGCAGGCCGGTAGCTTTGCGGAACTGATAGAAGACCTCGGGGTTGAGCGCCTCGCCGGCCGTCGTCGCGTGCTGGATGGAGGAAAGATCGTACTGCGACAGATCCTGCTTGATGAGCATGCGGTACATCGTGGGAGGAGCGCAGAACGTGGTGATGTGATACTTGGCGAACATGGGCAGGATCTTCGAGGCGTCGAAGCGGTCAAAGTCGTAGGTGAAGACCGCGCCTTCGCACAGCCACTGGCCGTAGAGCTTGCCCCAGAGCGCCTTGCCCCAGCCGGTCTCGGAGATCGTGAAGTGCAGGCCGTCGGGCTGGACCCAGTGCCAGTACTTGGCGGTCACAAAGTGGCCGAGCGCGTATTTGTAGCTGTGCATGGCGATCTTCGGATAGCCGGTCGTGCCGGAGGTGAAGAACATGAGCATAGGATCTTCGCCGCAGGGGGCGTCTGCCTCGCGGACATAGCGGCGGGAGAAGAGCTTGTACTCGTCGTCAAAGCTGTGCCAGCCCTCGCGCGTGCCGTTGGCGATGATCTTCGTGACGGGCAGGCCCGTCTCCTCGAGCGCCAGATCGACCTGATGGGCGGTGTCGCCGTCGGCGGTACAGACGATGGCGCTCACGCCGGCCGCCTGGAAGCGGTAGGTAAAGTCGTGCGCAAGCAGCTGGTTGGTCGCCGGGATGGCGATGGCGCCGAGCTTGTGCAGGCCGAGGATGGCGAACCAGAACTGATAGTGCCGCTTCAGGACCAGCATGACGCGGTCGCCGCGCTTGATGCCGAGGGAGGTGAAGTAGTTGGCCGCCTGGCTCGAGCCGTCCTTCATGTCCTTGAAGGTGAAGCGGCGCTCGGTCATGTCGTTCGCCACGTGCAGCATGGCAAGCTTGTCCGGGCTCCTTCTGGCGATGCCGTCGACGATGTCGAAGGCAAAGTTGAATTCGTCCTCATGCGCAAAATGGAGCTCCTTGAGACTGCCGTCCTCGTTCTCCACCGGCTGGACGAAGTGCGAACACAGAAGCTGCTCGGGCTGGACCTCCTCGACGGCCCGGGGACGGACGACGATGGCCTGCTCCTCCTCCGTGCTCGCCATGATCATGGCGAGGAAGGTGCAGTCGGCGCCGTCGACGGCGATCATGCCGTGGGGCGTGGAGCTCTTGTAGAAGATGCTGTCGCCCTCGTGGAGCGTCTCCTCGTGGTCGCCGACGCGCACGCGCATCGAGCCCTTGAGCACGAGATCAAATTCCTGGCCGCCGTGGGTGGTGGTGTGGATGGGCTGATGCTGCAGCTCCTCGGAATACTGATAGGTGACCCAGTAGGGCGTGGCCAGCTTCTGGCGGAACAGCGCTGCCATGTTGCGGATGGTGATGCCGTCTTCGGCGGCGGTGATGAGGCCGCAGCCCCTGCGTGTGACGCTGTAGCTCGAAAGCTTGGCTGACTGGCCCTCAAGCAGATCGGTCAGCTCGAGGCCGAAGGCCAGCGAACACTTGTGCAGGAAGGTGAACGGCAGATCGACCGTGCCGGTCTCGTAGCTTCTGTATTCCGCTTCCGTCACGCCGGTCTTTTCAGCCATCTCCTTTTCGGTGAAGCCGGTGATGCGGCGCATCTCGCGGATACGGAGCGCGATCTCCATCAGGGGGCTTACGGCGGGGGTCGTTGTTGTCTGGGTCGTCATGGGGGATTCCTCCTTCAAAAATGAAAAACAAAAAGCTCGCCTCAAGAAACCTCTTGAGGCGAGCTGAAAATCAAGCCCGTGGTACCACTCAAATTGCGGCAAAATTCCTTGCCGCCGCTTCAGATCCCGACAGATCCTATCCCTTAACGCGGGCAAACGGAAGACGCCTACTTGCAAAACGCAATGTGTTCGGGCCTTCGACTCGGAAGCGATGGGCCTGTGGAGGTCCTGCTGCCGGTTTACACCAACCACCGGCTCTCTGAAAGCAGTCTGTCCGACCGTCTTCGTCATCGTCTTTGCTGATTTGAACTTGCCCCATTTTTTTATCACAGACGCTGCCGTCTGTCAAGACCCTGTAAAAAATTTATCGATTTTGCGGTGATATCCCCCTCAAGCCGGGCCTGGTTTTATCGGATCTGCTCAGCCGCCTTCGCCGTGTCGATCCCGGCCGCGCCGTCGAGCCCCAGCTCGCGCGTGGCGTCCTCACGCATCTTGTACTTGAGGATCTTGCCGGCCGCGTTCATCGGGAAGGCGTCTGTGAAGCGGATGTATTTCGGGACCTTGTGGCGGGCGAGGCTGGCCTTGATATAGGCGAACATCTCGTCCTCCGTGACGCTGCCGGGCTCCTTGAGGATGATGCAGGCCATGGCCTCCTCGCCGTATTTCCTGTCCGGCACGCCGATGACCTGTACGTCCTTGACGGCCGGGTGGGTGTAGATGAATTCCTCGATCTCCTTGGGGTAGATGTTCTCGCCGCCGCGGATGATCATGTCCTTGAGCCGCCCGGTGATGCGGTAGCAGCCGTTTTCATCCCTGCAGGCCAGATCGCCGGAGTGCAGCCAGCCCTCCTTGTCGACGGTGGCGGCCGTGGCCTCGGGCATCTTGTAGTAGCCCTTCATGGTGTTGTAGCCGCGCGAGCAGAACTCGCCGTTGACGCCGTCCGGCACCTCCTCGCCGGTCTCGGGGTCGATGATCTTGCACTCGATGTGCGGGAAGGCGTAGCCGACCGTGTTGCACCGCAGATCGAGCGGGTCGCCGCAGGCGCTCATGGTGCTGCCGGGGGCGGATTCGGTCTGGCCGTAGACGCTGACGATGTCGGTCATGTGCATCTCGTCCGGTTGGGCGGCCCGGCGCATCAGCTCCGGCGGGCAGCCGGAACCGGCCATGATGCCGGTGCGCATGTAGGAAAAATCGGTCTTTTTGTAGTCCGGATGGTTGAACATGGCGATGAACATCGTCGGCACGCCGTTGAAGCAGGTGATGCGCTCCTGGTTGATGCAGGCGAGCGAGACCTTGGCCGAGAAATACGGCATCGGGCAGAGCGTCGCGCCGTGCGTCATGCAGGAGGTCATGGAGAGCACCATGCCGAAGCAGTGGAACATCGGCACCTGGATCATCATCCGGTCGGCCGTGGACAGATCCATCCGGTCGCCGATGCACTTGCCGTCGTTGACGACGTTGTAGTGCGTCAGCATGACGCCCTTCGGGAAGCCCGTTGTGCCGGAGGTGTACTGCATGTTGCACACGTCGTCCGGCCGCACGCCCGCGGCCATGCGCAGGATCTGTTCGCGCGGGACCAAGTTGGCCCGGTCCATCGCCTCGTCGAAGGTCAGGCAGCCCGGCATCCGGAAGCCGACGGTGATGACGCTGCGCAGGAACGGCAGCTTGCGGCAGTGCAGGGCGGAGCCGGGCTTTGCGGCGGCCAGCTCCGGGCAGAGGGTCTGGATGATCTCACGGTAGTTCGAGTCCAGACAGTGGTCGATCATGACGAGCGTATGCGTGTCGGACTGCCGCAGCAGATATTCCGCCTCGTGGATCTTATACGCCGTGTTGACTGTGACGAGCACGGCGCCGATCTTCGTTGCGGCCCAGAAGGTGATGAACCATGCGGGCACGTTCGTGGCCCAGATGGCGACCTTGCTGCCCCGGCGCACGCCGAGCGAGACGAGCGCGCGGGCAAAATCGTCCACGTCGTCGCGGAACTGCGCGTAGGTCCGCGTGTAGTCGAGTGTCGTGTATTTGAACGCGTACTGGTCCGGGAATTCCTCGACCATCCGGTCGAGCACCTGCGGGAAGGTCTCGGAGATGAGGCTGTCCTTCTTCCAGACGAACTTGCCGGTATGCGCGGCGTTGTCATAGAGCGTCTTTTTCTTGCCGCGCGGGGAGTCGAAGCGGTGCATGTAGTTCACGAAATGCGGGAAAATGACCTCCGGATCGGTCAGGTCCGGCATCCACTCCGGCTTCCACTCGAGGGAGATAAAGCCGTCATAGTCGATGGAGGACAGCGCCTGCATCATGCTGCCGACGGGCAGCGTGCCCTCGCCGATGAGGTCATAGCTGCCGTCGTCGTCCGAGTCGCGCAGGTGGACGTGGCGGACGTAGGCGCCGAGGTTTTTGATGGTCGTGTCGGCGGATTCGCCGTGGTCCCGGTAGGGATGGTGCATGTCCCAGAGCGCGCCCAGCTGATCGCAGGCGAACGCGTCGAGCAGCGCGCGCAGCCGGGCCGTGTCGGAAAAGACGCCGCTGGTCTTGAGCAGGATCGTGATCCCCTGCGCCTCGGCGGCGGGGAGGAGCGCTTCGAGCGCGGCGGAGATCCGCGCGCCGTCATCGCGCTGTGCGGTCACGGAGACATACGGACACTGCACGTCGTGCGCCAGCTGCATGAGGGCGGTCACGGTCTCGGTGCAGTCCTCGCCCGCGATGTCGCAGGCGGTATCGAAGCACGGGATGCACAGGCCCTTCTGCCAGAGCTCCCGCGCCGTCGCTGCGGCGGTATAGCGGTGCAGCGGGCCGCCGCGGCCGGTCAGCTCCGGCGTTTTGTGGACGTTATAGAGCTCGACGCCGCCGAAGCGCATGGTCTCGGCCATCTGCACCTGCTGCTCCCAGGGGATCTGCTGCCAGCCGCGTGTGGAAAACGATACATTCATGTGCTGCTTCCTCCTCAGGCGTTCGCCGCTTCTTCGTAGACGATCTTGTTGATGGCGTTGAGATACGCGTGCACGGACGCGCCGATGATATCGGTCGAGATGCCGCGGCCGGAATAGAGCTTGCCGCCGCTGCGGAGCTTGACGACCGACTCGCCCATGGCCTCGCGGCCCTCGGTGACGGCCTGGATCTGGAAATCATCCAGCTCGTAATGGCGGCCGAGGATCGATTCGATGGCCAGGAACGCCGCGTCGACCGAGCCGTCGCCCAGGCTCACGCCCGAGAGCGTCTGGCCGTTTTTCGTGAGCTTCATCTGCGCCGAAGCGCTGATGGTGTTGCCGGTGTTGATGACGTAGCTTTCGAGCCGGTACGTCGGCGGCACCTGCAGCGCGGCGGAGGCGATGATGGCGTCGAGCTCCTTCTCGCCCACGGTCTGCTTCTTCGCCGCGATGCGGCAGAAGGCCTCGTAGACCTTCGCCCCGTCCTCCTCCGAAAGATCGTAGCCGAGGGCGGCGGCCATCTTCATGACGGCCTCCTGCGTGTCGTGCACGGTCAAAACTGCGCCGGAGGAGGTCTGCACGCCGTTGTCAAACGGCGAGAGCTGGCTGCGGCCCGTCTGACACATCCAGGCGATCTGCGACAGCAGGCGGTTCATCTGCGTGAACTGCAGCGTGCTGACGACGCCGAAGTCCTGGGCCTTGACTGCCAGCAGCTTCGCCAAGTGCGCGAGGTTCGCAGTGTCGACGCAGTAGGCCGCGGTCTTGATCTCGCCGGCCCCGGCGGCGATGGCGCTCACGGCGCATGCGTCCGCCATCGACAGCGCGTCCGAGCAGCTCACGCCGAAGCGCACGTCCTTCGTCTGCGGCACGGCTTCATAGATCCCGCGCACGAAGCTGCCGAACGCGTCCGGCAGCATGCTCCCCGCCGCGTCGCAGACGGTCACGCCGGCCGCACCGGCCGCGATCGCGGTCTGCAGCGCCTCAGCGAGGAAGGCGGGATCGGCGCGCGTGGCGTCGTCCGCGAGGAATTCCACGTCCTCGCAGACCGCCCGCGCCGCCGCGACGGTCTCGCGGATCGCCTCGAGCATGGCGGCGGGCTTTTTGCCCGCGAGGTATTCCATCTGCACGGCACTGACCGGCGCGGGGACCTGGATGCGCGGGTGCTTCGCCTCTTTGAGCGCGGCCCAGACCAGCGAAACGCTCGCCGGGTCCAGCGCGACCGGCACGCACACGGCGCTCTCCTTCACCGCAGAGGCGACGGATTTGATGAGCAGACTGTCGATCTTCGGGTTTTCGACCGCGTGCAGCTCAATGACGCTCACGCCCAGCCGGTCGAGGAGCTTGGCAAGCTCGATCTTCTCGCGGAACGAGAGCGTATAGCCCGCGGCCTTGCCCGCCTGGCGGATCGTGGTATCTGTCACGGAAATGTGTTTCATCATAGGTTCCTCCTTTTTTCGGAAAACAAAAAGTCCCTGAAGCCAACTGGCTTCAGGGACGAAATAGCTTCGCGGTACCACCCTGCTTATCCCCCGCCTCACGGCGGACGATCCCTCTCGGACTCTGACAAGTCCATGGCCTGTAACGCGGCCAGACGGGCATTGCTACTGAACAAGCGGCGTTCGCAATGCCTGCTCGGGAATCAGACTGCCGCCTGCGCATCGTTACCGGCTCGCACCAGCCGCCGGCTCTCTGAAACGTGCACTGCAGGGACAAATTTCCGTCATCGCAGTTGCTGTTTTCGGTTGATGCAATTATATGCACATCCGGGCGTTCCCGTCAAGCGGGTCTTCGCGCGTTTGCGGCATTTTCTATCATGCGGTCAAATTTTTGCGCGTCTCACGCGCTGAGATTGCACAAAATGCCGGTGGCGATGCCGAGCAGAGCGCCCATGCAGACCTGCAGCGGCGTATGCCCCACGAGCTCCTTGAGCTTTTCCTGGTCGGACAGCGGCTGCTCGAGCCTGGCGAACAGGTCCATGAATTCGTTCAGCAGCTTCGCCTGCTTGCCCGTCTCGAGCCGGACGCCCATCGCGTCGTGCATCACGATGATCGCCACGATCACGCTGATGGCGAACGGGAACGAGCCCAGCCCGTACAGGATCCCCGCCGAGGTCGCCACGGCGCAGACCGTCGCCGAATGGCCGCTCGGCATCCCGCCGTCTCCGAAGATGCGTGTCAGATCCAGCGTATGGTGCATGAGCGCGTAGATGATCGTCTTGAGTACCTGTGCCGCGCCCCAGCCGACGAGCCCGCTGATGAGCACGCGGTTTGCCAGCAGCTCCTGCAGTGCCTGCATGGCCTCTCCTCCTTTTTACAAAAAGCATCTGCATTATTTTATCACTGTACCGGGCAAATGGAAACCCTTTTTTCAGGAAAGTTGACATTGCCGCGTCTTTCGCGGTATGATAACAGCGCCGGAGACCCGGCAGAAAGGGCGAAAACTATGAGACTCGATAAATATCTGAAGGTGTCCCGCCTCATCAAGCGCCGCACGGTCGCCAACGAGGCCTGCGACAATACCCGCGTCACCGTCAACGGAAAACCCGCCAAGGCCAGCTACGACGTCAAGGTCGGCGACCATATTTCCATCGCCTTCGGTGCCCGGACCGTCACGGTCGAGGTGCTCGCCGTGGCCGAAGCCGTGCGCAAGGACGACGCGACCGCCATGTACCGCGAGGTGTAAGACGCAAAAAAATCTGCATAGGTCCTGCCTTCCTGCGTATATATGTAGGGAGAAGCCGGAGCAGTCCCGGCCAAAGAAAGGATGATACCATGCAGCAGGCGCTAATGGAAGCGAAGAGCGTCGAACAGCCGCACCGGCTGACGCTCGACTCGCGCAGCCGTCTTTCCGTCACAGGGGTTTTGGAGGTCGAGAGCTTCGACGAAACGGAGATCCTGCTCACCTCTACGCGTGGGCCGCTGTCGATCCGCGGGCAGGGGCTGCGGCTGCAGCAGCTGTCGATCGACGGCGGGCAGGTGCTCGTCGACGGCAGCGTCGACGCCATCGTGTATGAGGACGACGCGCCGCGCGGCGGCTTCTTCGCAAGGCTCTTCGGCTGATGGAGATCCCCGTTTCGCAGCAGGCCCTGACCTTCGCGCAGGGGACGCTGCTCGGCCTCGGGCTGTGCGTGTGCTATGACGCGCTGCGCGCCCTCCGGCGCAGATGCCCGCGCGGGACGCTTCCGGCGGACGTGCTGTTTGGGCTGCTGCTCGCCGCGGCGTTTTTGCTGTTCGCGCTGACATACGGCGGCGGGCAGTTCCGGCTGTATCTGTTTCTGGCGGTGGGACTCACGGCGATCTTGTATTTTCTGACGCTGAGCCCGGCTGTGGTGCGGCTGTTTCAGGCGCTTTTTTCCTTGCTTGGCAGGTTTGTGCAGGTCATTCTGACGCCCGCGCGTTTTTTTCTGAAATTTCTCAAAAAAATTTTGAAAACCCTCTTTGCAAGATGCAGAAAATGGTTTACAATGACCTGTAAGCATATTTCCGATTGGAAACACGCACAACTGGAAAGGAGCAGACGCCGGAATGAAGTTCGTCAAGTCGTCTCTGCTGGTCAAGCTGGTGATTCTGATCCTCGTTGTGTACGCTACTGTTACCCTGGTGCGCCTTCGCTCCCAGATCAACGAGAAGGACGCCGAGGTAAAGGGGCTCACAAGCTCCATCGCAAGCACGCAGCAGGAAAATGACCGCCTGCAGAGCTCGATCGACGCGCTCGATACCCCCGAGGGGCTGGAGCAGGTCGCACGCGACCAGCTCGGCATGGTCTCGGAGGGCGAGATCGTCTTCGAGGACGTAGGTGATTCGTAAACGGGGGATCAGGATAGAAAGATGCAGTTAAAGGTAGGAGAAATTGTTGAAGGGACCGTCAAGAGCCTGACGAAATTCGGTGCATTTGTCGCGCTGGACGCGACGACCACCGGCCTTGTCCACATTTCCGAGGTCGCGCACGCTTACGTCAGCGATATCCACGACTATCTGACCGAGGGGCAGACCGTCAAGGTCATGGTGATCGGGCTGGAAAACGGAAAGATCAATCTTTCCATCAAGCGCACGCTGCCCGCGCCCACCAGAGAGCAAAGTCCGCGTCCGCGCGGCGGCTTCCAGTCCCGTGGCCCGCAGCCCGCACGGCAGCAGCCGTCTGCGCCGAGCCAGCCGCAGACGAAGTCGTTCGACGACATGCTCAAGCAGTTCATGTCGGAGTCCGACAGCAAAATGTCCTCCATCCGCGCCTATTCTGACCATAAAACGAAGACCAGAAGAAGATAAAACCCAAAACGCCCCGGAGCGGTCAGCCGCGCCGGGGCGAGACTTTATGAGGGAGCACCATGAAAACTGTCATCATCACCGGCGGCTCGCGCGGCATCGGGGCCGCGGCCGTGCGCGCGTTCTGCGCCCGCGGCGACCGGGTCGCCTTTCTCTATGAAAAGGAAGACGAAAAGGCGCAGGCCGTCGCCGCCGAGACCGGCGCGCAGGCCGTCCGCTGCGACGTGGCGGACGAGGCGGCGATCCGGGCCGTATTCTCGCAGCTGCCCGGCGCGGACGTGCTGATCAACAACGCCGGCATCGCGGATTACGACCTCATCAACGTCATCACGCCCGCGCGCTGGCGCAGGCTCTTCGCCGTCAATGTCGACGGCGCGTTCTACTGCATCCGCGCGGCGCTGCCGCACATGCTGCAGCAGCAGTCCGGCTGCATCATCAACGTCAGTTCCATGTGGGGGCAGGTCGGCGCGTCGTGCGAAGCGGCGTATTCGGCGACCAAGGGCGCGATCCTCGCCCTGACCAAGGCGCTCGCGCAGGAGCTTGGCCCGTCCGGCATCCGGGTCAACGCCGTCGCGCCCGGCGTTATCCGGACCGACATGTGCGCGAGCGTCGACCCGGCCGTTATGGAGGATCTGCGGCAGCAGACACCCATCGGGCGGCTCGGCACGCCGGAGGATATCGCCCAGGCCATGCTCTACCTGGCCGACGCCCCCTTCCTCACTGGCCAGACCCTCCCCCTCAACGGCGGCTTCGTGATCACCTGAGCCCCCAAGGCTCCCTTGTGTAAAGGGAGCTGGCG
>CDTW01046734.1_pt1 | contig 13586 bp, 11 predicted proteins | sample 554901 | NCBI WGS metagenome assembly CDTW01 (sample SAMEA3182045, study PRJEB8094) | gut metagenome | biome: human; feature: gut; material: Stool; isolation source: human stools | place: Canada | collected 2011-11-01
GAAAATGAGCAAGACTGTTGAGCTGGCACGTCATCTGTCCACCCTGAACATCAACAATATGTACAAGAACGATTTCTATTGGACTTGGGACAAGACCGATGACGAGATCGACGCCATCTTCACCGTGGCCGACGCCCTCCGCGACCTGCGTGAGCGCAACAAGAGCACCCGCGTGTTCGATTCCGGTCTGGGCATCTCCATCTTCCGCGACAACTCCACCCGTACCCGCTTCTCCTTCGCCTCCGCCTGCAACCTGCTGGGCCTGGAGGTGCAGGATCTGGACGAGAAGAAGTCCCAGATCGCCCATGGCGAGACTGTCCGCGAGACGGCCAACATGGTGTCCTTCATGGCCGATGTCATCGGCATCCGCGACGATATGTTCATCGGCGAGGGCCACAAGTATCAGAAGACCTTCATGGACGCCGTGAAGGAGGGCTACCGCGACGGTATTCTGGAGCAGCAGCCCACGCTGGTCAACCTGCAGTGCGACGTGGATCACCCCACCCAGTGCATGGCCGATATGCTCCATGTCATCCACTATTTCGGCGGCGTGGAGAACCTGAAGGGCAAAAAGGTCGCCATGACCTGGGCCTACTCTCCCTCCTACGGCAAGCCTCTGTCCGTACCTCAGGGCGTCATCGGCCTGTTCACCCGCTTTGGCATGGATGTGACGCTGGCCCATCCCGAGGGCTATGACGTCATGCCCGAGGTGGAGGAGGTCGCCCGCAAGAACTGCGAGAAGTACGGCTCCAAGTTCCACAAGACCAACGACATGAAGGAAGCCTTCAAGGATGCCGACATCGTGTATCCCAAGAGCTGGGCGTCCTACGCCGCCATGGAGGAGCGCACCAAGCTGTACGCCGCCGGCGACAAGGAGGGCATCGACGCGCTGGAGAAGCGCCTGCTGGCCCAGAACGCCGAGCATAAGGACTGGGCCTGCACCGAGGAGATGATGAAGCTCACCAAGGACGGCAAGGCGCTGTACCTGCACTGCCTGCCCGCCGACATCACCGGCCTCAGCTGCGCCGAGGGCGAGGTGGACAACTCCGTGTTCGACCGCTACATCGTGCCCCTGTACAAGCAGGCCTCCTACAAGCCCTACATCATCGCCGCCATGATCTTCATGGCACAGGTGAAGGATCCCGTCAAGGCTCTGATGGAGCTGGACGAGGGCAAGAGCAGCCGCAAGATCTTCTAAAATAAATACACCACCCGCAACAGCGGCGGCATCGCCGCCGCTGTTGTTTTGTATTCACTCACATTACATTTTCATTCAAAACGAGGTATATCACTATGTCTAAGAGGATCGTCATCGCTCTGGGCGGCAACGCACTGGGCAATACCGCCGCCGAGCAGCTCCAGCTCGTCACCGAGACTGCCCGTTCCATCGTGGATCTCATCGCCGCCGGCAACGAGGTGGTGGTGGCCCACGGCAACGGCCCGCAGGTGGGCATGATCAATCTGGGTCTCAGCACCGCCGCCGAGGCCAAGGCCATCAAGGCCGACATGCCCTTCCCCGAGTGCGGCGCCATGTCCGAGGGCTACATCGGCTATCACCTGCAGCAGGCCATCGGCAATGAGCTGATGAGCCGCGGCATGGACAAGCCCGTGGCCACCATCGTCACCCAGACCGTGGTGTCTGAGGATGACCCCGCCTTCCAGAACCCCACCAAGCCTGTGGGCGCTTTCTACGACAAGGAGACGGCCGACCGCATCGCCGCCGAGAAGGGCTGCACCATGGTAGAGGACGCCGGCCGCGGCTACCGTCAGGTCGTCCCCTCCCCCAAGCCCTTTGACATCGTGGAGAAGGCCTCCATCAAGGCGCTGGTAGACGCCGGCCATGTGGTCATCGCCGTGGGCGGCGGCGGCATCCCCGTCATCCGCAAGGACGGCAGGCTGTCCGGCACCCCCGCCGTCATCGACAAGGACTTCGGCAGCGAGCTGCTGGCCGAGCTGCTGGATGCCGACATGCTCATCATCCTCACCGCCGTGGAGAAGGTGGCCATCAACTTCAACAAGCCTGACCAGAAGGGTCTGGACGACCTGACCCCCGCCGAGGCGTACAGGTATATGGAGGAGAACCAGTTCGCCAAGGGCTCCATGCTGCCCAAGGTGCAGGCCGCCGTGAAGTTCGCCGAGTCCAAGCCCGGCCGCACCGCCCTCATCACCCTGCTGGAGAAGGCCAGGGACGGCATCGAGGGCAAAACGGGTACCCGCGTGCATCAGTAACCCGCTGCCCCCCTGTCTGCCCCGCGCTGCCGCGCTTTCCCGCCCTCGATGGCCGTCCGCCATCCGATCATGGGCCTTCGCGCGGCGAAGCGCCAGCGGCGCCGCCGCTGGCATCGAGGGCAAGACGGGTACCCGCGTGCATCAGTAACGCTTCTCCCACAGTCGATTTGGCCTTTATGCCAAACAAAAGTTTTTCTTATAGCACACATTTTTAGTTGAAATCCGAAGCACTTTCCTGTATAATACTGCCATCCTGTCGGATGTGAATGCCGGGGTCGGCCCCCGTTATTCAGGCGTGCGGTAAATTTACCCTTACCTTCAGCCGCATGTCACATATTTAAAGGAGGAAAACAAGAATGAAAAAGTTCCTTGCACTGATCATCGCTCTGGTCATGGCTCTGAGCCTGGTGGCCTGCGGTGAGCAGAAGCAGCCTGACGCGCCCGATGTCCCCGATGACGGCGAACAGCAGCAGACTGCTTCCATCAAGGTGGGCTTCATCACCCTGCACGATGAGAACTCCACCTACGACCTCAACTTCATCAACGCTGCCAAGAAGGCCATCGCCGACCTGGGTCTGACCGAGGATAACTACATCCTGAAGACCAATGTCCCCGAGGGTCAGGAGTGCTACGAGACCGCCATGGACATGGTGGACAAGGGCTGCAACATCATCTTCGCCGACAGCTTCGGTCATGAGCCTTACATGATCGACGCCGCCAAGGAGAACCCCGATGTCCAGTTCTGCCACAGCACCGGCACCCGCGCTCACACCGAGGGTCTGGCCAACTACCACAACGCTTTTGCCTCCATCTACGAGGGCCGCTATCTGGCCGGTATCGCTGCCGGTATGAAGCTGAACGAGATGATCGAGGCCGGTAAGTTCACCGCTGAGGAAGCCAAGATCGGCTATGTCGGCGCCTTCACCTACGCCGAGGTGGTCTCCGGCTACACCTCCTTCTTCCTGGGCGCCCGCTCCGTCTGCCCCACCGTCACCATGGAAGTGACCTTCACCGGCAGCTGGTACGATGAGACTCTGGAGAAGACCGGCGCCGAGCTGCTGATCGACCGCGGCTGCAAGCTGATCAGCCAGCACGCCGACTCCTACGGTGCTCCTACCGCCTGCCAGAACGCCGGCGTTCCCAACGTCTCCTACAACGGCTCCACCAAGAATGTCGGTGCCGACACCTACATCATCTCCTCCCGTATCGACTGGGCCCCCTACTATGAGTACGCCATCAAGGCTGTCATGGACGGCACCGAGATCGCTACCGACTGGACCGGCACTCTGGCCACCGGCTCCGTGGTTCTGGAAGAGCTGAACACTGACGTCGCCGCTGCCGGTACCGCCGAGGCCATTGCCGCGGCCACCACCAAGCTGGAGAACGGTGAGCTCCACGTCTTCGACGTGAGCACCTTCACCACCAGAGCCGACGACACCATGAACACTTTCAAGGTCGACTTCCTGAAGGTCGATGCTGACGGTCACATCACCTCCTATCTGGCTGACGTCGATACCGACGAGGCCTATACCGGTGATACCGAGGTCGTTCACGACGGTTACTTCTCCGAGTCCGAGAAGCGCTCCGCTCCTTACTTCGATCTGCAGATCGACGGCATCGAGCTGCTGAACACCGCCATGTAACACCGTCCCGAAAGGACAATATCCCGCACCACGACGAGGTGGGCTGCGAAAGCAGCCCACCTTTTCTCCTTATCCCACAAGGCTTTTGACGAATTCCACAAAGGGAACAAGTTATTCTTGTGTAACCTCACATTCTTTGTATGTACCTTACAATTTTTTTGCTGTTTTTGATTTACAACCTTCGACATATATGATAAAATGACGTGTACGGGTTTATACACCCTTATGCATTACCAGGTGTTGCAGCCCTCTGCGACGAAAGAAAGGATGACAGCCTTGGAAAACAAATGCGCGATCAAAATGGAGAACATCACCAAGCGGTTTGGCTCCGTGGTGGCCAACAACGCCATCAACATGGAGCTGCGCGAGGGCGAGATCCTGTCCCTGCTGGGTGAAAACGGCAGCGGCAAGACCACGCTGATGAACATGCTCTCCGGCATCTACTTCCCCGATGAGGGACAGATCTACATCCACGACCAGCCTGTGACCATCGCATCTCCCAAGGATGCCTTCGACCTCGGTATCGGCATGATCCACCAGCACTTCAAGCTGGTCGACCTGTTCACCGCCACGGAGAACATCATTCTGGGTCTGGAGGGCAAGCTGGATCTGGCCAACGCCCGTAAAAAGGTGCAGGAAATCTGCGACCGCTACGGGTTTGACATCGACCCCGACATGAAGATCTACGACATGTCCGTTTCTCAGAAGCAGACCGTCGAGATCGTCAAGGTGCTGTACCGCGGCGCCGACATCCTCATTCTGGATGAGCCCACCGCCGTGCTGACCCCGCAGGAGACGGACAAGCTGTTCGCCGTCATGCGCAACATGAAGGCCGACGGCAAGTCCCTTATCATCATCACCCACAAGCTCCACGAGGTGCTGGAGGTCTCCGACCGCGTGGCGGTGCTCCGCAAGGGCGAGTACATCGGCGACGTGCAGACCAAGGACGCCGACCAGCAGTCCCTGACGGACATGATGGTGGGCCGCAGCGTGTCGCTGAACATCGACCGTCCCGAGCCGAAGAACGTGGCCACCCGTCTGAAGCTGGAGGGCCTCACCGTGTTCGACGAGCTGGGCGTCAAGCGTCTGGACAACGTCAGCTTCGAGATCCGCTCCGGAGAGGTACTGGGCGTGGCCGGCGTGGCCGGCTCCGGCCAGCGTGAGCTGCTGGAGTCCATCGCGGGCCTGTACCCCATCGCCTCCGGCTCCGTCACCTACTACGCCCCCGATGGCGGTGTGCCGCAGGAGCTGGTGGGCAAGGATCCCATGGACATCCGCAAGGCCGGCATCGCCATGTCCTTCGTGCCCGAGGATCGTCTGGGCATGGGTCTGGTGGGTTCCATGGGCATGACCGGCAATATGATGCTGCGCTCCTGGCGCAAGGGCCACAGCATCTTCCTGGACCGCAAGAACCCCGAGGCGCTGGCCCAGCGCATCTGGCAGGAGCTGGAGGTCGTCACCCCCAGCACCAGCTTCCCCGTCCGCCGTATGTCCGGCGGCAACGTGCAGAAGGTTCTGGTGGGCCGCGAGATCGCGCAGGAGCCCGCCGTTCTGATGACGGCCTACGCCGTCCGTGGTCTGGATATCAACACCTCTTACACCATTTACAACCTGCTGACGGAGCAGAAAATGAAGGGCGTCGCCGTTGTCTACGTCGGCGAGGATCTGGACGTGCTGCTGGAGCTGTGCGACCGTATCGTGGTGCTCTGCGGCGGTCAGGTGTCCGGCGTTGTGGACGGACGCACCACCAATAAGATGGAAGTGGGCGCACTGATGACCCGCATGGGAGGAGGCAAGGCAGATGAATAAAAAAGGATCGCTCTTTCACATTTCCAAGCGCGATGCGCTGCCTCTGCCCAAGGCACTGGCCATCCGCGTCGGCGTCATCCTGCTGGCGCTGGTGTTCTGCGGCCTCATCACCACCCTGCTGACGAGCCAGAACCCCCTCAGCGTCTACGGCACCATTCTGGACGGCGCCTTCGGCTCTTCCCGCCGTATCGGCGTCACCTTCCGCAACACGGCCGTGCTGCTGGGCATCTCTCTGGCCGTGACCCCCGCCTTCAAGATGCGCTTCTGGAACATCGGCGCCGAGGGGCAGACCCTGATCGGCTGTCTGGCCACCACCACCTGCATGATCCTGCTGGGCGGCAAGGTATCCACCCCCGTGCTGATCCTCATCTCTCTGGTGGCCGCCCTGCTGGCCGGCGCCCTGTGGGGCTTCCTGCCCGCCTTCTTCAAGGCCAGATGGAACACCAACGAGACGCTGTTCACCCTGATGATGAACTATATCGCCATGCAGCTGGCCTCCTACTTCATCATCGTCTGGGAGGTGCCCAAGGGTGCCGGTAAGATTGGCATCATCAATCAGTCCACCCGCGCCGGCTGGCTGCCCGAGATCGGCAACGCCTACCTGCTGCCCATCATCGTTGTGGCGTTGATGACCGTTTTCATGTATGTGTACCTGAGCTACAGCAAGCACGGCTACGAGATCGCCGTGGTGGGCGAGAGCCAGCGCACCGCCAGCTACGCCGGCATCAAGGTGGATCGCGTCATCATCCGTACCATGGTGCTCTCCGGCGCCCTGTGCGCCCTGATGGGCTTCATGATGACCGCCGGCATCGACCATACCCTGACCACCACCATCGTGGACAGCCGCGGCTTCACCGCCGTCATGGTGTCCTGGATGTCCAAGTTCAACCCCTTCGTCATGATCGCCGCCTCCCTGCTGCTGGTGACCATGGATCGCGGTGCCAGCGAGGTGGCCAGCGCCCTGAGCCTGAACCACTCCTTTGCCGACATTCTGACCGGTATCATCCTGTTCTTCATCATTGCTACCGAGTTCTTCATCACCTACAAGGTCACTCTGCGTAAGAGCAGCAAAAAGGAGGCGTAACGGATGGGCTTTGACTTTGTATCTTTCTTCCCCCGTGCGGTCATGCAGGGTATCCCCCTGCTGTACGGCAGCACCGGCGAGATCCTGACGGAAAAATCCGGTAACCTGAACCTCGGTATCCCCGGCATCATGTATGTGGGCGCCATCAGCGGCGTTATCGGCTCGTTCTTCTACGAGCAGGCCGCCGGCGGCGATCTCAACGGCTTTCTGGCCGTGATGATCCCCATCCTGTGCTCCCTGCTGGGCTCCCTGCTGATGGGTCTGGTGTACTGCTTCCTGACCGTGACCCTCCGGGCCAACCAGAACGTCACCGGTCTGGCCATGACCACCTTCGGCGTGGGCGTGGGCAACTTCTTCGGCGGCTCCCTCATCAAGCTCACCGGCAGCGAGGTTCCCTCCATCGCCCTGTCCAGCACCAGTGTGTTCTTCAAGACCACCCTGCCCGGCGCCCACAGCACCGGCTGGTTCGGCCAGCTGTTCCTGTCCTACGGCTTCCTGGCCTATGTGGCCATTCTGGTGGCGCTGGGCTCGTCCTACTTCCTGAACCGCACCCGTCCCGGCCTGCACCTGCGCGCCGTGGGCGAGAGCGCTTCCACCGCCGACGCCGCCGGCATCGACGTCACCCGCTACAAGTATCTGGCCACCTGCATCGGCTCCATGATCGCGGGCCTCGGCGGTCTGTACTACGTCATGGACTACGCCAACGGCGTCTGGTCGAACAACGCCTTCGGCGACCGCGGCTGGCTGGCCATCGCGCTGGTCATCTTCACCATCTGGCGTCCCAACGTCAGCATCCTCGCCTCCATCCTGTTCGGCGGCCTGTACATCATCAACATGTACCTGCCCACCGGCGGCCAGATGGCCGTGAAGGAGCTGTACAAGATGCTGCCCTACGTCATCACTCTGGTAGTGCTGATCATCGTGTCCCTGCGCAAGAAGCGGGAGGATCAGCCCCCTGCGTCCCTCGGTCTCTCCTACTTCCGCGAGGAACGCTGACTTCACACAAAAAGAGTAGGCCGCTTGCGGCCTGCTCTTTTTCTCTACCCATTTACATCTGTCAAGGAGGAACCGCCATGTCCACCCTGCTCATCCGGAACATCGCTCAGCTGGTCACCTGCGACGACGGTGACCGCATCCTGCAAAACGCCGATATCTACTGCGAGGACGGCTTCATCAAGACCATCGGCTGCGGTCTGGATATCCCCGCAGGCCGCGCCATCGACGGCAGCCACATGTTCTGCTACCCCGGCCTTGTCAACACCCACCACCATCTCTATCAGGTATTCTCCCGCAACCTGCCGCAGGTGCAGAACATGGAGCTGTTCGACTGGCTGCGCACCCTGTACGAGATCTGGAAAAATCTGGACGCCGATGTGATCCGCCTGTCCAGTCTCACCGGCATGGGCGAGCTGATGAAGCACGGCTGTACCACCTGCTTCGACCACCACTACGTTTTCCCCGCCGGCAGCGGCGACCTGCTGGGCGCGCAGTTTGCCGCCGCCAATGAGCTGGGCATCCGCATGTACGCCAGCCGGGGCAGCATGGATCTCAGCCAAAAGGACGGCGGCCTGCCGCCGGACAGCGTGGTGCAGACTGTGGACGAGATCCTGCGCGACAGCGTCCACGCCATTGAGACGTACCACGACCCGTCCTACGGCGCCATGCACCGCGTGGCGCTGGCCCCCTGCTCCCCCTTCTCCGTGTCCGCCGACCTCCTGCGGGAAAGCGCCATTCTGGCCCGGCAGTACGGCGTGCGCCTCCACACCCACCTGTGCGAGACGAAGGACGAGGAGAACTTCATGCTGGCGCGGGAGGGCGTCCGCCCGCTGGCCTACATGGAGCGTCTGGGCTGGATCGGCAACGACGTCTGGTTTGCCCACGGCATCCACTTCAACGATGAGGAGCTGCGCCTGCTGGCCCAGACCGGCACCGGCGTGGCCCACTGCCCCATCAGCAACATGAAGCTCGCCAGCGGCGTGGCCCGCATCCCGGAGATGCTGGCGCTGGGCGTGCCGGTGGGTCTGGCGGTGGACGGCTCCGCCTCCAACGACGGCTCCAGCCTGCTGGAGGAGCTGCGCGTGGCCTTCCTGCTGCACCGCCTGACCGCCAGCCGCAAGGCCCCCACCGGCTACGACGTGCTGAAAATGGCTACACGTGGCAGCGCCCGGCTGCTGGGCCGGGACGATATCGGCCAGCTGGCCGAGGGCAAGTGCGCCGACCTCTTTATGATCGACAGTCGCCGGCTGGAGCTGGTGGGCTGCGGCTGCGACGCCGGCTCGGTGCTGGGCACCGTAGGCGTCCGCGGCCCCGTTGACTGCACCGTGGTGCAGGGCCGCGTCACCGTGGAGGGCGGCCGCCTCGTCACCGTGGACGAGGAAGCGCTGGCCCGCGAGGCCGACGCCAAGTGCCGCGCCTATCTCGCCCTGTAACGCAGGAAAAGAGGGGGGACTTCCTGCGGAAGTCCCCCCTCTTTTTTCTCTGCCTCATTCCAGCTCGCTGCGGTTGTCCGCCATGGTCTTGGCAAACAGCGACGCGCTGCTGGGCGGCGTGTATGTAATGGCGTTGGCCCCGGCCTGTATGGTGGACAGGATACTCTCCTCCGTAGGCCCGCCGGTGGCGATGATAGCCAGCTCCGGGTACCGCGCCCGCAGCGCCGCCACGATCTCCGGCGTCCGGGCCGCACCGGACACGTTGATGATGTCCACCCCGGCGTCCAGGTACGGCTGTATGTTCGTTTTCTCCGAGATGACCGTGTACACCACCGGGATCTCCACCGCGTCCTTGATGTCGTGGATGGTCTCCAGCCCGATCTTGCTGTTGCACACCACGCCGTAGGCGCCCTGATGCTCCACATATGCCGCCATGCTGGCCGACCGGATGCCGTTGGTCAGGCCGCCGCCCACGCCGCAGAACACCGGCACATCCGACACGCCGATAATGGCCTGTGTGATAGCCGGTTGGGGCGTGAAGGGGTACACCGCGATAATCGCATCGGCGTTGATATTCTTGATAATGGCCACATCCGTGCTGAACACCAGCGACTTGATGCGGCGCCCGAACACACGGATGCCGCTGCACTCGCTGATGCAGCGGGGCACCGACAGCGTGTGCTTGCGCAGGTTCCCCTCGTAGGCCGGTACATACTTTCTCACTGGTTTTCCTTTCCCGCTGTTGCATACCTGTTCTAACCGTACTATAATAACACAAATGAACAAACCTGTAAATATTTTTGTCGGCGATCTGAATATTCCCTTTATATTGTCTGCTATCCGTACTTTTTTGTGAGGTGAATTCATGCTTTCCATTGTTCAGGGCGATATCACCCGCTCTCATACCGACGCCATCGTCAACGCCGCCAACACCTCCCTGCTAGGCGGAGGCGGCGTGGACGGCGCTATCCACCGCGCCGCCGGGCCGGGACTTTTGGCGGAGTGCCGCACCCTCCACGGCTGCGAGACGGGGCAGGCCAAGCTCACCGCCGCCTATGATCTGCCCTGCCGGTATGTCATCCACACTGTCGGCCCCATCTGGCGGGGCGGCGGACACGGTGAGGCGGCGCTGCTGGCCTCCTGCTACCGCAGCGCCCTGATGCTGGCGGCGGCTCACGGCTGCCGCAGCGTGGACTTTCCCTCCATCTCCACCGGTGCCTACGGCTACCCGGTGTTACAGGCCGCCCATGTAGCGCTGAAGGCCATCATGGACTTCCTCCGGGAGCACCCGGACATGGAGGTGCGCATGGTCTGCCGCGGCGCGGACACCCTCCACGCCTATCAGGTGGTGTGGAACATGCTCTATCAGGACGTAAAGCCCCATGAGGACTGACGCAAAAAGTCTCCGGCACAGCCGGAGACTTTTTCACAGGCATTTTCAAATCTTGATAAGCTCGTATTCCCTTGTGCCGATGCCGAGCTTCTCGCCGTGCTCCAGACAGCTGCGCCAGTCGGTGTCCGGGTGGATGCGCCGGAAGTGGTCATGCGCATGGCCCTCCCCGCCGTCGGCGGCGGAGCCCCGCAGGGGCGTCTGGGCGTTGACCGCGTCCACGCAGGCCATGTCCAGCGCCACTGGGTCGAAGGAGGCGAACATACCCACATTGGGTACGATGGGCATATCGTTTTCCGAACGGCAGTCGCAGTTGGGAGACACGTCGATGACCAGCGCGATGTGGAAGCATGGCCGCCCGTCCACCACGGCCTTGGTGTACTCGGCAATTTTCCGGTTCAGGTTGGTGGTCGTCTCGTCCCAGTTGATCTGCACCGCGTTCTTGGGACAGACGGCGATGCAGCGGCCACAGCCCACGCATCTGTCGTGGTCGATGACGGCCTTGCCGTCGGTGATGACCGGCGCGCCGTAGGCGCAGACCTTCCGGCACTGGCCGCAGCCCACGCACAGCTTCTGCTTTACATGGGGCTTACCGGCGTTGTGTTGCTCCATCTTGCCGGCGCGGCTGCCGCAGCCCATGCCGATATTTTTCAGGCAGCCGCCGAAGCCTGCCTCCTCGTGGCCCTTGAAGTGGGTCAGGGAGATAAACACATCGGCGTCCATGACGGCGCGGCCGATCTTGGCGCTGCGCACATACTCGCCGCCGGCCACCGGCACCTCCACCTCGTCGTTGCCCTTCAGACCGTCGGCGATGAGGATCTGACAGCCGGTGGTCATGGGGCTGAAGCCGTTGAGCATGGCGCTGTCCAGATGATCCAGCGCGTTCTTCCGCCCGCCCACATACAGGGTGTTGCAGTCCGTCAGGAACGGCTTGCCGCCCCGCTCCTTCACAAAGTCCGCCACGGTCTTGGCCCAATTGGGCCGCAGGAACGCCAGATTGCCCGGCTCGCCGAAATGCATTTTGATGGCCACATACTTCTCGCTGAAATCGATATCGCCCATGCCCGCCGTTTTCATCAGCCGGGTCAGCTTCTGCTGCAAATTCTCGTGATAGTCCGCCCGCAGGTCGGCAAAATACACCTTGGATGCCATAGTCAGGCCCTCCCTTTTTCGGATTAGTGCATTTATGATACCACATTCCCGGAAAATATGCTATACTGTTTTTCGGAAGGAGGTGCACCATGCGTATACTGACCCACACCGTCACCGCCGGAGAGGACGGTCTTACCGTCAGGCAGCTGCTCCGCAGCCTGTGGCATATCGATCACAGCCTGCTGAGCCGCCTGAAGTTCCGCGACGCCATCACGCTGAACGGCGCACCCGTCACCGTCCGGGCCGTGGCCCACACCGGCGACCTGCTGTGCGCCGACGTGTCCGATCCCCCCGGCGAGAACCCGCATATTCAACCGGTGGACTTTCCGCTGGACGTTCTATACGAGGATGACGACCTGCTGCTGCTGGACAAGCCCGCCGGCATCGCCATCCACCCCGCCGCCCTGACGGAGGAGACGGCCACCATCGCCGGCGCCGTGGCCCACTACCTGCAAAGCGACAGCTTCCACGCCGTGAACCGGCTGGATCGGGGCACCACCGGTGTCATGGCCGTGGCCAAGACCGGCTTCGTCCACGCCCGCTGCATGACGCTGCTCCATACCGACGGCTTCCAACGGGACTACCGCGCCGTGTGCGACGGCCTGCCCCCTCACCCGGAGGGGGACATCGACCTGCCTCTGGGCCGGGCGGAGGGCTCGCTGCTGAAGCGCTGCCCCGCCCCCGGCGGGCAGTCGGCCCACACCCACTATCAGGTTCTCTCCGCCGCCAACGGACGGGCGCTGCTGCGCCTGACGCCCACCACCGGCCGCACTCACCAGCTGCGGGTACACATGGCCGCCATCGGCTGCCCGCTCACCGGCGACTGGCTCTACGGCACGGAGGACAAGTCTCTCATCGCCCGCCCTGCGCTCCACAGCTATCACCTGCGGATGACGCACCCCGTCACCGGCGCGGTCATCGACGTCACCGCCCCTCTGCCGGAGGATATACAGCGGCTGTTGAAGGAGGAACGTCTATGAATTTTCGCCTGTTAACCGCAAAGGAATACCCCCGCTGGTATCACGACCAGCTATCCGAGGCTTTTGTCCCGCAGGAACGCAAGCCTCTGCCCGATATTCTCCGTCTGCTGGAGGAAGGACGTTACGAGGTATGGGGACTGTTTGACGAAGATGAGCTGCTGAGTTACGCCGCCCTGTGGAAAAATGCGACAATACCTCTGGTACTGCTGGACTATCTGGGAACCACACGCGCTCGTCGTAATGAAGGGCTGGGCAGTGATATGCTTTTGCGGCTGGAGCAGCAGGGACGGCCTCTGGTAGCGGAGGCGGAGTTTCCTGTGCCAGGAGGCAGTGACGCGGAAAACGCACTGCGTCTGCGGCGTATCCAGTTTTATATTCGCAATGGGTTCACTCCCGCCTATATCATGTCCACCTGCGGCATGGTCTGGCAGGCGCTGCTGTGTGGCACTGTCGAACCGTTGGAAAATATCATGGCGCAGCACAAGACGCTGTACGGCGACGTGCGGACAGACGTGGTCATTCCCCTACCCGAGGGGCAAACTCCTCAGCCTCCCTACTGGATGATCTAATAAATATCCCCCGGCCAAGCCGGGGGTATTTCTTAGACGGGCGAAGCCCTATGTTACCAGCCACGCCTCATGCGGCGTTGGTACGGTCTGACATCTGCATGGGGCTTGCTACCAGCCGCCCGTAAACGGGCTTAGAAGTTGCCCATTGTCAGTTGTTCGCCCATCCTATCTTCCTCTAATTGATTCCGAATGTACTCCTCTATTTTCTTCGCATTCTTCCCCACGGTATCTACATAGTACCCGCGACACCAAAATTCGCGGTTTCTGTACTTGTACTTCAGATTTGGGAACTGTTCGTAGA
>CDTW01010111.1_pt1 | contig 13242 bp, 9 predicted proteins | sample 554901 | NCBI WGS metagenome assembly CDTW01 (sample SAMEA3182045, study PRJEB8094) | gut metagenome | biome: human; feature: gut; material: Stool; isolation source: human stools | place: Canada | collected 2011-11-01
ACTATCTTTGCCTTCTGTTCATGGTGTCCTTTCCGGGCTACGCCCTCCAAGGACACCATGAACAGGGATTCTGTCCCGGTAAAAGTCAACTTTAATCAGTAATTAAAAGTAGAGTCAACCAATAACAGTTATAAGTTTAACCAGAGTCAACTTTAATCAGGGAATGGCTTGTTAGAAGTCAACCAATTTTAGGAAAGGACAGGTTGACTTCAAGCAGGGTTTTAGCAGACACGTGACGAGTTGCCTTTTCAACTCGTCACACCATAAGTAACACATTTACAGCACTTTACATTGAGATGTGACGAGTGACGAGTTTTCTGCAAAAACTTTTTTATACAGCATTTAGCCAAAACAAGTCAGGGCAAGGACCGGGGTTAACAAGCAATGACATGCATCACGGCTGACTTTCTGAGCCGATGACGGCAAACTGAACGCAAGGCGACGGCATAAAGATTGGCGCAAAAATTTGACTTTCAAAGAAAAATATGTATTTTTGCATTGGTTAAAAAATTACACTTTGAATTATGGACGTAAAGATAGAAGAGTCGTGGAAACAGCATATTGGCGGTGAGTTTGAAAAGCCTTACTTTGCCAATCTTATCAACTTTGTACACGACGAATACCGCAACCATACTTGCTATCCGCCGGGACGACTTATCTTCAACGCCTTCAACCTGTGCCCGTTCGACAAGGTTAAGGTGGTGATACTCGGACAAGACCCCTACCACGAGCCGCGGCAGGCTGAGGGACTGTGCTTCTCGGTGAGCGACGGCGTGCCGTTTCCGCCCTCGCTTATCAACATATTCAAAGAGATTGAGAACGACCTCGGCACGCCGATGCCGCAGAGCGGAAGCCTTGTGCGCTGGGCACAGCAGGGCGTGCTGCTGCTCAACGCCACGCTGACCGTACGCGAACATGCTGCCGGAAGTCACCAGCGGCGCGGCTGGGAGGAGTTCACCGACGCTACTATCAGCGCACTGAGCAGAGACCGCGACAATCTGGTGTTCATCCTCTGGGGCGGTTATGCCCGCAGCAAGGCACAGCTCATAGACAACTCGCGCCACTTGATACTGCAGTCTGTCCACCCGTCACCGCTGTCGGCCAACCGCGGCGGATGGTTCGGCAACCACCACTTCAGCCTGACCAACCAGTATCTGCAGCAGCACGGCATGGAGCCGATAAAATGGTGAAAAAACGACATTATATCACAATAGACAACGAATATGGATTTACCGATAATACAGGTAGGCGACGTGCTTGTGTCGCCCGACATTATAACAGAGCAGTTCTGCTGCGACCTCGATGCCTGCAAGGGCGAATGCTGCATTGAAGGCGACGCCGGAGCGCCTGTAACGATGGACGAGATAGGCGGCATTGAGGATTCGCTCGACACGGTGTGGACCGACCTTTCGGCCAACGCACAGGCCGTGATAGACCAGCAGGGCGTGGCGGATATCGACCCGGAAGGCGAACTCGTAACGAGCATAGTCAACGGCAAGGACTGCGTGTTTACATGCTACGAGAACGGCTGCTGCCTGTGCGCCCTCGAAAAGGCTCACCGCGCCGGCAAGACAGAGTTCTGCAAGCCCATAAGCTGCGCTCTCTACCCTATCCGCGAAAAGAAACTTTCCAACGGCCTGACCGGCCTCAACTATCACCGCTGGAGCATATGCGAGGCTGCACGCACCAAAGGCAAGGAACTGGGACTGCCCGTGTATAAATTTCTGAAAGAGCCGCTGACACGCCGTTTCGGCGAGGAGTGGTATGCCGAACTCGAAGCCACCGTTGCCGAGCTGCACAAGGCAGGGATGATATGATAAAGGCCGTAAAAGATATAGACGTCCGTGTTTCTGACATCAGAATCACGGACGTTTTTCATATATACGGCAATAAATGCAGTACGCTCTGCAACGGTATTAACATCAAAGAATGCGTCAACAGCCGATGACATAAAAAACTTTCGGATAACAGAATATAAGGTACATTAAAATAAAAGGCAAAAAGAAGGCCCCGCCGGACAGCAGTTCCGGGCGGGGCCTCACCATAAATAAAAGCCAGACAAATTTACTTCACGATAGTTTTTGAAACCACCTTGCCGTCGGCAGTCTTGCCTGTAACGATGTTGACACCCTTGCGGTAGGTGTTGAGCTTAACACCGTCGGCAGAATAGATGCCTGTAACTGTTATGGCCTGACCGGCCTCAACGCCGTCGATGCCTACAGTTCCTTCAGATGCCTTTCCGGCCTTGCTCAGTCCGCCATACTCGTTGACAGCCTGAATAAGATATTCGTCGCCGTCGGTATAGCTGCAAGATGTGGCAGTGGTGAATCCTTCCACGCTGCCGTTCTTGGTTATAACGTAGCAGATAGCGTAAGGCACGGCATCCCATGTGATGGTCTGCTCAGACTTGCTGATTACCGGAACAGGAGCGTCGCATGCCTCTGTGATAATCTCCGGCTGCCAGTTGTCGTCGCCTGAAAGCACGTTCTTAACAGTGTATTGTGCTGCCTCTTCGTCGGTCAGAGAGTTCTTTGCATATCCCTCCACCTTCTGAGTCTTGTCGTCGTCGGCATAATAGTAGTAATAGCTGCGGCGCTGTGACAGGTCTACGGGGTTGCCTTCGCCGTCAACGGTGTTGTAGTCGGCAAAGATAGCCGGTATTGCACCCATTGTCTCATACCATCCTGTGGCAGGTATAGTTACCTCTGCCTTGGTGTTGATAAACACGGTCTTGGGCTGGTCGTGCCACGGGCGTCCGAGCCATACAGAAGTTTCTGAAGGCACGCCGGGAGCGGTAATCACGTTGTTCATGAACACATAGCCCCACTTAGAGTCGCTGTTGTGCGACGGAGCAACGATGTATCCGCCGTCCTTGCGCACGATGTTGAGCGTGTCGCCGTCGAAATAATAGTCGCCGTTGTTGTAGATAAAGTCTACCGCACCCTCTATGAAGCAGTTCTTGACATAAGCACGGCAGTGAGAGTCGCTCGGCGTAATCCATGTATCCTGATAGCTGTACATGCCGCAGTTGTTGAACACAAGGCGGTCGTTCTTGGTGTTAAGGGCCAGAGCCTGAGGTCCGGCATTCTGCTCAACGCCATAAGAGTTTACGAAGCTTATGCCCTCGAAGTAGAGGTTCTCGGCACGTGCCACGAACGTAGCGCCTACGTCTACGTGCAGCGCATTGTCGCCTCCGCACAGCTTATCGTCGCTGATAGACACCTTGTTGCGGTCTTGTCCGATGAAATGGAGATAAGGCTTCGATTCAGGCACATCTACATGCTCCTTGTAAACACCTTCCTTGATGAAGATGAGCCACGGCTTAACGCGTCCCTCGGGAGCAGCGTCTACGGCAGCCTGCACGGTTGTGTAGTCGCCTGTTCCGTCCTGTGCAACCACAGCATCGTAAACACGTGCCTCAGGCTGCTTGCGCTCCATTGTGGTGAAGGTGAGGCTTACGCCCTCGAAGGCGTTGCCCGTGCGGTCTTCAATGGCTCCGGCAGGCAGTGTGAACGTATAGTCAGTAGAATATTTCAGACCTGTATATTTATATACAACTGTCTTTCCACTTACGGTAGGAACAATCTCCTCACCGTCGAGAGTTGCCTTTCCGTCGTTGGCGGCAGCCACAACTTTCTCGTTGAATGTAAGTATCACAGAACCGTTGGCCGTAACGTCCTTAGCCTTATCGGCAGGAAGTGTAGACACCAGTTTGGGCGCCTCGCCGTCGTCAACGATGTTTCTGTCAGCCAGCACAAATATTTCTGCAACGGCTGTTCCGTCGAGATTGCTCTCGCTGCCCACGAGCTCTGAAGTCCAGTCGGGCATGAAGCGTATGTAAACGCGGTCTTGTCCGGCAGCGTCGGCAGGCAGGTCGAACTCGCCTTCTGCCCATGCGCGGTAAGGCAGAGTGTATGTGCCAAACTTAGTGTATGTCTGTCCGTCAATGCTGTATTCGGCATTTACAATGCTGTGAGCGTTGAAATCGTCACCAACGGCAGCCGAAAGCTTGATGTTAGAATATTCTTTTGTAGAGAACGATATCTCGAAATAATATTTCTCGCTGAGATCTCTCCACACGCGTGCGGCATACTTGCCGTTCTGTCCGCCCTTCTCTGATCCGCATGCGAGCCATGAAGAAGTGAGGCCCTCGGCATTACGCAGCGACAGCAGTCCGGCGTTGTCGCTCTCAGCCTTATAGTCGGCAGCGCGCTCCTTAGCAGGAGTATCGCTGTAAAGGTCCCATCCTACGATATAGTCAGCGCAAGAGAATGTGGCAGTAACCTGCTTGTCGCCGTCCATGCTTATCTCGCGCACTGCGTCGGTAGAGTTGTCTTCCCAGTTGGTGAATGTCAGAATGCGGTTGTTGAGAACAGTGAGCTTCACGTCGGTTCCTTCCTCATAATAGTGAACGCCGTCAACGACATTGCCCTCAGGACTGAACTGAACGAGGTTGGTGTTGGCTCCGCCTTCAAGTGTGAGGTTGAGCGCATAAACGTTGTTCTTGGTGTAAACGGCAGTGAGCGATGTGTTCTCTGAAATCTCGAATGTATAGGGATTTTCGGTAGAAACCACCTCACCCTTGTCGTTGTTCCACGACTGGAAGTGATATCCGAAGTTCTCTGTGGCAGTAACAGTGATGCTTGTGCCCTCGTCGAACTCTGTTCCTGAAGGATTAGAAGATACGTTGCCGGCACCTTCCATGCCCGACTTAACCGACAGGGTGTATACGGGAACGGCAACAGGAGTGCCCTCAAAGTCGGCAGTGATGCTTACGTTGTTGATGGCGAGCTGCTTGCCTGCGTTGAGGTTATATACATAAATGAATATCTCGAGCTTGTCGGTGAGCGTTCCGAGCTGCGAAAGATCGTAGTCGTAGCTTGAGAAAGCCGGGTTTCTTTCAGGATTTACATTCGATGCAATGGCCACTTTCTGGTCGCCGCTTACGGCATAGATGTCCATTGTACCGCCGCTTGTACCACATTTTGCAGCGTTGAACGTAATCTTTTTAGGTGTGAAATTGATGCCTTTCTTGGGCACAACGGCAAAGCTGATGAACGAGTTTTCGTCCTGAGCGTTATTGATTTTCTCGGTGGGTTCGAGCTTTGACATCACCTCAGGGTCGCACTTCTGTGTGCCGTTGAGCGTAAGTTTGCTGCCGAGAGTGTAGCCTGTAGACGACAGAGCCTCGGGAACAGAAGCCTCGGCAGAGGTAGGATTAGACGCACCCTCGTTGAAAGGCCATGCCACTGTGGCGTCCTTGGCGCTGATGCCCTGTGAGCTTTCGTCCTTTTCAGCGCTCACAGTGAGCTGCTTCAGGTTCCAGTTGCTCACCAGTCCGTTGCCGGCTATGAGACGTACTATCACCTTGTCCTTGTTGTTGGCCGACAGTTTTACGGTGTTTTCGTTGTATATCCACCAGTTGGGGGCTGTGGTGCCCTTGCCGGCATCAATCCATGTCTCGCCGCCGTCGGTTGAGAACACGGCCTCGATGGCTGCCTCAGCGTTGCCGCCGTAGCCTATGGCATAGGTAAGAGAGATGTTCTTGTAGCCCGTTGTGGGGAAAGACACCTCATAATATACATTGTGCTGCGAGGCATCGGTGTAGTCGGTGATGTTGTTTGCCTCGCTGTTCTCAATGCGCATCACCTTGTCGCCGTTGCTGTCAGATACCTGCCAGTATCTTGACTCCGACTGTGCCGACAGCATGTAGCTGCCTTGTTCGCCCTCGAATACGTTGGGATAGAAGTAAGGTGCCTGGTCTTTAAACCATGTTGCACTTATCTCTGCCCACTCGTTGCTGTTGGGCACGTAGACCGTCTTGCCGTCTACGTCGGTTTTGTCATAGCCGCTTGCAAATGTCCATTCTGCGAGCTTAGCTTCCGTCTGCGCCAGGGCACCGGTCGGGAAGCACAGCGACGACAGCATGACGAGCAAGCCGCATAAGCTGATCTTTACGCTTTTCATAATTGTTTACTGATTGTTTTAATATAGAATTTTAGTTGTTTCAACCTTTCCGTCGGCATATTCCTTCTTAACGATGTTAAGTCCGGGACGCATGTCCTGGCGCATTGTGCCGTCTGTGCCGTAGTAAACCGTGCGCACGGGAGCGGCATTCTGTGTCAGCTCTGAGCTGATGCCTGTGGTAGAGTCGACGGCGATGCCGTGTATCGTAACGTCGCTCAGACAGATGGTCTTGCCTGTTGCGGCATTGTTATACCAGGGATAAACGCGTATGCGGAGAGTTTCGCCCTCGTTGACCGACAGCACCGGCATTGAGCATACATACTGCATGTTGTTGGCAGGCATGCTCTTCATCTCGAAGATGTTTACAGGATTGGCGAAGTTTTCTTCCTTCGAATAGTATATCTTGCAGCACATGCCGTTGCCGCCGCAGCCGCATACGAACATCGACATGGAGTCAACCTTGAGCGTGGTGCCCTTTGCCGGCTGAACGGCAAATTCGATATAGCGGGTTGAAACTTCGTCGATTTCACCGGCAGGCCAGCTTTCGCCCTCGATGACGTTGCGCTGTGTCTTGCGTGATGCGTCGAAACCTGTCCACTCGGGCCATGTGGTGTTAGTGTTGGGTGCAGAATATTTCTGAAGCGTCATGCCGCTGTACGACTGTCCGAGAGTGTTCATCGGACCTGTAACCTCGCATTCATCGTCTTTCTCAAGGCGCCAGTATGCCTGAACGGGCACGCCGCCCTCGAGCACGATGCTTGTGCCTGTAACGGGTATGGTGATAGTCTTGTCGCCGCTGGTTACGGTTATTTCTTCGTTAATGGGGCCTTCTTCGGCAAACTCGCAGCGTGCGTAGAACGTGCCGATCATGTTGCCTTCCTTATAGCTCATGCTGATACTGCCCGAATAGCTCTCGCCGTCGGCAGACACCTGCAGCCCTTTGCTTGCCGTAATGGTTACGTTGCCTTCGGCCGGCTGAAGGTCGAAGCCGCTGATCTGAAACTCCTTTACAACGGTCTGTCCCTTGTAAGCTTCGCCGAGGTCGGCCTTCGACGGATTGACGCTGAGGTCGCTCGTCAGGTTGATATACTCGGTCAGGATGCCCTGCTTCTGCAGGAGCTGTGCGCAGAGGCGCGCAATCAGAGTGGCTCCCATGGCCGAAGTGTGGGTGCTGCCGTCGCCGTCGAAGAGCAGTTCGTTGGCCTTGGCGTCGCCGTAACTTTCGTAGAGTTCCTTCGTTGCGGTGGTCAGGTCGATGTAAGAAACGCCCATTTCATCGGCAACCAAGCGCATCTGATAGGGATAGTCGTATGTATGGTCGTCCTCGCCAACCTTGTTTCCCTCCTTGATGCCCGATGCAGTGAGCAGCGAGAAGTCGTCGCCCAGGTCGTGACGGCCGTTGCGGCGGATGGTGCTGCCCGTGAAATATTTGCGGCAGATGGCGCCTACGAGCACCGGAGTGGCACCGAGGGCGCGTGTCTCTTCAACATATTTGCGCAGATATTCCTTATAGGTTCCGCTGGCAGTGGTGCCGCGATAGTCGGTGGCATCGGCCTTGGCCTGGTCGCCTATGCTCTCGTAGTAGGCTTTAACCTCGTCGCCGTCCATGCCGTCGTTCTTCTCGTCGTTGTGTGCAAACTGTATCAGCACGTAGTCGCCGGGCTGTATCTGCTTCTTGACCGACTCCCAGTAGGCGGCCTCCTCATAGAAACTCTTGCTGCTCGCGCCACTCTTGGCACGGTTGTTCACCGTTACAGCGTCGGTGAAAAACTGCTGGAACATCTGTCCCCAGCCGCGCGTAACGGTTGTCGACTCGCTGTATGTGGCCATCGTTGAGTCGCCGATGGTGTGCACCTTTATGGCCATCATCGACGTTGATACCAGCATACCGGCTGCTAAAAGCGTAGATTTAAAAAGGTTCATAAGTGTAAGTTATTTTTTAAGGTTATAAATTTCGTAGATAGTTTGACGTAGATTTCGGCGGCAAAGATAGTTCTTATTTACCGATGAAATGGGATAAAAATTGTTTAGAAAGGCGGACTTTTCATCATTTCGGGCCTATAAACGCCTGATTTCGGGCGTATTGTTGGTGTGCGGAAATACTGCTGAGATTATGCGGGAAATGGCGGACGGCTTATAACATAACGAGCAAGGGTTTTGTAAAAGGCCACGTTTTACAATGCAAAAGGGCATGTTTCGGCACGCAAAAGGCCGTCTTTTAGGAGGTAAAAGACGGCCTTTTGCAACACGCTTATTATCAGACAGTTACAGCGGCGATACTGACATAGACTGAAAACACTGCAAATCAGCCGTGCTGCGTATATTTTTTGCGATAGTCGGACGGCGTCATGCCGGTCTTGGCCTTGAACGTGCGGCCGAAGTATTTCGGGCCGGTAAAGCCTACTGAATATGCAATCTCCGAGAACGACATGCGGCTCTCAACTATCAGCCGCTCTGCCCTGAGGATGCGCATGTGGCGCACGAAGTCGATGGGCGACATGCCGAAGAGCGACTTCACCTTGCCGTAGAACACGGTGCGGCTAAGGGCCATGGCCCTGGTTATGTCGTCTATCTTGAGTTCGGGGTCGGATATGCGCGGCTCGAGATAGTCGACAAGCCGGCGTGCAAACTCCTTGTCGGCATCGGCAATGCCCGGTGAGTCGGCCTTATATATAAGGTGGCCGTCGCCCGCGGCATTGAGCTTGCTGACGTATGCCTGCTGAAGCTGGCGGCGCTGGCGTATTATGTTGTCGACACGCGACTTCAGGTAAGACACGCTGAAAGGCTTGGTTATATAGTCGTCGATGCCCTCGTTAAGGCCTTCTATGCGGTAGTTGATGGCGGTTCGGGCCGACAGCACCACTATAGGTATGTGGCATGTGTCGGGGCATGCCTTTATCTTGCGTATCATGGTCATGCCGTCCATCACGGGCATCATGATGTCGGTGATGATGAAGTCGGGCTGGCGGCTCTGCGCCATCTCGAGTCCTTCCTGCCCGTTGCGTGCCTCAAACACATTGTAGCTCGACGAAAGACTGCTTACAAGGAAGTAGCGCAGCTCAACGTTGTCTTCAACCACGAGCACGGTGATGCGTCCTGAAGCAAAGTCGAGACCGCTTACGGTGGCAGCAGACTGCGGCATATTGTCAGAAACGGCCATTTCATCGGAGTTTTGTGGCGCTGCATCCACATCGTCGGCAGCGGCATCGAGCTTCTTCAGGTCGAGCGACTTGTTCACGAGTTCGAGCATGCGCACGGAGTTTTTCTTCACAAATTCGAGATATGTACGGGCCTTGGCCGACAACGGTTCCTCGCTCAGCACCTGACCAACGGGGCCGTCGATGAGCGTCAGAGGGGTGCGCAACTGGTGGGATATGCCCGTGAAGAAGCGCAGCTGGCGCTCCTTGAGCCGCTTTTCCATTGCAACGTTGCTGCGCAGGCGCCACACGTAGAACAGCGAGAATATGACGGAAAGGCCAACAAGCACATACAGGAGCATGGCCCAGCCAGTCTCCCAGAATGTGGGATGAACATATATCTTAAGCTCGCGGGCGTTGTCGGTCCACACGCCGTCGGAGTTGGTGCTCTTCACCACGAGCGTGTATTTTCCTGCGGGAATGTGGCTCAGCGACGCGCTGTGGCTCATGCCCGTGTAGCTCCACTCGCTGTCGAGCTCCTTTATCCTGTAGGCATAGCGTATCAGGCGGTTGCCGTCGTAGTCGAGTGCCGAGAAGTATACAATGGCGTTGCGCTCGCCTGCCGGAATCTCGAGCACGGTCTTGCCGAGTATTGGCGTTATCTGCTGCTCGCCCTGAAACTGCACACCGCTGAACACTATCATGGGTTTGTAGCGGCTCTTCTTTATCTGACCGGGGCGGAACGACAGGTAACCACCGATGACACCGAGGAAAATCTCGCCGCCACGTGACGACACATAGGGCTGCGCCTCGGTGAAGCCGATGTCTTCTTCCCAGTCGTTAGAGCCGTAAATCTCATATTGACCGGTCTTCTGATACAGCTTGTCGAGGCTGCTCTCGCGCACGAGCCACAGATTGCCCGCAGCGTCTTCGACAACAGCCTGTATGGTGCCTTCCTCATGCTCTATGCCCTCAACGCGCCTGAACGGGATGTTGTCGCGAAGCAGACTTGACACCTGTGCAACCTGAAAGCCGCCGCCCATGGTGGTGGCATATATCCGCCCCGACGACCTGCTGACATAGGTGTTGAGCACGTCGGAGGCAAGCAGCGACGTGGTGTCGCCCTGAATGTGCGTCGTATAGTAATATCGCATCGACGAAAACTTGTCTACACGATGCGACATGGTAACTATGCCGCCGAACGTTGACGCCACCATTATTCCGCCGGGGGCGGCTGATATGCGGCGCATGCGGTTGTAAGCCTTGTCCTTGAAGGGCGTCATCACGTTGTTGCCGTTGATGAATGCCATGCTGCCGCCGGGCTTCATGGCTGCAATGTTGATGCCTCCTCCATAAGTGGCCACCCACATACGGCCGGCGTCGTCTTCGCAGAAGTCGTATATGCTGTCGCAACTCAGCGACCATTTGTCGGTGTAGCTCCTGGCATAATGCGCCAATCCGTTTCCGCCGCGGCCTCCATACAGCACATATATGCCGCGGCCCTTGGTGCCAATCCACACATTGCCGTAGCGGTCTTCGCGCAGAGCGTACACGCCTTCATCGGTAAGACGCACCGGCACACCGGTCAGCCGGCCGTCGGGCGAAAGATACATCATCCTGCGGCTTACGGCATCGGTAACGGTTACATAGCCGTTGTGCATGCCTGTCCATATCCGTCCGCTGCGGTCTTTCATAACCGAGCGCACGTCGGCATCGCGCACCGTGGGCGTAAACTTGAAGCGATAATAGTTAAAATTAACAAGCGTAAGATTGTGATTGCCCGTAAACCAAAGGTTGTTCTGCGCGTCCTTCTTATATTTCAGGATGTAGCTTACGGGCAGACGGTTGCTGTTTTCGGCATTAAGATTGTAAGGAACGAGACATCCGCGGGCTTCATCATAATAAGAAAATACGCCGCCGTTGGGTATCACCCACACCGTGTGGTTGTCGTCTTCATGAAAAACAGGATAACGGCTCGTGGTGCCCATCCATCCGTCTGCTTCCGACTGAAGCCATCGAACGCTGCTTCCGTCTGGCGAAACAAGACTAACACCCGGTCCTGAAGAAAATGCCCAGGCACGGCCCCGACTGTCGGTAAACACCTTCTTCACATCGGCAGACGGCTGCGAAGGATGCTGAACGGACACAAGACGAAAACCTGACGTGCGAGTGCTGAACACGAGCAGTCCTTTATCACAGGCCAAGGCAAGCTTGTCGGAACCGAAGCGGAACATGCCGTTTATCTTTGTTACCGGTGCAGGAACGCTGATCATGCGCAGCCGGTCGGAATAAACGCCGAAGCGGCCGTCGCGCGATGCGAAATAGACATTGCGCCCCACATGGCACATATACTCAAACTTGAAAGGAAGAAGCACCTTGCTGCCGTAAAGCCCTACGCCGTTGTCGGCAAACACCCACTCGCGCCCGTTTCCGTCGGCCATTACTTTTCGTATAGGCCCCCGATATATAGTCTTGCGCGTGTCGATAAGACTTACGCCGCCGTGGTTCTTTATCTTGCCCTCATCTATGCGCAAGTTAATGTTGCCGTCGCCAAGTACCCATGCATGGCCGTTGGGCAGCGATATAATGTTGCGCACCGGAAACTTATGTCTGACCTTGTTGCCGACAAGCACGTCGAGGTCAATATAGCGGCAGGTTGTGCAGTCGAACAGATAGGCCTTGCCGTCATAGGTGGAACACCAGATGTCGCCGCAGGAGTTTGGACGGATAAACTTAAGGCGATTGGAAGTAAGCACCTGGCCCGCACCGAAGTGCTCGCGGAAGCGGCTGAACTTATAACCGTCGTAATTACATAGTCCGTTCCATGTTGAAACCCACATCATGCCATCGTCCGAAAGCCCAAACTCCGATATGTTGTTGGCAGGAAGTCCGTCATCAATGGTAAACGTCCTGACCTTGCAGTATGGCTGCGAAAAACAAGACGAAGCCGTGGCCACAAGCAAGAATGAGGCCGCAAGAATATAAGTAATGATAGGTTTTAAGTAGATTTTCAACATATTCGAATTAAGAAACAAGCGCTGCAGGCAAGTAGGACAAAGCCATGAAGGCGGCCGTCGGCCGCCTGTCCATTACGACTTACGGTAGGACATGGGCGACATGCCGACATGCTCCTTGAAATATTTTCCCATGAACGACTGGTTCGGGAAGCACATGTCCTGCGATATCTCCTTTATGCTCTTTGTCGTGTTCTTCAGCAAGACACGCAGCTCCATCACAACGTAGTTGTCTATCCAGTCGTTAGGAGTGCGGCGGCTCACCATCTTCACCGTCTCAGAAAGATACTTGGCGGTTATGCACATCTCATGGGCATACCATCCCACCCTTCTCTCCGAGCGGTAGTTCTGCTCTACCAGACGGATAAAGTCAGAGAATATGGCTTCGGCACGCGTGGGCTTCTTGTCTGACCTGAGCTGTATATGGCATTGCTAAGGTCGTAAATCATGGCAGATATGAGCATCCTGACCACATCACGGCGGAAAGGCCTGCTGCCGTCGTCAACCCTATTCTTTATCATTGTGAAATAGTCGACCACATCTTTAACCTCGTCGGGCTGAAGCATGAAGACAGGATGACTGCGCGAGAAGAGAAACAGAGAAGACAGCTCATGAAAGCCCTTAACAATCTCATGAAAGAAATCGTAAGACATCATGATGGCTATTCCCTCAACATCGTCGCTCCTCTGATAGTTGTCAACAACCTGACCTTCGTGTATAATCATGGCCTCACCTGCATGCACACACTGTTCTACGGTGTCGGCAGTATAGCGGAAGCTGCCCTGCAGGCATAGTCCGATAATCAATCCCATGTTGCGGCTCGGCTCACACGGGACCGGCAATTTTCCAAAATTGTCGAACAATATAATATCATCGTCAATACGGCTGAAGTTATATTCCTTAGCAACCGAAAACGTTGAAACAGATATTAATCCCTTTTGTCCCATTTTTCCAAAATTTTGTCTTGCAAAGATAACAAAATATCAGCCACCATCAAATTAAAATCAAAAAATAATCATTGTATCGACAAGGTTTATTTTTTCCATAATATAAGGTGTCAGCCCCCTTTGCCAAAACCTTACCAGGCATTACACAGATAAAAAATCTTGACATGGTCATACATC
>CDTW01005521.1_pt1 | contig 13156 bp, 8 predicted proteins | sample 554901 | NCBI WGS metagenome assembly CDTW01 (sample SAMEA3182045, study PRJEB8094) | gut metagenome | biome: human; feature: gut; material: Stool; isolation source: human stools | place: Canada | collected 2011-11-01
CCCCCGCCGCTCCCGGCAAAAAGGCTGATGAACCGGCTCCCAAGGCAGAGCAGGCCACCCCCAAAGAGGGTAAGACCCCGGAGGCAGAAAAAAAGCCGGAACAGACCATCCCTGCCGCTCCCGGCAAGAAGGCCGATGAACCGGCTCCCAAGGCGGAGCAGACCGCCCCCAAAGAGGGGAAGTCCCCGGAGACAGAAAAAAAGCCGGAACAGACTATAGTAGCACCGCAACACCGGACACCCAGGCGGCTGAACAGAGTGTCCAGGCGGGGATGGACGCTGTGGAAGAAGTGGGATACCGAGCCGAAAAGGCAGTTGATCGACTGCTGCACCCAGCGCACCGTCCCAAGGCCCGGAAGGAAGAAATCAAAGAAGGCGGCCGACATCCCAAGGAGAGAACAGATATGGTCCCATCTGCCAATGATACATTGAGAGATGGGAAAACCATTCATACCAATACCCCGGACAGCTTACACAATGGATCGCAGCTTACCCCGGAGACCCGGATGAAACAACAGGCCGTTGAGAAGTTGGAACGCTCCGTCAGAGCCGATCATCCAAAGAACGGCCAATTCCGGGAAGTCCCTCATTATGGCGGTACTCCCCAAAATACATACACCACAAAAAAAGAACACTCTCCCGGAAATCAATCTATCAATCTATCCATCAAGGAGCGCCCTCGGCGCTCCTCCGGGCCAAAAGAAAAGCCACCCGGCGGGGCGTTTACACCCAAGACACGAAAAGCCATGGACAAATCCGCCCAGGTATCGACGAGTGCGGTCAAAACAACTGCCCGAAAGACCGCAGGGACACCCGCAGCCAAGCAAGTAATGGAGCGTGCTCGCCGGAAGGCACAGACTGCCGCCCAGCGGAGTATGCTGCAAAAATCCAAGCAGACAGCCAAGGCCGCTGCGGAACTTTCCAGAAAGGCCGCCGTTGCAGTGACAAAAGCGGTTGCGGCACTTGTCAGTGCCTTGGTATCTTTGGTAGGCGGCGTGGTTTTGGTGGCGGCGCTGGCGGTCATGGCCTTGATTGCGGCACTTCTGGCCTCTCCGTTTGGAATCTTCTTTTCCAATGAGCCATCCAGAGACGCCGTTCCATTAAATGCAGCGATTGCGCAAATCAATGTTGAACTTGCGGATGAGCTGGAAACACTGCAAACGGGAGACTATGACAGCATTGACATACAGGGACAACCCCCGGCCTGGAAAGAGGTGGTGGCTGTCTTTGCTGTCAAAACCGCCGGAGGGGACGATGGTGTGGATGTAGCGGCGCTGACCCCAGACCGGATAGAGCGCCTGCGTGCTGTCTTTTGGGATATGTGTCAAATCACCACAGAGACGGAAACGGTGGAAGGGGAGGACTCCACAGAAACGATCCTTCATATCACCATTACTCCCAAAACTGCCGATGATATGCGGACAGTCTATTCCTTCTCGGAGTTCCAAAACAAAACCTTGACCGAACTGCTGGAGGAGCTGGACGCACTGGATGGACTGCTGGGGGATCTTGCTATCACCCAGGCCGACGCAGTGGAACTTCTGCAAAATCTCCCGGAGGATCTTTCCCCGGAGCGCCGTGCGGTGGTGGAGACCGCCTGCAAGCTGGTGGGCAAGGTCAACTACTTCTGGGGAGGCAAATCTTTGGTGATCGGCTGGGACTCCCGCTGGGGTACGCTCCGGGAAGTCACCGCCGCAGGCAACTCCACAACCGGCACCTATCGGCCCTATGGGCTGGATTGCAGCGGATGTGCGACACGTTCCTAACTGAAAAGGTTAGGCGTGAAACAAAAAAATCAGGATTGAAAGGAGCCAGATAAAGTTTCATAGAACTGATATTCCAAGAAGTGGAATGACGGGGTAACGCCCTGAAACGCTCCCCTAAGCTCGCGGTATGCGGAAAGGTGCGCAAACGCCGAACCGTGTAAAGCCCGCTAAAGACGGCTGAGAGCTACCCTAACGCTGGGAATTTCCCAGAGCGAGGAAAGTGCGCCAGAGGTGGCGTGTGTAGGTTATAGGCCGGGGGTCTATAAAGCGTCCATGGTGAGAATGCAGGTTCGCGACCTGCCGACGAATGTCCGAGCGTACGGGTCTAGATGCAGACATGGTAGAAATGCCATGACCGCCAAGTGCGGGGTACGTGGGGTGGAGTAAGGTTAGTCCGGGATAAAACACCCTGCCGTGTTACAGGCACGGCCAAGCGTACAGGCTTAAAGGACACACCTAAAGACGCTATGAAAAGATAGGAATATCGGAACGTGGAAAGGTTAGAGCATGGAGCATTTGTGTGCGATGAAATGTTGGCGAGGGAAAGCCGCAAGGTATAACCCGCCTTTATCTAACTGAGAGCGATGCCATAGTACCGATGAAACCGTGATAATAAGCGGTGGAGGGATAGGCATTAGTCGTAGATTGAAAGAACAAATCAAAATGAAAAATGCAAAGGTTCGAGTATGACTAAGAAAGGCCACTTCTCGGGAAAGAGGAGGATGCCGACTTTGCCAACCGCAACCAAGGAACAGAAAGTGCAGAAAATCCGAAACGCTGAGTATTATGATCTTCAGGGTGTACAGGACACTTTATATACACAAAGCAAAGCAGATAAAGTGTTCAGAAAATTGATGCCGATTATCCTCTCGGGGGAAAACATCATGTTGGCATACCGCAATATAAAGAAAAATACAGGAAGTCATACACCCGGCGTGGATGGGAAAACAATTCGTGACCTGTCTAAATGGCAGGAAAATAGCCTGATAACCTATATACGCGCCAGATTAAAACACTATATCCCACAACCAGTAAGACGTGTGGAAATCCCAAAGGCCAATGGCAAGACAAGGCCACTGGGTATCCCGACCATCATGGACAGATTGATACAGCAATGTATCCTTCAGGTGATGGAACCGATCTGTGAGGCGAAATTCCATGAGCGGAACAACGGCTTTCGCCCATGCAGAAGTGCAGAACACGCTATCGCACAGGCCTATAAATTTGTACAACGCAGCGGTCTGCATTTTGTGGTGGACATTGATATAAAAGGTTTCTTTGACAATGTCCAGCATGGGAAACTGCTGAAACAGCTTTGGCAAATGGGTATCCGGGATAAAGCCCTGCTTTCCATTCTGTCAGCTATGCTAAAGGCAGAGGTGGCAGAAATCGGCTTTCCAGAGCGAGGGACGCCGCAAGGCGGTATTATCTCGCCGTTGTTGGCAAATGTAGTACTGAATGAATTGGATTGGTGGATTGCCAGCCAATGGGAAACCATGCCTACACGCCATCCATATGCGGTCACCATTGCGCCCAATGGGACAGAAAGCAGAGGAAAGGCCTATCGTGCATTGCAAAGCACACAGTTGAAAGAATGCTGGATTGTCCGGTACGCTGATGATTTCAAAATCTTCTGCCGCAAGCGCAGTGATGCAGTAAAACTATTTGCCGCCACACAGCAATGGTTGAAAGCACGACTTGGACTGGACATTAGTCCAGAAAAGTCTGGGATAGTGAACTTAAAAAGGCACTACACAGAATTTCTGGGCATCAAAATCAGAGTGCGCCAAAAAGGGAAAAAAGCCAACGGGTCACCAGGGTACACAGTCTACTCTGGAATGACAGATAAGGCATATCAGGCAATGAAATCAAAGGTTCAACAGCATACCAGAGCAATGGCACACCCGGCGGATACAAATGCTGGGAGCCGTGCCGTAGATGCCTATAACGCCTATGTGCTGGGCATCCACAATTACTACCGTATCGCAACAAATATAACTCTGGATATGCGCAGAATAGCCTTTCTGGTCAAACACGAACTAAATGCACGCCTGCGAAGATACACACAAAAATCGGGGGATAAACTCCCCAGCTATATTGCGGAACGGTACGGAAACAGCAAAATGCTTCGGTATGTATATGGACGGGCACTGATACCGATAGGATATCTCAAACACAAAAGCCCCATGTTCAAGCCGAAGAAAGTCAATCGTTATACCCCAGAAGGGCGAGCCGAGATCCATAAAAGCCTCTCATGCGTCAACATTTCAATTCTGAGAGAAATGATGAAAAACCCCATCGCAGACAGAAGTGTTGAGTACAATGATAATCGCTTATCGCTCTACTGCGGGCAAATGGGACGCTGCTATGTAACCAAGCAGCCATTGGAATTGGGGCATATGCACTGCCATCACCGCATTCCAAGGCACTTCGGCGGAGATGACAAGTACGGAAATCTGGTGTTAGTGACTGATGAAGTCCACCGCTTGCTCCATGCGACACGGCTAGATACGATTGCGCATTATATGCTGAAACTGAAACCAGACAGCAAACAGCTGAGAACATTAAACAGACTTCGCAGATGGCTACAACTGCCGGAATTTCAACCCTATACATCTTATAAAGAGCGGTTGTAATTTTCACTAGTGATTTTCATTTCAACTTACGATGGAACGCCGTGTGAGCTGAAAGGTTCACGCACGGTGTGGAGCGGGGGAAAACCTGGAGATTGTATCAAAGGGTTACCTATCGCTATTATACGGTGACACTTCCGGCGCAGGGATCCCCCGCAGTCGGGCAGGCTGCTCCGCAAGCGGCCCCCTCCCCAGCGGAAACCGCTCCTTCGGTGTCCCCCGCAGCGCCGGAAACCTCCCGAGATACCGTTTTGGAAGAGGCCGTCCCCCAACAGACGGCGGAACCGCCAGCCAAGCGCACCGTATCCCTGATTGCCGCCGCAGGTGCCCTCTGGCTGACGGTTGCTGCCTGCATCGCGGCCCGGCAGGGGATCCGGTACGGGCGGATGCGAAACAGGCTTCTGTCCGGATCCGCCCCCACTGCCGCCTTCCACCAGGAAATCCGGCAAATGGGCATCAAGGCCTCCATTCGGATCCTGCCGGGGCTGGCATGACCTATGGCGCTGGGAGTATTCCGCCCGGTGGTCTTTCTCCCCAGCGGACAAGTACCGCTTCTGGCGGTGCGGCACGAGCTGACCCACGTGAAGCGGCGGGATCTTGCAGGCAAGGCGCTGCTCTTCCTGGTCTGCGCCCTCTACTGGTTTGATCCGCTGGTGTGGCACATGGCCCGGGTGGCCGGGGAGGATATGGAAGCTGCCTGCGATGCCCAGCTGGCCGAGGATATGACGGCCGCGGAAAAGCGGGCTTATGGGGAGCTGCTGCTGAGCGCCGCGGCAGGAGAAAGCGCCCCTCCGCTGTCCACCCGGTTCGGCGGCAGCAAAGCGCAGATGAAAAACCGTCTCACCCAGCTCTTTTGTCCCGGGAAACCCAGCCGGATGCTGGCAGGGATCCTTCTTTGCGCCGCATTCCTGGTCACCGGCCTGGTGGCCTGCCAGAGCATCTCCCAGGCTGACACCGCCGCCAGCGACGGCGTGGTCTATGCCGTTTTCGACTCCACCAGGCAGCCGGAGGATACGGATTACCGGGAGCTGACACTGGATCTGGTGGACTTCTCCCCCGGCGCCGGCTGGGTGGGCGGCAGCTCCGGCACCGTCACGCTGCCGGTATCGGAGGATGTACGCCTGTCCGGCAGGAGCGTTTCCCAGCAGACATGGAAAAAGGATCTCATGAACTTCCTCTATGCGCCCTATCTTCGTTCCTATGCCCTTCCCGGAACGGCAGATGTACTCCGGGCGGAAGTACATAGCGGCGTCATCACCGCCATGGATTGGTATGAAGGTGCGCAGCCCGTGGGCGGCGTGCTGTGGCAGGATGCAGACTATGGACAATTTCTCCCCTACGTGCTGCGGCTGCCGGAGAGCTGGCGGGACGGGTTCTACACAGTGGCTGCTCTGGGCCGGGACGGACAAAACCGCATCACGGATTACGCGGTGGAATTCTACCGCACAAGTACCCGGGAACTGCTGTTCACCCTGGAGGCTCAAAAGGAAACGGAGTTCCGTGACCGGTATGGATATGACGATACCGTACTGGATGACCAGGGGATCCGGCTTTTAGGCAGCGGGGACGGCTGGTACGTCTATCTCTCCGTCCCCCAATCTGCCCCGGCAGACCAATTTGAGGACAAATCCCAGGAACTGCGCTATCAGCGGATGTACCAGGACTTTTTGAGACTTTGTGACAGCCAGTCCTGGGCACTTACCTTCGCCCAGGGAGACGATGCCGTCTATCCGGCCCTGCCTATCCCGGTGGAGCCCGGTGCCGAAACCCGGGCAGCCTTTGCCCAGGTACTGCGGAACCTGACAGGATCCGGGATCCTGCCGGACGGCACGCAGCTGGAACCCTGGGCCCTCCCGGCGGATTTCTCTGAAAACAGCTTTGCTGTTGCAGATGTGGACGGGGACGGGAAGGAAGAACTGATCCTCTACTTTGTCACCTCAGATACGGCGGGCATGCAGGGGGCCATCCTGGGCTATGACCAGGATCGGGCGGAAGTCCACATTCAGCTGATCGGCTTTCCCAGTATGGAATTCTATGAAAACGGCGCGGTAAAGGTCCTGTACTCCCACAACCAGATCGGCGGAGCACTGTGGCCTTACACACTGTACACATATCAGCCCCAGGGGGACATCTATCAGCCGGAAGCCATCGTGTACTCCTGGGAAAAGAGGATCCGCCCCACCAATGACGCCGGCCAGCCCTTTCCGGACCAGCTGGACCGAAGCAAAACCGGGGTCATCTACTATGTGGAGCCTGACGGCTGGGACGACAGCAACCCCATGGACCAGGAGGACTACCTCACCTGGGAGGCGGAAGCACTGGAGGGGTCGGCGCAGCTGACACTGCCCTTTGTCCCTCTGACGGAGGAAAACATCGCAGCCCTGGAGACCTGACGCAGTCAGACACTGTACGGGAACAGCACTGAAAAACGCCGGACGGCAGGAGCACTTCCCGCCGCCCGGCGTCCATTTTCAAGGGGGCAGCCTGGGGGGCGGTGCTTTCCTTACGCTTTTAGTTGACAGATGTAAGCCAACTTGCTATAATTGGCTTACAGAAGTAAACCGAAAGGAGGAAGCGCCATGAAACAGCCGGTACCCTCCCTGTCCCCCAGCGAGTGGCGGATCATGGAGGTTTTGTGGGCCGGGCCCAAGACGTTGATGGAACTTGTGCGGATTCTGGGGGAGTCCCCGGGATGGGCCAAGAGCACCGTTACCACCATGGTTCGCCGCATGGAGGAAAAGGGCCTGATCACCTATGACCAGCAGGGCCGCACCAAGGTCTTCCATCCGGCGGTGGGCCGGGAGGAGGCTGCTGCGGCGGAGACGCACTCCCTGCTCCAGCGGGCCTACCACGGCAGCGTGGGGCTGCTGGTCAACGCCCTGGCGCACCAGGAGTCCCTGTCCCGGTCAGACATTGAGGAACTGTACGCGGTCCTGCGCAAAGCGGAGGAGGAGCAGTCATGAAAGCGGTGCTGATCACTTCCAGCCTTCTGATCCTGGTTCTGATCGTCCTGCGGTACCTGCTGCGGGGCAGGATCAGTCCCCGGCTGCAATACGCCCTGTGGCTGCTGGTGGCGGTGCGGCTGCTGGTGCCCCTCTCCCTGCCCGGAACAGCTCTAAGCGTACTGAACGTCTTTTCGCCGGAGGCATCCGACACCACGGTGTATGTCTCCTCCCATGGGTTATCCACCTCCGCTCCCGCTCCGGAGACCGGCACCCTGGGCGACGGGCGGGAGATGGAGATTTACTATGACGGCAACGGGATCCCCCATTTCTACCCAGTGGGAGAGGCTCCGCCGGCGCAAGCAGACTACACCACTGTCCCGTCGGAACAGATCTTCCATCTGAACACCGTGCTGCGGGTGCTGTGGCTGGGCGGCGCGGCGGTGATGGCGGTATGGTTTCTGACCGTGAACCTGTCCTTTTTCTCCCGAGCCCGGAAGGGTGCCCGGTTTCTGGAAATGCAGGGGTGCCCCGTCCCGGTGTACGTGTCGGCGGCGGTGCCCTCCCCCTGTCTGCTGGGCCTTGTGCGCCAGCGGATCTACGTGACCCCGGCCTGCACGGAGGATCCGGATGGGCTGCGGCACGTTCTGGCTCATGAGCTGACCCACCGCCGCCAGGGAGATCCCTGGTGGTCTCTGATCCGGGCGGCATGTTTGTGCCTGTACTGGTTTGATCCCCTGGTGTGGTGGGCGGCAGCCCTGTCCCGGCGGGACTGTGAACTTGCCTGCGACGAGGGAGCCATCCGCCGTCTGGGAGAAGGGGAGCGCTTTGCCTACGGCCGAACATTGGTGGGACTGGTGGCCGCCGGAGCGTCCCCGGGAAGCCTTCTTCAAACCGCCACCACCATGCGCAGCGGCAAGGGCGGCTTGAAAGAACGCATTGCCCTGATCGCGCAGAAGCCCCGGATGCTGGCTGTCACAGCGCTGTGCCTGCTGACAGCGGTGGCCATGATAGCCGCCATCACCTTTACCGGAGCCAAGCCGGATCGAACCGGAGCCGTAGAGCTGCCGGAGCTGGGCATCTCCCTGATAATCCCGGAGGAGCTGGCCCTGGAGGATTACAGCGAGACTCTGGGCTACGGCGGATATCTGCTCTCCCCCGACGCCTATCTCCATTACGGGGACGGCACACCGTCACAGTGGGCTGCCGCCGGCATGGTGGGGAGATTCCCCACCAGCTGGCTCACCTGGGAGGGTCAAACCATCTCGAAGGCCCTGCCCTCCTGGAACCACACCAGCTACGGAGAGTCGGAGCCCCTGTCGGGCCTGGCCGCCCCGGCGGCCATCCTGCAGGCGGAACACGACCTCTATACCGCAGCGGAGGCTGGTGCCCTGGAGGAATCCGGCGTGGATCTGTCCACCGTAGAGTTAGTCTCTTCCTACTGGTACGTCTTTCTGGCGGAGCCCGGTGAGGATACCGGTATTCTGCTGAGCCTCAACGCCAAAAACTTTACCCGGGAGGATGCCGTGGACTTTGCCCGATCCGTGGAATTTCTGGAGCCCAACAGCGAGTCCCTGACGGCGGCGGAGCGCACCGCAGCCCTGCGGGCAGCTCTGGCCCAGGTGCCGGAGGAGTACGCCGATCGGGTGATTGCGGGCCGGGATCCGGAATCGACGGACAATATTCTGCTCTCCTTCTGGTACGCCCCGGACTACGGCGGCGACTACGGCGGCTGGCTGTTCTGGGTATACCAGTGGGATCAGGCGGCGTTCGAGGAACACCTGTGCGACGCCGACCACAGCGGCATCTCCTGCTTTGCACGGGACGCGGACGGCTACTATTACGCCGTTCATCTCCCCACAGACGTCAATTTCTCCCCGGAAAACGGCGATGACTATCTGGCCGTTCAGGAGGGCCTCATGGACTGGGCGGAGAAAACAGTGCTGGACGCGGAGGGCGTGGAGCCCTTCACCGAGGACGACGTCCAGGCGTTGCGGAACCAGCCCTTCCAATTCCAGGGCAACCACATTACCGCCGTGTATCATCCCTACTACGCCGTAAACGGCGAGTGGGAGCCCACCTGGACGTTCATCCTCTCCCAGCCTGCAGCCCAGGGAGAGGGCGGCATCTGGTGCGTGGAGCAGGTGTGGTTCCCCGGCGGGGAATATCCCGACCGGCGGGTAATCCGGCCCGACACGGATCTGCCCTGGGCGGACTACTATGCCCAGCTCCAGGCCCGGGCGGATACCGGGCAGGCGGACTGGGCCCTGGATCCCATGGAGGTATGCCTGCAATACGCTTATTCTTATGAGGGCGGCCATCTCAACGCCACGACGGAGAGCTTTGAACTCAGCGAGGTCTACTCCTCCGCCCCATACAGCAGCAATGACCGGGCAGCAGCGGGGTTGACCGCTCTGCTGGAAAATGACAGCGGCCTGGTGGTCTTTGACCTGCAGGCCCGGGAGGGAGACTCCTGGGCTGACCGGCAGGTCAGCGTGCCCACGGATGACCCGTCCCTTCCGGCCCTGCTGGAGAGCCTGACGGAAGATATCAGCTGGGTGGATACCCGCTGGACCTGGCCTCTCTACACGGATCCCTGGGGGGACGAGAGCCTGGCCTATTTCCTCAGCATCTACGATCCTCTCCGCCGGTACAATCTGACCGTGTATGCCGGAGGGGCCTATGCTGCCTTCAGCCAGGCGGGCGGCGGCGATACCGTCTACCAAGTGACGGCCTCCAACGGAAGCAGCGGCCCGGCGGAGGTCATCCGGGCCTGGCTGGATCCGTACAGTGCCGGGGCAGCGTCTCAGAGCAGCGATTCCCTGGGCCAGACTGTACAGGAGACGGTGGATCTGATCCGCTTGAGCGGCAGCGGCCGCCTGTCCTTCCTAAATTCCTCCAGCCGGGAATCCGGCCAGGCCGGTTCCTATCCGGTGAGCACCGATTCTCTCCGCTATTCCTACAGTACCCTGGGAGACTTCTTCCAGTGGACGGAGAGCACCGGATTGTCCGCAACCCGGGAGCCGGCGTCTGTGACGCTGTCCACAGCAGACACCTCCGTGTCCGTCACCGCCTACCAAGGCACCGGCAAACTGCTGATCCGCCAGGGGGACACAGTCCAATGGCTGGCGGCGGAGCCCGCAGACCCCGACGATGTGTTCGCTGTGGATCTTTACCACTACATGCGCTGCTGGTACGACGGTGCCCAGTGGGAGGCTCACAGCCGGGACCTGGCCATTCCCGATACCGGGCAGTCCCGGGAAGAGATCGCCCAAGATTGGGCGGAGGCCTACGAGGGCTACCGCCTGGAGACGGAACCCGGCGGCCGCAACACCTGTACTTTCGTCCAGGTGGAGGCCCGGGTGCGCGGCCTCTCCGACACCTATGCGAACTACCCGGAAATCACAGAGGGCCGGGAACGGTTCGTGTTCTCCTACACCGGCGTTTTTGTGCCGGAAAACGACTTGGCCCAGCTGGATCTGTGGCCCGGCAATACCACCGAGTACCAGGGAGATGACGCCCCTGCCGGCGCCCTGACCTACATGCGGCAGGGTATCCTGTACCGCGCCGACGACGGTTGGCGCTGCGCCGGGCTTGGGACAGGTCTGTAAAAGAAATCCCCTTTCCAGCCAACGGCTTTTTTCCCCGGCCCTATCAGGATGTCCCTGCCAAAATGCGGGGACATCCTTTTTTATAAAACGGTTCATGTTTCGTCTGCCACGGATTCCAGAGCCCCACCGGGGTGAAAATTTTGATTGGCGGTTGCAAAGCCCAAGCTTTTATGTTACAAGTAACATATGTAACATTTTATATGTAAGGGGCTTTTTTGTGAGAATCAGTCAGGACAAGCAAAAAAAGCTGGCGTATGTTGCCCGGCGCTATTACCTGGAAGATCAAAAACAAAGCGATATTGCCAGAGAGCTGGGCGTATCCCGCCCTTTGGTAAGCCGCATGCTCTCCGAGGCCCGGGAACTGGGGATCGTGGAAATCACCATCCATGAACCGGGAGCCAAGGCAGCCAGCCTGCTGGACCGCCTGCGGCTGTCCAGTTCCATCCGCAGCGGCGTCCTGGTGGAAGACGGAGAGGACGACGACACTACCAATCAGCTGCTTTCCCAGGGAGCCGTAGACCTGCTGCGGAGGATCGGCTCCCATCGCCTGGGCGTGGGCTGGGGCTATCTCATCGGCCAGCTGGTAACCTGGCTGGAGGCAAATCCCCAGATGGACAGCACCATCAGCGATATCTGTCCGCTGGTGGGCAATGCCAGCATTCCCGCCCGCAACTATCAGTCCAACGAAAACGTCCGGCTGATGGCCCAACAGCTGGGGGCTGCCCCCCATTTTCTCTACCTTCCTGCCCTGCCGGACAATCTGGAGGAAAAGCAGCTGCTGTGCTCCAGCGAGATCTACCGCCAGATCCACCAGCAGTGGGAACAGATGGACACGGCGCTGGTAAATATCGGGGACTACCCCTCCAGCCCGGACTTTGCCTCCCTGGTCCGGTACGGCAGCCTGCTCCAGCAGCAGCACGCCTGCGGCCGGATGCTGGTCTACTACTTCAACGAGGAGGGCTCCATCATCCAGTCCGACCAGGATTTCGCCATCCAGATCCCTCTGGAAACGCTGCTGCGCTGCCCCAACATTGTGGGGGTCTGCTCCGCCAATACCAGTGCCAAAGCCCTCCGGGGCGCCCTCCGCACCGGAGCCTTTACCCACATCGTGGCCCGGTCTGCCCTGGTGCAGACCCTGCTGGGCCAGTAATCAGCCATACCCGCTTCCCGGACGCACACGTCCGGGAAGTTTTCTTTTGCGCATTTTGAATAAACCGCTCCGCCGCGCTATATCAAATAGAGAGAAAACCGCTTGCTTGTATTGACTTTTGTAACATTAAGTGTTAACTTTTATGCACAAACGTAACACATTTGTATTCGGTGAAGGAGGTGAACGCAGATGACGAAAAGCGAATTTGCGGCGCGGCTGCAGCACGCCTGCGCATCCGTCATCGCGGCGGAGCAGGAGCTGACGGAGATCGACTCCAAATTTGGTGACGCGGATCACGGCCTGACCATGACCAAAATCGCCGGGGCCATCTCCGCCGCCGTGGAAGCATCCGACGGGGGGATCCAATCCATGCTGGACGACGCGGCTATGGCTGTCATGTCCCTCAACGGCGGCAGTGCCGTCCCTCTGTGGAACACCTGGCTGGACGGCATGCAGGAAGCCGCTCCGGAGGGAGAGGAGATCGGCGTAGCAGGCCTGCAGGCTGTCTTTGCCCAGGGGCTGGAGGAGATGAACGACATGTCCGGCGCCAAGGTGGGCGACAAGACCATGATGGATGCTCTGATCCCCGCCAGCGAGGCCATCGCCGGCTACACAGGCAGCGATGTGCAGGGCCTGTTCACCGCCGCCGCCCAAGCGGCGGCCAAAGGGGCCGAGGACACCAAGCAGTTCGTATCCAAATTTGGACGGGCCAAGAGCTACGGCACCAAAACCATCGGCACACCGGATGCCGGAGCCGCCTCCATGTCGTATTTCTTCCAGGGCCTGGCGCAGCCCTGAGCACCGTACAATCAATGTGAATGGGAGATGCTTACTATGAAAATGAAGAAGTTCATCAATGCCCCCGAGACAATCACTGACGAGGAGCTGGTGGGCCTGGGGCTGGCCTATCCCGACATTGTGGAGGTGGACGGCCATCTGGTCATCAGCAAGGATCTGGCCCACGCTGACCGGGTCACCATCGTCACCTACGGCGGCTCCGGCCACGAACCCGCTCAGGCAGGCTTCGTAGGCAAGGGCATGCTGGACGTGCAGGC
>CDTW01012700.1_pt1 | contig 13151 bp, 17 predicted proteins | sample 554901 | NCBI WGS metagenome assembly CDTW01 (sample SAMEA3182045, study PRJEB8094) | gut metagenome | biome: human; feature: gut; material: Stool; isolation source: human stools | place: Canada | collected 2011-11-01
CTCCGGAGACAGCCACACGCGAAGCTGCTTTTGGGAAGAGAGATATTTTTTCTGGGTGGAGTAATTGTTCTTTTTCTCGTCAGCCATGCCGTCACCTCTTTCGCAGGGAGATGATGATGGAGATTACGGACAGGGTAATGCTGATTCCACAAAGAATATAGATTGCCATATTGTTTGACACTGAGCTTTTCATCTGCTATCCTTGGAGGGAGGGGATTGCTCCCCTCGCCTCGTTAGCTTGTGAGCTTTTCGTACAGAAGTATGAGGGCTATCACAAGATTGAGGATTGCGGTAACAAGATTGAGCTTAGTTTCGAGGCTGGCTTTCTTGTTGCCGCTTTTTTTGTTTTTGCCCAATGTCCTAACCTCCTTTCCATGGTTTTATTATAGCATAGTGCACTATATATGTCAACAGAAAGATGCAAGAATTTCCAGAAAGTGAGGGGGAAAATACGGGACAAATTTGGTATTGTACCCGCCAGCGCGCGGGCCCATTGGTCAAGGAGTGCCGGGCATTGCGGCCACCGCTGGGGCCATCCGGGACCCGGCAGGACGCAGCGGATAAGCGACAGATCCGACAAGGACCACACAGTGCCGTGACGCGGACCCAGGTGGACCGACTGGAGTTGCGGTTGGCTATGTTTGGATACGAGGGGAGCCACTATACGATGACTTATGACTTTGATCACTTGCCAAAAGATTGGGATGCGGTTCGGCGGTATTTTCGGGCATTTCGAGAGCGGGCAAAGAGATGGCGAAATGATAGGCCGTTTGATTGGGCTGGATGCATTGAGGGTATCCACGGAGATCATCGCTATCACATCCATATCGTTCTGCGAGACAGCCAGTTTTCACCAGCCGAGGTGCGGCATCTCTGGAGGGGTGGGGATGTGGATGATGAGCCACTTTTGCGCAAAGAGGGTGGTTATCGCAGAATAGCAGAGTATTTTAACAAAGAGCGTCCAGACGGATTCAAAATACCGCTTGGAAAACATCCGTGGAGCTGCAATCGCCCTCTTTCTCGATCCATTCCTCCAGCACTGGATTGGGATGATCCCAGCGGCGTCATCGAGATCCCGGATGATGTGCTGTGGGCCCGCCGTGGACAAACGGTCAATGACTTCGGGGCCTACTACTATGCCAGCTATATTTTGCCTAAGAAATCAGCGCTTTTATTTTAGAAGATGTCGCGCGCCTGCGCGCGCACGCGTCTATCTTGAAATCTAGTGGAAAAGTAAGCACATTTTGAAGAAAGTGGGGGAAACGCATTGCAAAGCATGGCGCAACGTGGTAAACTGACCATAAAGAACGGATGGGTTATGTGCCCAGTGTGCGGGAAGGGGAAGATCCTCAAGATCAATCCGGACACCACCGTTCACAATCTGCCTCGACCGTGCAAGCGGTGTGGGCAGGAGAGTATCGTGAATATCGAAGCGCCTGAGCCAGAGTCCTCAGCGACCAGCGCCTGAGCCATGAGACAAGACCCGAAGAGGGGTGTCGATGGCTTGGGCGCTTTTTGTTTTGCCCGGAGGTGATAGCCCGATGGCACAAAAGCCGCTCAGGCCGTGCCGGCATCCTGGATGCTGCATCTTGGTGCCGGATGGATACTGCGCAGCCCATAAGCCAAAAGACCGCCGCAGCGCCGAGGCCAAGTCCTGGCACTGGATGTACCTGACGCCGGAATGGCTGGATGATCTGCGGCCATCGCAGCTCCTGAAGGAGCCGTTTTGCCGGGAATGCGCCCAGCGTGGAATCCGTACCAGGGCCACGGACGTGGACCACATAGAGCCGCACAAAGGCGACTGGGCGAAGTTCACGGATCGACGCAATCTGCAAAGCCTATGCCATTCCTGCCATAGCCGCAAAACTATGGCGGAAATCCGCGAAAAAAGTGCTGCATTGCGACGGCGGTACCGGCCCTGATTGACGTCAGCTTTGGGCGCACGTACATGCGGCTACACCCGCGCGGATGCGCGGAGGGGGATCCTTGCAAACCCTCCCCCCAGGTCAAAAAAGTTTTGGGGAGCCTGCTCAAGACCGCACGCCCCCCTTCACGCGAGATTTTTTCCCCACAGGAGTTTTCGGAGACGGACGCCGCCAGCGGGGGACCAATGCACACCGTGTGCATCGAAAGGAGCGAAATGGATAGACAACTTGAGCGAGAAATCCGCCTGTTCCAAGGGGACTGTTTGGTGGGCATGTCCCGGGTGGAGACAGGCTCAGTGGATCTGGTGCTGTGTGATCTTCCGTACGGTACCACGGCTTGCGCCTGGGACTCGGTTATTCCCTTTGAGCCGCTGTGGGAGCAGTACCAGCGGATCGTGAAGCCCAAGGGCGCCTTGGTGCTGTTTGCAGCCCAGCCATTTACCACAGCTCTGATCAACAGCGCGAGGAAGCTGTTTCGCTACGACCTGATCTGGGAGAAGAATTCCCCGGTCGGGTTTGCCAACAGTCACCGCCAGCCGCTGCGTGCTCACGAGCAGATTCTGGTCTTTTACAAACGGCAGCCCACCTACAATCCCCAGGGCCTGGTGAAACTGGAAAAGCCTATCGTCCGGCGGGGTGGGAAAACGAGCTCTGTCTACCGTTCCATGTCTGGGGAAAGTGTCCAGCAGTACACCAATTACCCGCGCTCTGTACTGCATTATCCCAACCGGGGAGAGAAACGGTACCATCCTACACAAAAGCCGGTGGCTTTGCTGGAGTACCTGATCCGCACCTATACCAACCCCGGGGAACTTGTGGTGGATAACTGCATGGGCAGCGGAAGCACGGCTGTGGCTTGCCTGAACACCGGACGCCGGTGTATGGGATTTGAAAAAGACCAAGTTATCTACGAGACCGCTTGCCGGCGAGTGAAAGAGCGGGCGGCGGAACTGGCCATCGCATAGCGGTGTCCGAATCTGACACCAGGAAGGAGGGGGCGGGATGCCCGGAAGACGACAACCCACGGAATTGGTGGAGGCCAACGGTCGCAAACACCTGACCGAGGCGGAAAAAGATGAGCGCCGGGACCGGGAAGTTCATGTTCCTCCTCCGGAGGAGGCCGTGCCGCCCATATGGCTGCCCAAGCGGCTTCACAAAGAGTACCACGAGATCGGCGAGATCCTGCGGGCCGCCGGATTGTATGCGGAGCTGGACCGGGATGTGCTGGGCCAGTACTTCCTCTCTCGGGAGCGGTGGCTCCGGGCGGACAAAAAAGCCGGGGCAGCCATCCGGGCCGGAGACGAGAAACTGGCCAGGGAGTGGACTGGCGTCCAGGGCACCTACTTCAAGCAGGCCCGCCAATGCGCGGAGGCCATGGGCCTATCCGTTACTTCCCGGTGCCGGATTGTGGTGCCTCAGGCACTGCAGAATGCGGCTAAGGCGCCCGCAGCGGCCGGGGAGGACGAGTTTACCCAGCGGCTCCGGCAGCGGCAGGCGGCTGCACTGGAGGGGGCCACGTAAATGCCGGTACGCTCCAGCGAGTATTATGACGAATCCGCCGGTGCATTTGTCTGTGAGTTTATCTCCCGGCTGCCCACCACCGATACCGGCCGCCCCTTTGAGCTGTACGACTGGCAAAGATCCTCCATCATGGAGTTCTACGGTCGTCAGGTGGCGGACGAGGACACCGGAGAGTACCTGCGCAAATACTGGTACCTCTATCTGGAAATCCCCAAGAAGAACGGCAAGAGCGAGTTGGCGGCAGCCCTAGGCATCTACCATCTGTTCGCCGATGGAGAGCTGAACGCAGAAGTTTATATCTGTGCGGCAGATAAGGAGAATGCAAGCATTATCTTCAGTGCCGCAGTCTTTATGCTGACCACTGCTCCCTGGACAGCCAAGATGGTGGCCCGGGGAGAGCTGCACATTGTGGAATCCCGGAAGCGGGTGGAATACCGCCAGCGAGTCAGAACCGGGAACGGCGGATACAAGTGGGTCATCGTTGGCGTGATGGCTGTCCTCTCGTCTGAATCGTACAGCAAGCACGGCTACAAGCCCAGCTGCGTGATCTTTGACGAGTTGCATGCCCAGCCCAACCGGGATCTGTGGGATATCATGACTTTCGGTGCCGGCGCCGGCCGGAAGCAGCCGGTGTGGATCGTGCTGACTACAGCCGGCGATGACCCGGATCGGGGATCCATCGGCTGGGAAGTCCATGAGAAAGCTGTGGGCGTCCGGGACGCCCGGCGGCTGCGCGAGATCCTGGACGAAGGCGGAGATCCTCGGCAGGTCCTTTCCCTGCGGCACGTGTCCGATGAGGACATGGCCCAGGCCCAGGCGGAGCTGCTGGAACGGGATCTTCCCAACTGGCTGCCCATCCTATACGGTCTGACAGCCATGTTCGGGGATGACCCGGACGACCTTAAAGACATTGATATCTGGGATGAGAAGCTCTGGTATCTCTGCAATCCATCCCTAGGCAAGCACCTGAAGATCCGGACGTTGCGGCTGGAGGCCATGGAGGCCCGGCGCAGCGAGGCAGGGGAGAAACTCTTCCGCTGGCTGCGATTGAACCAGTGGATCTCCGTGAAGGCGGTCAGCTGGATCTCCCTGAATCTCTATGATAAGACCCAGTTTGGCCCCAGCAAGAAAGCGGAGCGGGAGGCCTGGGTGCAGGAGCACCTCTACGGCAAGCTCTGTTACGGTGGGGTAGACCTCTCCACCAGTAAAGACCTGACGGCCTTTGTCCTGCTGTTTCCGCCCCAGCTGGGGCTGGATACGGCGGTGCTGCTGCCCTTCATCTGGCGGCCGGGTGGTACGGTGGAGGAGGCGGAGCGTCGGGACCACGTTCCCTATCGGGACTGGGCGCGGGCCGGGTTCCTGACACTGTGCGAGGGAGATATCATCGACTACGGAGATGTAGAGACCACGATCCGGTGGGCCACGGAAGTTTTTGATCTCCAGATGGTGGGCTTTGACCCCTATCTCAGCCGGACCATTACCCAGCGGTTGGAGCCCATTGTCCCCGTTATTGAGGTCCCACAGGATCTCAAGAACATGTCGCCTGCCATGAAGGAGATGGATGATCTGATGACCCGCAAGCAGCTGCTGCACATCCACAACACTTGCTTCCGCTGGACCTTCGGCAACGTGCGCTGCTATGTGGATGGAAACGGCAACTGCAAGCCGTTGAAGAATAAGTCCAGGGGGCGTATCGACCCCACGGTGGCGTCCATCATTGTGATCGCAGTGTGGATGATTGCCCGGAATCAGAAGCCGGATCTGGCGGCGGCCATGGCACAGCCGGGATTTAGTTTGTAAGGTGTCCGAATCGGACACAGGAAGGAGCGCCATGAAGGCATTGAAAGACGGGGTGGCGGCCTACGCCACGGAGCTTATGATGACAGCCGGGGCAGCTCTGGTGAGCCTGGGCGCCGGAATGATCTATCTTCCGGCTGGGATCATCACCGCCGGCGTGATGCTACTGGCGGGATCTGTCCTCAGCTGCCTGGGAGGTGGTGAGGCATGAGTGTTCGATCCGGATTGCAGGCGGTGGCCCGGTCTCCGTCCCGGGAGCCGCGCAACGCTGTGACCGTCAGCACCTTGACCGGTGCCGGATTCTCTCCGGCACCGGCAGATACCAGCGAGACGGCGGCCCGGAAGCTCAGCGCCGTGGACCGGTGCATTGAGATTCTCTCGGACTCCATGGCAAAGCTCCCCACCTACTGCGTGGAGCGGAAAAGCCGGGAGCGGGTGGAGATTCCGCTGCTGCAGCTGCTCAATGTGCGGCCCAACGAGGCCATGACGCCCTCCGTCCGCAAGAAGCTGCTGGAGGCCAGCCGCCTGACCCGGGGAAACAGCTATGACTGGATCCGGCGGGACCCCTACACGGCTGAGATTGTGGAACTGATCCCGCTGCCGGGAGATTTGGTGTATACCTGGCGGGACACGGCAGGACATGTGTGGCACAACGTCCGGGACCCTGCCAATGGAAGTGTGTTTACCCTTTCCCACGCGGACGTTTGCCACTACAAGGGCACTTCCCGGGACGGGATCACCGGCATCTCCGTGCTGCAGCGGGCGGCAGAAGTTATTGCCGCAGCTAGGGCCCGGCAGATGCACGATCTGAGCTATTACGAAAACGGCGGCCAGCCCGGCGGCGTGCTACAGACAGATGTACCTCTGGGCGGCATGGTGCCGGATCCAACAGACCCCGGTAAACAGATCAGCAACAAGGACCTGCTGCGCCGGGAATGGGAGCGGATCCACGCAGGTCCCAGCAACGCCAACCGGATTGCCATTCTGGACTACGGCTTGAAGTATCAGGCGGTCAGCCTGAGCAACAAGGACGCCCAGTTCATCGAGAGCCAGGAGGTAGCAATCCGAGACATTGCCCGGTATTTCGGAATCCCCCTTTACAAGCTCCAGGAGGGCAAGCAGGCCTACAGCTCCAACGAGCAGAACGCCATTGAGTACGTGGTCTCTACACTGCACCCTATCGTGACCCAGTACGAGGAGGAACAGACCTACAAGCTGCTCTTTTCCAGTGAGATCTCGGATGGGTTGGAGCTGCGGATCAACATGATGGCAGAGCTGCGGGGTGACAATGCCGCCCGCAGCTCCTGGTACAAGAATATGCGAGAGATCGGCGTGTTTTCCGTCAACGACATCAACCGGCTTGAAGATATGCCAGATGTGGAGGGCGGAGACGAGCGCCTGGCCTCTCTCAATTATGTGCCCCTCTCCAAGTGGGTGGACCTGAGTATCAATCGGAACGGAGGATCGACATGAGAGTAACGTTGAACGGCATCGTCTCCTCGGACGATGACCGGTGGATTTACGAGTGGTTTGGGTACCGGGCTTTTTCTCCGGAGCAGGTCCGTGATGCCATTGCACAGAATCCTGCCGGGGAGGATCTGGTGCTGGAGATCAACAGCCCTGGCGGATCGGTCTTTGCCGGCAGCGAGATGTACAGCATCCTGCGCGGCTGCTCCATCCCCACCCGGGCAGAGATCCAGAGCCTGGCGGCCAGTGCGGCCAGCTATCTGTGCCTGGGATGCGACCGCGTGGCCATCTCCCCGGTGGCCCAGATGATGATGCACCTGCCCAGCACCAGTACCAGCGGAGACCGCACCGAGCACCAGCGCTCCATCGGGATGCTGGATGCCACCCGGGAGGCCATCCTCAATGCCTATGAGCTGAAAGCCAAGGGCAAGACTGAACGGGCGGAACTGCGTCGGATGATGAGCTCTGAGACCTGGCTCAGCGCCCAGGATGCCCTGGAACACGGCCTGGTGGACGAAATCCTGGGACAGGATGAGGGCATGCCCGGTCCCAGCAGCCTGGTCAATGCCTTCGGCCTTCCGGACATCGCCGCTCTGCGGGCCGCCTATGCCCGGGCAAATCCGGAGGCGGATCTTCGTAAGGCTCCTGAACACACCCTGGCAGACTGGCGGGATTCCGCACGTCTTACTCTGGAACAAAACAGATTTTGAATGGAGGAACAGAACAATGAAGAAGAAGCTCTACGATCTCATCAACCAGCGTGCCAGCCTGTTGGCCAAGGCTGAGGCTGCTCTGACAGCCAATAACCAGGCGGACTACCAGAGCTACATGGAGCAGATCACCAACCTCAATAGCGAGATTCAGCGCATCCAGGATCTGGTGGCGGAGCAGGACCGACAGATGATGTCTGTCCCCGGCCCCAGTGGCTCTGAGCTGGAGGACCTGGCGCACGAGCGCGTCACCGCGCTGATGCGGGGTGACAGTGTGACCTTCAATGCCACGGAGGTCCGCCGGGCGTTGAACCAGATTACCCTGGCCACCGGAACCATCGTGGAGCCCACCGGCGCCGGATCCACCATCCACGATCCTGTGGGCAATGTGGTTCCCTCCATCGTGGATCGGGTCCGCGTGATGGACATGACCGGTATGGGAGCTTTCCAGGAGCCCTATGTCATCACGGAGCTGGATGCCAAGGGCGGCAAGATCGCCACCACGGCTGGCACCGCCCGCAGCGCCTCCACTGACCCCACCTTTGGCATTGCGGAGATCAAGCCCTATGAGCTGAGCGTCACCAGCTACGTGGACCGCAACATCTCCCGGCTGTCTCCCGCCAGCTACTATGACAAGATCTACGGCATGGCCATGCGTGCCCTGCGCCGGAATCTGGCGGAGCTGATCGTCAACGGTGACGAACCGTCCACCCCCACCTTCTACGGCATCACCAACGCCAAGAACAAGGCTGCGGCTAACATCTTTGCCGAGGCAACTCTGGGCAGCGCCATTGACGTGAACACCCTGGACGCCCTGTATTTTGCCTACGGCTCCGACGAGGCCATGGGCGCCGGCGCCCGGCTGCTGCTGACCAAGACCAACCTCAAGGCTCTGGGCGCGCTGCGGGGCACCAACGAAAAGCGCCGTCTGCTGGAGATCACTCCCGACGCCACCAACCCCAACTCCGGCGTGATCCGGGACGGCGGCGTGGTGCTGCCCTATGACCTGGTGAAGGCCGTGGGCGACACCAAGATCCTGTACGGCGATCCCATGAACTTTGAGGTGGGCCTGTTCGGCGATTACTCCATCCGCATTGACGAGTCCGTCAAGGCCGTGGAGCGTATGTACGCGATCCTGGGCGACGTCTTTGTGGGCGGCAACCTGATCGTGGACAAGGGCTTTGTCGTGGGCTCTATCGGCGAAGGCTGATGCATTATGGCATGGGATGATGCGGTGAAGAGCCGCCTGAGGGCATACTGCCGCATCGATGCCCTGGAGGAGGGAGAGGAGCTCCTCCTCCAGGGGCTCTACGAAGCGGCGGTGAGTTATATGGAGCAGGCCGGGGTCTCGGAGCCCGAGGCGGGAACGCCCCGGCGGGCCCAGTATGACCTGTGCATCAACGCCCTGGTGCTGGACGGTTACGACCGGCGGGGCGTACAGACAGAGGGCAGCGTCAGCGATAATCCTCAGCTGCGCCGGATGATCGTCCAGCTGAAGCTGACGGAGCCGGCGGTGTCCGAATCGGACACGGCGGAGGTGATTCCATGAATCCCATCCAGGCTGGAGAGCTGCGGCACCGGATCCGGATCCTGCAGCGGACAGCAAACACCGACGGGGAAGGGTTCCCCGTCGGTGAACCGCAGGAAGTGTATCGCTGCTGGGCCAGAGTGACCATCACCAGCGGAACGGAACTGGTTCGTGCCAATGCGGACTTCGGCCAGATGAAAGCCCGGTTTCTGATCCGATGGACCAGAACCCCCATTGACCGGAAGATGTTTGTGGAGTACGGCGGGAAGGAGTGGCAGATCGAGTATGTCAACGACTACGCAGGGCGGCAGTACTTGGAGCTCTGGGGCGTCTGGGAAAGCAATGACCGCAGCTGAGCCTTCCGTCTATGCCCGGCTGGTTGCGGCGGTTCTCCCCATCGTGCCGGTATGCGAGCCGGCGGTCTACGGTGGGGATGCGGAAGCGTACTGCACCTACAATGCCACGGAGCTGCCGGAAGGCTTCGGGGACAATGCCCCGCAATCGGTGCGGTACCTGCTGCAGCTGCACTATTTCTGCCCCCTTATGGGAAATCCGCTGCCAACCGTGCGGCAGCTGCAGCGTGCGGTGGCGGATGCGGACTTCACTTACCCGTCCCTGGAAGATGCCAGTGATCTGGATGGCCGGCATTATGTGCTGGAATTTGAAGGGGTGAGCGGTCTCAATGGCTGAATTTGATGTATCCGGGCTGGATGATCTGATGCTGAGCCTGCAGGATGTAGCCAACCTGCCGGAGAATGTACAGGACGCGATGCTGGATGCCCAGGCAGATGTGGTCCTGCAGGCCCAGCAGTCGGCAGCTCGGTCAATCGCAGACACCGGGCAGACCGCCCGGTCTTTGCGCAAGAGCAAGCCCCGAACCCGCAAGGGCGTGCGATCCATCAGCATTACCTTCGCGGGGAGCCGAAAGCGGGGAGATACCACGACCCGCAACGCCGAGATCGCTTTTGTCAACGAATACGGAAAGAAGGGCGTACCGGCCCGGAATTTTATCCGAAAAGCCAACGAGCAAAGCGCTGCGGCCAGTACGCAGGCTGCGGCTTCGGTGTACGATCAATATTTACAGTCAAAGGGGCTGTAAATGCCCCTGGGAGGAGAAATCTATGAAATACGGAGCAAAAATGGCGCAGTGGGCCCCGTTTGCCACCAGTGACCCGGAGCCTGCTGGGGCGCTGCCCAAGTACGGCACACCCATGAATCTGGGGGCACTGAACAAGGTGACAGAAAGCCCTACGTATAACGAGGCCAAGGGCTACGGAGACAACGCCCTGAAGGTCCATGTGACCGAGTTTAAGGAGGCCCTAATCGATGCGGAGGTCAATGATCTGACCAACACGGTGGCCAGCGCCATTTTCGGCGCAACGCTGGAGGACGAGACCGGGCAGAGCCTGCACTTCGGCGCAGAAGATAACCCGCCCTATGGCGGCCTGGCCTTTTACATCAACAAGTTGCTGGACGGCAACGTGAAAACATACCAGGGGATCTATTATCCCAAGCTCAAGGCCAGCATCCAGGGTGAGGAGTACTCCACCAAGGGAGAGTCCATCACACTGTCAAATTCCAAGATCCGTTTCCTGGCATCTACCTGCAACAGTGGAGACTGGAAGATTATGAGCAAGGATTTCACCTCAGAGGCAGAAGCGGCCAGCTGGGTCAATGAGCAGATCAAGGCCAGCGCATAAGCGGCGGGGCCCAGCGCCCCGCCTTTTCCGTAAGGAGAGAAACTGATGTTGAAAACGGTTGATTTTGCATTCAACGGACAGGTGCTGCACCTCTTTTTGAACGGCGCGGCGCTGTTCGATTTCTACGATAAATACGGCAACGACAAGGACATTCCAGATGTGATCTCCGGTGAAAGTCGAGCATCATTTTTGGCTACCTGCTGGCTTTTGTACAAGCTCTCTGAGCAGGGAGAACTGGCTAGGCGGCACCTTGGCCACACACCGGAGACTATACCCTCCATGGGGCAGCTGACGGCGCTGCTGGGGGCTCTGGATGTGCCGAGGGCCCGGCGGGCCATCTGCGAGGCGGCTCGGCTGGGGTTTTCCATGGAGCACCCGCCCAAGAGGGAATATGAGGATCTGGGACTGCTGGAGCTTCAAAAAAAAACGGCAACCGACAAAGTCGCACGGAGTATCTGGACACGGCTACGCAGGTTCTGGGCCTGGATCTGCGGGCGGTGCAGCTGCTGACACCGGGGCAGATGGCGGATCTTGTTGAGCTGGAGATCCGGCGGGGGCGGCTCAAGCGGAAGGAGGATTGACCCATGGCGGTGAGAACCATCTCCACGTCCATCAAACTGGATGGGGAGCAGGAATTTAAAAAGCAGATGTCCTCTGTGAACTCCGAGCTGAAGAACCTGAAATCGGAGATGGCTCTGGCCACGGCAGAGTTTAAGGGAAATGCCAATAGCATGGACGCCCTGACTGCCAAGGGGCAGCTCCTGCGCCGGGAGTATGACCAGCAGGCAGAGAAGGTCCGGGCGCTGGAGCGGGCTGTGGAGGACGCCTCTGAGGCCTATGGAGAAGCGGACAGCCGGACAGATGCCTATAAGCGGCAACTGAACTACGCCAAGACGGCCCTGGCCAACCTCAACAGCGAGATCCAGGATAACGAGCGGTATCTGGACGAGGCCAAACGCAGCGCCGACCGATGCGCCGATTCCATCGACGAGTACGGCCGGGAGGTCAAGCAGGCGGCAGACGACGCCAGTGAAATGGACTTGACTGGCTCTTTTTCTGGTCTTGATGACTTGGTCGGAAAGCTTGGCTCTCTGAAAGGAGCTTTGATGGGTGGCGCGGCCGTGGCGGGTGTGCAGGCTTTGGCAGGGGCCATAACCGGCGTAGTTGATTCCTCGCAGGAATATCGCAAGATCATGGGGACCCTGGAAGTCTCCTCTGAAGCCGCCGGCTACACAGCGGAGCAGACTGCCCAGACTTATGAGAGGCTGTATTCTGTCCTGGGAGATAACCAGACGGCGGCCACGACTGTTGCGAACCTCCAGGCCATTGGCCTAAGCCAGGAAGATTTGATGCTGGTAACAGACTCTGCCATCGGTGCCTGGGCCCGTTATGGAGATTCCATCCCCATCGACGGATTGGCAGAGTCCATCAATGAAACCATTCAGGCGGGACAGGTTACCGGCACCTTTGCCGATGTGCTGAACTGGGCGGGAACCAGCGAAGACGACTTCAACGTGAAGCTGGCAAATGCCAACGGTACAACAGAAAGGGCCAATATTGTGCTGCAAGAACTGACTCGCCAGGGACTGGCAGAGGCCGGACAGGCCTGGATTGATACCAACGACGACATTGTTGCCACCAATGAGTCTCAGGCTAAATTTGAGGAAGCACAGGCAAAGTTGGGGGAGAAGTTGAGCCCGGTAAAAGATGCTCTGACAGATCTGGGCACAGAGGGCTTCAACTTTCTTTCTGACTGTATTGATGGTGCCATACAGGGTATCAAGGACCTGGGCGATTGGTGGGAAAAGACCCGCCCAAAGCTGGAAAAAGGCTGGGATAAGTTTTTCGGTACAGAGAATCGGGTATACAAGCGGCTGGAGGATGGCTCCTACGGATGGGTGGACGGCAGCCATGCCGGTGGTCTGTCCTACGTCCCTTGGGACGGCTACGTTGCCATGCTGCACCAGGGAGAGCGAGTCCTGACGGCGGCAGAGGCCCGGGCCATGGACACCCTGGCGGGCGGCTTCGCAGCTCCTGCGTCTGTCACGGCTGCGGATCTGCGCACGGTGACGGCCTCGGCGGTGAACGCCCTGGGTACCATGAGAAGCCTCGGCGGTGAAAAGCAGGTGATTGATCTGCATGTTTATGTTGGGGAAAAAGAGTTTTACCGACGGTCCCTTAACAATCTTCGAGCGGTTGAGAAAGAGAATCCGGAGGTGATGGACGACAGATGATCAATCAACTGGTTTTAGACGGGGTCCTGCTGCCCCGATCCTCTCACGACCGGTACGCCTGCTGGGAAGAAGATCTCTCCGTCCAGGTGGACATGATCTCCGGCCGCCGTGTCATCGAGAGCCGGGGTAAGATCTGGAAGGCATCTTACCAATTTGACACCATGGGCAATGAGACGCTGCGTCAGGTGCTTGCGGTGCTGCGCTCCGGGGCGCCGTTCCCGGCCACCGTGCTGCCGGACAGCAGCGACGAGCCGGTGACTTCCACCTTC
>CDTW01007198.1_pt1 | contig 12921 bp, 10 predicted proteins | sample 554901 | NCBI WGS metagenome assembly CDTW01 (sample SAMEA3182045, study PRJEB8094) | gut metagenome | biome: human; feature: gut; material: Stool; isolation source: human stools | place: Canada | collected 2011-11-01
GCCGTACATGTCGGACCCCACGCCGGAACCGAAGGTGCCGCGCCGGTCGCCGCGCTTCTCCCAACCGGTGCCCTCGAACCCGGATGAGCCCACGCCGGAGAACTCGATATCCGCTGCGGGAATCTCGCCCACAAAGCGGCTGCGCGGATTGGCCTGTGTGGAACCGTACGTGCGGCGCGTGGCGGCATACGTGAGGAACAAGCGCTTGCGAGCGCGCGTGATGGCCACGTAGGCCAAGCGGCGCTCTTCCTCGAGCTTTGCAGGGTCGTCGGTGAAGCCGGCCACGTGCGGGAAGATGCCCTCTTCCAAACCGGCCACGAAGACCGCGGGGAACTCCAAGCCCTTTGCCGAATGCACGGTCATCATGGTGATGGCGCGCGTCTCACCCGCGAGCGCGTCGAGGTCGCTGCGGAGCGCAAGCCACTCGAGCAGCGCCGGGAGCGCCTTGCAGGCAAGGGCTCCATAGATGCGGTCGATCTCATCGGCCGTCTGGGCCGCGGCGGCCGCAACGGGCGCAGGCGGCTGCGGAGCGGCGACCTCCTCTGCCCCTACGGTCAGCCCAGCCGCACGGAGCTCCTCAAGGCTCTCGAGCGTACCCTCGATATCGTCGTGGCTCTCCTCGAACTCGGCCGCTACGCCCAGGAATTCCTGGATGTTCTCCACACGGCCTTCGGCCTCGGGCGTCCCCTCAGCACGAAGCGCCTGCATAAGGCCGCTCTGCTCCACAATGGCCTCGACCACGCGCTGCAGCTCACCGTCCATGCGGCGCCCCTCGCGCACAATCGCCACGAAGTCACCGAGCGCCGAGCGCACCTTCGCGGAAAAGCGCCCGGTCTCGGCGGTCGCGATCTCGCATGCTTGGAAGAAGCTGCATCGGTTCTCCCGCGCGAGCTCCTCGATCTTGGCGATGGAGGTCGACCCTATGCCGCGGCGCGGCGTGTTGATCACGCGCTTGACGCTCATCTCGTCGGCAGGGTTCACAATCATCTTGAGATACGCCATGACGTCGCGGATTTCCGCTCGGTCGAAGAAGCGCGTGCCGCCCACGATCTTGTACGGCACGCCGGCGCGCAGGAACATATCTTCGAGGATGCGCGACTGCGCGTTGGTGCGGTAGAACACGGCGATGTCGTCGTAGCTCATGCCGCCCGCGCGGAGCTTCTCGATCTCGCTTGCGATCCAACGGCCCTCGTCGCGCTCGTCGCTCGCCTGGTAGGCCTGGATCTTCTCGCCATCGCCCGCCGCCGTGAACAGGCGCTTCTCCTTGCGCTGGCTGTTGTGGCGCACCACTGCGTTGGCCGCGGAGAGAATGTGCCCCGTGGAGCGGTAATTCTGCTCAAGCTTGACCACGTGCGCCGCAGGGAAATCTTGCTCGAAGTCAAGGATGTTTGAGATGTCCGCGCCGCGCCAGGAGTAGATGGACTGGTCGTCATCGCCCACGACCATAAGATTCTGGTAGCGGCCAGCCAAGAGGTTCGCGATCTCGTACTGCACGTGGTTCGTGTCCTGGTATTCGTCCACGCTGATGTAGCGGAAGCGCTCTTGGTACTTCTCGAGCACCTCCGGGCGCGTGCGCAAAAGCTCGAGCGCGCGCACGAGGAGGTCATCGAAATCCATGGCGTTTGCCGCGCGCAGACGCCGCTCAAGTTCGAGGTAAACCTGCGCGGCCTTCTGCTCGGGTGGGGTCGATGCTCGCAGGCTGAACTCGTCGGGATCGATCATGGCGTTCTTCGCCGCACTGATCTTCGAGCGGATCATATTGAGCGGGTACTGCTTCTGCTCGATGCCGAGCGCCTGCATGATATCGCGCACCATGCGACGCGAGTCGTCGTCATCGTAGATGGTGAACTGCCCCGTATAGCCGAGCAGATCGGCGTCCTCGCGGAGCATGCGCACGCACATGGCGTGGAAGGTGCACACCCACATGCCGCGCGTGCCGTCGGGCAGGAGCGCCCCCAAGCGCTCGCGCATCTCGGCCGCTGCCTTGTTGGTGAAGGTGATGGCGAGGATGCGCCAAGGAGCTATGCCAAGGTCTGCCACGAGGTGCGCGATACGGTATGTGAGCACGCGCGTCTTGCCCGAGCCGGCGCCAGCGAGTACGAGCAGCGGGCCCTCGGTAGTAAGGACCGCCTCCTTCTGGGCGGGGTTGAGCGAGTCGATGTCTACCGCGTAGGGCATGCGTTCCTCCGGCGTGTCGGCGATGATACGCGGGCGACGGCTGAGGCCGAAGCGATGGCCAATACCGAAATGGCAGCTACGGCCAAAGCGACAACCGAAGTCGCGCCCGTTCTGGAGCCAACATAGTATACCTGCCCGCCCGGACACGACGCGCCACCGCAAAACGCCCACTCGATATCACGCCGATTTCTCCTGCGCCCCAAGCCCAAGCGGATATGCCCCCAACTCACATACGGGGGGCGATCCGCTCGATTGGCCGGGCCAAGCCGTCCCGATTTCAACTTTTGGGCACTTCAAGCGCGACCTCGTCAGTAAAGGGCGTTCCAGGCTGACAAAACCCCAGCTCACGCATGGCGCGAACTGGGGTCTACTTCGGGTGATGCGCCTGAAGTGCCCAAAAGTTGAATGCTCATTGCCAACGCGTGGCGAATCTCTCATCTGCAAGCGCTCTTAGCGCTGTTCTTCGTACGCCTCCTCGCGGCGAGCGACCTCGTCGATCAGAATCGTATCGCCATGCTTCGACGCGACCACCGTAACCAGCATGAACACCGCCATGAGCGTGATGTAGGCGAAGAGCATGGTGGGGGCGGCGTCCATGACCACGCCCGAAAGGATTGGCGTCACCACCTGTGCCGCCATCGACACCGTGTAGTAATAGCCGGAATACCGCCCCACACTGTTGGCGTCGCAGAGCTCAAGCAGCATGGGATACACGCACAGATCTACGCCGCCAAGGGCAGCGCCCATGAACAGGAACACCACGTAGAATGCCGGCGAGAACCCCGGAGCAAGCCAGATGATCGCCGAGCCGATGACCACCACGGCAGAGGTGATGACGGCCATGACCTTGCGCCCGTATTTGAGCGACAGGTTGGCGATGGGCACATACGAGAGCAGGCCGCCCGCGATGGTCACGATGTTGATGATGGCATAGCTACCGCCCGCCATGCCAAAGAACATGTCGGCATAGCGCGAGATGTTCGTGGTCATGGCGTTGTAGCTCATGTAGTAGAAGAACGTCGCGGCCAAGATCATGGCGATGGAGAGGCGCACCGACGGGTCCTGGATGCGCTGCTTGCCGCCCGCCTCGGGCGAGTCGTCGGTGTCGATCTGGGCCTCCTCGATGCCCATCTCGAGGCTCTTCTCGTGCATGCGCTCCACGAGCTGAGGTTCGCGCACGCGCCAGAAGTAGAGGATGGCCGAGCCCAAGATGAACGCTGCCTGCAATCCGAAGAGCGGCAGATAGTCCGGGTGCTCGACGTCCGGCACGAGGAGCGTGATGGCCACGAGCATGACGCCCGTGCCCGCGTAACCAACGATCTTCTCGATGGAATCGGCCTTGGTACGAAGCGGGCGCGGCGTGATATCGGCAACCACCGCCACCGTCATGGTGCGATACGAGCAGATGGCAAGCAGCGTAAGCAGAATCATGGCAATAAGCAGCGGGAAGCTCCGCATGTTGTTCGCCACGGCGATGAGCGGCACCGCGATGGCCGCGACTACCGAGCCCGCCATGATGAACGGCGTGCGCCGGCCGAGCTTGCTCGCGCAACGGTCCGAAAGGATGCCGAAGAGCGGCAGCAGGAAGAGACCGAAGATGTTGTCGAGCGCCATGACCACGCCCGTTGCGGCGTTGTCCAAGTTAAACGTATTCGTGAGCATGAGCGGCACGATGCCGTCGAACACCTGCCAGAAGCTAATCATGCCCATAAAGGGCAGCGCGGCGAAGGCAACGCTCGCGTAATCGAGCTTTGAGGCGCGCTTCACCGCCGTCTTATCCTGTGATGCCATGGCTATCCCCTCTCCTTGGTGATACGTACCGGATGAATCGCAGACACCCGGTGTCCACGAACCAAATGAAGCGCCAACACCCGGTGTCTGCGCTTCATTCTGGCGTCAGCTTTCGAGTTGGTCGAGATGCGCGAGGAACGAGACGTAGAACTCAATGCCCTTCTTGTACACGTCTACGCCAATGCGCTCGTTCGCCGTATGGATGAGCGACCGCGCCTCCCCGGAATACACGAAGCCGCAGAAGCGGTATACGCGGTCGCAAATCGCATTGAACTCACGCGAATCGCTGCAGGAGCTCTGTACGTACGGCGCGAACCCGGCCGTCGGGTACACGCCCTTTACGCAGCGATGCAGATAATCGAAGGCCGGATCGTCGCCAAAGGGGCTCACCGGCGCGGGCTCGGTATAGGGAACCGAATCGTTGACCTCAACGGTCACCTGCGACGCTCCCACGCCCGACGCGGCCGCCTCGGCAAGCGCCTGGGTGCGGGCGCGCTCCGTGGCATCGGCAACGGATTCGAAGGGGGCGATGCGCACGTTGAAGTTGGCGCGCGCCACGGGCGGCAGCACGTTGTGCGCCGGCGAGCCCTCAAGCTGCGTGAGCGCATAGGTTGAGCGAAGCATGGCAGCGGTCTCGGTGTTTCCCGCCATGATCTTTGCCACCAGTGGGCGCGTGAGCCAGAGGTTCGAGAACACGACCTTGTAGAGAAGGCTGCTGTGGCTCGCGAGCTCCGCGAGCATGGCATCGAGCGCCTCCGTGAAGCATGGCATGCCCGGGTTCGCGCCGATACGCTCGCATGCACGCGCAAGCAGCCGCGGAGCATCGTTTGCCTGCGGCGTCGAGGCGTGCCCGCCATCCGCCGTGGCCGTCACCGTAAGGTCCACGTGCCCCTTCTCAGACACGCCCACCATGGCGACCGGCACCTTCACGCCAAGCGGCGTATCGGTGGCAACCGCCCCGCCCTCGTCGAGCACCAGGTACGGATGGATATCGTGATCGCGCAGCCATGCGACCGCATCGCGCGCGGCCGGCCCGCTCGTCTCCTCGGCATTCGACGAGAAGTACCACACGTCGCGCGGAGGCACGTAGCCGCGCACGATCAGATGCTCCGCCGCCTCGAAAAAGCCGCCCACGATGCACTTGGTATCCAGAGAACCGCGCGCCCAGATCTCGCCGTCGACGATCTCGGCTCCAAAAGGATCGTGCTCCCACGTTTGCCCCTCGACCGGCACCACGTCGTGATGCGCCATGAGCACGATGGGATCGAGCGATGCGTCCTCGCCCGGCCAGCGTAGGAGGATGCCGAACTCATCGATGCGGGTGAGCTCGCAGGCGGAAAACGTCTGCGGATACAAGCGCTGTAGCGTAGGGATCCAGCGCTCGAACGGCTCGCGGTCGACCAGCTCCGGATCGTCGCGCGAAACTGTGGGGATGCGCAGCAGTTCGCGGAAGCGCTCGACCGCATCGTCTCCCGCGCGGTAACCGCCCGCATCGAGCGGGCTCCCTTGCGGCCGCGCAGGCTTCATGCTCAAAGCGCGTGCCACGCATACGCCTGCAACCGACCCCGTAGCGATAGCGGCAAGCCCCGCCGCCGCTTTGATGATCGTGCCCTTGCCCATAGCCTCTTCCTCCTTCATCACGGCTGCCCGCACTCGCTGGCATCGGCGCGCTCGGATGCTGGTGCCGACCCGACACGAACACCGGTGCGGCACCTTCCATGCGCTCGCACAGCCTCCTCCATGCGCCGGAGCGGCCTCATCCATGCGCTCGCACAGCCTTCTCAAAGCTCAAGCCGATTATCTGCGATAAGGTCTCTGGCAATAAGGATAGCCCTATCTGCCGGCAAGATGGGCGCGAGCCGCAAACGGAACGACAGCGCAACCAAGCGGCTGCCCTACCCAGCGCTTGTTGCTTTCGGGCGCGATTCGGACACGCGGCGCGTTGCCGGGCAACATCCGGACGCTGGAAGGTTGTCGGGCGACATCCGGACACATCATGCGTTGTCGGGCGACTTTTGGACGCTCAAACGCCTCCGAGCGTCCGAATCTTGCCCGAGAACGCTCGTGATGTCCGAAAACCGCCCGAGAATCCCGCGGCGTCCGGACACCGCCCGGCAAATGCAGCGCAATTACCACAACGCTATAGATACTCAGGAGAACGCCACGATGAGCGCGTCGAGAGACGCACGTCTGCCGCACGTGCGCGCGCATGCTTCCACGTTCCGAATAATTTCCTAACTCCGGAATGCCCCCTGCGAAGATACACTATCGTTACATAGATACTGCCATTCACGTACGAGGAGGGCCGCTATGCCACTCACCCCAACCCCGCATAACAGCGCCGTCGCGGGCGATATCGCCAAGACCGTACTCATGCCCGGCGACCCACTGCGCGCAAAGTACATCGCCGACACCTACCTCGACGATGTTCGCTGCGTGAACGAGGTGCGCAACATGCTCGCCTTTACGGGCACCTATCAGGGCAATCCCGTTACGGTAATGGGCCACGGCATGGGCATACCGAGCATCGGCATCTACTCGTACGAGCTCTTCAACTTCTATGATGTCGACACCATCATCCGTGTGGGCTCCGCCGGCGGCTACGCCGACGACCTGCAGCTGCGCGACGTGGTGGCCGCCCAGGGCGCATGCACCAACTCGCGGTACGCGCACCAGTTCAACCTCCCCGGCGACTTCGCTCCCATCGCAAGCTTTGACCTGCTGGAGCGCGCGGTTGCCGCCGCTCGCGCGCAGGGCGTGAACATTCGCGTGGGCAACGTGCTCTCGAGCGACACCTTCTACGAAGAGACCACCGACGCCGCGCTCGCGTGGAAGAAGATGGGCGTGCTCGCCGTTGAGATGGAGGCAGCTGCGCTCTACATGAACGCCGCGCGCGCGGGCAAAAAGGCGCTGTGCCTGCTCACGATCTCCGACAAGCCGCTCACCGGCGAGGGGCTTCCGGCAGATGAGCGCCAGACGAGCTTCAACCAGATGATGGAAGTCGCCCTGGCCCTCACCGCTCCCGAGGCGTAGCGCTTCGCCCCACCCGCCGCGCGGCGCCCCTGAAAGCCCGAGCGGCTTCGCATGAAGGGGACCAGCATGACCGATTCCGAACTTGTTGAAGCAGCGCTCGAAGCCCGGGAGCGAGCATATGCGCCGTATTCGCAGTTTACGGTCGGGGCCGCACTGCTCTGCAGCGATGGCTCCGTCTACGGCGGATGCAATGTCGAGAACGCCGCCCATGCTCCGGGAACCTGCGCGGAGCGCACGGCGTTCCTCCGGGCAGTGTTCGACGGCCACCGCGACTTTACAGCAATCGCCATCGTGGGAGGCCCCGCGGGCAAGCCTCCCACCGCACCCTGCGCGCCATGCGGCGTGTGCCGCCAGGTGATGATGGAGTTCTGCCAGCCGAACGCTTTCCGCATCATCCTCGCTGGCAACCCCGGCCAACCGAAGTCCTACACGCTGGACGAGCTGCTGCCCCTGGGCTTCGGCCCGGAAAACCTCTCCGGCAACCTGCCCGACTGCTGACCGAAACGTCCAAAATCCGCCGCGCGGAGAAGGAGCCTCCCATGCGCATGTACGACATCATCGAGCACAAGCGCGACGGCCGCGCGCTCTCCCCCGAGGAAATCAGCTACTTCGTCCAGGGCTATGTAGCAGGCGAGATTCCCGACTATCAGGCATCGGCGCTCCTCATGGCCATCTTCCTGTGCGGCATGGACGCGCGCGAGACAGCCGCGCTCACCCTCGCCATGGAGCATTCGGGCGATGTGGTGGACCTGAACGGGCTCGAGGGCATCAAGGTCGACAAGCATTCCACCGGTGGCGTGGGCGATAAGACCTCGCTCGCCGTCGTGCCCATCGTCGCCGCGCTCGGCGTACCCGTCGCCAAGATGAGCGGGCGCGGGCTCGGCCACACGGGAGGCACCCTCGACAAACTCGAAAGCATCCCCGGCCTCACCACCTGCATCGACCGCGAGCGCTTCTTCCGCATCGTGCGCGAGCATGGCGCGGCCATCATCGGGCAGACGGGAAATCTCGTTCCGGCCGACAAGCTCATCTACGCCCTACGCGACGTCACGGCCACGGTCGATTCCATCCCGCTCATCGCATCGAGCATCATGAGCAAGAAGCTCGCTGCCGGCTCCGACCGCATCCTGCTCGACGTCAAAACCGGATCGGGCGCGTTCATGAAAGACCTCCATGCCGCCATCGACCTCGCCCGCGCCATGGTCTCAATCGGCGAAGAAGCCGGGCGCGAAACGGTGGCGCTCATCACCAACATGAACCGCCCGCTCGGGCACGCCATCGGCAACGCGCTTGAGGTCATCGAGGTCGTCGAGACCCTGCGCGGCCACGGCCCCGAAGACCTCGCCCACGAATGCTGCGCCCTGGCTGCCGAGATGCTCGTCCTCGGTGAGCGCGCGTCCACGATCGACGAAGGCCGCACCCTGGCTGAGCAGGCCATCGCCAACGGCTCCGCCTTCCGCAAGCTCTGCGAGATAATCGCCGCCCAGGGAGGCGACGTCGGCTATCTCGAGGATACGAGCCGCTTCGGGCGGGATGCAATCGCCCATGAGGTCGAAGCGCCCTGCGACGGTTATCTCGGCGCAATCGACACGACCGCCGTGGGTACGGCGAGCGTCGAGCTTGGCGCCGGACGCGAGAAAAAGGACGATCCCATCGACCACCTTGCCGGCATCACGCTCCTCAAAAACCGAGGAGATGCGGTACGAGCGGGCGAGGCGGTCGCTGTCCTGCACACCGCAGATGCGGAGCGCCTGTCTCGCGCGCTCTCCACGTTCCAGGCTGCCCTCACGTTCCAGGAGAACGAGCCCGAACCCGAACCGCTTCTCTTCGCCCGCGTGACCGCACGAGGCGTCGAGCGCTTCGGCTGATTCACGCCGCTCGCCGCCATCTCGCGCTACCATAGCCTCACCCGAATGAAAGGACCGCAATGCACCTCACCCGCGCCTCGCTCGCCAAGTACATGGACCACACGCTGCTCAAACCGGAGGCAACGGCAGTCGATATCGACCGCGTTGTAGCCGAGGCGCGGCAATTCGGCACCGCCTCGGTATGCGTGAACCCATACTGGGTCGCTCGGGTGGCAGCAGGGCTCGCAGGCAGCGGCGTTAAGACCTGCACGGTCATCGGCTTCCCGCTCGGAGCGACCTCCACGGCGTCCAAGGTTGCCGAGACGCGCGACGCCACCGCCCACGGCGCGCAGGAAATCGACATGGTCATCAACATCGGCGAGCTCAAGGCCGGCAACGATGATGCCGTTCGCTCCGACATCTCGGCAGTCGCCAACGCCGCGCATGAAGCGGGCGCGCTTCTCAAGGTGATCATCGAGACCTGCCTGCTCTCCGACGAGGAGAAGCGCCGCGCCTGCGAACTCTCCGTTGCCGGCGGCGCCGACTTCGTGAAAACCTCGACCGGCTTCTCCACAGGCGGAGCCACCACAGCCGACATCACCCTCATGCGAGAAACCGTTGGACCAGAGCTGGGCGTCAAGGCCTCCGGCGGCATCCGCACGCTCGAGGCAGCAATAGCCATGATCGAGGCCGGCGCAACCCGTTTGGGCGTCTCGGCCGCCGTCTCCATCCTCGAGGAGGTCAACGAATGAGATACCAGCGCATCCTCGTCATCGTCATCGATTCTATCGGCGTTGGGTTCGCCCCCGACGCTGACCGCTATAAGAGCGCTGGCGCCGACACCCTCGGGCATATGGCCGAATACTTCGAGCGAGAGCTGGGCCGCCCGCTCAACATCCCCACCATGGCGCAGCTCGGCGTGGCATATACGCACCCCGGCGGCCTTGCCGGCGTGCCCGCACCCCAGGCTCCGCGTGGCGCGCACGGCCGCATGCAGGTCATAAGCCTGGGCAACGATTCGCTCGACGGCCACTGGGAGATGATGTGCCTGCCCACTCGCTTCCATGTGGATTACTTCCCCGAGGGATTCCCCGAAGAGCTCCTCGACAAGCTCCGCGCCTTCTCCGGCCGCGGCATTCTCTGCAATAAACCGTACTCAGGCACGCAGGTCATCTACGATTACGGCGAGGAGCAGCTGCGCACGGGCGACCTCATCGTCTATACCTCGGGCGATTCCGTGCTGCAGATTGCAGCGCATGAGGACGTTATCCCGCTCGACGAGCTGTACCGCATCTGCGAGTACGCCCGCACGCTCATCAACGGACCCAAGATCACCATGGGGCGTGTAATCGCTCGGCCATACGTGGGAACCTGCAAGGAAGATTTCCAGCGCACGGCGAACCGTCACGATTACGGGCTTATGCCCACGGGCCCCACGGCGCTTACCATGCTTCAAGACGCCGGTTACGACGTCATCTCGGTTGGCAAGACATGGGATCTGTTCTGCGGCCAGGGGTTCGACCGAACCTACCACAACGAAAGCAACATGGACGGCATGGACCATGTGGACGAGGTCATGAGCCAGGACTGGCGAGGGCTGTGCTTCACCAACCTCGTGGACTTCGACGCCGTCTATGGCCATCGTCGCAACGCCCGAGGCGACGGGGAAGCGCTCGAGGCGTTCGACGAACGGCTTGCGCGCGTGATGGACGCCATGCGCCCGGACGACCTGCTCATGGTTACCGCGGACCACGGCAACGACCCCACATACACCGGCACCGACCACACCCGTGAGCTCGTGCCGCTGCTCGCATGGTCGCCCTCCATGGCGGCACATGGCACCGATCTGGGGCTCCGCTCCACGTGTTCGGATCTGGGGGCTACGGTTCTCGACAACTTCGGCGTCGCGGGCAACGGCGAAGGAGAGAGCTTCCTTAACCTCGTGAGCTAGCAAATTGTGAAAGCAATGATAAGACAGACCAGGTAGCTTTTATCATTTTCATAGCACACGGCCGGGCCGGGACGCTCTCAGCACGTCCCGGCCCGGCCGCCATCGAAACGACATGACAAATGACAAAACAGACCGGGTAGTTTTTATCACACGTTACGCGAGACCGAACATCGGGCCAATAACGAAGAAGTACGCAAGCACGAGCGCGCCCAGCACGATGCGGTAGATGCCGAAGGCGGTAAAGGTATGGCGCCGCACGAATCCCATGAGCCACTTGATGGCAACGAGCGAAACCAGGAACGCTACGACGCAGCCAACGACCATGATGGAGATCTCGTTCACCCCGAACGTGCCCCCATCGAGAAACACGTACTTGCCAAGGCGCAGAGCACTTGCGCCGAACATGACAGGAATGGCCAGGAAGAACGTGAACTCCGCGGCAACAGAGCGCGTCGTGCCCAGCAGCAAGCCGCCAATAATGGTCGATCCGGAGCGCGAGGTTCCCGGGATGAGCGAAAGCACCTGGAACACGCCGATGCCCAACGCGGTAGACCACGGCAGATCCTCGAGCCTCGTGATGGAGCCGAAGTCGCCGCCCTCCGTGGGCTCAGCATCTTCGGCCGGACGAGCGAAGTGAGCCCCTGCCGGGCGGCTACCCGGGCGCACACCCTCAGCCGCCACGCGAACCTCGAGCTTATGAGCGCGCCACCGTTCGATCACGATGAACGCAACACCGTAGACAATGAGAGCCGCGGCCACCACCGGAGCGTTGTAGAAATGCTCCTCCATGAAGTCGTCGAACAGGATGCCGATCACCGCGGCAGGAATGCACGCAACGATGATCTTCCCCCACAGCGTCCAGGTGGCGCGACGACCCTCCGGGCCTTTGCTCGGGCTAAACGGATTGAGCTGGTGGAAGAAGTACACGCACACCGCTAGGATGGCGCCCAGCTGGATAACGACCTGGAACATGCTCCAGAACTCTTTCGTCACGTTCAGGCTGATGAATTCATCAACGAGAATCATGTGACCCGTCGAAGAGATGGGCAACCACTCGGTGATGCCCTCGACCAGACCGAGAAACGCCGATTTGAGCAGCTCGATGATATCCAACGTATCCCCTTACCGTTCGCGAGCGCGTCAAGGTAGGCGCGCCGTAAAAGTGCATATGACTTCATGCCATTATCGGGCCGCTTGCGCGACGCAGGCGAAAAAAGCGCCGACGTTCACAGAATAATAAGGAGCCGTGCGCATGGGGCAGGGTATAACGGAAATCGAAGCAGCGCGCTCAGACCGAGCCGCTGCGCCGTGCTCGGCAAAAAGGAGGCACACGATGGTAGAAGAAGGCTATGGCAAGGTTTTCGTCGCACTCGACGGTACCGACCAGCAGGATTTTGTGCTCGCGCGCGCCATCAAGGTAGCTGCGAATAACGGAGCGAAGCTCTACATCGGGCATGTTATCGACTCGACAGCGCTCGAGTCTGCCGGCGCTTACCCCGTCGACCTGATCAACGGGCTCGAGTCTGCCTTCAGGGACTCCATCGCCGTTGCGGTCGAGGAGGCCAAGGCCAATCCGGATATCCCCAGCGTCGAGATCATGGTGCGCTCCGGCCGCATCCGCGAGACGCTCAAGGACGAAATGCTCGATGCGGTAAAGCCCGACCTCGTCATGTGCGGGGCCCGCGGGCTTTCCTCCATCAAGTACGCCCTCCTTGGGTCGATCTCGACGTTCCTGCTCAGGAGCTCTGACTGCGACATCCTCGTCGTGAAGTAGCGCTGCTCCTCATAGGCGGCGAGGCACTTGCTTCGCACTCAAACACTCCCGAAAGGCCCGGCTTTGCTGGGCCTTTCTTGGTAAAGCGAACAGGGGGCAAACGCTCTGTTGCCACCCCGCCGCCTATGAGGAGCAGAGCCATCTCAAGAGGGAACGCGGCACAGACGTTCATGCCAGTTTTGGGAGCTTCTTTTTCGCGCATCGGCAAACACCCAGGCATCAACGCAGCAAAACCCCAGGATTGCACGAAGGCATCGTGCGCTTACCGGCGCCAGACCAAAGAAATATTCCCATTACTGGAACGAACGCATCTCAGGCGTTGGGGGCGCTAGAGGACTGCCCCCCCC
>CDTW01047881.1_pt1 | contig 12815 bp, 8 predicted proteins | sample 554901 | NCBI WGS metagenome assembly CDTW01 (sample SAMEA3182045, study PRJEB8094) | gut metagenome | biome: human; feature: gut; material: Stool; isolation source: human stools | place: Canada | collected 2011-11-01
GTCCAGGCGGCCATCGGCGGCCGGGTCATCGCCCGGGAGACCGTCAAGGCCATGCGCAAGGACGTGCTGGCCAAGTGCTACGGCGGTGATATCTCCCGAAAGAAGAAGCTGCTGGAAAAGCAGAAAGAGGGCAAAAAGAAGATGCGGTCCCTGGGCAGCGTGCAGATCCCCACGGAGGCATTTCTGGCAGTGCTCAAGCTGGACGAATAAACGGGCATCTTCATTTTGCCCGGGGCCCCGCAGCGCGGGGCGGCGCAATGCGCCGTACAAGTGTTTTTGCCGGAGCGAAAACCTTGGCGCAGGCGGAATTCACTTCCGCCGCGCAAGTAAAAAATGGGGTCCCCACCGGATGGAACATCCGGTGGGGCAAAAAGAAGATGCGGTCCCTGGGCAGCGTGCAGATTCCCACGGACACTTGCCCGCAGGCAAGCGTTTCGGAGCGCAACCGCCGCAAAGCGGCGGCACTTAGCGCAAAGATGGCATTTCTGGCAGTGCTCAAGCTGGACGAATAAGAAAAAATACCTGGACACCGGATCAAAGGTGTCCAGGTATTTTTTATGTAAACTTATTGGGGGATGGCAGGGGTTACGGCCGCTCCCCGGTCTCTTCCGGAGCGGGAGCGCGCACCGTCAGCATCAGCAGTCCCCGGGATTCGTCCAGCCAGAACCACTCCAGCACCCGGCCCCCGGCCTCCCGGGGGAGGGCCACCCGGCAGCAGGGCTGTGTTTCCAGGGCCGCTGTCACCGCCTCCAGCCGCAGGGATTGCCGCAGCGGGATCCGCTGGGGGAGGGCCTCCAGATACCGGGCCGTCAGAGTCCGGTAGGAGAAGGCGGCAGGCAGATCCAGCGAGCCTCCCAGGCGGCGGCACTGCCCGGCGGCGTCCACGGAGGCCACCAGCTCATATCCGGCGGTGAGGGCGGCAAAGGCGGCCTCCCGCTGATGGGCCTCGTCGGTGCTGCGGATGCGGAAAAAGGCCTCCACCCGGCCGCTGTCCGGATCCTCCGCCCACTCCGCCGTGGTCTCCACCCATATGGGCGCGGCGCTTCCTGGGAGGAGCAGGTGCTCCTGGCGAAAGTGGAAGACCCCCAGGGAATTGGCCTCCAGCAGGGCGGCCCGGGAGCAGCGGGCGGCAAAGAGGGAGCGCTGCTCCTCATCCGGCATGGCATCCCGGAAGCTCTGCAGCAGCTCGGCGGCGGTGTTGCCGCACAGGGCCGCCCGCAGCAGGGTACTTTTGGCGCTGCGCACGTCCAGGATCCGGTCGGCAGTGAGATCCAGCCGGACGGCTGCCAGGGCACCCCGGCTCTCGGAGCGGTAATGGGCGGCGAGATCCCGCAGCCGCTGGGCCTCCGCCCGCTGGCGGGTGACATCCTCGGCCTTTCCCGCCAGGCGCCGCACATTGCCCTGGCTGTCCAGAAGGCTGTCCCAGGAGATGCGGTACCAGCGCCAGCCGGTGCCGTCGTAGTTGCCCCGGTATTCCACCGTCTGGGCGCCGGGCCGGACGGACATCCGCCGCACCGCCGAGGCAAGGCGCCGGCGGTCGTCCGGGTGGATGCGCTCCGCCTGGGACAAGGAGGAGAGGTAGTCCGGCACCGTCCGGGCGCTGCGGCGGCCGCCGCCGTCCAGAAATTCGATGCGGGCGGTGCCGGTCTGGGGATCGTAGTCAAAGCGCAGGGTGCGGCTGCGCTCCAGCAGCAATCTGCACAGCTGGGACTGGAAGCGCAGCTCCTCCGAGGCCTCCCGCTCCCGGGATACGTCGGTGCAGGCGGCGTAGATAAGGCTGGTGCCGTCGGCTTCCGGCTGCCACACGGCCTCCAGGGAGAGCCAGGCACTCTGGCCGTCTCTGCGCAGGACCCGGCAGATCCGCCGCAGGATCTGGCCGGAGGTCCGGCAGCGGGCCGCCTGGGCGGATAATTCCGCCCGCTCCTCCGGCGGCAGGGGAAACAGGGGATCGGCCTCCATGCGGGGGAACAGTTCCTCCCGGGAATCGTGCAGCAGCTCCGCCAGGCCGCGGCTCAGGTGGAGGAGGGTCAGAGCATCCCCCTCCTGGCGCAGCAGGCAGTAGCCGCCGGGAAGATGGTCCAGCAGGGACTGCAGCTCCTCCCGGGCCCCAGCCAGGGCTGCCTCCGCCCGGCGCAGCCGCTCCCGGTCCCGATAGGCCGCATCCACATCCAGCAGCACGCTGAAAAAGGAGACGGTGCCGCCCCGGGCGGAGAAGATCTGGGAGCGGAGGTTGACCCAACGCTCCGACCCGTCTCCCCGGATGAGGAGGAAATCGTGATTCACCTGGGTACCCTGCCGGGCGGCGTCCCGCAGGGCCTGGAGAAGGTCCTGCCACTGCCCGGGGGCGGCCAGGGCGGAGAAATCCCGGGCATAGCGCTCCAGCAGTTCCCCCCGTTCCCGGCCGGTGAGGCGGCACATCTGCCGGCTGAAGGACAGGCACCGCAGTCCCGCACGGCTCAGCTCCAGCACTGCCGCCGCGCCGGGGAGCAGGGACTCCATCTGCTCGGCGGTGTCCTGCTCCCCGCGGCCCCGGGGATCCAGGATGCAGGCCGCCAGGCCGTAGGCGGGCTGGTAGCAGGTGATGGTCAGGGCGTGGCCCATGGCGGTGGTGTAGGGGAAGGAGGCGGCGGAGCCGGAGAAGGCCACCGCCTGGAGAGGGCGCAGGTCCCGCAGCCGCTCCGCGGGGAACAGACGGGAAAAGCGCTTTCCCGTGAGGCTCTCCGCCGGCAGGTTCACCAGGGCGGCAGCGGCGCCGTTGAGGTACCGGCAGGTAAGATCCACCATCTCCCCCTGGCCGTCGGTGATGACCTCCGCAAGCAAAAAGGGAATCTTACTGTCGGAGAACGCCCGGGTAAAGCCGTCCAGCCGTCTTGCCATAAAACCCCTCCTTCTTTTGTGATGCTTCCATTATAAGGGACTGCCGGAGCCCTTGCAATGGCTCCCAGCCATTACCAGGGAGAAAAGATAGGTCTACCTTTGCGAAAATGCACAAAAAGTAGTACCTCTTTTCCGGGAAAGTCTGCCATGAAAAGGGCCCGAACCCGATTGACTGTTTCGGCAAAAACCATCATAATTACATAAAATAGGCTAAAATCGCCGGACTGCGGTCCGAGGACGGGAGGAGAGCATGGAAAAAGGCTATTTGGTATTGCAGGACGGCCAGGTGTTCGAGGGCGTCCGTTTCGGTGCGGCGGGAGACCGCGTGGGCGAGCTGGTGTTCACCACCGGCATGTGCGGCTACATCGAGACGCTGACGGATCCCAGCTACGCCGGGCAGATCGTATTGCAGACCTATCCCCTGATGGGCAACTACGGCATCATCCGGGAGGACTTTGAGGGAGCCTGCTGTGTCAAGGGCTATGTGGTGCGGGAGTGGTGCGACGCGCCCTCCAATTTCCGCTGTGACTGCGACCTGGACACCTATCTCAAGGAGCAGAACGTGCCGGGCCTCTGGGGCGTGGACACCCGGGAACTCACCCGCATCATCCGGGAGCACGGTGTCATGAACGCCTGCATCTGCTCCCAGGTGCCGGAGGATCTGACGCCGGTGAAGACCTACGCTGTCACCGGCGTGGTGGAGGAAGTGACCTGCGCCGCGGCGGCGGAGCTGCCGGCGGTGGGGGAGGAGCGCTTCCGTGTGAGCCTCATCGACTACGGCGCCAAGCGCAATATTATCCGGGAACTCCAGAAGCGGGGATGCACCGTGACGGTGCTGCCCGCCACCGTGTCTGCCCAGGAGATCCTCGCCTCCCATCCCGACGGGGTCATGCTCTCCAACGGCCCCGGGGATCCGGCGGAGAATGTCTACCAGATTGAACAGATCAAAAAGCTCCTGGGCAGCGTCCCCCTCTTCGGCATCTGCCTGGGTCACCAGCTGACGGCTCTGGCGGCAGGGGGGAAGACCTACAAGCTCAAGTACGGCCACCGGGGCGTCAACCAGCCGGTGAAAGAGGTAAACGGCGTGCGCACCTACATCACCAGCCAGAACCACGGCTACGCCGTGGACGGCGAGAGCATCCAGGCGGGCACTGTGAGCTTCGTCAACGCCAACGATTTGACCTGCGAGGGCATCGACTATCCCGACTGGAACGCCTTTACCGTGCAGTTCCATCCCGAGGCCTGCACCGGCCCCAAGGACACCGGCTTCCTCTTCGACCGGTTTGTGGACATGATGAAAGGGGGTGAGCGGTAATGCCGCTGGATAAAAGCATCAAAAAGGTCCTGGTGATCGGCTCCGGCCCCATTGTCATCGGCCAGGCGGCGGAATTCGACTATGCCGGCGCCCAGGCCTGCCGGGTTTTGAAGGACGCCGGGGTGGAAGTGGTGCTGTGCAACTCCAACCCCGCCACCATCATGACCGACCAGGCCATGGCGGACGAGATCTACCTGGAGCCGCTGACGGTGGAGACCGTCAAGCGCATCATCAAAAAGGAAAAGCCCGACTCCATCCTGGCGGGCCTGGGGGGCCAGACGGGCCTCACCCTGGCCATGCAGCTGGACAAGGAGGGCTTTTTACAGGAGCAGAACGTGCGATTGCTGGGCACCGACGCCGCCGCCATCTCCCGGGCGGAGGACCGGGAGCTCTTCAAGGAGGCGATGGCGGAGATTGGCCAGCCGGTCATCGCCTCGGACATCGCCGAGACCGTGGAGGATGCCCTGGCGGTGGCGGAGCGCATCGGCTATCCCGTCATCGTGCGCCCGGCCTTCACCCTGGGCGGCGCCGGCGGCGGTGCGGCCAGCAATCCCGAGGAGCTGCGCATCATTGCCGGCACCGGCCTGGATGCCTCTCCCATCACCCAGGTCCTGATCGAAAAGGCCATCTTCGGCTGGAAAGAGATCGAATTTGAGACCATGCGGGACTCCGTGGGCAACGTCATCGCCGTGTGCTCCATGGAGAACCTGGACCCCGTGGGCGTCCATACCGGAGACTCCATCGTGGTGGCCCCCACCCAGACCCTGGCGGACAAGGAGTTCCAGATGCTCCGCTCCGCCTCCCTGGATATCATCACCCATCTGGGGATCGTGGGCGGGTGCAACTGCCAGCTGGCCCTGAATCCCGACACCTTTGAGTACGCCGTCATCGAGGTGAACCCCCGTGTCAGCCGGTCCTCGGCCCTGGCCTCCAAGGCCACCGGCTACCCCATCGCCAAGATCACCACCAAGATCGCCCTGGGCTACACCCTGGACGAGATCAAAAACGACATCACCGGCAAGACCTGCGCCTGCTTTGAGCCTACCCTGGACTACATCGTGGTGAAAATGCCCAAGTGGCCCTTCGACAAGTTTGCCGACGCCTCCCGGAAGCTGGGCACTCAGATGAAGGCCACCGGCGAGGTTATGGCCATCGCCCCCAGCTTCGAGATGGCGCTGATGAAGGCCGTCCGGGGCGCGGAGATCGGCATGGACACTCTGAACCGCAAGAAGGACCCCGACGATACCGCCCCCATCCGGGAGCGGCTTACCCGGGTGGACGACCACCGGCTTTTTACCGTGTTCGAGGCCCTCAAGTCCGGCGTCAGTGTGGAGGAGATCCACGATATCACCAAGATCGACCGCTGGTTCCTGTGCAAGATCCAGAAGCTGGCGGACTTTGAGGCCACCCTCTCCGGGGACCTCACCGAGGAGCAGTACCTCCGGGGCAAGCGCCTGGGCTACACCGACGAGGCACTGGAGCGCCTCTCCGGCGGGAAACTCCCGGCCCACCGGGACGCCGTTTACAAGATGGTGGATACCTGCGGTGCCGAGTTCGACGCCGAGACCCCCTATTTCTACTCCTCCTACGACACCGTGTGCGAGTCCCGAGCTTTCCCCCGGTCTGGACGGCCCGTCATCATGGTGCTGGGCTCCGGCCCCATCCGCATCGGCCAGGGCATCGAGTTCGACTACTCCTCCGTCCACTGCGTGTGGACTTTGAAAGAGCTGGGGTATGACGTGGTCATCGTCAACAACAACCCCGAGACCGTCTCCACCGACTACGACACCGCCGACCGGCTGTACTTCGAGCCCTTGTGCCCCGAGGATGTCATGCACATCATCGCCGTGGAAAAGCCCATCGGCGTGGTGGTGGCCTTCGGCGGCCAGACGGCCATCAAGCTCACCGGCTTTCTGGACAGCCACGGCGTGCGCATCATGGGCACTTCCGCCGAGTCCATCGACATGGCGGAGGACCGGGAGCGCTTTGACGAGCTGCTGGAGCGCTTCTCCATCAAGCGGGCGGCCGGACGGGGCGTCCTGGGCATGGACGAGGCTCTGGAGGCCGCCCATGAGCTGGGCTATCCCGTGCTGCTGCGGCCCAGCTACGTCATCGGCGGCCAGAACATGGTCATTGCCCACAACGACGAAGAAGTCCGCCGCTATATGGAGATCATCCTCTCCGGCAAGATCGAAAACCCCGTGCTGGTGGATCAGTACCTGATGGGCAAGGAGCTGGAGGTGGACGTCATCTCCGACGGCACCGACGTGCTGATCCCCGGCGTCATGCAGCATATTGAGCGCACCGGCGTCCACTCCGGCGACTCCATCGCCGTGTACCCGCCCTTCTCCATCGGCGACAAGATGCTCAAGGTCATCGTGGACTGCTCCGAGAAGCTGGCCCTCTCCCTGGGCACCCGGGGCCTCATCAACATCCAGTACCTCATCTACCAGGGGGAGCTGTATGTCATCGAGGTGAACCCCCGGGCCAGCCGTACGGTGCCCTACATCTCCAAGGTCACCGGCGTGCCCATGGTGGACCTGGCCACCCGGGTCATGGTGGGCCAGAGCCTCAAGTCCCTGGGCTACGGCACCGGACTCTACCGCCAGCCTCCTTATGTGGCCGTGAAGGTGCCGGTGTTCTCCTTCGAGAAGATCACCGACGCCAACGCCTCCCTCTCTCCGGAGATGAAGTCCACCGGCGAGGTGCTGGGCCTGGGCAAGAACATGCAGGAGGCCCTCTTCAAGGGCCTGGTCTCTGCGGGCTACAAGGTGGAAAAACCCACCCGGGGCGGCATTTTGATCTCCGTCAACCGCCGGGACCAGCCGGAGATCGTGGGCATTGCCCGGAAGCTGGACGATATGGGCTACAAACTCTACGCCACCGACGGCACCGCCCGGGAGATCTCCCAGCTGGGCACCCAGGTGGAGATCGTGGGCAAGCTGGGCCAGGACAACCGGGTCTTCCAGCTGCTGGAGGCCGGAAAGATCGACTACGTGATTCTCACCGGCTCCACGGAGCCCGACTACATCCGGGACTTCATCCACCTGAACCACCGCTGCGTCCAGCTGGGCATCCCGTGCCTGACCAGCCTGGACACCGCCTCCGCCCTGACGGATATCCTGGCCAGCCGGTATACCCAGGCCAACACGGAGCTCATCGACATCTGCCACCTGCGCACGGAGCGCCAGAAGCTGCCCTTCGCCAAGATGCAGACCTGCGGCAATGACTACATCTTCCTGGAGAACTTCGACGGGGAGATCACCTGCCCGGAGTCCCTGTGCGTCACCTTCTGCGACCGGCACTACGGCATCGGCGCCGACGGCATCATCCTCATGGAGCACTCCCGGAAGGCGGACGCCCGGATGCTCATGTACAACGCCGACGGCTCCCGGGGCGCCATGGCAGGCAACGCCCTGCGCTGCATGGCCAAGTACCTCTATGACAACAACATCGTCCGCAAAGACGTCATGACCATCGAGACGGACACCGGCGTCAAGACTGTGACGGTCTACACCACCAACGGCAAGGTGACCTCCGCCGCTGTGGACATGGGCTATGCCACGCTGGATACCACGGCCCTGCACCTGAACCTGCCGGAAAAGGAGATCGTGGACTATCCCGTCACCATCGGCGGGGAGGAATACGCCATCACCTGCGTGGACATGGGCAACCCCCACTGCGTGGTGTTCTGCCCCCGGGTGGACGGCGTGAACGTGGAGCAGGTGGGCCCCCGGTTCGAGCACGCGGACTATTTCCCCGACCGCATCAACACGGAGTTTATCCGGGTGGTCAACAAGAACACCATCAAGATGCGGGTCTGGGAGCGGGGCAGCGGCGAGACCCTGGCCTGCGGCTCCGGCGCCTGCGCGGCGGTGGTGGCGGCTGTTGCCAACAACCTGTGCAGCAAGGGCAGCGACGTCACCGTAAAGGTCCGGGGCGGCGACCTGGTGGTCAACTACACCGACGAGAAGGTCACCCTCACCGGCGACGCCAAGCTGGTCTACACCGGCCAGGCGGAGTATTAAGGGCTTTCCACAGCGCCCAACACCAGTGAAAACCAAACGGAGCGGAGGCACCTCCGCTCCGTTTGTGCGCGGTTCGAGCCCGGGAGGTCTTCCCGGGGCTCCTGGAGGAACAACTGCATGAAACACGATTATCAACGTTCGGAATCCTTTACGGCGGCGGCGCTGCTGGCCCTTGCCGGCGGCTTTCTGGACGCCTATACCTACCTGTGCCGGGGGGCGGTGTTCGCCAACGCCCAGACCGGCAACATGGTGCTGCTGGCCCTGCGGGCGGCGGAGGGCAACTGGGCCAAGGCGTTCCACTACCTGATGCCCATTCTGGCCTTCTCCCTGGGGGTGCTGGTGGCGGAGCTCATCAAGCGGGCCCACCGCCATCCCGGCCGGATCCACTGGCGCCACACGGTGCTGGCGGTGGAGATGGCGGCCCTGGTGCTGGCGTCTTTGGCACCGGTGGGGGAGTGGGACTCTCTGGTGAACGTCACCGTCTCCTTTGTCTGTGCATTGCAGGTGGAGACCTTCCGCAAAGTCCGGGGCTATCCCTTCGCCTCCACCATGTGTACCGGAAACCTGCGCAGCGGCACCGAGGCCCTCTACCACGGCGTTTCCAAGCACGACCCGGACATGCTCCGCAAGGGGGGATGCTACCTGGGGGTCATTGCCTGCTTCCTGGCGGGAGCGGCCCTGGGCGGGATCCTCTCTCCCCGGTTCCCCCAGGGGGCGCTGCTGGCGCCGGCGGTGCTCCAGGCGGCGGCTTTCTGGTGGATGTTCGGTTCCGGCGGGGGAGCGGAATCAAAAAACTGAAAAATTTTGTCAAATTTCTTCCTGATTCTTGCAAATCCCGTCGGGTATGGTAGAATGAAAACGCTGTGCCAAAAAACAAACATCCAACAGGAGTGTGCTGTATGTCTGCTCACCACCATTTTCCCCGGATCGGACTGCGCAATTTCAAGACGGCCCTGGCGGCCGCCCTGTGCGCCCTGATCTACTACTTTTTTGACCGCAGCCCCGCCTTTGCCTGCATCGGTGCCATCTTCGGCATGGGCAGCGATTACGACACCAGCAAGCGCCACGGGGGAAACCGCTTTTTCGGCACGTTGGTGGGGGGCTTTATCGGCATGGGGCTCTTCGCCGTTTACGCCGCCCTGTTTCCCGACGGCGGCAGCCGCTGGGTGCTGATCCCGCTGACTTTTGTGGGAGTGCTGGTGCTGATCCTGGCCTGCCAGCTGATCTGGGTGGGCGGCGTGCAGCCGGGTGGCGTGGTGCTTTGCATCATCCTCTTCAACACCCCTTTGGACAGCTACGTTTCCTACGCCCTTAACCGCATCCTGGACACCGGCATCGGGGTGCTGATGGCCCTGTTCGTCAACGGCATGCTGCCCGGCGGCTTCACCTTCGGATTCATGCACCGTTTTTACCTGCGGGTAGGGATCCGGGACGATGTGTGAGAAGGTTCCAACTGAATTTGCCGGAGGGGGGCCGCCCCTCCGGCCATTTTTTCTTTGCTGTAATAAAGATTTTTGTTGACAAAAAAGGGGACGGTGTTATCATCACATACATCAAACGCAAGGACGCAGAGTAGTAAGCGGGAAGGCCCATACAGAGAAGTGTCGGTTGGTGCAAGACACGATGGCTGCCGATCCGCCGAACTGGCTGCAGAGCGGCCGTGCCGAAAGGGAGTAGGTGCGGACGGGTGCTCCCGTTACAGCGGCGGGGATATGATGGTATCCCACAGAGTGATCCTCGTTTCGAGGATAAAGAAGAGTGGTACCGCGGAAGGATCGTTGCCTTTCGTCTCTTCTGCCCTGACAGGCAGGAGCGGCGAAAGGTTTTTTTGTTGCCTCCTGACCCCATCCAATCTTTTTTCGGGAGGAACCACACATGAAAGAAAAACGCATCGCAAAGACCCCCTTCGCCCTGGCGTTCTCTGTGGGCGCCGTGCTCTTCTCCGCCCATGCCGGCGGCGGCTTTGCCACCGGCAACCAGGCCAATACCTACTATGTGGGCCTTGGCTGGGCCGGCATCGTCTCCGCCGTCATCGCCATGCTGCTGCTGACACTCACCATGCGCCAGGCCATGGTGATGTACAACTCCCGGGGAATGACCAGCTATAAGCAGCTCTTCGAGACCCTCTATCATCCCTTCGACAAGATCGAGTGGCTCTTTGAGATTTTCTTCTACATCATGGTCCTCATGGCCGTGGCTGCCGCCATCTCCGGTGCAGCCTCCGCCCTCCAGGGATATTTCGGCATGAACTACTACCTGGGCATTGTGGTCGTGGGCATGGTGGTGCTGATGCTCACCATCTTCGGCGCCGGCATCGTCCGGGCGGCCTCCACCTACATGGGGCTGGCCATCCTGGTGACCGCCATCACCATCTACACCGTGGGCATCTTCAAAAGCGACAGCTCCATCACCGCCATCCTCCAGCAGGACTTCACCACCCGGGGCTTCGGCGGTATGCCCCAGGCCATCATCAACGCCTTTACCTATGCCGGCTTCCAGTGCGTGACGCTGCCCACCATGATCGCCTGCGGCACCCCCCTGGAAAACCGCAAGGGCTGCGGCAAGGCCATGTGGATCTCCTTTGTGATGAATACCGTGGCCCTGGTGCTCTCCATCTTCATGCTGCTGTCCTGGGAGGGCGTCTACACCGCCGTGGAGGGCGGCACCACCATCCCCACCCTCACGGCCTGCAATGCCATGGGCATCAGCTGGCTGACCACCGTGTACGGCATCTGCCTGCTGCTGTGCCTGATCTCCACCGGCGTCACCACCATCTACGGCTTTGTGGCCCGGTTTGAAAAGCTCCCCATGTTCCGGGGCATTTCCTCTGCACCCATCCGCAGCGCCATCGTCTCCGCCTTCATCATCGTGGTGTCCATGAGCATCTCTTTGGTGGGCCTCTCCAACATCATCAAGTACGGCTACGGCTACTGCGGGTACCTGGGCATCGCGGTGGTGGTGATCCCCTTCCTCACCGTGGGTGTCTATAAGAACCGCGCCTATATCCGCGCCCACGGAGAGGCCTTCCCCCAGCGTCAGGAGGAGGAGAAGCCCTCCGCAGCCAAGTCCGTCCCCAACACCCGCCCCGCCGCCCAGTGCGACTGAGCCCCAGCAAGAAAAGGAGAAACGATTACCATGGAGAAAACCCTCTTTCCCGGATACACCATCGGCCCGGACGCCTATGACGACATTGCCGCCGTCTGCCCGGCCTACGGTAAGAAAGCGGCCGTCATCGGCGGCAAGCACGCCCTGGCAGCTGCCGGAGACGCCATCGTAAAGGCGGCCCGGGACGCCGGCATCGAGGTCATCGGCCCCCTCTGGTACGGCGGTGAGGCCTCCCGGGAGAATATGGAGATGCTGCGGCCCCAGGTGGCGGAGGCGGACATGATCTTCGCCGTGGGCGGCGGAAAGACCATCGACACCTGCAAGGTCCTCTCTCAGGAGACCCACCGGCCCTTCTTCACCTTCCCCACCATCGCCTCCACCTGTGCCTCCTGCACCAGCCTCGGCATCGTCTATCACCCGGACGGGAGCCTGCGGGAGTACTCCTTCTCCAAGATCCCCCCCAACCACATCTTCATCAACACCCAGGTCATTGCCGACGCCCCGGACATCTATCTCTGGGCCGGCATGGGCGATACCATGGCCAAGCACTATGAGTGCACCATCTCCTCCCGCAACGACATTCCGGCCCACTCCGACGCCATGGGCATTGCCCTGAGCTCCATGTGCGCTGTGCCCATCATGCGCTGGGGCCGCCAGGCGCTGGAAGACTGCAAGGCCCACACCGTCACCCGGGAGCTGACGGAGGTGATTCTGGGCATCACCATCTCCACGGGACTGGTGTCCAACTTCGTCCAGGTGGACTACACCACCGGCCTGGCCCATGCCATCTACAACGGCTTCACCGTTCTGCCTTCCACGGAGGCCCACCACCATCTCCACGGCGAGGTGGTCTCCTACGGCATCCTGGTGATGCTCACCATCGACAAGCAGTATGAGGAGCGGGACAAGCTCTACGCCTTCAGCCGCTCTATCGGCCTGCCCACCTGCCTGGCGGACGTCCACGCCAAGCCGGAGGATCTGGAGGCCGTCACCACCAAGGCCCTGGCGGGCATCGACGTGCGGGTCTATCCCTATCCCGTCACGGCGGAGATGATCGTCGCGGGCATCATGGAGATGGAGGAGTACCACCGGACCCACAGCTGATGGGACGACCGGAAGAGTACCGCCTGACAGTTTAAAAGAAAGGGCGCCGGCAAAAGCCGGCGCCCTTTTTGCGCGCTGACGGAGCGGGAAGTTCCGGGGTATTGGGTGCAAAAATCCCCCGGCCAGATGGCCGGGGGATTTTCTCACATTTTCCGGGACAGGAATTACTTCATGTCCTTGATGGCAGCCTGCGCGGCGGCCAGACGTGCGATGGGCACGCGGAAGGGAGAGCAGGACACATAGTCCAACCCGGTGCGGTGGCAGAACTCCACGGAGGAGGGATCGCCGCCGTGCTCGCCGCAGATGCCCAGATGCAGGTTGGGGTTGGTGCTGCGGCCCAGCTTGCAGGCCATGTCCACCAGCTTGCCCACGCCCTTCTGGTCCAG
>CDTW01037175.1_pt1 | contig 12783 bp, 9 predicted proteins | sample 554901 | NCBI WGS metagenome assembly CDTW01 (sample SAMEA3182045, study PRJEB8094) | gut metagenome | biome: human; feature: gut; material: Stool; isolation source: human stools | place: Canada | collected 2011-11-01
GGGGGCGAACCAGCCGCTCTGTATCTGAGCGAAAAGGCTGCCCCGCATTGTGGGGCGAATGCCGCCCCGCTACACGCTGGCTTTTCTCAACCGCGAGCTATTACTCGACCGGCTTGAGCTCGACGCGACGGCAGAGATCGATCATCTCTTCCGCGACAAACTTGAACCCCTCGGCACTCATGAGCTGGTCTTCGGCATGCGTAAGCATGAGCGTCATGGCAATGGGGTCGCCTGCGGCCTCCTGCTGCACGAGTTGCGTATGAACATCATGCCCTTCGAGATACGACTCGCCGCCCTCCTTCATGAGCTCAGCCGCACGGTCAAAATCGCCATCCTTTGCAGCATGGATTGCCTCAATGTAGAGGCTGCGCGCGTTTCCTACGGCGGCGATGATCTGAAACGAAGCCATCATGAGCTCTTCTGTGGTCTTCATGTGCTACTCCTTCCCTCTCGTTGCGTATACGGGATATAGCGGGATATCTGTCGAGCGGCTGGCCAGACTGCTCGCAAGATGTCTTTCTTACCGCGCGGTGCGCGGAACGGGCACAACGCCCTTATCGTTTCCGCAGCTCGCCTATGAGCTGCTCGTACCGCTGCGTTCTCAGCAGCTCTTCGATTGCAGCGCCGTCATTCAGCAGGCTTGCGACGGGTCGGTAAAAGCCATCGAGGCGCGTCTCGGGCAAGCGGGAGAACGACATGAGAAATATCGCTTGTACGGGGCCCGTTTCGGTGCCCCATTCGATGGGCTCATCGAGCAGCGCAACCGCCACAAGCGTCATCGTGCTCACTGCGAACAAAGGATGCGGCAGGGCAACAAGGTTGCCGAACGACGTGGGAGCCGCCTCCTCGCGCTGCCAGACGAGTTCCTCGAAATTCTCGGGAATCTCATCCGGGTACGCTGACCGCATGCGGGCAACGAGGACGGTGATCGCCTCCTGCTTGCTCTCAAAATGCTCGTGCGCGAAAAAGAGATTGCGGGGCAGGTACGCTGCAGGATCGTCCTGAGAGGACCCCTCTATCACGTCGCGCATGAGCGCGCGGTCATCGTCGGTAAGCAGCAGCGTAATCTCGCGCACGGGAACTGGAACCGAAACGTTCAGCGGCACGGTGGTGAACACGTAGTCGATCGCGTCGAAATTCTGCGACGCCACCTGCGTGACATTGCAGGTCTCCACCGACGCCAAGTGCTCGCCGAACTCCCGCTGGATCTTATATGCCAGAAGCCGAGCGCTCGCCATACCGGAAGCGCACACCACCAGCACGCGTTTTTTGTCCTGCTCGGTCTTCTGGCGCTCGAGCGCGAGGGCAAAGGTCATGGCGATATAGCCCAGTTCGTGCTCGGAGGGGTAGTAGCCGTACGCATTGGCAAGCTCCGTCGATGCCTCGCCCGCCATGGCATAGGCCAGCGGAAAGCGGCTCTTGATGTCGTCGAGCAGCGGGTTCTCAAGATGCATGTGATAGGTGAGGCGAATGGAAAGCGGGGCGAGATGGCGGGCGAGATTCATACGAAGCTCAACGTCATCGCGGAAGTCGAACCGGTACGTGTTCCACACCACGTCAATCATGCGCCCTGCAAGCTCCCACATGTCGTCTGTAACGACCTGGCTCTCCTGGTCGTCGTAGAGTACGCGTTTACCAGCAAGGTGTATGGCGATATAGCCAACCTCACTCGCAGGGAGCTCCACGCCGAGCGTTTCGCTCACGCAGCGAGCAATACGCTGGGCAACCTCGTACTCGCGCGAATCCGCCGCCACATTCGGCAGCGAGTCTGCCGGCATATAGTTGCCGCCCTGAATGCGCAGGACCGCAATAGCGATATGAACGAGCAGATTCTGGTACGAAAGGGAGTTGACCGAAAAGTCCTCGTGCGCGAGAACTCGGTCCACGCATGACGACACCGCGCTCACCAAGGGCGCGAGAGTACGGTCGAAACGATCGCCGTCGGATGAAGCTTCGTCGGGCGAGGTGCCTTTGGGCGAGACGTCATCAGGCGAGGTGCCCTTGGACGCAACGCCGTTATCCGCGCCCGCGTCCGCGAGCATGCCAGCACCAGCGCTCGTTCCAGCGCCAACGCTAACGCCAGTGCCTGCGAACGCATCTTCTACTGAGCCCTCCATGCGACGCACCGTTGCCTCGGCAAGGCATAGGCGTCGGCTCATCTCGGGGCCCTTGACTCGAATGCCGTAGCGGGGACGCTTTTCGAGCGTAAGGCTATAGCGATCGAGCACGAGCGCAATGCGCTTAAGGTCGTTAGAGATGCAGGCGCGCGAGACGTAGAGAATCTCGGCCAGCGCGTCGAGCGTAATCCAGTCGCTTCGCAGCAGCAGGTCATTCAGGAGGTAAGCGGCGCGGGCATCGGCGCTCGACGCCGGATCGTCGCGCAAGAGCGAGCGGCGACGCTCGAGCCAGGCGTCGAGCGCCTGCCGATTGGATACCTCGAGCACATAGCCACCGAGCGTGCGCATGTAGGGGATTCGCGCGGCTCCGTCGAGAGTCTGGTTGATGCGACGTATATGGTCGCGCAGGGTTCTCTGAGAGATGCCCAGGCGCTCGGCGAGCTCGGAGGGGGCGACGCCGTTTGCCTGTTCGATACGCTCGACAATGTCTTCGTCGTAGACGGTCATGGCTCCTCCCCTCCCTGTGTTGGCGCGCGTTCCTGCGCTTTCCTTGCAGTTATTACCTTACGGGAGACAAGCCACCAACTCAATCTAAACCCCCGCCGCGCAGATGGCAGGAACGCTGAACGAAACCTTCCCGCGCACGCCCCGCCGCGGCAGGACGGAGCGTCAATTTTGACTTGGTTGTATTGGCTTATTCGGGCGGTTCTTCACTATGCCTCTAGCGTCGCAGGCACCCTCCGTACCCTTGGTCGCACCAAGACTGATCCACCGCCCCAAAACGGCCCGCGCGCCGCAATCGATGCGGACACGCGGGCCCGATGAGTCAAAACGACCCCGTCCCAAAATGACTCAAAATGGCCAATCTGGCAGCCGTGATGTAACGAAATGAGTAAACGCATGAACCTCACAGCGGCAGGGCTATACTGGCAGGCGCGACCACGGAACCAAACGAGCATAGGGAGCAGGCATGGCAATCGAACGCATGGCAATAGTAGGCAAGGGCGCGGTTGGTCTGCTCTACGGCAGCATTGCCGCAGCGCATCTCAATGCTGAAGCGGTTACCTATGTAATGGATGATGCACGGTTCGAACGGCATCAACACGACCGAACGCTCATCAATGGCGTGCAATGCGATATCGATACTTTGCCCGTAAGCAACTTGGCAAGCGAGCGTCCGTTCGACTTGGTCGTGCTCGCCACTAAAGCAACCGGTCTCGACCAAGCGCTCAGCACCATGGAAGCCCTGGTAGGCCCGAACACATGCATCATTTCGCTTCTTAACGGCATTCGAAGCGAGCGCATCATAGCCGATCGATTTGGCTGGCAACATACGGTGCTCAGCGTTGCGCAGGGCATGGACGCCGTGTTTCTAAATGGCGAGCTCACCTATACGCATCCGGGCGAGATCCGGTTCGGCGCGGCGGAGGAAACCAATCCAGGCGTCGTCGACAGCATTGCCGCGTTCTTCCGTCGAGCAGGCATCCCCCATACGGTCGAGGCGAACGTCGAACATCGTCTATGGACGAAATTCATGCTCAACGTAGGGATAAACCAAACCTGCATGGCATATGGAGGCACATATGGCACTGCAACCGCGCCTGGCGAACAGAATCGCTGCTTCATCGCCGCTATGCGCGAGGCCATGGCCGTCGCACGGGCGGAAGGAATCGAGCTCACCGAGCAGGATCTGGGCGACATGGTAGACCTCATCGCCTCGATTGACCCGGCAGGCATGCCCTCGATGGCGCAGGACCGTGTCGCGCACCGCCGAACCGAGGTCGAGGAATTCGCTGGGACCGTCATTCGCCTTGCCGAGCAGCACGGTATCCTCGTCCCGCAGAATCGATGGCTCTACGACAGCATTCGCGAGATCGAGACAGGCTGGTAGCCAGCTCAGCAGGGAAAATCTAACCGCAGACACAAACCTATCAATCACGCCTCGGGGAGCGAGTCGAGGACCCCCACCGCGGAAACCGCCGCGCCGCAAAGATCGTTTCTCAACGTATTTCGCGAAAAATGGCTAACTTTGTCGATTTTCTGCACTCGGATGGCGGTCAACGTTCTTACAGAGGCCAAAACAGCTCCTGTGTGGCTCGCTTTTCTTTATATCAAGGCGTTTCGCGCGGAAATGAGCCGTCCTGCGCGTCATCGGAGAGCAGAAAATCGACAAAGTTATCCATTTTTGCTGTTCACATTCAAATTTCTGCGCCCCGCACGCAAAGGGCCGGCTGCGAGGCGCATCTCGCAGCCGGCCCTTAAGCTCAGCTCTGTTGGAATCTCAGGAGCGTTGCCGCATTCTAGCAGGCAGAACGCGTGAGTTACATCCCCTGGTGGAAGGTACGGGAGATGACCTCGTCCTGCTGCTCCTTGGTAAGGTTGTGAAAGTTCACCGCATAGCCAGACACGCGGATGGTGAGCTGCGGGTACTTCTCGGGATGCTGCTGCGCATCGAGCAGCGTGTCACGGTTGAACACGTTAACGTTCAGGTGATGGCCACCCTTCTCGGCATACGCGTCGATCATGTTAACGAGGTTGTCGGCCTGCGCCTGGGGGACGTCGGTGACGTTCATGTGCTTCTCCTTTTCGAAGGGGCGCGGCAACCCGTCGCGCCGCCACATTAGGAATCGTTACTAGTATAACGCCAAATTGCTTCTAGTACACTAGCAGTTGGCAATGGGACTGGAAATTTCCCGCCCCATTGCCAACGTTGCCGGCGTTGTTAGCACTCGGCGCAGTCCGGGTTCTCGACGGAGATCTCGGCCGTGGAAAAGTCGAGGCTGTCCAGATCGATATCGCCGAAGAACACCTGGTCCTCCTTGCCGAGCGCGCCCGGGATGATGGAGAAGGTATTGGAGATGCCGTCCTGGGCATCGCGGAACGGCAGCTTGGACACGGAGCTCAGGCTCGCGATGGCGCCGTGCGTATCGCGACGGTGCATGGGGTTCGCGCCCGGGGCGAACGGCACGCCCTTCTTGCGGCCGTCCGGCGTGGCGCCGGTGTTCTTGCCATACACCACGTTGGAGGTGATGGTGAGCACCGAGGTGGTGGGCACGGAGTTGCGATAGGTGTCGTTCATACGGATGTACTCCATGAACTGGTGCACCACGTCGTGCGCGATCTTGTCCACGCGGTTGTCGTCGTTGCCGTACTTGGGGAACTCACCCTCGATCTCGAAGTCCACGATCACGCCCTGCTCGTCGCGAACGGGGTGAACCTTGGCGTACTTGATCGCGGAAAGCGAGTCGGCCACGACGGAAAGACCGGCGATGCCCGTGGCGAACCAGCGGTGCACGTGCTTGTCGTGCAGCGCCATCTGGATGCGCTCATAGCAGTACTTGTCATGCATGTAGTGGATGATGTTCAGCGCGTTCACGTACACGCCGGCGAGCCACTGCATCATGTCGTTGAACTTGCTCACGACGTCGTCGTAGTCGAGCGTGTCGCCCTCGACGGCGCGATACTTCGGGCCGATCTGCTTCTTGGAGATCTCGTCCACGCCGCCGTTGAGCGCGTAGAGCAGGCACTTGGCCAAGTTCGCGCGGGCGCCGAAGAACTGCATCTCCTTGCCGATGCGCATGGAGCTCACGCAACAGGCGATGGCGTAGTCGTCGCCATGGTACACGCGCATGAGGTCGTCGTTCTCGTACTGGATGGAGCTCGAGGCGATGGAGGTCTTGGCGCAGAACTCCTTGAAGGCCTGCGGCAGGTTCTTCGACCACAGCACCGTCAGGTTGGGCTCCGGCGAGGTGCCCATGTTCTCGAGCGTGTGGAGGTAGCGGAACGCCGTCTTGGTGACGAGGGTGCGGCCGTCCACGCCCATGCCGCCGATGGACTCGGTGACCCACTGCGGGTCGCCGGAGAACAGGTTCTGGTACTCGGGGGTACGGGCAAACTTGACCATGCGGAGCTTCATGATGAAGTGATCCACGAACTCCTGGATCTGCTCCTCGGTGAAGGTGCCGCGGGCGAGGTCGCGCTCAGCGTAGATGTCGATGAAGGTCGAGGTGCGACCCATGGACATGGCGGCGCCGTTCTGCTCCTTCACCGCAGCGAGGTATGCGAAGTACATCCACTGGATGGCCTCCTGCGTATTCTTGGCCGGGCCGGAGATGTCGTAGCCGTAGAAATCGGCCATCATCTTGAGCTCGCCCAAAGCGCGAATCTGTTCCTGAAGCTCTTCGCGGTCGCGGATGTTCTCCTCGGTCATGACCTTGGGCGTGGAGGCCTTCTGGGCCTCCTTGTCCTTGATGAGGTAGTCCACGCCGTAGAGGGCCACACGACGGTAGTCGCCGATGATGCGGCCGCGACCGTAGCCGTCGGGCAGGCCCGTGATGATGTGCGACGAACGGCAGGCGCGCATCTCGGGGGTGTAGACGTCAAAGACGCCCTGGTTGTGGGTCTTGCGACGGAAGGTGTAGTTCTCCACCACGTCGTCGTCGATCTTGTAGCCGTGCTGCTGGGCCGCCTGCATGGAGATGCGGATACCGCCGTTGACGTGCAGCGCGCGCTTGAGCGGCTTATCGGTCTGCAGACCGACGATAGTCTCGCGCTCGGGGTGCTCGTTGTCGATGTAGCCGGCCGGGTGGCTCACGATGCCCGTGACCACCTTGGTGTCCATGTCGAGGCAGCCGCCCTTCTCGCGCTCCTTGGTAAGGAGGCCCATGACGTAGTCCCAGAGGTCCTTGGTGCGCTGGGTGGGACCAGCGAGGAACGACTCATCGCCTTCATAGGGGGTGTAGTTGCGCTGGATAAAGTCGCGGACGTCAACCTCGTCGGTCCAGGTGCCGCCCTCGAAGCCTTCCCATGCTTCCTGCATCGTGTAACCACGCTCCTTGTTCGCGCCGGCAGACGCCGGCTTGCTTACTCGGGACCCGGCGCACACGACGGAGCAACCGTGCACACCGACTGTGGTACGGGCCGGTGCAATTTGACGCTCGCGCCGCATTTTTGACCGTTTACCGAGAACTTATCTGTTTTGAAGAATACCATAGGCACCTGCTGTTAAGGGCAGCGATTTGGGATGAGATAGACCCGTTCGCAAGGTTTTTTGCGAACGGGTGATGCACGGCCGCGCGTCGGGTCCCGCGTGCTACAAATCACCAAAGAGCGCGTTGAGGTCGAAGGTGCTTTCTTCCTCGACACGGTGCCATGCCTCAGCCGGCCAGAGCTCGAGGGCCTCCCCATTGCCGACCACCGCAAACGCCTGCTCGCCTGCGTCAATACCCGCCCATGTAAGGAGGTCGCGCGTGCTCGACGATACTTCGCTGTCGCCGTGTTGCCGACAAGCTTCATCGCAGGAACGTATCCGCCAATAGCAGGTGCAGACGAAGCGCCCGAGCCTCCGGATGCCGCGATATTGAGCTTTGGCGCCGTTACGCTGGCGGCCACGCCTCCCGCATTGCCGCTGGCCGTCTGCATGCTAGGGCGACTGACCGAGCCCGTTCCCATATTGCTCGCAAGGAACGAAGCGGCATGCGCGTGCCCGGCATGCGCGTGCCCAGCAGCCCCGGTGCCGGCCGCAGCCCCGCCCGCTGGCTGGCCACTGCTCGAGCCGCCCTTGCCGCCGCTGCCCGCGCCGCGCGCACCGCTCGTGCCACCTGCCTTGCCACCACTCGCGACGCCCTGGCAGCCGGCTTGCCCGCCACTGCTCGCGTTCTTAGTTCCCCGCACCTTCGCGGCAGCCCGCTGCGCCCTGCGCCCTTTGCGCTTCGGACTCGGCAGAGGAGGCAAGCCCATCTGAGCGCGCATCTCGTTCGCCAGCGCGCGGCCGCGCTCCTCCGCCGCGCAATACGGGCAGGTCGAAGCGCCTTTCCAGTGGGCACGGCGCGCATCGTTCGGACATTCCACAAGCTCTGCGAAGTACCTACGCAGCAGCTCTTGCCATTCAAATGCCGTCGTGCGCTGGCGCGGATCTTTGAAGCCCTCAACGAACGTACGGCGGAATGCCTGTTGCAGGTAGGGCGGAAAGTCGTCCATCGCGGGCACGCCTGCCGGCGCGCACAAACCTGGACGCGAAACAAATGCCGCCACCCAACCATTCTGCTCGCGCTCTGCAAGCGGGGGAAGATCCGTGCTCGCGGGCGCGCCCGGCGCAACCGCATAAGACGAGGGGTGCGCGCCACCGAACAATGCTTTATAGATGAGCACCGCAAGCGCATAGCAGTCCGTCCATTCGCTGAACGGAATGCCCGATTCTGCATAGCTTTTGCCCTGCGCAGCGCGAAGCATCTCGGGTGCCACGTACTCGGGCGTGCAGCCCAAGCAGGGGAACCGCGAACCATCTGGCATATTGATGGCGAACGAATCCGTGTCGATAAGCTGTACGGTGCAGTCCGCCAGCACGGGAATGTTCTGCGGGCCGGGGTCTCCCATGGCCACACCGCACATGTGCATGCGGCCAAGCGTGTTGGCAAGCGACGAGAGCGCAGCGAGGCGCTGGTTGATCATAGCGGTCCCGTTCGTCGCGAAGAGCTTGTCGAGCGTCATGCTCTTCTGCAAGCGCTTCATGATGAAGCCCACGAATGCCCCGCCGCCGTCGTACAAAAGGTTAACCGGCCAGGTAAGGTTAGGAGGCAGAGAGCACATCGCCGGCAGGCGGCTCATTGCCTTCAGCTTCTGCTCGCGCTTGCGGGCGAGCTCGGCGGTACGGAAGATCTTCGCCACGTAGCCGGGCTTGCCCTTGATGTTGTAGAGGCGGCCCTCTGAACCCGTGTTGTTGAACGGCTCATTCTCGAGCGTAAGGCTCTGGCCCGCCAACGTGGTCACGATCATGATGACACCTCCGCACACGATTCGTCCGCGCTCGCTCCACCGAGCGTCCACGCCTCGCTACCTGCGTGCCGCACGTGGCGCGTGGCCCTCTCCCACGCCGCACGCGCCCGCTCTGCCGCTGCCTGGCGCAGCGCCTCCCAATCGGGCTCGGCGTAGTACTCATCGTCGAGCGTCGCCGGCGGGCGCTCGGGGTCAAAGACCATGAGCAATGTCGCATCATCGACCGTGTGAAAGCGCGGATCGTTCCGCACGAGCTCGCGAAGATACACCGCGCTCGCACGCCATGCTCCGGGGTTAGTCTCCGTACGGTGCATGAGCTCGCGCGCAAGCGGCACGTAGACGGGCTGATCGACGTTTGCCATGAGTGGCGGGCACAGGCATTCAAAGAGCCCGTCGGTCGCAATGAGCGCCGCGGCAACGGGCTCTGCAACGGTGCCGAACTCCCATGTGTCCGGCCCAAAACGCAAGGGCAGCATCCCACCGCTCGCGTCGTGCTGCTGGTGCGTCACTTGCACGTATGCACCCGTGGCAAGCACAGCAACTATGCCTGAATCTCCGGCATTACCCCAGCTCAGGCGTATACCATCCCATACGCCCACGCATAGCGTCGCATCGAGCTCGCGCGGGTGCTCGCCATTTCGCCGAGCAAGTTCCGCCACCGCGTGGTACGCCACCGAAAACGACGCACGAATGACATCCTCCACCTCGCTCGCCGTCATATCGGCCGTAAGGTGGCTTGCTACGTAGAGCACCGACGATGCCACCGCCAAGCGCGAACCGCGCTCGGAGTGCTTACGGCTTCCCGCACCGTCTGAACCGCCGAACACGATATACCTGCCACAGCGAGCAAACAGAAAGGCATCCTGGCAGGGGTCGCCCGTCTCAATATGATCGATACCACGTGCGTGGTAGCAAAATCGTTGCATCATAGTTGTGCTCCCTTCACGACTCCCCCGCCGCGCCGCCCGCTCTCCCGAAGCTATAGCCTGCGAAGTGCCTTAAGCAGGCGCATGCAAGACGCGCGCGGCAGATGCGGGCGAGATGCCCCCGGCAGGCGCGAGCATTGCGCCCGAGATAGAAACGGGCGAGGCACCCAAGGAAGGTACCTCGCCCACACATCAGCGGAATCAACGGTGGAGCCCTAGATCAGATCGTTGAAATGAGGCACGATAAGCTTGTATTCGGGCATGTTAAGGCCGGCGTTTTGCACGTTATCGTTAACCATGTGGTTTCCTTTCTACGGGTCGCCGCATATGCGGCAGTTTGCGCACGCCGCCTCTTCTGGCGCAATCTATAGCCAGCTGAGGTGCGCACGACGTAACTTGGATGAGGATTACAACCGGGGGCCGGGGCCACTTCTCTGGGCAAGCCCGGCCCCCTGCTAGTCGAAATAGTGCGCGGCGACGAGCATGGCATCGTTTGCACGTCACGGCGCAAGGCAAAGCAGTTGCGGCGCGGCCGATGGGGCGCCGCAACCGTCAGCATTAGCGCTCTTCCCAAGCGCGCCCGTAGCTTGAAGGATGGTACGAGCTGCGCACCCAGTCGGGCTCGCTACCGTCAAGATAGTCATCCATGCTGCCGTACACCGCATGCCCATGACCAACGCCGAAGTCTCCATAGGTTCCTTCATAGCGATGAACGGTGCCGTCATCATGGATATCGGTCTTTGCGCAGTAATCGTTATCCGGATCGTCCATATCGTATGAATACCAACCCCAGCTCATGATGTGTCCCTTCTCGCTGGTTCCTAACATCCTGCGGTGGCCACCCGCCCCGAGGATTGCGATTTGGTTTTGATTGCTCCCCTCGGGTTGTCTGCATTGTTCCATGGCGATGCACGCATCATGCTCCGCAGCGCCGGGAGTGCCCCGGGAGTGCTGAGCATTTGGACGGATGTGCAGGTAGATGATCTGTTTTACTGAAAAACTGCATTCGCTCGCATCGCCCTGCCGCCGCTCTGGCTGTCCCCGCTGTTGCCCGAACACCACTCCGTGCCGTCGGCCCCGCCCGGCATGGACGGCGAAGCAGCATCGCCCCAACTCCTCAAGCGCGCCGCTCGCCAGCCCTCAACAACGATCCTCAATAACACACTTACATGCCGTTTTGCGCAATAAGAAGGTGAATTGAGCCCCTTATTGCGTAATTCGGCATGTAAGTTGTCCCCATGTGATACAGACCAGCATTCAGGTTGCCCTCACGAGGCGCAGGCCAGCATACAAGCTGCCCTCACGAAGCACAGACCAGCATGCAAGTTGCTCCATGAGACCTCCGCCGGCAACTCGCCAACCACCGCAGTTCTCCGCCGCACACCGCCGCTCGCCAATCGGTGAACGGTAGTTGACTTGGTTTCAATGTGATATCACAATGGCATCACCACGGAGGTCGACAGGAAGCACGGAATGCCTGTCGGCGAAGCGGCACGAGGCTGTGAGCTGCGAAGTGTCTGCCAGCTGCGCAACGCAGGCGCAAAGCGGCGAGGCGGCAATCACCCGCAGCCGAGCGGCGCGAGCGCAAAGCGGCGGGACGCGAAACGCCCACCGGCACAGCGAACGCGCTGGCAGAGCAACGCGAGCACGCAGCGCTCGGCGCCCTTCGGCGCCCGTGGCCGGGGAGTCGCCCCCCCCCCGAGGAATATCAGGGGCAACGCTTCGCCGTCACGCCGGCGGGGCGCTTCGCGAAAGGAACATCCATGAGCGTGGAAAAGAAGATCAAGGCCGCATCTGGCTGGGGCATGCTTGGCGTCATTCTCATCGCCTTCATCGCCATCGTCGCCGTGTTCGTCCTGAGCATCATCGGGCTCGTGAACGCCGACGAGACCGGCGTGGCGGCAAGCCCTCTCTCGGGCTGGGGCCTGGGGCTCAGCATCACCGCCTTCTGCCTGATCTGGATTCCCGTATCCGGCTTCTTCACCCTGCAGCCCGGACAGGCGCGCGTGTGCATCCTCTTCGGCGACTACAAGGGCACCGTGCGTGACGAGGGCTTCCGCTGGGCAAACCCGTTCTACAGCCGCAGCATGGGCTCCAACTCTGCCACCGAAGATGCCGTAGCGAGCGCCGTGGGTAAAAGCGGGCTCTCGCTGAGCAAGAGCATCGAGACGGCGGCCAAAGCAGCGAGCGGCCTTTCCACCAAGGTTTCGGTGCGCGCACGCACGCTCAACGGCGACATCCTGAAGGTCAACGACAAGATGGGCAACCCCATCGAAATCGCCAACGTGGTCGTTTGGCACGTGGCCGATACCGCCAAGGCCCTCTTCGACGTGGACAACTACGAGCAGTTCGTGGCAACGCAGGCCGAAACGGCGCTCCGTCACGTAGCGAGCATCTATGCCTACGACCACGCCGAGGACAGCTCGGACTCCATGGATTCCATCACGCTGCGCAGCAATATCGAGGAGGTCTCGACCGCCCTCAAGCACGAGCTCACGCAGCGCCTGGCGCCCGCCGGCGTCGCCATCGATGACGCGCGCCTCACGCACCTCGCCTATGCGCCCGAGATCGCTCAGGCGATGCTCCGCCGCCAGCAGGCCGAAGCCGTCATCGCCGCACGTAAGAAAATCGTTGAGGGCGCTGTCACCATGGTCGAAATGGCTGTGGACGAGCTCGGCCAGCACGGCAAGATCGAGCTCGACGAGGAGCGCAAAGCGCAGATGGCATCGAATCTCATGGTGGTGCTCTGCGGCGAATCCGAAGCGCACCCCATCGTGAACGCAGGATCTCTTTACTAGTTTTCTGGGCCGGATGACAAGGGGCCGGAGGAGAAGCCTCCGGCCCCGCCTCCACAAGGTGACCGTTTCCTCCGGAGCTACCGTCACTCCGCCCATTGCCAACTCTCAGCAGCAGGTGACCGCCATGGCGCGCAAACAATATCCCCTTCGCATCGCCCCCGCCATATG
>CDTW01027997.1_pt1 | contig 12565 bp, 11 predicted proteins | sample 554901 | NCBI WGS metagenome assembly CDTW01 (sample SAMEA3182045, study PRJEB8094) | gut metagenome | biome: human; feature: gut; material: Stool; isolation source: human stools | place: Canada | collected 2011-11-01
GCCACCGGCGGGTCGTCGATCCGGCAGTACTCCTCGTCCCGGCCCCCGCTGTCGTACGTCGTCCCCGCGCCGCCCACCAGCGCCTCGCAGCCGTAGAACATGTTCGACCCCTCGCACCCCTCGGGGAGGGACCAGTCGGCGTCCGCCCGGATCGTCGTGAGGTTCGAGCAGCCCGAGAAGCAGTAGAACAGGTCCGTGAGCCCCTCGGTCGGAAACCCGGACAGGTCGAGCTCGGTGAGCCCGTCGCAGTTCGAGAACGCGTAGCGCATCTCCCGGACCTCCGGCAGGTTGGAGAGCCCGGCGACCTCGGCCATCTCCCCGTCGGTGTAGAACCAGTACGACAGGTTCGCGTACGTAAGCCCCGACAGGTCCTCGGAGAACGTCGCCTTCAGCACGTCCATCCCGGCATCGTCCCAGGCGCGCGACCCGATCGCCCGGTAGCGCGCCGTCGCGCACATCCGCGAGCTCAGCGCGACCTCGCGTCCCTCCTCGGGCTCGGGATCCAGCGTCAGCACGAGCTCGCCGTCGGCGTACAGGTGGCACGCCACCCATTCGCGCTCATCGGCCGCGGGATCCGTCAGGATGCCGTCCTCGCCGAAACCCAGGTGGCCGTCGACGTCCTCGCCGTAGTCGGGCGAATAGCCCATCCCGCCCACCAGGCGGTTGCACCCGTAGAGGCCAAGGTTGCCCGTCTGCTCGCCGGTAGGCTCCCATCTGGCAGCGTACACGCTCTCCAGCGAAGGGCAGCTCGAGAACACCTGATCGAAAGTCAGCGCGCCCTCCAGCGCCTCGAACCCCCGCACCTCGGTCATCTGCTGCAGGCTTTGGAACAGGTGCGACGCGTTGGTCAGGCCGCCGCCCGCGAAGTCCGAGTCTATCAGCGCCCGCAGCACCTCGCTGCGCCGCGTTCGCCAGGGGATGTCGCTCGAGGACGAGAAGCCCTCGGCCGGGATCTCCCATCCCTCCAGGATCACCGCTCCCTCCACGTCGGAGGACCGGCCGTCGCGGTAGTTCAGCTCGAGCGTCCCGTCAGAGAGCAGCAGCGCGCGCATCTTGACCCCCGTGTCCCATGTGAGCGCGCGGATCGCAGCCGGCATCTCGGCGGGGGTGTAGGTCGTCGTCGACCCGTTCTGCGTGCGGATCGCGTCGGCAAGAAGTTCGAACACGACCTCGGAGAGGATCCCGGTGCCCGCTTCGGGCGCGGCGGCGAGCCCCGCGCCCTCGCGCGTTCCGTCCATCTCTAGCACCCGCGAGCTCATCTCCAGCGGCATGTAGCGCGCCTGCTGCCCGTTCTGCTCGCGGATCGCGTTGGCGATCTCGGTCAGGAGCGCCTTGGAAACCGTTCCCACAGCCATCTAGAACTCCATCTCGGAAAGATCGTCCAGGTCCTCGATCGCCTGGTCCACATAGGCCTTCGTCGCGTACGCGGAAAGGTCGGGCGCGCTGCCCGGCGCCCCGTCCGCGCCCGGTTCTCCCTGCGGCCCGGGCTCCCCGGCCTCGCCTTTGAGGCCCGAGAAGGCGAACGCGAACGTCCGCGCCCCCGGTGTCCCGCCCATCGTCACGGCGACCGCGGGCGTCCCCGTGGACCCGTCCACCGTGGCGGTCGCCCCCACGATGTCGGCATCGGCCCCGTCGGCCCCGTCCGCGCCGTCGGCCCCGTCGGCGCCCGCAGGCCCGCGCAGCGCCTCCAGCTGCTCCGCCGTGAAGTCCGAGTACGAGAACGCGTCGCCGGGGTCGCCCTTGTCGCCCTTCGGTCCCGCGAGGTCGGCCGAGCTCGTCCCGCTCGCGCTCGTCACGGTGAGCACCGTGCCGTCCCACGAGTGGGTGCAGCTCGTGCCGTGCCTGATCACGCGCGCCTCCGCGTGCTGATAGTCCCAGATCTGGATCTTGATGCCCTCATCCTCGGGATAGCTGACGAAGAACACCTGCGGGCTGATGCCGTCCGCACCGTCGGCCCCGTCCGCCCCGGCCGGCCCGCGCAGGGCCTCCAGCTGCTCGGGCGTGAAGTCGGAGTACTCGAACGCGTCGCCCGTATCGCCCTTCTCGCCGCGCAGCGCCGCGACCTGCTCCTCGGTGAGGTCGTCGAACGTGAGCGCGTCGCCCTTCTGCCCGTGCGCGAGCGTCGCGGTCGTGGTGCCGGAAGCGTCCGTCACGGTGATGAGCGCTCCGGTCTCGGTCTGCTCCACCTTCGCCGTCGGGCTCACGCCGTCCTGGCCGTCGGCACCGTCCTGCCCGTCGGCGCCCGCGGCGCCCGGGTCGCCGTCGAAGTCGCCGCGCTCCGCCGCCGCGAGCAGGTCGTCCTTCGCCTCGGTCGCCGCCGCGGCCGCGGCCGTCGCCGCAGCGATCGCGGCGGACGCCCCCTCGGCGGCCGAAGCCGCCTGCTGCGCCTTCTCGACGGCGGCGTCGATCAGCTCGTCGGCCTCCTCGAACTTCCGGATCGCCTCCAGAAACATCGAGTACCCGTCTCCGCCCGAGCCCTCGACGCTGGCAAGCGCAGCGGAAACGCGCACGGCGAACGGCGCGGACGAGATCGCCTCGTCTCCGCCGCAGACCACCACCTGCGCGTCGACCGTGCCCTCCGCGCACGCCATCGAGGCGGGCCAGAACACACGGAACCGGCCGTGCTCGGCGTCGACGGCCTCGAACGGCTCGCACCCGCGCGCCCGCGCCTCGCGGTGGCGCCACAGCAGGTAGGCCGTCGCGCCCGTGAGGTCGACCGCCTCGCCGCCGCGCACCACGGAAAGGTCCATGCCGCGCCCCCGCGCGTCTGCGGGCGAGGCAAGAAGCGGAACTCGCAGCGGGGCGTCGGCCCCGTCCCACGTCACCTCGTACAGCCCGTCACCCGAAAGCGCGAACGTTCCCTCATCAGCCATGTCAGAACTCCATCTCGCTCAGATCCTCCAGGGATGAGACCGCACCGGCGGCCGCGGCGGCCGCCTCGCCGGCGGCGGAAGCCGTCTCCTCGACCGTGGCCACGCGCGCCACCATGTCCGCCGAGACGCTCCACGTCGTGCGCTCCACGGTCCCCAGCGAGAGCCGGCGCACGATCCCGCCCGCACCGAACTCCCTCACGCGCCGCACGCAGCGCGCCGTGAACCGCCACGGCGGCACCCGCGCGTCGTCGCACACCGCCACATCGTCGCCCAACCCCACGAAGCCGCAGCCGCAGACCCGAGCCGCCTCGGCCTCGTAAGCCACGCGCGGACGGCACGCCCGCGCAAGCTCCGTCTCGGTGAGCGCCTTCAACTCGTCGGCATCCTCGCAGTCAGCGAACACCACGCTGCCGAACCGGTGCGCCCGGCCCCCGGCGCCGTCGGGGCGCCCCCACGCAAGGCGCGCCTCGTCGCTTCCCACCCAGTTCACGCCGTTGTTCACGGCGCCGAAGGTCAGCCGCCTGGTGTATCCGCCGGTATGCTCGCCGCTCTCGTCCAGGACCGGCAGCCCGCGCCCAAATCCATAGAGCGCCGTGAACACCTCGTCCTCCAGCACCGTGCGCGTGCAGGAGACGAGCCCCTTGCCGCGCGTGAGCCGCGCCCCGCGCCAGCGCCCGCGCCGCGCGGGCAGCGACACCGTGCGCCCGGCGACACGCCCGTCTTCCACGGCTATCGAGCACAAGAGCTCGCCGCCCCAGACCTCCTCGACGCGCCGGAGCGCCGCGAGCGCGTTCACGTGGTAGAGGAGGCACCCGTGTGCAGCGTCGCCGACGCCCACGTCGCCCGCAACCCAGCGCGTGTGCGCCAGCACGGCGGCGAGGGCCTCGGCGGCGGTCTTCGCGGACAGCCGCTCCTCCTCGATGAAGTCGCCAAGGAGCTCGCTTATAGAGGACTCGGCGTACACGCGCGCGGGGCCCGCGGCCGGCTCGTCGGTGCGCACCACCACGTGCTCGCGCCAGGCGCCGTCCTCGGGGTCGCGCCACAGCAGGCGGGACCCCTTCTCGGGCGCAGCCCCGCAGTCGAACTCGATCGTGTCCTCGCCGCCCAGCTCCTCGGTGTGCGCAAGCGAGGCCACGGCAGGCAGGATCCCCAGGCGGCCGTCGAAGCGGTCGAAGAGATAGATCGCCGGAACCATCTACAGCCACCTCTCCGTCCACGCCACCTCGTGCGCCGAGCACCCCGAGAACGTCAGGACGTGCGCACCGGGCGAGAGCGAGAAGAACGCGCTCTCCACCGCGACGTCGGTCGAGGCGTCCTCGCCGCCCACCGTCACGGACTCGGCCGAGAAGTCCATCACCACCTCGTCCCCGGCGGAGAGATCCCGCTCCACCAGAACGTAGCGGCCGTCCTCGTCGGCAACCTTCACGGAGGAGCCGGCTGTCGCCGTCAGCCTCACCACGGGAAGCGTCGGCCAGGTGCCCAGCACCTCCAGCTCCGTCCCCGTGCAGGAGCGCGCATCGCCGTACGCCACCGGGTCGTAGCACGTGAAATCCACGGCGCACGAGCCGCCCTCGAAAAGGGAATCCCAGTCCGAGACTCCCGTCACCACCGCGCCGCGCCACGTGAGCGAGCCCTCGCCGGGAACGGCAAGGTCCCCGCCGCCGGGCACGCAGAGCCACGCGCGCAGCAGCGCCCGCAGGCGCGACAGCTCGAACGCCGCCATCTGCGACCCCGCGTCCAGATGCAGCCGCAGCCGCACCTCGCGCGGCGGCAGCTCGCTGCCCAAAAGCACCGCGCCGGGTCTGCCGGACACCGGGAACGCACGCGGCTCCAGGACGTGCGCCGCCGGCTCAACAAGCTCCGCCTGCACGTACGGGGAGAAGTCGCGCCCCGCGTAGGAGAACCCGCTCACAGCTGCCCCCGTGCGCGCCCGTACGCAGTGGCGCGCCGCTGCTGCTCGCGACCCATCCGGTCGGTCTCGGAGGCGCGGTACCGGCCATCGTCCCGCGCATCGCGGCGAGCCGGCCCCTTCTTAAGATCCTCGCGGCTGCGGTTCCCGCGCCCGCGCCCATGTCCGTTATCCAACATGCCTCACCACCGTGCAGATCAAGGTGAACCCCCACAGCCACCGCCCGGACCCGTCGCGTCCGCGCGGCCCGGCCCCATCGGAGTCCACCGAGGAGATCCTCACCCCGTCGACGTCGATCGGCCATGCAGCGCCGCGCAGAGCCCGCTCGGCAGCCAGGCAAGCAGCCTCAGCGGCCCCGGCCTCCTCGCGGCACACCAGCACGCCAATGTCAACGCGCCCGCGCTCGCACCCGTCCGCCAGCCGCGCTTCGCGCTCAAAAGCCCCCTGGGACACCACGATCGGCTCGGCGCAACACCTCGCCGAAGGCGGTGCGCAGAACACGCCCGCAAACCCCAGCGCAAAGAGCATCGACGCCACCGCGCCCGCCACGTCGCCGCATGAGACCATCAGCCCACCTCCAGCTCCCAGTGGTGCACGTGCCCACGCACCACGCAGCAGCGCCGGCACCCGCGCACGTGCAAGCTCGGCCCCGCGCCCACCAGCACGCGCGAGCCCGCGGGCACCTCGAAGGCGCCCTCCGAGCTCGCCGCGTCGACGAAGATCCGCCCCGCGCCGCCGTCCGCGCTGCGGTGGGCGTCGTCCACGGCGGACTCCGTGCGCTCGAAGCGCACGTGCCTCACCAGCGCGGACGGCCCGTACGTCCCGTCGCCCGCAGCCGGCCACACCAGCATGTCGTCGGGCAGCAGCCGCCTCGGAATCGGCCTCAGAAAGCGCATCTACCTCACCCCGCTCCAGCAGAGGCCCGTCCCCGCCAGCTCCGCGAGCGCCGCCTCCCGAGCCACCTCGGCGCCGGTCGTCCCGTCGTCGCGGTAGTTCGTCACGGAGAATGAGCCGATCGAGAAGCCGCCCACGCGCCCCTCGCCGTACTCTGCGAAGGCGTCCGCGGCCGCGCACACGGCGCGCCGCCACGCGTCCGCCCGATCGTCGTCCCAACCGCCCCGCACCTCGCGCGCGCCGGTGAGCGATCCGACCATGCGCACGGCGGCGGGCATCACCTCGGAGAAGTCCGCCGCCGACAGCGCCCCGCCGTACCCGTCCTGGTAGAACCCGTAGGAGACGGGCGCGGGGCCGCAGCCGGCCGCGCCCGTCAGCCCCTCGCTCACGCCAGCGGCGCGCAGGAGACGTGCACGCCGTCCAGCTTGTTGTCCAGCAGCTCCACGATGCCGTACTTGCGGTACTTCATCATGTAGCTGTCCAGGTTCTCCAGCTCGTCGGGCGAGAAGACCCTCGAGGCCACGTGCTTGTCGAACTTGATGACCGCCGAGCGCTCCACCACCATGAAGTTGATCGGCGCGCCCGCGCCCACGAGCTCGTAGTAGCTCGAGAGGCTTCCCGATGCCGGGCTCGAGACGGGCGTGTACCGCTCGCCGCTCTTCGTGTAGTAGGTCTTGCCCGAGACCACGGAGGTGTCCTCGGTGAGCCGGTAGGTCCCCTCGGCGCGCGAGTACCCGAACTGGTCCTCCTCGCCGGAGTTGAGCGCGATCGCGCTGTAGAAGCGCGTCTGCGGCACCTCCACGATGCGGCTGAAGCGCTCGAGCACGCGGTTGCTCCGCGCCGGGTTCGCCAGCGAGAAGTCGTCCAGCACGCCCTTGAGCGTCGGCGTGATGAAGAGGATGCGGCTCCCGGTCGTCACCTCCGCCTCGTCCATCGCGTTCGTCGCGGCGCTCAGGCTCGCCAGCACGTCCTCGGCCTCGGCGTCGGCGAAGTCCTCCGTCTGGGGCGTCACGCCCGCGTGCCCCGCGATCTCGGAGAACGTGAAGGCGTCCGCCTCCGGCGCCACCTGCGTGCGCTGCAGCTCGGAGCCCGCCGCCACGAAGCAGTCGAGGACTCCGGCCTCCTCCACGTCCATGACGTCGGCCAGCAGCTTGATGCCGCGGTCGTAGTTGAACGTCTTGGTCTCGAACTCGTAGGTGATCGAGCCCGTCTTGTACCCGACGTTGCGGGTGTAGTCGCCGAGGCCCGTCACCTCGATCTTGGGGACCATGATCTCCTTTGCGTTGCGCCCCGCGCGCGCCATGCGGCGGGGGCTGTTCAGGCACGTTGAGCACGCGGCCCTCTTGTAGACCTCGTCCAGGATGCTCGTGTAGTTCTTGGTGGATGCGATGGAGTTCGCCATGTCCTATTCCTCCTCGTCGTCGATGCCGGCGATCTTCCGCCAGCGCTTCATCTGCGCGCCCTCGTCAGACGCGGCGCCCGCGTTGGGCAGCCCCGTCGCGCCAGTCTGCGCGAGCGTAGACGCACCCGCGCCGAATAGCCAAGGCTCGGCGGCCTTGAGCTTCTCGATGTCGTTGTCGTGGTCGGGGAGAAGCGCGCGTGCCGCCTTCACGTTGCGCGCCCCCGCGATCTGCAGCTCGAAGCCGACGCGCTCCTCGTCGCCCCTCCGGCGCAGCTCGTCCATCTCCCTGCGCAGGGCCTCCGCGCCCTCTGCGGTCTTCGCCGCCTCCGCGATCCCGGCCTCGAGCTCCGCGATCCTCGCGTCGCGCTCCGCCAGCGCGGCCACGTAATCGGCTCGCGCCTTCTCGGCGACACCAGCGTCTGATCCGCCGGTAGCCGCACCGCCGTTGCCAGTGCCGCCCGAAACATCACCAGCTCTGTCCACAGCGCCCGCGTTGCCATCACTCATCAGCGCCGCCGCAGCTGTCGCCGCCTCCTGCTCCGCCGCGCCCTGCGTGCCCGTCTGCGCATGCCCGCGCACCGCCGCGCCACCGCTGTCTCCGCCCATAGGAAAGCCCGCCTTCCTCTACCAGCGGGCAAGAAAAAAGCCCGCACCCATCAGATGGGTACAGGCTATAAGGCGGTCACAAGATGTGGCGCACTGTCGCATGGCATCCAGCAGTAAGATGCTCTCACTCTCTTATGGTTTATGTGCTTCTAACTCCTAAGTCTACGCGCAATGCCGTGCGCGACGCTGGAAGCGGCAGATTCCGCAATGTAGCGGGCCTTATCGACGGCGTTTATCTCTTCATTTGATTCTGAGACCGTCTCGTTGAAAAACGCTTTCAGGCCTGGTTGCAGCCAATGAGAACCGTCCTCGCGCTCTCGGTCGCGAATATCCCCGAAGCGAACGCTGGTAAGCCCGGGTATTAACCCCATCGTCAAGAACGCATGCCCGTTGTAGCAGTGGGCAATCTGGCATCTACCTATCGGCTTCTCAGGGAGCGGAGAATCCGGGTCTGAGAACAGATTCCCAACACTGGCACCTCCGTAGCACTGAACGGCGTCGCCCGTGGCCATGTTGACGTAGTACGACCAAGAGCCCGCATAGCAGAACTCCCGTCGCCGCACGCCGAATACTTCGTTCTTGAAGTCGAAGAAGCCGGAATTGAACGAGGACCAGATGCGGTCGTGTTCCTCTCGCGTGAGCGACGTGAGCCTCTCTATGCCGCGGGTTGAGTCGTCCCTCGCGATGGTCACATGGGGAAGCGCCCCGAAGTGGCGCAGGGAGAAATCCTTGACCTCTTCGATGTATGGGATAAGCTCATCGGAAGGAGTCATCTCGACAGTGATGGAAGCTCCCGCGTCGTAAGCCCTGTTGACGTTATCCGCGAACGTCTCGAGCAAGCCGCGCTCCCTGAGCTGCAGGTAGTGGAATGAGCATTTGAACTCGACATGTCCGAGCACTTCTCTCCCAAGCGAGAGAACCTTGTCGAGATACTTTGTGAGAACCATATTCGAGACAATTTCAATGTAGTGCCCCTCCTCGGCGAGCAAGCCGACATAGCGATCGAGGCCCGGGGTAAGCAATGTCTCGCCATCAGCGCACAAATTGATGAATCCAGGCCCCCCGACGCGCTCTTGCCGTATGGCGTAGGCGACCTCTTCAGGAGTAAATTTCATCTCGGGAATGACGCCTTCGAAATTGCTAGACCTTTTAGTCAGGTAGCAGTAGTGGCACCTGAGATTGCACACCGACAGGGGAATTGCGAACATGAACAGCTTCTTCATCAATCAACCTTTCATTCTTTGAGACGTCGCTTTCTTTTGCAGTGAAACGCGCTGGATGCTAGGCGCATGGCCCTCTTACGGCCGTCGCTCCCGAAGGTGGCAAGGAGCACCAGCAGCCATCCAAGGAGGCACGACAGCGTAATCGTCGCGACCAGGTGCACCCACCCGGAAGTCCCGACGATGCTCGCGGCGATCGTTGAGATGCATACGACCATGACGAAGCAGGCGAGCGATATGCCTACCTCGCGGTAGAGCTCGCGCTTCCTGATTCCAAGAAGCCCTGCGACATAGGGCGCGGTCACGATAAGACTCCTCACGATGGTGATGGCAGAGCTCGTCCCGGCGATGGCATACACCCCGAGATCCGTGCATGATAGCAGTGCAAGCACAAGAGCGACGTTCAAAACGCTGCCCGTGCAGAACGCCACTGAGTTCACCTTGAGGTGGTTCGTAGCCGTGAACACGTTGTAGAGCACCTGCAAACCCGCCCAGGGAATATACGCCATGATGGTCAGGGAGGAGAGGGCCGACAGCTCAACCGCGTCGAGCGAAGGCATCCACAGCTCGTAAAACGGCACCGAGAGGGCGCAGAACACCGCGATGGGCACCGAGACGATGAGGTTCGAAAGCCGGATGTCGAAGCGCAGCCTGTCGATGATTCCGGCAGTGCCTCCCTTCGCGTACGCGATCACGAGCTCGGGTTCCAGGTTGCTGTTGAGCGTAGACGCCAGAGTGATGATGGCATTGGGCATGGTCTTCGCCACAGAGAGCAGCCCCATGGGGCCGGCGCCCGCAAACCAGTTGGCAAGTAGCAGGTCGAGCCCGGTCATGAGCATGTTTCCGCACTGGTTCACCGTGTTCCAGATACCAGAAGACGTGAGACCCCGCACCGCAGCTCCCGAGAAGGCCCGGAAGGAAAAACGGACCTCGGGCAGCAGTCTCGACTTTATGGCGGCGCAGACGGGGATGCTGATGACGGTGAGAGCAAGCGACACGAGCGAGACGTAGTGCACGTGCGGCTCGAGCGTGGCGTACAGGAACAGCAGCACGCATGCGTTGAGCACGTTGCGCGCGAGGTTCACCGCGTTCTGGATGTAGACCCTGTTCATCACGAACATGGCGGAGCACAGGAGAGACACGAACAGGTTCGCACCGAAGTTAGCGAACACGAATGCGAACAGCAGCTGTACGTCGGGCAGGCTTGCGTTCCCCATCTCGACGATGGATCCCAGGTTTCCGACGACAAAAGCGGCAATGGGAAGGAACACCGCGCAGAGCGCGATGTCGCACACGACGAGCGTCGAGTAGTACGACCCCGCCTTGTCGAGCTCCCCTCTATGGAAGGCAGTTGAGATGAAGCGCTGCCCCATGGAGTTGAACGCGAGCGTGACCAGCGAGGCGTAGGAAACGAAGTTGTTAGCGAGCTGCGTGAAACCGTTCGCCTCCTCGCCGAGAGTCGCGACGAGAAACCCCGACAGGAAGAAGCTCACCGCCATCTGTACGCCGAGAGTGACGATAGCGGACGCCACGTTGAACGCAGTGGCGAACCTACTCGACGACACTTCTGATCGCCGCCTTCATCTCGTCGTAGTAAGGGTCCAGCGGGGTGCGGTCGTACAGGCAGGGGCCCGCGGCAACGACTTCGTCGACAAGCGCCGGCACCTCATCAACGCTTGCAGCGACCCTGATATTCACAATATGCCTGACCCACTCGTAACCCTGGGAAACCTTTCTGCTCACGTTGTCGAGCGCCACGCAGGGGGTACCCGTGATCGCCGAGAAGATCATACCGTGCAGGCGGTCTGTGACGACCACCTCGGCGGAGCGGAATTCCGCCCACTTCGTTTCGAGGATGGCGTCACGGTTCTTCGCGCCGATATAGGACGGCTCTTCGACCACAGTGGAGATCTTGCGGACGGAGAGGCCGCGCGCCTCCAATTCGCTGGAAATCGCCATGGATCCGTCCTCGTCAGTCACACGCTCCTTGTCGGCTCGAAGGCACAACAGGGCTCCTTTCCTGACGACAGCTCCTTGAGACTCATCGAGATACAAGACGATGTCCGGCACGTAAAGGTTGCGCAGACTCGGAATGACTTTCCTCATGGCCTTATAGGTCGCACGGTCGCGCGAGAAGAAGAGGAGGTTGGGATTCTTTGCGTACGCAGTAGCCACGCTTCGCTGGCAAACCTTCCCAGCAGGGGAGTCTTCGAAGTATGCGGTCTGCGGAAAGACGACAACGGGGTTCGAGCGGAACCGCACAACGATGTCGTTCATCTTGTCACTCTCCTCCTGCCAGAGGGTGCCTACGTTGCCGCCTCCGTCTATAACGATGAGGTCGTTTGCGCTAACTGCATGCGCAATCTGACCCCTCAACCTTTCGTATTGGAAACGTTCGATTTCAAATATCGAATAGCCCAAATCTGACAAAAATTGCTTCTCGGCTCGGACAATCGCATGATCGCCCAAATTCCCATGAGTCGGGGTAGCGATAAGAATAGCAACTGCATCGTTATGAGAACGATATGCTTTTAACGATCTCGGAACGGCACGCGCTTTAACCCGCCTGGTAAAACCCAAATATTTCTTGTATACGACGTTCATCTACCTATCCAAATCTTGTTGACATGCGAAAACAATTTCGGCGACACCAAAAAGAGCAAGCTGGCAACCCTGTTGCGAATCGTGCCGCCGCCCTTGGAACCCAGCCTCCGATACGCTTCGCGCCACGCAGCAAACGCACGGTCGAATCGCTCCCGATCCGAGAGGTTCCTCTCGGAGCATGCGGCGTTCGCAAGGCAAGCCCTACTCGATATAAGCGTGCCCCAAACAAACTCGGTCCACTTGCGTTCAAAAAAGTATTCGCTGCGTTTTAGAAACGCCTCGGCGCTATCCAAATAGGACGAAAGGCTTGGATTATGAGATATCGAGCACTCGTTTTGAACGTAGATATAGCCAGCAGCGTCCGAAATCGCGATTCTCTTGCACTGCGCAACGAGCCGATGGATTATGAACTCGTCCTCGTGCAGCTTTCCCTCGTCGAAACGTACCCTGCGGAAAGCTGTTCTTTTGAACAGCTTTCCCCAGGAGACTACGTAGGCAACGTAGTCTCCTGGGGAATCGAAATATGCTCGATGCCAGAATCCCCTTTCGTCCACAACGCCCGGCTCCGGTGAAAGGCGACTACCCCGCTGACCATCCGGATTCTCGTAAACAAAGCCACCGACAACGAGATCAGCCCCAGTTGCGACCATTGCAGAATAAAGGCTCTCAATCTCATCTGGTTCGATATAATCATCGGAATCGAGGAAGAACAGCAGGCCTCCTCTCGCCTTATCTATCCCTGCATTCCGTGCCCCGGAAAGCCCTTTATTCTTCTGGTGGTAAGCTACAACCTGGGAATACTGCGAAGCATACAGATCAACGAGCGCGGGAGACCCGTCCACGGATCCATCATCAACAAGGATTATCTCAATTGGCTGGTAAGACTGGTGGAGAACCGAGTCTATACATCTAGTAAGGAAGCCTTCAGCGTTGTACACGGGAATGATTACAGACACTAGGCTTTCATCATCCTTCTGGCACCGCAACTGGCAACCGTCATCGATTGCCGAGCGTTTGTCTGTAGACAATGGCTTCAAGGAACTCCTCCGTATCTTTA
>CDTW01049535.1_pt1 | contig 12335 bp, 8 predicted proteins | sample 554901 | NCBI WGS metagenome assembly CDTW01 (sample SAMEA3182045, study PRJEB8094) | gut metagenome | biome: human; feature: gut; material: Stool; isolation source: human stools | place: Canada | collected 2011-11-01
ATGATATACTTATCAAGAAACTAAAAGAAAAGGAGTACACAAGAAAAATACCCGAACGATGTGAAATTGTATTTGAAGATTTTATTAAAGAACTCAATCTATTCAATGGCACCAAACACTCTTTGTCATTCTTTGCACAAAGACTAAACCTTACCCCAAACTATCTTTCGTGTAGAGTAAAAGAATACAGTGGCAGAACTGCAACAGAATGGATAGAAGAATCTGTAATCCTTGAAGCCAAAACAATGTTAAAACATACCAACCTGACCATTCAGGAAATCGCCTATAAATTAAACTTTCCAACACAAACGTTTTTCGGCAAATACTTCAAACGTATAACTGGCATTTCACCGAAACAATATCGCATGTCTTAAAGAATATAACCGACTAAACTGTTATACCATAACTTGAGGAAATAATATACTGGTCAAGAAACACACCACTTTTTACCAAAGCAACCTTTTTACTTTCCAACCCCTTAACACTAGTTCTGCTAAAGAAATAACTACTTCCTCAATAAAAAAAGCCGCTGAGAAATCAGCGACTTTTTTATTCATGTGGAGCTGGAGGGAATCGAACCCTCGTCCAAACGAGGAAATCATAAGCTTTCTACATGCTTATCTTTGCTTAAATTTTCGTGCAACGGCAGAACCAAAGCCATCAACCGCTGCCTTATCCTCTAAAACTTCATTCACAGTGCGAGGCCACCGCAAACTATCCCCGATGTAGCTGCACCACTTGACCGGAATGCTTCGGAGCAACAGCTTCCGAGTGATGTCCCGTCCCAGTACCTTGTACCGGGATTAAGCTTCAATCTACTGTACTTCGATTAAGCAGCGAGAGCGTAATTGTTTTCGCCAGATAAAATTTTGAAGACTGAGATTTAAGTGCCAATCGACGACGCACTGCATGCTTACTTACCATTTCTGCCCGCTGTCAAATCCAGTCAACCCCATGACTTTTTCATGCTTTTCAGCGTTCGAACGGCAAAGATAGGAATAATTTTCGAAAAGCCATACATCTTTCACCTATTTAGCTGGAAAAAACTGTAACCTTACCTTCTATTGAATAATAAGAGACACAAAATGTATGTTTTTACCACTTTCAGACCGATCTATCCACTATTTTTGCAGTGCTTTTATTTATTAACTAACCTTAAAACAGAAAAAGGACCATGAACAAGTTATTCATTGCTACCTTGCTACTAAGCGGCAGCACCTTTTTATCGGGACAAACTGTGCCCCGCATCCCTGCAACATACAAACCGTCGAAAAGCGAAATGTACCATAAAGGTTGGATCGACTTTAACAAGAACGGTATAAAAGACGTATACGAAGATCCCTCCGCCCCTGTCGAAGCCCGCATTGAAAACCTGCTCGGCCAGATGACACTGGAAGAGAAAACTTGCCAGATGGTAACCCTCTACGGTTACAAACGGGTATTGAAGGACGATCTGCCTACAGCCGAATGGAAACAATCGCTTTGGAAAGACGGTATCGGCGCCATCGACGAACACCTCAACGGTTTTCAGCAATGGGGTCTTCCACCCTCGGACAATCCTTATGTATGGCCCGCTTCACGACACGCCTGGGCACTGAACGAAGTACAACGTTTCTTTGTAGAAGAAACACGCCTGGGCATCCCCACCGACTTCACCAACGAAGGCATCCGAGGAATCGAAAGTTTCCGGGCCACTAACTTCCCCACTCAGTTAGGTTTGGGACATACTTGGAACCGCAAACTGATTCATCAGGTAGGACTCATCACTGGCCGTGAAGCACGCATGCTAGGCTACACTAATGTATACGCTCCCATCCTCGACGTGGGCCGCGACCAAAGATGGGGACGCTACGAAGAAGTTTATGGCGAATCACCTTATCTGGTAGCTGAACTGGGTATCGAAATGGTACGAGGATTACAGCATAACCACCAAGTAACTTCTACAGGAAAACACTTCGTAGCATACAGCAACAACAAAGGTGCACGCGAAGGCATGGCACGTGTTGACCCGCAAATGTCGCCACGCGAAGTAGAAAATGTTCACGTATACCCCTTCCGCCGTGTCATTCAAGAAGCAGGCATGCTGGGCATCATGAGTTCGTACAACGACTATGACGGCTTCCCCATACAAGGCAGCTACTACTGGCTGACTACCCGCCTGCGTGGTGAAATGGGTTTCCGCGGATACGTCGTGTCCGACAGTGATGCCGTAGAGTACCTTTATACCAAGCACGGCACTGCCAAAGATATGAAAGAAGCTGTACGCCAGAGCGTAGAAGCCGGACTGAACGTACGCTGCACGTTCCGTTCGCCCGAATCGTTCGTATACCCCTTGCGCGAACTGGTAAAAGAAGGCGGACTGAGTGAAGAACTGATCAACGACCGTGTACGCGACATCCTGCGGGTGAAGTTTCTGGTAGGTTTGTTCGATTCTCCCTATCAGACTGACCTGGCCGGTGCCGACAAAGAAGTGGAAAAAGCCGAAAATGAAGCAGTAGCCCTTCAGGCCTCACGCGAAAGCATCGTATTGCTGAAGAACGAATCGGAACTGCTGCCGCTCGACATCAACCAGGTAAAGCGTATCGCCGTATGTGGTCCGAATGCGGATGAAGAAGGATATGCCCTGACTCATTATGGTCCGCTGGCAGTAGACGTGACCACCGTACTCGAAGGCATACAGGCCAAGGTAGAAGGCCGTGCCGAAGTAGTCTATACCAAAGGTTGCGAACTGGTAGATGCCCACTGGCCGGAAAGCGAACTGATAGACTATCCGCTGACAGCAGAGGAACAAGCCGAAATAGCCCGTGCCGTCGAGAATGCACGTCAGTCGGACGTTGCCGTCGTTGTATTGGGCGGTGGCCAACGGACTTGTGGAGAAAACAAGTCGCGCAGCAGCCTCGACCTGCCGGGACGTCAATTGCAACTGCTTCAGGCCGTACAGGCAACAGGCAAACCCGTCGTACTGATTCTGATCAACGGGCGTCCGCTCTCTATCAACTGGGCCGACAAGTTCGTACCGGCCATCCTCGAAGCATGGTACCCCGGTTCCAAGGGAGGAACAGCACTGGCCGACATCCTGTTCGGTGACTACAATCCGGGAGGCAAGCTGACAGTAACCTTCCCCAAGAGCGTCGGACAGATACCTTTCAACTTCCCCTGCAAACCTTCGTCACAGGTTGACGGCGGACAGAACATGGGACTGGACGGTAACATGACCCGTGTAAACGGTGCCCTCTACCCCTTTGGTTATGGTCTGAGCTATACGACATTCGAGTACTCCGACCTCGAAATCTCGCCGAAGGTCATTACTCCCAACGAACGCGTACAAGTAAGTCTTAAAGTGACCAATACCGGGAAAAGAGCCGGCGACGAGGTAGTACAGCTCTATACGCGCGACGTCATCAGTTCTGTTACTACTTACGAGAAGAATCTGGCCGGATTCGAACGCATCCACCTCCGTCCGGGCGAAACACAAACGGTTACATTCACCCTCGACCGTAAGCACTTTGAACTGTTGAATGCTGACATGAAGTGGGTAGTAGAACCGGGCGAATTCAGCATCATGGCAGGAGCCTCATCCGAAGACATCCGCCTGAGCGGAATGCTTCAGGTAGAAGAATATGCAACCCGCCTGCAAGCCATCGAAGCACAAAAAACGCAAAGCCCCGTCACGGCCAGTACCAATCCGGAAAGCACAAGCCTGGTACTGGACGGCAAAGCTGACACTTCGTGGCAAGGGAATAAGGGAGATTACATCACCCTGTCGCTGGACAATTCTCCACACGTAGAAAAAGTGGATATTACATTCACCCGCGAAAACAACCTACCAGCTGAATTTGAAATACAGCTGTCGGGCGGAGGCGGACAATTCCTCACAGTATATTCGGGCACCGTAAGCGAATACGGGAAAGCAATCACCTACAAATTCAAGGGAAGTACCGCAAGCGACCTGCGCATCGTGTTGAAAGACGACCGAGTGGGTGTAGCAGAAATAAAGCTGTAACAGGCACACTGTCAGTAACATCCTGAAATGTAAATTGGCACAATCTGACGTAAAGACTCAATAGAAATTGTTTGCGTCAGTTTGTGCCAATTGTGTTTTAAGATAACACTACTACAACCGCTGTTGAGCGACACTTGCATGGCTCATGAGCCACACTTGTACGGCTCGCGAGAGACACTTGCACGGCTCACGAGCAACACAAGTGTGGCTCACAGCACCTGTATTCCTATAGTACGCCTTTCGAACTGGGCAATTCGAAATGATAAATATCACGCTTCACAGCCATCTTCAGCGCACGGGCCAATGCCTTAAAGATACCTTCTATCTTGTGATGTTCGTTCTGTCCTTCGGCTTTGATGTTCAGGTTCATGCGGGCAGCATCGCTCAACGACTTAAAGAAGTGAAGAAACATTTCCGTAGGCATCTCGCCTATCTTTTCACGACGAAACTCAGCATCCCAAACCAACCAGGGACGTCCACCAAAGTCCAGGCAAACCTGACACAGACAATCGTCCATCGGCAAAGCATAACCGTAACGTTCGATTCCCCGTTTGCTGCCCAAAGCCTGATACAGACATTCGCCCAAAGCCAGTGCCGTATCCTCGATGGTGTGGTGTTCGTCTACTTCCAAATCGCCTTTCACGCGAATGGTCAAATCCATTCCTCCATGCTTGCCTATCTGCTCCAGCATGTGGTCGAAGAAGCCCAAGCCGGTATCAATATCACACTTTCCGTCACCGTCCAGATTGACTGCCACATAGATATCGGTCTCCTTCGTCGTACGGCGGACTTCTGCCCTGCGTTCGCCGGCAAAGAGGAACTCGGCAACCTTATCCCAGTCGGTCGTGGCCAATGCACACACTTGCAGAAGTCCTTCGCAGGCAGCCTGTCCACCTTCTGCTACAGGCTTCAAGAGTTGTACGTTGTCGTTCAAAAATATAGCACGGCAACCCAGATTCTTAGCCAATTCCACATCGGTCGGACGATCGCCTATCACAAAACTGTTCGCCAAGTCGTATTCCGGATTGTGCAGGTACTTTTCCAACATCCCCGTACGAGGCTTCCGGGTGAGCGCATTGTCGGCAGGCATACTCCGGTCAATGCAGACTTCATCGAACGTGATGCCTTCGCCTGCCAGCGTTTTCATCATCAGGTTATGGGCCGGCCAGAAAGTCTCTTCGGGAAACGAAGCGGTGCCCAGTCCGTCCTGATTGGTCACCATGACAAACTCAAAGTCAAGCTTACTGCGTATGAAACCCAAATTGCGCATCACCTTGGGGTAAAACTCCAGCTTCTCCAACGAATCCAGCTGATAATCGACTGGCGGCTCGATAACCAGCGTACCGTCGCGGTCAATAAAAAGAACTTTTTTCATCATCTACTCACGAAAAGTTTTTCAATGCTTCTATCAGTTTGTTATTCTCAATCCGAGTACCGACCGTCACACGCAGACAGTTTCCGCACAACGTCACCGAATGACGGTTGCGCACGATAATTCCCTGCCCTACCAGATAATTGTATATCTTGACGGCATCTGTCACCCGCGCCAGGAAGAAGTTGGCATTCGACGGATATATCTTGACCGTACAAGGCAACTTGGCAAACGCTGCCTCCAGGTATCCACGTTCTTCTTTCAAGGTCCGCACCCAGCGCTCTACTTCGTAATAACGGTGCAGCATCTCAATGGCCTGTTTCTGTGTCAGGAGGTTGACATTATACGGATACTTTATCTTGTTGAACACGGCAATAATCTGAGGAGAAGCGAAAGCCATTCCGAGTCGGATAGCCGCACATCCCCAGGCTTTGGAGAACGTCTGCAGGACAATAAGATTGGGATATTTCTCCAGGTCGGCAAGGAAAGATGGCACTTCGGAAAAGTCGTTGTAGGCCTCATCCAAAACGACCAGCCCCTGAAAAGACGAAAGCAGCTTTTCTATTTCTGCACGCGGCAAATCATTGCCTGTAGGATTGTTGGGAGAACATAGAAAGATAACTTTCGTGTGCTCGTCGGCAGCAGCCAGCAGCTTGTCGGCCGAAAAGCAGAATTGTTCATCCAGCAACACCTTCCGATACTCTACATCGTTGACCTCAGCACATACCTGATACATGCCGTAGGTTGGGTCGATCGCCACAACGTTGTCTATACGTGGCTCGCAAAAGGCACGGAATACCAAGTCGATAGCTTCGTCACTACCATTTCCCAAAAAGATATGATCGGCGCCAACTTTCTTTACTTTAGCTAATTCGTTTTTCAGTTCGCATTGCAAAGGATCTGGATAACGGTTGTGAGGACCGTTATAGGGATTCTCATTGGCATCCAAAAAAACAGAAGCCTCTACTCCCTTATATTCATCGCGTGCCGAAGAATAAGGCTTCAGGCGCCAAATGTTCGGACGGGTCAGTTCCTGTATTGTTTTCATGATTAGTCGTTTTAAGTTATTGTAAGGCTTTCAATCTCACGGTTATCGCATTCTTATGTGCATCCAGACGCTCGTTGGCTGCCATGACTTCAATGGCTGGACCGATATGGCGAATACCTTCCGGCTGAATCTCTTGGAAAGTAATCTTACGGATAAAACTGTCGAGGCTCACCCCGCTATAAGCCTTGGCATAACCATTGGTAGGCAACGTGTGATTGGTACCCGAAGCATAATCGCCTGCACTCTCGGGAGAAAGGTGGCCAAGAAATACGGAACCGGCATTCACCACCCGCTCGGCAACCGACAGATAATCGGCCGTCTCTACAATCAGGTGCTCGGGGGCATAAGCATTGGTCAGTTCGATGGCTTCGTCCAGACTGCGTACCACAATCAGCTTACTGTTGGCAAGCGACTTGCTGGCAATCTCCTTACGGGGCAGAAGTTCAAGCTGTCGCTCTACTTCGGCCTTGACGGCTTGCTGTAACGACTCGGAAGTGGTAATCAACATAGCCTGGCTGTCTACTCCATGCTCGGCCTGACTCAACAAATCGGCGGCAACAAAAGCCGGATTGGCTGTTTCGTCGGCCAGCACCTCTACTTCGGACGGACCGGCAGGCATATCAATAGCTACATCGCGCAGGCTGACCAGCTGTTTGGCTGCCGTGACGTACTGATTACCAGGACCAAATATTTTGTATACTCGTGGCACACTCTCCGTACCATAAGCCATAGAAGCAATGGCCTGTATTCCACCAGCCTTGAAGATGCGACTTACGCCTGCTACCTTGGCGGCAAAAAGTACGGCCGGATGTACCTTGCCGTCACGCCCCGGAGGGGTACAAAGCACAATTTCTCCACAACCTGCAATTTTGGCCGGCACAGCCAGCATCAGTACGGTAGAAAACAAGGGAGCCGTACCACCGGGAATATAAAGACCAACCTTTTCAATGGGCACTGCCTTTTGCCAGCAGGTTACTCCTGCACTGGTTGTCACTTTCTTACCCTCAAATCGCTGCGCAGCATGGAAAGTCTCTATGTTTTGTTTAGCCAATCGGATGGCCTGTTTCAGTTCTTCATCAATCAGGCTGTCCGCTTCGGCCCACTCTTCTTCGGAAACAGCAAGCGAAGCAAGTTGCACTTTGTCAAACTGCTCTTCATAAGCCAGGACAGCACGATCGCCTTCGGCCTTCACTCGATTAATGACGCTTCGTACCGTGTCAAACAAGTCCTCGGTATTCATAACCGGACGTTTCAGCAAATCAGCCCATTGAGCCTTATCTGGATATGTAACAAGAATCATAGTAATAAACGGTTAAATAATCATTTTTTCTATCGGCAACACCAGGATACCCTCAGCTCCCAATGCTTTCAGCTTACCAATAATTTCCCAAAAGCACTGTTCATCAAGTACCGTATGTACAGAGCACCACCCTTTTTGTGCCAACGGCATTACCGTCGGACTCTTCATACCCGGCAGTACGGCAACGATTTCCTCCAGTTTCTCTTCTGGCACATTCATCAGCACGTATTTCTTATCTTCCGCCGTACGCACTGCATCCATACGGAAAAGCAGTTCGCGAAGAATTTCTTGTTTCTCCGGACAGAGATTCTTGTTGCCAATCAGTAGCGCTTCGGATTTCATCACCACTTCTACTTCTTTCAAGCGGTTACTTACCAATGTCGAACCTGAACTGACAATATCGAAAATCGCATCGGCCAAACCGATACCCGGCGAGACCTCTACCGATCCGGTGATGACATGAACTTCGGCATTCACTCCCTGTTCTTTCAGAAAGTTCGACAAGATGCCGGGATACGATGTAGCTATCTTCTTCCCCTCGAACCACTGAATGCCCGAATACTCGATGTCCTTCGGCATAGCCAATGACAAACGACATTTACTGAACCCCAGACGTTTGATGATTTCAGCATCTTCGCCTTTCTCCATAAATTCATTCTCACCAACGATACCTATATCGGCTACTCCGGTTGCCACGGTCTGTGGTATGTCGTCGTCGCGCAAAAACAACACTTCCACAGGGAAATTAGTCGATTGTACCAACAGGGTACGCTTTGTCGCACTAAGTTTTATATCCGACTCTTCAAGAAATGACATGGTCTCGTCATAAAGACGCCCCTTGGCCTGCACTGCAATTCTTAGTAACATAACTTCATCTGACTGTTTATATATTAGTATTCATGATTATTATTTCTCAAACAATAAATCAGGTAAGTACAAATAAAAAACGAGACCTACCCTATATCCGGTAAGCCTCGTTCATTTATGTCTTTTTTTACATTACACATACACTCATTCGCCCACCGAATTATTCGCCAGGATGATGATGGTGATGATGTGTAATGACTGTTCTCATGCTCTTTCTTTATTGTTACAGCGACAAAAGTAAAGTATTCGTTTGTAATATCCAAAGATTTATCACAAAATATTCCGTTTACCTATCACTTTTTCACCATGCAAAAACAAAAATGCTACAAAAGACATCAAACCAAAGGTAAAATCTCCTCCGACTCAACATCACAATGATGGAAATGCATCTCTTGTTCAGCTTTCTCACGCGGAAAAGTGAAATAAGTACAGATAGCTTCTGTACAGAGTTCACCGGCACTGTTGTACAAACGTGCTTCGATGACAGCTAGGTTTCTTTTCTGTTCGCGCAATGAAGCACGCAACACGACATGTGTATCATTTGTTGAGATAGACTTCCGGAAACGTGTTTCCATTTTCGAAGTCACACCGCCTGTCTGCAATTTACGAAATACGACCCAACCGCAGATCTCGTCAAGCAACACTGACTGGATGCCACCATGCAACGTATTCAGCCATCCCTGATACTCGGGACGAGGTTTCCATACACTAACTATCTCGTCACCGTCTTCATAAAACACCATTCTCACTCCAGCTTCATTATCAGGCGAACAGCCAAAACAATTATAGCCTTCCATATCTTTCCATGGATTGATAATCTTTCTCATAGCCTCTATTTTTATGACCTTAGAACTATAAATTATTAATGTAGCAGCGAAGATAAAAAATGTCCCGTAGAAATCATAATCCTACGGGACACAACTAATGCCTAAATCAAACTTCTTTTTACCTTAAGCATGTTATTTCCATTTCTTCACACCTTTGGAATTTTCAGGAGTGGCCTCTATCAGACTTAAAGCAAAACCACCACTTCGTGCTTCTTTGACAGACAGACGGGTTTTAGACGTTACAATTCCCTTCTTTATCTGATATTCGGTCGGATTCTCCTTGTAATCGGCCGTCTTTCCGTCGGCATATAAAGTAGCGACATATTTCTTACCCGGCTCCAGAAAATCAAGAGCAAATGTAGCTGTGCGAGTATTCTCGTCAGTAATACCTCCCACAAACCAGTTACCTGTTCCTTTGGCTTTACGTGCGATAGTCAGGTAGTCACCCGGCTCGGCTTCGATGTACTTGCTTTCGTCCCAGTCAACCGCCACATCTTTAATGAACTGGAAAGCATCCATGTGCTTCTCGTAATTCTGCACCAAATCGGCAGCCATCTGCAAAGGACTATAGAGCGTTACATAAAGCGCCAGCTGTTTGCACAATGTAGTTTGCACCTGGCCATGTGGCAAATCGCCCATAAACTCCAGTTTAGTATCGAAAATTCCCGGAGTATAATCCATCGGACCGCCAATCAGTCGGGTAAAAGGAAGCAATGTGGTATGGAATGGCTTGCTGCCACCAAAAGCTTCATACTCGGTTCCGCGTGCCGATTCGTTCCCTATCAGATTAGGATAAGTACGGCACAGACCTGTAGGACGGACAGCCTCGTGAGCATTGACACAAATCTTATATTCGGCAGCTTTCTTCACAGCATAAAGATAATGGTTGTTCATCCACTGTCCGTAATGATGTTCACCACGAGGAATGATGTTGCCTACATAGCCGCTTTTTACCGCATTATAACCATTGTCTACCATAAACTGATAGGCCTGATCCATGTGACGTTCATAATTGCGAACGGAAGAAGAAGTTTCGTGATGCATCATCAGTTTGACCCCTTTACTATGAGCATACTCATTAAGCATCTTCACATCAAAGTCCGGATAAGGAGTGACAAAGTCGAACACATAATCCTTAGAATGTCCGAACCAGTCTTCCCAACCTTCATTCCAACCTTCAACAAGAACCTGGTCCAGTCCGTTTTCTGCAGCGAAATCGATATAACGTTTCACGTTTTCGTTGGTAGCACCATGACGTCCGTTTGGCTTGGTCTTTTTATAATCAGTCTCACCCAGCTTCACTGAAGGAAGTTCGTCTGTATAAGCCCAGGTACTCTTACCGGCAATCATTTCCCACCATACGCCTACATACTTGACAGGCTTAATCCACGATACATCCTCGTAAGCACAAGGTTCGTTCAGGTTAAGTGTAATACGCGAAGCCAATATGTCGCGGGCATCATCACTGACAATCACCGTACGCCAAGGTGATGTACAAGGAGCTTGCAGATAACCCTTATTTCCTTGCGCATCAGGAGTAAGCCAAGACTCAAAAATGAAATTCTTGTCATCCAGATTAAGATGCATACAAGAGTAATCCACCAAAGCAGCTTCGTGCAGATTGATATACAACCCGTCAGCCGTCTTCAGTTGAAGCGAGGTCTGCACACCTGTAGGAGAAAACGGAGTTTGCGAAGAGTTAGGAGTGATGGCTCCTTCCATCAAACCACGTATTTCCGAAAGTTTAGATTCGGTATAGTCATACTCCTGTGTGTCATAGTCACCGGGAATCCAGAAAGCGGTATGGTCGCCCGTCATGGCAAACTGAGTATGCTCCTCCTTAATCACAAAGTAATTCAGATTTTTCTGTAAAGGAAACTCGTAACGAAAGCCCAAACCATCGTCGAACAGACGGAAACGGATAATGATATTACGTTCCTGTGCCTTCTGATTCAGCGTAACAGCAAGTTCGTTGTAATGGTTGCGTATCTGCTTTTCTTCTCCCCAAACGGGTTCCCAAGTTTCATCAAAAGTGGAAGTTTTGGTATCGGTCAGTGTAAAACCATTCATCAGACCGGGATCATCCTTCAACTCCAACCCTAACTTAGAAGGCTTGATGACAACCTTTCCTTTATAAGAAAGTTCATAAACGGGTTCCCCCTGCGCATTTACAGAAAAGTTAAGCTGAAGTTGCCCATTAGGAGAAGTGATACTTTCTGCCATAGCTGCGCTACAAGCAAAAAGCGCAAAGATAAAACAAGCAAATTTCGTACAGATAGTTTTCATGTTTCTCATGTTATATGGTTGATTAATAATTATCATACCACAAAGATAAAAAGGAAAAGACTTTTAAAGAAGAAGGACAAACAGAAAAGACTTAAGAAAGCAATACAAACGTTTGCATACACCCTTCCAGCAGAGAAAATGACATGTCTTTACTGCGTATCTATCCGAAACCCACCATTTTTTGCTTCAGCAAAGTTGCTATCTTAACCCTCATAAAAAACATCTATCTACTCTACTAAATGCGTCTTCTGCCCCATCATTTTTTCCCTAGTTAGGAAAAAATTCCTTCCCAGTTAGGAAAAAATTTTTCTCCAGTTAGAAAAAAATCGCAGCCCAAGTTGGATGTCGGAAGGTTACACAATAAATCGAGTAGGAGGAAAACGAAGTAGTTTTCTTCCTACTTTCGTTTTCCGACCTCTCACACCACCGTACATGCCGTTCGGCATACGGCGGTTCCTTAGTGCTGGTGCAATTTGACGTATAAGTCCACGAGGCAAGGGTAGCCTTGAAGTTTCAATCGCTCCGTACTTATGGCTCGGCTTAATATCGGACTTCCTGCCGTGTTCCAGTACCCGCCACGGGTATTAGCCCATTGCCAGGCGAGCCACCTGTCGATGCCACATTTCATGAGG
>CDTW01016926.1_pt1 | contig 12091 bp, 6 predicted proteins | sample 554901 | NCBI WGS metagenome assembly CDTW01 (sample SAMEA3182045, study PRJEB8094) | gut metagenome | biome: human; feature: gut; material: Stool; isolation source: human stools | place: Canada | collected 2011-11-01
AGTACATACGCTAACAAAGATAGTGAAATTTGCGATATTAAAAAAGAAAGAAGAAGTAAAAATTTGTTTTGATTCTTCTTTCTTTTACAGGCAGACCTACAGCACGGAGCGGGACAACCGCTCTTCCGGCCGGTAAGCCGGCGACGGCTACCAACCGCCGCCCAACGCCTTGAACAGATTCACATAATTGATATACTGTTGAGCTACGAGGTTCACATACTCCATCTGCGACTGGTACATGTTTCGTTCGGCGTCGATCACGTCCAGATAGGCCGACATACCATTGCGGTAGAGCGAATTGGTCATCGTGGCGATCTCGATATTGGCCCGGAGCAACCGGGCGTAATTCTCGGCCTGGCTGCGGTAGGTAGCGATGTCGAGCAGACTCTTTTCCACATCGCCCAACGCTTCGAGCACGGTCTCCTCATAGGCGAACACGCTCTGATAATATCGCTCCCTGGCAACCTGCTCCTGCCGCTTGAGCTTGCCGAAATTAAAGATCGGCTGCACAAGCGACCCGACGGCCGACCACGCCCACGAATGACCGTCGGAAATACCTTCGATCGAACTGGAAACGATACCCCCGGCTCCGGTCAGCGTAATCGACGGAAAACGCTTGCTACGGGCAAGCCCCACGTTCGCGGCCGCCTCATCCATGTTGAACGAAGCCTCCATGATGTCGGGACGCCGCTCGAGCAATTCCGAAGGAAGTCCGACGGGAATATCCATTACCTGATAATTGTCCAGCAAGGCATCGTCGAAAGTTTCGTCCCCGAAATAGGAGGGATTCTCGCCGAGCAGGACACAAAGGGCCAGACGCGACTGCTCGACGGCACGCTGATACTGCGGAATATCGGCCTCGGCCTGATAGACGAGGCTCATGGCTTGCTGAAGGGCCACGCCGTTGGACATGCCGTAACGGGCGAGCGAATCCACGAGCGCCGCCGACTCCCGGCGCAGCACATAGCTCTGCCGGGCGATCCGCAGGTCGCGGGTGTATTGAAGCACGGTAAAATAGGAGGTGGCGACTTCCGCCGTCAGCGACAGCATCACGCCCCGGTAGCCCCACTCCGAAGAGTAGAGAGCTGCCTTAGCCGCCCGGTTAGCGCTGCGGAGTGTTCCGAAAAGGGGTACTTCCCAGGAAATCGACGGTTCGATCGTATATTGTTGGGTCGTACCGGTCGGCTCGGTATAGTTTCCCTGCGCCGAGACGTTCAGTCCCACCGAGGGAAGAAAAGGCGCACGGGCCACAGCGATATTGGCGCGTGCTTCGAAGATACGCGAAGCCGCCTGCGCCAGATTGCGGTTGTTTTCGAGCGCGTGCTCCACCAGGCGATTGAGCGTCGAATCCCCGAAAATCTCCCACCAGGCGAAAGGCAGCGACACCGAATCCTGCGGAAAATCGCCCGCGAAGCGATAATTCTCAGGCACTTCGACCTGCGCGTCGTAGAGTTTCGGAGTGCACGATGCCAGTGCGGCAACGAACAGAATGATTGCAAAGTATCGTTTCATGACTCTTTTTGTTTTAACTCCCGCTTGCGTTCGAACTTGCCGACACGGGCAACCAGATAATACAGAGCAGGGTAGATGAAAATGCCCAGCATCGTGGCGAGCAACATACCGCCCACCAGAGCCATACCCATAATATTGCGGGCCGTAGCATAGACCCCGCTGGCGAAGATCAGCGGCATGACGCCCAGGATGAACGAGAAGGCGGTCATCATGATCGGCCGCATACGCAGCCTCGCCGCCTCGATCGTCGCGGCCTTCAGGTCCATGTTCTTCTCGAAGAAGAGCTGATCGGCATATTCCACGACCAAAATGGCATTCTTGGCCGAAAGACCGATCAGCATGACCAACGAGATCTGCATGTAGATATTATTGATAAACTCGGGGCTGACCAGGTACGCCGCACCGACAAATAACAGTGCGCCGAGCACCGCGAGCGGGACACTCAACAGGATCGCCAGCGGCAGCCCCCAGCTGTTGTAGAGGGCCGAAAGAGTCAGGAACACGAAGACAATAGCCAGCAGGTAAACGGCGCCGCTGCTGCCCGAAGCCGTCTTTTCCTGATAGGATAAGCCGCTCCAGGTGGTTCCGACCGCCTCGGGCAGCACGTCGGCGGCCACCGCTTCGATAGCGTCCATCGCCTGACCGGTCGAAACTTTCGCAGCAGGGTTGACCGTCAGTTCGATCGACCGGTAGAGGTTGAACTGCGAAACGAACTCGACACCCGTAGTATCCCGTACGGTCGCGAACGACGAAACAGGAATCGAGTTGCCCTGACCGTCGTCCACGAAATAGCTTTCGAGCGAATACTTGTCGCGGCGGTACTCGGGCGCAGCCTGGATATAAGTCTGGTAAAGTTTTCCGAACCGGTTGAAGTTGTTGATATAGGAACCGCCGAGCAGAGTGCTCATCGTCTTGTAGAAACTCTGGAGCGGCACGCCCTGTGCCAGCGCTTTCTCCTTATCGACTTCGATCCGCCGCTGGGGGATGCCGGCGTTGAACTGGGTGGTCACGGAGCCGATCTGCGGCTGCTTGCGCAGCGAATCCATGAAGCGCATGGTTTCGTCCGCCAGGAACTCCGTACCCCGGCCTTCGAGATCCTGTACCTGCAACGTAATGCCGGACGTTACGCCCAAACCGGGGATCGACGGCGAGATAAAAGCGTAGCTGACGGCCTCGGGAACTGCCACGTACAACTCCTCCGTCAAGGCGGAAGCGATCTCGGAAGAGGTCTTGCTGCGCTGGCTGTAATCGACCAGCTTCACGAAGATAATACCGCTGTTGCTCGAAGCGATGCCCGCCAGCATATTGAAGCCGGCGGCAAAGGAGGTCGCCTCAACATCCGGACGCTGCCGGACGAGTTCATCGACCCGCTGCATCGCCTTGACGGTGGTTTGCAGGGACGAAGCCTCGGGCGTCTGCACGAAGACCATGACATACCCCTGATCCTCGTCGGGCAGGAATCCCGAAGGCAGGAAGTGCCAGATCACGGCGATAGCGGCAAGGGTTACGGCGACGATTCCTCCGGTACGCTTCAGGTGACCGATAAAACGGGTGGTAGCCGATGTGTATTCTTCGGTACGTTTGCCGAACCAGCGGTTGAATGCGGCGAAGAATCCCTTCTGCACCTTCGGGCGCGGCTTGAGCAGCAACGCGCACAGCGCAGGCGAAAGGGTAAGGGCATTGAACGAAGAGATGCAGACCGAGACGGCGATCGAAATCGAGAACTGCTGGAACAGGAGCCCCGTGATACTGCCCATGAACGACACGGGAATGAATACGGCCAGCAACACGACGGTCGTGGCGATGATCGGCGACGAAACGCTGTGCATCGCTTCGAGGGTCGCTTGTTTCGCATTCAGGCCCTTCTCGATATTGACCTGCACGGCCTCGACCACCACGATCGCGTCATCGACCACCAGGCCGATGGCCAGCACCATACCCAACAGCGAGATGATATTGATCGAGAACCCGAGCAGCGGGAAGAGCGCGAAAGCGCCGATGATCGACACCGGAATCGCCAGCAGCGGGATGAGCGTCGCACGCCAGTCCTGCAGGAAGAGGAAGATGATGGCGATCACCAGAATCAGAGCGATAATGAGCGTAACGAAAATATCCTTCACGCCGGCTTCGATACTGGTCGTGGCATCGACCATCGAAGTATAGGTAATGCCATCGGGGAAGCGCTTGGAAAGGCGCTCCATTTCGGCCTTGACCGAATTGCCCACATCGACGGCATTGCTGCCCGGTTGCTGATAAATGACAAGCAGGGCGGTCGGGTCGCTGTTGAAGAGCGATTCGACACCGTACTGGCGCTGCCGAGAGCCACATCGGCAATATCGCTCAACCGAACCTGCTCGCCTTCGGGAGTGGTGGAGATAATGATGTCGCCGAACTGCTCCGCATCGTAGATCTGGGGCGGCATGGTCACCGTATAGGTATAAGCCACGTCGCCCGCAGCGGGTTCCCCGCCGAACTTGCCCGCCGGAAAGATGCCGCCCTGCGCCTCAACAGCCGCAAAAACCTCGTCGAGCGAGATCTTGTAGTAATCCAACAGGTCGGGCTTCAGCCAGATACGCATGGCGTATTCACCGGCGCCCATAATGTCCACCTTACCCACACCGTCGATCTTCAACAGTTCGTTCTGGATGTTGATATAGGCGTAGTTGGAGAGAAAATCGCCGGTGTAGCGTCCGTCGCTGGTGAGCGAATAGACGATCAGAAAGCCGGTCATGGTCTTGCGCGTGGTGACGCCCTGCTGGGTCACCGCTGCGGGAAGTTGCGAAAGGGCCGTCGAAACATTGTTCTGCGTAAAAATGGCGTCCATGTTCGGATCGGATCCGATATCGAAGGTCACCTGCAGATTCATCGACCCGTCGTTGGCGCTCGTAGCCTGCATATAGAGCATATCGCTGACACCCATGATGCTCTGCGAAACGGGCGTGGCGACCGCATTGTTCACGGTTTCGGCATCGGCACCGGGATAGGTCGTCGAAACCTCGACGACAGGAGGCGTAATGTCGGGATACTGCTCGATCGGCAGGTCGAATATAGAAATGATACCCAGCAGCACGATGGCTGCCGCCAGCGCAATGGCGAAAATGGGCCGCGCGATGAAAAATTTTCCCATACCTGCCTATTTTTTAACGGGAACGACCCGCATTTCCTGACGAAGTTTCTGCAAACCGGTCACAGCGACCGTTTCTCCCGGTTCCAGGCCCGACTCGATGGCCCACATTCCGCCGAACGTCTCGCCCGGCGTAACCTTGCGGTATTCGGCCGTGCTGTCCGGCCGGATTACCCAGACCGACGATACGTCGAGAGTCTGCACGACACTCTGCTGCGGCACCAGTACACGGGGCAGCTTCGCCCCGATATTGGCTTCGACACGCGCGAACTGTCCGGTCTTGAGCCGGTAGGAAGGATTCGGGAAGCGGACGATCAGTACGATCGTCCCCGTAGCCGAAGATACGGCCGTCCGGGTGTAATCGTACTTGCCGAAAAGCGGATAGCGGGTACCGTCCGCCTCGTAAAGCACGATCTCCGAAAGCAGTTCGGCGTTGTCGTAGATATTCGTCCGATTGCTGTCCAACCGAAGGAATTGCGTCATCGGAATCGCAATGGGGACCTGGACCGTATCAATATTCATAATCGTGGTGAGGGTCGGAATTTGCGTACCCGGACCGACATAATCACCGACGGAGCCGTTCGAAGATTCGATAATGCCGTCTATCTGTGCATAGATCTTCGTGTAGCCCAGATTGAGCTGGGCATTCCGCAGAGCCTGCCGGGCCGACTTCACGTCGGCCTCCGAAGCGGCGTACTGCGCCGTATATTGGTCGAGTTGCGTACCGCTGATGGCATTGATCTTGGCCAGCGGCACCGCCCGGTCGAAATTGTTCTTGGCTTCGAGTGCCAGCGCACGGCTCGACTCCAAAGCCGCTTGAGCCGAAAGCAGGGCGGTGTAATACTCACTGTCGTCGATTTCGAAAATCAACTGACCCTTGCGCACGGGCATACCTTTTTTATAATGCCGGGCTACGAGAAACCCGCTCACACGGGGTTCGACCACCACTTCGTTATCGCTGTTGATCTGGGAAATGAAGCTCCGCCGCGTATAGAGCGAATCGGACTCGGCGACAGCGGTTTCGATCTCCATCGGCGGCATCTGCCCGGTATGTCCGGAACGGGAACCACAGGAAACCGCGAGCAAAGAGAGCGCGAGCAGGATAAAGGGAATTGAAGACGATCTGTAACACATAGTTTCTGCATTTTTCGAAATACACGGCAAGTTATGTGCCTCAACTTGCGGTCAATTCAAATTTTTCGGAGAATAATGTCCCTTTCGGCCCCTCAGGGCGAGCCGGGAGCCCGAATCCGCCCCCGGCAGGAACACAGCGGACAGCCGCTCCCGCCTCCCGTCGAAAAACATCCCGTCGCATCCGAAACGAACGAACCGGCCGGACAACATCCGGCATAAATGCTCCCGACGCATCCCGTCCCGGTTTTTACGATACCGGTTGAATTCCGGAAAAAGGGATGCGGCCGGTTTTGTTTTATTTCCGGTTTATGCTATCTTTGCGAAAATAACTTTTGCCCGGACCGGCCGTATTCCGGAAACACGGAACCGCATCGTTCAAAGAATACGCGCCGTTCTCACTCAAAATAAAAAATTCTCGCATGAAAAAACTATTCCGAACCCTGTTTGCCGCAGCCCTGTGCTGTCTGACATTCAAGGCGACAGACGCCTGCACCAACTTCATCATCACCCGGGGAGCCTCCTCGGACGGCTCGGTGATGGTCTCCTACGCCGCCGACTCCCACCAGCTCTACGGCGCACTCTACAAAACCTTCGCCGGGCGCTACAAACCCGGCACGATGCTCCCGGTCTATGACTGGGACTCGGGCCGCTACCTGGGAGAAATTCCGCAAGCGGCACAAACATACGCCACGATCGGCAACATGAACGAACATTCGCTCATCATCGCCGAATCGACCTACGGCGGACGCGAGGAGCTGGCCGATTCGACGGGCCGCATCGATTACGGATCGCTTATCTACATCACCCTGCAACGCGCCAAGACTGCCCGCGAAGCGATCCGGATCATCGTGGATCTGGCCAACACCTACGGCTACGCTTCGAGCGGCGAATCCTTCTCGATCGCCGACCGGAACGAAGCCTGGATCATGGAGCTGATCGGCAAGGGCTGCGAACTCGACGCCGAGGGTAACAACACCCGCAAGGGCATCGTCTGGGTGGCCCGCCGCATTCCCGACGGATACGTTTCGGCACACGCCAACCAGTCGCGCATCACGACTTTCCCGCTCGACGATCCCGAGAACTGCCTCTACGCTCCCGACGTGATCTCCTTCGCCCGTGAAAAGGGCTATTTCAACGGCCCGGACGAGGAGTTCAGCTTCTGCGATGCCTACGCTCCGGCCGATTTCGGCACGGTGCGCGGATGCGACGCCCGCGTGTGGGCGTTCTTCCGCACCGTAGCGGACGACATGGATCAATACACGGACTATGCAATGGGATACAACATGTCCAACCGGATGCCCCTCTGGGTGAAACCCCGCACCAAAGTCGATCCCAAGACCGTTTTCGACGCCATGCGCGACCACTACGAAGGAACTCCGATGGACATGACCCAGGACATCGGTGCGGGCGGACATGCCCTGCCGTACCGCTGGCGCCCGATGGATTTCGAAGTGGACGGCGTAACCTACCTGAACGAGCGTGCGGTAGCAACCCAGCAGACTGGATTCTGGTTCGTGGCACAGGCCCGGCCCTGGCTGCCGGACGACATGGGCATCCTCTGGTTCGGGGTGGACGATGCAGCGACATCCTGCCTGACGCCGATCTACTGCTCGGCAACCGAGGTTCCCGAATGTTTCCGCGAGGGCAACGGCACGATGCTCAAATATTCGCCCACGTCGGCATTCTGGCTCTTCAACCGCGTAACCAACTTCGCCTATCTGCGTTACGATCTGATCGCGGCCGACATCCGCAAGGTGGTTGACGAGTGGGAGAATACCCGTTTGGAGGAGGTCAAACAGATCGACGCAGCCACAGAGGGCGACTCGCCCAAGAAACGGCAGAAACGGCTTACCCGTTATTCGGTGGATATGGCCCAGCAACTCTTCGACCGCTGGACGGAACTCGACCGGTACCTGCTCGTCAAATACATCGACGGCAACCTGAAGAGCGAAACCGAACCGGGTAAATTCCTCGACAACGGCAACGGGCGCGACATTCCCGACAAGATCCAGTTCCCGGGCTATAACGAAAAGTGGAAACGCGCCGTAGTAGCCGACCACGGTGAAGTGCTGAAAGTAATTCAATAAACACATACAAAAAATATGAAATACGATATCATTGTGATCGGCAGCGGTCCGGGCGGTTACGTAGCCGCCATCCGCGCTGCTCAACTGGGTAAGAAAGTGGCTGTCGTAGAGCGTGCCGAGGCCGGCGGCGTATGCCTCAACTGGGGTTGCATCCCGACCAAAGCGCTGCTCAAGAGCGCCCAGGTTTACAACTATTGCAAGTCGGCCGAACATTACGGACTCAACTTCGCAGGCGAAGTGCGGCCCAACCTCGAAAAGATCGTAGCCCGCTCGCGCGGCGTGGCCGAAACGATGAACAAAGGCGTGTTGTTCCTGCTCAAAAAGAACAACGTGGAGCTGATCAACGGCTTCGCAAAACTGAAAGGAAACGGCCGGATCGACGTGGACGGCACGGAGTACGAAGCCGACCACATCATCCTCGCCACCGGAGCACGGCCCCGCGAAATGCCGTTCATGCCCATCGACGGAGAGCACGTGATCTCCTCGAAGCAGGCGCTCGTACTGCCCAAACTGCCCGAAACGATGATCGTCGTGGGATCGGGTGCCATCGGCAGCGAGTTCGCTTATTTTTATGCCGCGCTGGGTGTGAAGGTCACCATCGTCGAGTATCTGCCCCAGATCATGCCCCTCGAAGACGAAGAGGTCGCCAAAACCATGGAACGCTCGTTCCGCAAGCTGAAAGCGACCATACTTACTTCGACCACCGTGAAATCGGTGAAAGTCAATGCCGAAGGCAAATGCGACGTCGAGGTGGAAGGCAAGAAGGGCACGGAAACGCTGGTAGCCGATATCGTCCTCTCGGCCGTCGGCATCAAATCCAACATCGAGGGGATCGGCCTGGAAGAGTTGGGCATCAAGACCGAACGCGACAAAGTCATCGTCGATAAACAGTACCGCACCAACGTACCGGGCATTTACGCCATCGGCGACATCGTACCCGGTCCGGCCCTGGCGCACGTAGCGTCGGCCGAAGCGCTCTGCTGCGTGAATGCCATCTGCGGCCTACACTCCGAGCCGGTGGACTACACGACGATTCCCTCGTGCGTATTCACCTCGCCGGAAGTGGCTTCGGTCGGTATGACCGAACGACAGGTCAAGGAGATGGGTATCGACTACAAAGTGGGACGCTTCCCCTTCACCGCTTCGGGCAAAGCGACCGCCGCAGGCGACCGCGACGGCTTCGTAAAACTGATCTTCGACCAGAACGACAAGCTGCTGGGAGCACATCTGGTGGGAGCGAACGTAACCGAAATGCTGGCCGAGCCGACGCTCGCCAAATCGCTGGGAGCGACGGTACAGCAGATCGCACACACAATCCACGCACACCCGACCATGAACGAAGGAGTTATGGAGGCGGCCGAGGTAGCTCTGGGTGCCGCGATCCACGTATAAATCGAAAATTACCGCAATGCGAACGGGGACGGCCTGCACAGGATCGTCCCCGTTTCATTTGCATACGCCCGTCAAGGAGTAATCGATAACACCGAAGGAATCATGGCCCCGGGACGATCGGCGATTGAATGAAAAGAAAAGCGGCCGAACGAAACAATCGAAGAGAAAACCACCCGAACATAAGGGAAAACAGGCTGCCGGATCGAAGCGAAGGCGGCCTCTACTTTTCCACCGATGAAAAATAGCGGAGAGCGGGCAGCCGGGTTTCCCGCACGAATACTTCCGGCGGATAGAGCACATCGCTCAGGAAAAGGCCCTGGGCGGGTGCTCCGGCGCTCGACCGCGAAAGATCGCGGCTGGCGACGATGTCGCGGAACTGTTCAACGGTATAACGTCCCCGGCCCACATCGACCAGCGTGCCGACGATAGCCCGCACCATATTCCGCAGAAAGCGGTCCGCACGAATCGTAAAGCAAAGCGTACCGTCCCGGCCGACCGTCCAGTCGGCCCGTTTGAGATGGCAGATATTGGTCTTGTTGTCGGAATTGAGCTTGGCGAACGACGTGAAATCCTCGAACTCCATCAATACGTCGGCCGCACGGTTCATTGCCGCCACGTCCAGCGGTACGTAATATTGCCAGGAAGCGGCTCGTGTAAAGGGATTCTTGCGCGGTTCGATATAGTAGCGGTACTCCCGCTCCCGGGCGCTGAAACGGGCGTGAGCATCGGCCGCGACCGGCACGATGCGGCTTACGGCAATATCGCCGGGAAGCATATGGTTGAGCTTGAAAACGACCTGTTCCGGATCGGCGACGGGAGAGGAAGTGTCGAAATGCGCCACGTAATAGGAGGCATTCACTCCCGTATCGGTGCGTCCGGCACCGGTCAGCAGAATCGGTTCACGGAGCAGGGTAGAGATTGCCCCTTCGATCGTCTGCTGTACCGACGGCATATCGGGCTGCCGCTGCCAACCGCAATAGGCTCCGCCGTTGTATCTCAATTCGATAAAATAACGCATCGTTTTTCCATTTATCACATCTTGCAGGCAGTCCCCGCATTTCGGGAGGAATCCCAGCCGGCTCGTCCCGAATCTTTCGATCCCGAGCCGAGAATCACGGCTGATCGGATCTCCATTCGCAAAAAGAATCCGAACCCATGATACTCTGCAAAGATAGTGAAAGGTGAGAGCAATCGTGCGGGCTTGCACGCAAAGATTGCCGAACCGCCTCCCATCTTCCGCAAAGATAGTGAAAGCCGACAGAAAACGGGCACTTGTTCCCAGTTTTCCGAGACGCAACCTATTTAAGACTATGTCAAAGATAATAAAATCCGGAACGCCAACTCCGCTCCATAAAAAACGAGGTCGAAACCCGATAGGATTTCGACCCCGCATCTATACTATCCCGCGATTATTTGCGCGGCTTGATGTTCAGTTTCACCGGACGAATCATATTCTCGGGCTTGAGAATCGTGTCAAGCTCCTCCTTCGAGAGAATACCGTGCTCGAGCACCAGATCATAGACGCCGCGGCCCGTAGCGAGAGCCTCCTTAGCGATCTTGGTCGAATTCTTGTAACCGATGATCGGGTTGAGAGCCGTCACCACGCCGATACTGTTCTTCACGTAATCGGCACAGCGCTCGCGGTTGGCCGTGATGCCGTCCACGCAGAGCGTGCGGAGCGTATCGAAGCCGTTCATCAGCAACTCGGCGGACTCGAAATCGCACTGGGCCATCACCGGCTCCATGGCGTTGAGCTCCATCTGGGCCGCCTCGCCGCTCATCGTAACGCACAGCTCGTTGCCGATCACCTTGTAGGCGATCTGGTTCATTACCTCGGGGATCACGGGGTTCACCTTACCCGGCATGATCGACGATCCCGGCTGACGGGCCGGCAGGTTGAACTCGGCCAGACCGCAGCGGGGGCCCGAAGCCAGCAGGCGCAGGTCGTTGCAGATTTTGTTCATCTTCACGGCGACACGCTTCATGGCGGAAGCGTAACCGACCAGGCACGAAGTATCGGACGTAGCGCCTACCAAGTCGCCCGTCAAACGGATCTTCCAGCCGGTGATCCGAGCGATGTTCTCGGTGCACAGCTCGGCATAGCCCGGCTCGGCGCAGATACCCGTACCGATCGCCGTAGCACCCATATTGATCGTCAGGAAATCCTCGGCAGCTTCGTTCAGGTGAACGATCTCATCGCGCAGGATGCTGGCGAAACCGTGGAAAGTCTGGCCCAAAGTCATCGGCACGGCGTCTTCGAGCTGCGTGCGGCCCATCTTGAGGACATCGGCGAACTCCGCAGCCTTCTTTTCGAAGGATTCGATCAGTTGCTTCAGGTGCTCGACCAGCTTCAGATGCGTAGCGTACATACCCAGGTGAATAGCCGTCGGGTAGGCGTCGTTGGTCGATTGCGCACAGTTCACGTCGTCGTTGGGCGAGCAGTACTGGTATTCGCCGTACTGATGGCCCATGATCTCCAACGCGCGGTTGGCGATCACTTCGTTGGCGTTCATGTTGGTCGTCGTACCGGCACCGCCCTGGATCATATCCACGGGGAATGCGTCGTGGTGCTTGCCGTCCATGATCTCGCGGCAGGCCTGTGCGATCGCATTGAACTTCTCGTCGGTGAGCAGCCCCAGCTTGTGATTGGCTTCCGCAGCTCCCAGCTTGGTAATGGCGAGTCCCTTGATGAAGAGGGGATACTCGTTCAAATGGAATTTGCTGATTCGAAAGTTCTCGATACCCCGCAGGGTCTGGACACCGTAAAGTACGTCGGCAGGCAACTCTACGCTGCCGAGCAGGTCGCTCTCCGTACGCATTTTCTGATTATTTGCCATAATAC
>CDTW01015240.1_pt1 | contig 11512 bp, 10 predicted proteins | sample 554901 | NCBI WGS metagenome assembly CDTW01 (sample SAMEA3182045, study PRJEB8094) | gut metagenome | biome: human; feature: gut; material: Stool; isolation source: human stools | place: Canada | collected 2011-11-01
GGAGGCCGGGAAGGAAATGATCGGCGTGGACAAGATTGACGATATCAGAAGGCTCGGGAGGAGCGGCGCGAGCGTCGCCTCGATAGCCCGGGACACCGGGGTCTCCGAGCCCACAGTGAGGAAGTACCTGAGGGAGCCGGACCTCTCCGAGAGGCCGCCGGCGGTCGGGAGGACGCCCGAGTCGCCGCTGCTGGAGCCCTTCGCGGAGACGATCGACTCGTGGCTGCGCGAGGACAGGCGCTGCTGGCACAAGCAGCGCCACACCGCGAGGAAGGTCTTCGACCGGCTGGTCGCGGAGGAGGGGTTCAGGGGGTCGTACTCGACGGTCCAGAGGTACGTGAGGCGCAGGCGCGGGGAGCTCGCCGCCGAGTGTTGATGTGCAATATGAAATGGTCCGAATGAGCACCGGTTTCTGAGCAACGCGTGCACCGAAAAATGAGCAGTTTGAGCATGAGGGCCGCGCCCCCTTGGACCAGGGGCGCGGCCCCGCCGTATCGTTGTCCCGGGCGCGTGCTTTGGCGAGACCGCCCGGGAAGGATGGAGGAGATGACCGTGCCCCTGGATGTGAGAAATGATATACGCTCGATGGATGCGGAGGGGGTGCCGCGGGCCGAGATAGCCCGCAGGCTCCGGCTCAGCCGCAACACCGTCGCCAAGTACGCCGACATGGAGGACCTGTCGCCGGAGCCCCCCGCGCCCGCAGACAGGCCGCACCCGGCGATCGACCCGCACGCCGCCTGGATCGACGGGGTGCTCGAGGCCGACCTGGGCGCCCCGCGCAAGCAGCGCCACACCGCCAAGAGGATCTACGACCGACTCGTCGAGGAGAGGCGCTACGAGGGCTCCTACTCCGCCGTGCAGCGCCACGTGCGCGAGTGGCGGCTCGCGCGGGCGGCGTGCGCGGGCGGCGGCTACCTCGAGCTCGAGTGGGCGCCCGGCACCGCGCAGGGGGACTACGGCAACTTCGAGGCGGTGGTCGCGGGCGAGAGGCTGCGCCTGAAGCTGCTCGTGGTCGCGCTGCCCCACTCGAACGCGCGCTACGCCGTCGCCGGCATGTCCCAGCGCGCCGAGTGCATGTGCGCGGGGCTGGCCGGCGTCTTCGGGTGGATCGGGCGGGCGCCCCGCGAGCTCGTGCTCGACAACGCCACCGAGGCCGGGAGGCGCCTGCGCGGCGAGGTGACCGAATCCCACCTCTTCTCGCTGTTCCGCGCCCACTACCGCATGGGCAGCCGCTACTGCAACCCGTACTCGGGCAACGAGAAGGGGTCGGTGGAGAACGCGGTCGGGTTCATCCGCCGCAACCTGCTCGTCCCCGTGCCCGTGGTCGGCTCGCTCGCCGAGCTGAACGACCTGCTCAGGGACGGGTGCGACCGCTTGAACGCCGCCTCGCGGGCGCGGGACGGCCGCCCGACCCCGGAGGTGCTCGCCGAGGACCTGGCCGCCATGCTCGCGCTGCCGTCATCGCCCTTCGACGCCGTGCGCTGGGCGAGGTGCCGCGCCGACAAGCGCGGCGTGGTGACCGTGGACGGCCGAGGCTATCTCGCCGGCCCCGCTTGGCACTCCCGGGAGCTCCTCTGCGGCGTCCGGGCGGACACGGTGGAGATCCTGGCGGACCGCGGGCGGCGGGTCGCGGTGCTCAAGCGCGCGTTCGGCGACGGGCCCGTCGTGCGCAACCCGCTCTCCCTCGTGCCGGCGCTCGTGGCGCGGCCCCGTGCCTTCGGCGAATCCGTGATCAGGCGCGACATGCCCGAGGGCCTCGTCCGGGCAATAGATTCCCTCGATGCGGCCGGCCGCCGCCGCGTGCTCAGGTCGATCGAGCGGGCGGCCGGCCCGTCCGGCTTCGACGCCGCCTGCTCCGCGGCGCAGGCGGTGATCGAGGGCGGCCGGATCCCAGACGACGCGACCGTCGACGTGCTGGCCCGCAGGATGGCAGCGGGCGCCCCCGCCGCAGAGGGCGGCGCCGACCTGAGCGTCTACGACGGGTTCCTGAAAGGGGGCGAGGCCCATGCCTGCTAGCAGCGAGCTCGCGCGAAGGGTCGCGGAGGCCGGCAGGAGGTGCTCGCTCACGACCTCCGTGCTCAGCGAATGGGCGACGGCGGGGAGCCCGAAGCAGGTCGAGTACCTCGCCTCGTACCTCGAGGCCGAGGCGGCGAGCAGGGACGCCTCCAAGCGCGCGTCGCTCCTCAGGCGCTGCGGCCTGCCGGCGCCGAAGACCTTCGGCGGCTACGACTGGTCCGCGGTTTCGCTGCCGGAGGGCCTCGGCAGGGACGACCTGCTCTCGCTGTCGTTCCTCGACCGGCGCGAGGACCTCGTGCTGATGGGCGACGTCGGCACGGGGAAGACCCACATGGCGAGCGCCCTGTGCCAGCTCGCCTGCGACAGGCGCCTGGAGGCCCGCTTCTTCACCGCCTCGTCGCTCGTCATGCGGCTGAGGCGCGCCCGGGAGGACGGCCGGCTCGACCGGGAGATGTCGCAGATAGCGCGGGCGCGCCTGCTCGTGATCGACGAGCTGGGGTTCCTGCCGCTCGACGCCGACGGCGCCCGGCTCGTGTTCCAGGTCTTCGCCGACGCCTACGAGAGGCAGAGCGTCGTCATCACGACGAACCTGGAGTTCTCCCGCTGGGGAGGGGTCTTCGGGGACGACCAGATGGCCGCCGCCGTCATCGACCGCGTGGTGCACCACGGCAGGCTCGTCCAGTTCCGCGGGGAGTCGTACCGCGTGAGGCACGCCCTCATGCAGGAAGGATAGCTGCTCAAAAACCACCGCTCAGACCGCGTGCTCATACTGCTCAATTCCCGATGCACATTCTGCTCAAAACTACTTGACTAAACACAACAAGGGAGGCGGCCATGCCGAAGGTGACGGGCTACGGCGAGATCGAGGAGATCGAGCGCGGCAAGGTCTACCGCATCAGGCACCACCTCGGGAGGGACCCCAAGACCGGCAGGTACCTGAGGTCCCCCAAGAGGACGGTGCACGGGACGAAGTCGGACGCGAGGAGGGCGCTCGAGGAGTACCGGCGCGAGCTCGAGGAGGGGTTCGCGAACCCCGAGAACCTGACGGTGCCCGAGCTCGGGTGGAGGTGGCACGAGCAGCGCAAGCTCCTCAAGGACCTCTCGCCCCTCACGCACGCGACCGACGAGTGCGAGCTCAAGAAGGTCGAGCGCTGGTTCGGCGGGATCCTCGTGTCGGACCTCTCGCTCTCGCTGCTCAACATGCTCTACTCTAGCATGCGCGAGGACCACGGCGTGTCGCAGCGCGGCATCCACAAGCTCAACGCCGTCCTCAGCCAGGTCATGGACCTCGCCGTCAAGGAGCGCCTCGTCAAGCACAACCCGTGCCGCGACGTTGACGTGTCGCGCCCGCGCTCCGCCGAGCGCACGCCGCTCACGCTCGACGAGGCCATAGCGCTGTGCCAGGCGCTCAGGTCCGAGGGCTTCGACGGACGCCGCGTCGCCGTGTGGCTCGCGCTCGCGACCGGGGTGAGGCGCGGCGAGGCGCTCGGCCTCACGTGGCGCTACGTCGACTTCGAGAACCGCCGCATCTACACGCCGCATCTACATCAAGTACCAGTACACGCGCGACAAGAAGTTGCGCGAGACCAAGAACAAGAGGTCGAGGTGGATCGCCGTCGACGACGGGACGGTCGCCTACCTGAGGACCTGGAGGGCGGTGCAGGCCCGCAGGATGCAGGTGCAGGGGCTCACCCAGGCGCCCGACACGCCGGTGTGCTCCGACGACGCCTTCGGGCTCCACGACCCGGACAACTTCTCGGCGTGGCAGCGCGGCTACTTCGTCGAGCACGGCCTCGGCCGGATCGAGGAGCCCGAGGAGGGCGGGCGCAAGCGGAGGCGCTACGTGGGCTACGACTTCCACGAGCTGAGGCACACGCAGGCGACCTTCCTGATCGGCAACGGCATCGACCCCAAGAGCGTGCAGGGGCGCCTCGGCCACGAGGTGTCGAGCATGACGATGGGCGTCTACGCCCACACCATCGGCGGGAACGACCGCGAGGCCGCCGACCTCATGGGCAGGCTGCTCATGACGGGCGCCGAGCCGGTGAGGCTCACCGTCGTCGGCCCCGACCCCGACTCCCGGCCGTGCCCGGGGGCGAGGCTCGTCGAGCGCGAGGTCGTCCGTGACGGGCGCACCGTCTGGGTCGAGGAGTGGAGGATCACGGTCTCCTCGGTCGGCGAGCTCCTCGAGCTTCAGCGGGGCCTCGGCGTGCCCGTCCTGCTCGAGGGCGGAAGCCTCACGGTGATGGCGAAGAGCGCGTGAACGATATTGCGTAGCCCCCTGCGCGGCTCGCCGCTTGAGGGCCTGCAATCTGTTGGGGAGGCTTCGAATTCAAGCTCCGTGTGACTGGTCGCCCGGGTCTGACAAGGTCCGACAGAGGTTCGACAGCCCTGAGGACCAAGACGAGCCTCTCTGGTGACCCCGGCACCCGAGGTCTGACAAGGTCCGACAGAGGTCCGACAAGATCTCGAGCCGGGAGGCGCACTTGTTGGGCACGCCGGCACCCGAGGTCTGACAAGGTCCGACAGAGGTCCGACAAGATCTCGAGCCGGAAGGCGCGCGTGCAGGGGGCGCCCCGGCGGCCGAGGTTCGACGGAGGTCCGACAGAGGTCCGACAGAGCCGGGGGCAAGCTACGCGACTGTGTAGTACTGCATGGGGTCGTTGGTCGAAGTCCCGTGCCATTCAAGGACCCCTCGGTTCGAGAGCCCCTTGAGCACGCGCGTGGCGGAGCGCTGGCTCCTGTTGATGAGCGAGGAGAGCTCCCTCGGGGTCACGCGGCCCCTCGCGTAGGCTGCCTGGACCGCGACGATCTCGTACTCGCCGAGGCCGTCCAGGACCTCCCGTGAGATCCTGTCCTCGAGGGCGTCCCGCTGCCTGAGGGTCCTCGCGACGATGTTGTTCTCCAGCGTGAGCTGGACCTTCGTCCCGTCCGGCTCGCTGAAGACCGGGTCGTTGAGCAGAAGCCTCTGCATCTCGGTGTAGATGCGCTTCACGCCCTCGTTGAGCTCCCGGACCCAGCCGAACTCCACGAGGGTGCGTGCGATCCTGGGGTTCCTCGAGTAGCGCGTCTCGCGCATGTTGTCGAGCGTGACCGTGTTGGGGAGCCTGCCCGGGCTCAGGATCTCGAGCCTGTCGTCGTACATGGAGACCCGGATGTAGTCCCCCGCGTAGGCGTAGTCGCGGTGGGTGACGGCGTTGACCAGGCCCTCGAACCAGGCGAACTCTGGGTACTCCGGCACGGTCTGGAACCTGCCGTCGTCCCCGAGGAACTGAAACTCCCTCAGCATCCCGGAGATGAGGGAGAAGGCCCCGTCGACGACCTTGGGGATGGGCCCGTCGAACGTGACGTCCTTGGTCGTGTTCAGCCGCTCGCCGGTCTCCATCTTGGTCCCGTCGAAGCGGAGCACGCGCACGCGCGCCTGCGGGAGGAAGGCGGCCGGGCACTCGCCGAAGAGCAGGAGCCCCGCAACGGTGAGGCGCCCGTCGCGCATGAAGCGCCTCGCGCGGAGGACCTGCTCGTCGGGGGCGTCCGTGCCGAGGATCTCCTTGTAGCGGGCGAGGACCTCGCGGTCCACGTCCCCGATCCCGGAGTCCTCGACGAGCTCGTCCTCGAAGACGCGCTGGTTCTTGTCGTACTCGAGGGCGCGTATCTGCTCGTAGCCGAGCGTCTTGCTCTGGTCGCCCTGCCGCAGGAACACCGCGCCGTCCTTGCGCCGCGTGATGACGCGGTTGGTCGACGGCTCGACGTCCATGACGAGCACGAAGTCTTCCTCGCCGGAGGCGTTGGTGGCGGGCACGCGCGTGCAGGAGACGTCGGGCGCCGGGGAGCAGTCGGTGATGGCGCACTGCTCGAAGCGCTCGGGGTCGCGGGCGCCCTGGCGGGCGAAGCCGGTCACGGTCCCGTCGTCCTCTATGCCCACGACGACCTTCCCGCCCGACGCGTTGGCGAGGGCCACGACGTGCCGGGCGAGGTCCTCCGGCTTGATCCTCGCGCTCTTGCGGTCGAAGTAGTGGTTCTCCCGCGTGGAGGAGAGCGTCTCTATGTTGTTCGTGACGACGGGGCTCTGCATCCGTCCACCCCCCAGGCTGCTCTGCGGCGCGGCGGCCGCGGTTGTTCTGAGGACATGATACCAGCGGTCGCCGTCGGTACCTGGCGGAGGGGCGGGCTATCTCCTCCGCGCAATATCGACCATTCGGGCGACGTCCTCGTCCTTCAGCCCGAGCCGGAGCATCTGGATGGCGAGAACGACCTTCTCGAGGGCCAGCACGTCGTCCACGATGCTGTCGCCGTAGGCGACCTCGAGATGGCCGTGCGCGAGGGAGTTGCGGAGGGCCTGGATCCTCTCAGCGAGCTCGGTGAACGACTCCTTCGAGTCGAGGCAGGGGCAAAGACCCTCGATTAAGCTGGAATGATCCTTGTAGACCTGAACCATCCTAGAGGAGAAGGGGTCGCCCTCTTCCGCGACCCTGGTGAGCCGCTTCACCAGCTTTATGACCTTCTTCCTGATCTTCTTATTCCGGGCCTCCCCCTCGGCTTTCCCCAGGGTGCCGACGACGATCGACCGGGCCTCCATGGTCGACTCCTTGTGGGGGATGCCCTCGGGGTAGAGCAGGGTCGCCTCCTGGTCGAACGACGCCGCGAGGAGGATTATGCGGGCGTCGTCCCAGACGCCGACGCGGCCGGGGGACGGGAGGTGCCTGAGCGACAGCTCCCTGTCAGCGATCTTCTGGAAGAGCGCGCCCTCGAATCCGTCAACGATCCCGAGGGGGATGTGATACTTGACCTCCCCGGTACACCCAACCGGGCGTTTGCTCAGCGTGAGGCTTCCCCCGGGGGAGACGACGCGGTCCTTCCCTGTGTGCTCCCGGTACCAGCCGTTCGCCGGCTTCTCCACGAGGACCTCGACCGCGTCGAACTCCGCGCCGGAGGCCTGGAGGCAGAAGGCCAGAAAGTCGCGGGCAACCATCGCGAGGTCGAAGACGAAGGAGAAGTCGTCCTCGGCGCCGAAGCTGAGGTCGAGGGTCGACTCCACGGTGAGGGGAGGTTCCCCGGAACCGTGCTTCATCTTCTCGATGTAGAAGAGGGTGGCCCTGACCGGCCTCCCCTCGAGTGTGAAGTCGCAGGAGAGGGGCTTGGGCCTCTTCGTGCTCACGGAGAATCTCGCCACCTCTCTTTCACACCGCATGTCGAGGGCGGCCTTGTCGTCGTAGCACTTCGAGAGGTGGGGGGAGTGGAACCGAAGGCCGACGACCGGGAGGCGACGGTCGAGCTCGAAAAACGCCCTCGTCCCAACGCGAAGGGACCTGAAGAGCATGGGTTCCGGGGCGAAGGCGTCCGACTCAGGGAAGACGACGAGCTTCTCGGGGGCGTTGCTCGGGCTCAGCTCGAAGTAGTCGGACTCGATGGGCGCCCCCTCCCCCGTGAAATGCCGGACGCCATTCTGGCAAAATCCGGGCTCGAGCGCCTGGGCCTTGTCCCATTCGCCGGGCCGGGGAACGAGCTCGAGCCGCTCCCCGTCGAAGCCGAACGAGAAGTCGGTGCCCTTGTAGTTCGTGTCGCCGAGGTAGAGCATCCTGAGCCTCCGATCAAAGGTGTTAGCCCGATTATTCCACGTGCGAAGTCCGTCCAATCGCGTCCCCATGCCCGCTCAGGCGCCGCGGGGGCTGTCGCGCCGGTCGGCGGCGCGTAAAGGGCCCGCAAAATCCCTCCACAGCCCCCGCGCGCGGGGCCGGTGGAGGGAGCGGCCGGGGCCTTTTCGCAGGCTTGAATCTGAATCTGCCCCGAATCCGTTGACAGGTCGAGTCCCGTCTCGGCACCATTGCCGTTGCGGGGGAACGGAGGCGGACCATGGGGAAACCGTGCCCGAAGCACACGGCCGAGTTCAAGCGGCGCGCCGTGCAGCCGTGCAACGAGAGGGGAGCCGCCTGCGCGGAGGTCGCGCGCGAGGCCGGCGTCGACCCGTCGGGCCTCGCCGGCTGGGTCAGAAGGGCCTCGGCCGCGGCGCCCGACGCCGGGGCGGACCCCTTCCAGATGGCCGGGGACCTGCGGCGGCCCAGGCGCGGGAACGAGCGGCTCAAGAGGGAGAGCGAGATGCTTTTAGAAGCGAGCGCCCTCTTCGCCGGCAGGCAGCCGTAGGCGCCGGGGCGAAGGGGGCGAGGCTCGCTTCCATCCTGCCCGGCGAGGGGCGCCGGGGCGCGTCGGAGATGCGCTCGGCGCCCGGCGCCACCGGGCAGGGCTGCTGCGCGCGGCGCTCGCGCGGGCCGAGCGGGCGCGGCCTGCGCGGCGCCGAGCCCGCCGGCGAGACCTCCGGGGTCTGCGAGGCGGGCCGCCGCATCTACGGCGCCCCGGAGGCCTTCGCGGAGAGCGCGCGTCGCGCGAGCGCGCGGCTGCGCCAAGCGCCCCGAGGGCGGGGTCGAGCAGGCTGTGTTTGATAACGTCTGACTTGCGGATTTAATCACCCGGAACTTTCGGGAATAATCACGAAAAACTTTCGGGTTTGGGCATGGGCACGCCGACCACCCCCGGCGGGCCTACCGTTGTCGATGCTTCGGTATTCGACGAGGGGAGGCCGGGAAGGAAATGATCGGCGTGGACAAGATTGACGATATCAGAAGGCTCGGGAGGAGCGGCGCGAGCGTCGCCTCGATAGCCCGGGACACCGGGGTCTCCGAGCCCACAGTGAGGAAGTACCTGAGGGAGCCGGACCTCTCCGAGAGGCCGCCGGCGGTCGGGAGGACGCCCGAGTCGCCGCTGCTGGAGCCCTTCGCGGAGACGATCGACTCGTGGCTGCGCGAGGACAGGCGCTGCTGGCACAAGCAGCGCCACACCGCGAGGAAGGTCTTCGACCGGCTGGTCGCGGAGGAGGGGTTCAGGGGGTCGTACTCGACGGTCCAGAGGTACGTGAGGCGCAGGCGCGGGGAGCTCGCCGCCGAGCTCGACGCCCGCGAGGCGCAGGGATTCCTGCTGCTCGACTGGGCGCCCGGCGAGTGCCAGGTCGACTTCGGGCAGGCGGACTTCCGCGTGCGCGGCGTCGTCACGCGGGGCCACTTCCTCGTGGTGGAATTCCCGCACTCCAACGTCGGGCTCGCGCAGGTCTTCTGGGGCGAGACGGCCGAGTGCGTCTGCCAGGGGCTGCGCGACGTCTTCGAGTTCCTCGGGGGCGTGCCGCTGCGGGCCGTCTTCGACAACGCCACCGAGGTCGGCCGCAGGGTCGGAGCCGAGATCAGGACCTCGAAGCTCTTCCGCCGCTTCGCCGCGCACTACGGGCTCGACTACAGCTTCACCAACCCCCACTCCGGCAACGAGAAGGGCTCCGTGGAGAACAAGGTCGGGACGCTCAGGAGGAACCTCTTCGTGCCGATGCCGCAGGTGTGGGACGTCAGGTCGTACAACGAGCGGCTACTCGGGACGTGCCTGGAGCTCTCGGACGGCAAGCCGCACTACCGCAAGGGCGCGAGCGAGTCCGAGCTCTTCGGGGACGACCGCGCCGCGCTCTCGCCGCTGCCCGCGGCGCCGTTCGCGTGCGTGACGTGGCTCACTCGGAAGTGCGACAAGCAGGGCTCGTTCAAGGCAGGCGGCGAGCACCGCTACTCGGCGGGCCCCGCCAACGCGTCGCGCGAGGTCGCCGTCGCGATGGGCGCCTTCGACGTCACGGTCGTCGGCGCCGGCGGCGAGGTCGTCGCCGAGTATATCCGCGAGTGGGGCGACGCGCCGACCGACTCCGCCGACCCCACGCTGCAGCTGAGGCTGCTCTGCGTGCGCCCCGGCGGCTGGCGCGACAGCGTGGTCAGGCGGTCCCTCCCGGGGGACCTCGTCGCCTTCCTCGACTCGGAGGCGCCCGCCGACCTCGGCGCGGACCTCAGGGCGCTGCGCGACGTGAGCGCCAGGCGGGGATGGGCCGCCACCGTGGAGGGCGCGCTGAGGTCGCTCGGGGCCACGGGCGGCGTTGACGCCGCCACCCTCGAGCTCGCCGCCGCCAGGGCGGCCGCCGGCGACGCGCTCGTCGAGTACGACGAGCCGGTCGACCTCGCGGGGTACGACCGGGCCTTCGAGCTGCTGGAGGGGGGCGCCGCAAGTGCCTAGGGTCCCGGACTCCGAGCGCGAGAAGTTCTCCTCGCGCGCCAGGTCGCTGTTCATATCGAAGGCGACGGTGGCATGGTTCCTCGAGACCGCTACGCCCGGTCAGCTCGCCGCCTGCTCGGGGATGCTGGCCCGGGAGCTCGAGTCCCGGGAGCGGTCCAAGCGGGCGAGGCTGCTGCGCCAGGCGAGGTTCCCCGTGCCCAAGGCCGTCGAGGGGTTCGACTGGTCGAACGTGCGCTTCCCCGAGGGCTGGGGGCGCGACGAGATGCTCTCGCTCGACTTCGTCGGGCGCGCCGAGGACCTCGTCTTCCACGGCCCAACGGGCCGCGGCAAGACGCACGTGGCGACAGCCCTCGGCATCGAGGCGACCCGGCGAGGGATACCGGTGCGCTTCTTCCAGACGGCGGCGCTGGTCCTGCAGCTCGGCAAGGCCAAGCGCGAGGGGACTCTGGATCGGGTCATCGCCGACATCGGGAAGGCGTCGCTCGTCGTCCTCGACGAGTTCGGCTACGTGCCGTTCGACGTGGACGGCGCCCGTCTGCTCTACCAGGTCATATCCGACTCTTACGAAAGGAGGAGCATAGTGTTCACCACGAATGTCGAGTTCAGCCGGTGGGGCACGGTCTTCGCGGACGACAAGCTCGCCGCCGCGATCGTGGACCGCGTCGTCCACCACGGCAGGCTCGTGGAGTTCGGAGGGCCCAGCCACCGGCTCGAGGAGTCGCTCATGCTGGGCAAGTCAGGAAGCTAGCGGCGCGCCCGTGACCGAACCCGAAAAAGTTGCGTGCCCAAACCCGAAAACTCTTCGTGATCATTTCCGAAAGAGGGACTTGACCAAACACACAGGCGCCGCCGCGGGCCGACTCGGCGCCCGGCCTCGCGCGGCGGGACTTCAGCGCGGACGGCCCGAACAGGGCCCGGTTCGCCGGCATCGCCTGCGTGCGCGCGCACCGGGGGCGGCCCTGCCCGGCGGCCGCGATGGGCATCCGGTCCGGGAAGACCGTCGGCTGGCCGATGTCGGCCCGCATGGCGGCCGGGCCCGCCGGCGACGCGCCGGGGACGGCGGTCGTGGGGCGCGGGCCGCCCGGAGGCCGCATCCGCCGTGGCGACCGCGGGGGCCGGCACGCCTCGCTCCCGATCGGCAGGACGATGCGCGAGGCCGGCATCGGGCCGTCGACGGGCTCGACCGCGAGCCCGTGGGACGACGCGGCGATGGAGCCGCCCATGGGGCCCGTCGAGGCGGGGCGCGTGCACGCCCGCACGCTCGAGACGCGGGATCAGGCGGCATTGGAGATATTCGACTGCATCGAGCGCTCCTGCAACAGGGTGCGGATCCACTCCGCGCCCGGCAACCTCAGCCCCGAGGGGTTCGAGGCGGGGCATGCGCAGGAGGCCGCTTCGGCGGCGTAGAGGG
>CDTW01014777.1_pt1 | contig 11440 bp, 10 predicted proteins | sample 554901 | NCBI WGS metagenome assembly CDTW01 (sample SAMEA3182045, study PRJEB8094) | gut metagenome | biome: human; feature: gut; material: Stool; isolation source: human stools | place: Canada | collected 2011-11-01
TCCGCAGACTACATGGCCGAAAACATGGCCGACGCCAAGATCTATGTCCTCTATCAGAACGACGATGCTTATTCTCAGGGCATCCGGGACGCTTTTGTCTCTGAGGCCGAGGCCAAGGGCCTGACCATTGTGGATGAGGGCACCTTCACCAAGGACACCGCCACCGACTTCTCCGTGCAGCTGACCGCCGCTCAGGCCGCCGGTGCCGACACGCTGTTCCTGCCCATGTACTATCAGCCCGCTTCCGTCATCCTCAACCAGGCCAACGCCATGGGCTATGCCCCCACCTTCTTCGGCGTGGACGGCATGGACGGCATCCTCACCATGGAGGGCTTTGACGCCTCTCTGGCCGAGGGCGTCATGCTGCTGACCCCCTTCTCCGCCACTCTGGAGGAAAACCAGTCCTTCGTCCAGGCTTATCAGGATCAGTTCGGCGAGACCCCCAACCAGTTCGCCGCTGACGCCTATGACGCCGTGTACATCCTCAAGGAGGCCCTGGAGGCTGCCGGCTGCACCGCCGATATGTCCGCTGCCGACATCTGCGAGGCGCTGGTCCCCACCATGACCACCCTCTCCCACGACGGCCTCACCGGCAAGGGCATGAACTGGTCTGCCGACGGCGCCGTGTCCAAGGATCCCACCGCCTTTGTCATCCAGGACGGCGTGTACGTTCTGCCCCAGTAATCCCCTTTCCCATTCAATCCATCACGATGCGGCGGCTGCCGGGAGTCTCTCCCGGCAGTCCCGCCGCGTGATTTCTATGGTGGAAACAGGGGCGGCAGCCACTGGTGCTGCTGTCCGTATTTCTGCCATAGAACAGTTAAGAGAAAAAGAGGTGCTTCCTGATGGAATTTCTCTCCTACCTGATCAGCGGCATCAGTCTGGGCAGTGTGTACGCCATCATCGCCCTGGGCTATACCATGGTTTACGGTATTGCGAAAATGCTGAACTTCGCCCACGGTGATATCATCATGGTGGGCGGCTACATTTCCTTTTGCGCCATGAACTACTTGGGGCTCCCCAGCATCGTATCCGTGCTGCTGGCCATGGTGGTATGCACGGTGTTGGGTGTGGTCATTGAGGGTCTTGCTTACAAGCCCCTGCGTGCCGCTCCCTCCCTGGCCGTGCTGATTACCGCTATCGGCGTGAGCTACTTCCTGCAAAACGCAGCCCAGCTGATCTGGTCCGCCGCTCCCAAGGTCTACTCCCCCGTGGTGGCGGGCTCCCTTTCCCTGATGGGAGGACAGCTCTCCATCCCCTATGTCTCCATTTTGACGGTGGTCACCTGCCTGGTCATCATGGCCGCCCTCACCACCTTCACCAGCAAGAGCAAGATGGGCAAGGCCATGCGGGCCTGCTCCGAGGACCGCAGCGCCGCGCAGCTGATGGGCATCAACGTCAACGCCACCATCTCCATTACCTTTGCCATCGGCTCCGCGCTGGCGGCTATTGCCGGTGTGCTGCTGTGCTCCTCCTACGGCACCCTGATGCCCACCACCGGCTCCATGCCCGGCATCAAGGCCTTCACCGCCGCCGTCTTCGGCGGCATCGGCTCCATCCCCGGCGCGTTCCTGGGCGGACTGCTGCTGGGCATTATCGAGTCCATGGCCAAGGCCTACATCTCCACCAACCTGGCCAACACCATCGTCTTTGCCGTGCTGATCGTGGTACTGCTGGTGAAGCCGGCAGGCCTGCTGGGCAAGTATGTGCCTGAGAAAGTGTGAGGTGCGGGATATGAAAAAACTGACCATCAAGCGGACCACCCGCACGGATTTCATCACCTATCTGGGTGTCATCATCGCATTCATTGTCATGACCGTCCTCCGGGATCAGGGCTTTTTGACCCGCTCCCTCACGGGACAGCTGGTCCCCATCTGCTGCTATATCTCCATGGCCGTCTCGTTGAACCTGACGGTGGGCATTCTGGGCGAGCTGAGCCTGGGCCATGCGGGCTTTATGAGCGTGGGTGCCTTCTCCGGCATCATCGCTGCCATGAGCCTGCAGTCCATAATCCCCTCCACGCCGCTGCGTCTGGCAGTGGCCATGGTGGTGGGCGCGCTCTTCGCCGCCATCGCCGGCTTCATCGTGGGCGTCCCTGTGCTGCGCCTGCGGGGCGACTACCTGGCTATCGTTACCCTGGCCTTCGGCGAGATCATCAAGGACCTCATCAACTGCCTGCTGGTGGGCTATGACTCCAACGGCCTGCACATGGCCCTGAACCTCACAGGCAGCAAGTCCATCACCGATCTGAACCTGGAGTCCGATGGCATCGCCATCATCAAGGGCGCCCAGGGCGCCACCGGCACCACGACCATCTCCTCTTTCACTGCCGGCTTCGTCCTGGTAATGATCACCCTGGTAATCGTGCTGAACCTGGTGCGCAGCCGCACCGGCCGGGCTGTCATGGCCATCCGGGACAACCGCATTGCCGCCGAGAGCGTGGGCATCAACGTCACCAAGTACAAGCTCATCGCCTTCGTCACCTCCGCCGCTCTGGCCGGTGCCGCAGGTGCCCTGTACGGACTGAACTTCTCCTCTCTCCAGGCTACCAAGTTTAACTTCAACACCTCTATTCTGATTCTGGTGTTCGTGGTGCTGGGCGGCCTGGGCAACATCTGGGGCTCCGTCATCGCCGCCACTGTCCTCACCATTCTGCCGGAGGCACTGCGTGGCTTCGACGACTACCGGATGCTCATTTACGCCATCGTGCTAATTCTGGTGATGCTGGCCACCAACAATGCCCAGGCCAAGGCCCTGCTGGGCCGGATCATTCCCAAGAGAAAGGGGGCGCAGGCAAATGGCTAAGCAATTCGAGAGGGCCAAGATGGTCCCGGTGCCCAGCCGCGCCATCGTTCCCGAGCGGGATGTGGATAAGTCCCCTATTCTGGAGTGCAGCCACCTGGGCATCGACTTTGGCGGACTGCGGGCAGTAAATGACTTCAACCTCACCATCGGCCGCACGGAGATCGCCGGCCTCATCGGCCCCAACGGCGCCGGCAAGACCACTATCTTCAACCTGCTGACCAAGGTCTATCAGCCTACCCGAGGCACCATCCTGCTGGACGGCCTGGATACCTCCGGCAAGACCACTGCCCAGATCAACCGCATGGGCATTGCCCGGACCTTCCAGAATATCCGCCTCTTCGACAACCTCAGTGTGGAGGACAACGTCAAGATCGGCCTGCACAACCAGGAGCGCTACTCCGCTCTTACCGGCGTGCTGCGCCTGCCCAAATACTGGCGTCAGGAGAAGGCCGCCCACGAACGGGCCATGGAACTGCTGTCCCTCTTCGACATGCAGGACACCGCCGCCTGGAAGGCCGGCTCCCTGCCCTACGGCGCCCAGCGGCGGCTGGAGATCGTCCGGGCCCTGGCCACCAATCCCAGCCTGCTGCTGCTGGATGAGCCCGCCGCAGGCATGAACCCCTCCGAGACCGCGGAGCTGATGGAGAATATCGTCAAGATCCGGGACACCTTCCAGATCGCCGTCATGCTCATCGAGCACGACATGAACCTGGTGATGAACATTTGCGAGGGCATCTGCGTGCTGAACTTCGGCCAGGTCATCGCCAAGGGCACCCCGGAGGAGATCCAATCCAACCCCACGGTTATCGAAGCATACCTGGGCAAGAAGAAGGAGGGCTGAGAGACATGCTGAAAGTCAACGGGATCAATGTCTACTACGGCTCTATCCACGCCATCAAGGACGTCTCCTTTGAAGTCCATCAGGGGGAGATCGTCACCCTCATCGGCGCCAACGGCGCCGGGAAATCCACCACGCTGCAGACCATCTCCGGCCTGCTCCACTCCCGGACCGGCTCCATCGAATTCCTGAACGAGAACCTCATGGGCGTTCCCGCTTTCAAGATCGTCTCCCGGGGCCTGGCCCAGGTGCCGGAGGGCCGCCGCGTCTTTTTGCAGATGACGGTGGAGGAGAACCTGGAGATGGGCGCCTATACTCAGCCCAACGCCACCATCGCCCCGGGCCTGGAGCGGGTCTATGACCAGTTCCCCCGTCTGAAGGAGCGCCGCCGTCAGATCGCCGGCACCCTCTCCGGCGGCGAGCAGCAGATGCTGGCTATGGGCCGGGCCCTGATGTCCAACCCCAAGCTGCTGATGCTGGATGAACCCTCCATGGGCCTGGCGCCCATTCTGGTGGAGCAGATCTTTGAGATCATCCGCAGCCTCCACAAGGCGGGCACCACCATTTTGCTGGTGGAACAGAACGCCCAGGCGGCGCTGTCCGTGGCGGACCGGGGCTATGTGCTGGAGACCGGCAAGATCGTCACCACCGGCACCGGCGCGGAGCTGCTGGCAAGCCCCGCCATCAAGAAAGCATATCTGGGCGGCTGACCGTCTCGTTTCCCCGGAAAACCGCCGAAAAAGGAGAGCGCAAAAGCGCTCTCCTTTTTATTTGCAGCGGAGGATCCGCTGTGGTATACTCCTGTCAAGACAGATTACAGGAGGCGGTATCATGCGCGCAGAAGAGCGGCGGGCAAAAATTCTGGAGATTCTCCACGGGGCCGGCGGGCCCGTCAGCGCGGCCACCCTGGCGGGGCAGTTTTCCGTCAGCCGCCAGATCATCGTGGGAGACATCGCCCTGCTGCGGGCGTCGGGCGCCAATATCTCTGCCACGCCTCGGGGATATGTGATTCTGGGAGAGACCCCGGGACTTGTGCGGCGGGTGGCCTGCCAGCACGGCCCCGGCGGGATGGAGGCGGAACTCAACGCCGTGGTGGATCAGGGCTGCACGGTTTTGGACGTCATCGTGGAGCACCCGGTATACGGACAGCTCACCGGGTCGCTGCAGCTGTCCAGCCGCTACGATGTTCAGCAGTTTCTCCACCGCTGCGCTGCCTCCGACGCCCAGCCCCTCTCCCTTTTGACGGAGGGCATCCACCTCCACACCCTTGCCTGTCCGGATCAGGCCGCCTTTGACCGGGTGCAGGCAGCTCTGCGGGAAATGGGCGTCCTCTTGGAGGGCTGAGCTTCATCTGGGCCTTGACAGATGGACAAATCGTGAGTATGATGTGGTATACAGGTGTCAAGACACCTGTATACCACATTTATTTTTGAGAGAGAAACAGGTGCTTCCCATGGAAAATTTCAAAGCTTTTCTGAAACGTAAAAACATCGTCATCTCCGGCAAGCGGTATGGCATCGACGCCCTGGGCGCCATGGCCCAGGGACTTTTTTGCTCGCTGCTCATCGGCACGATTCTGGACACCCTGGGGGATCAGCTGGGGATCGCGTTCCTCGTAACCGTAGGCGGCTACGCCTCCGCCATGTCCGGCGCGGCCATGGCCGTGGCCATCGGCTACGCCCTCCAGGCGCCGCCCATGGTGCTCTTCTCCCTGGTAACGGTGGGCTATGCCGCCAACGCCCTGGGCTCCACCACCCTCTCCGGCGGCAGCGGCGCCGGCGGCCCTCTGGCAGTCCTGTTCATTGCCATCATCGCTGCGGAGCTGGGCAAGGCCGTCAGCAAGGAGACCAAGATCGACATCCTGGTGACGCCCCTGGTGACCATCCTGGTGGGCGTGGCTCTCTCCGCCTGGTGGGCACCGGCTATCGGTACCGCCGCCAGTGCCGTCGGCGACTTCGTCAAGTGGGCCACGGTGCTCCAGCCCTTCTGGATGGGCATTCTGGTCTCCGTGGTCATCGGCATCGCCCTGACGCTGCCCATCTCCTCTGCCGCCATCTGCGCCGCCATCGGCCTGACCGGCCTTGCAGGCGGCGCCGCCGTGGCGGGATGCTGCGCCAATATGGTGGGCTTTGCCGTGATGAGCTTCCGGGAAAACCGCTGGGGCGGTCTGGTGAGTCAGGGGCTGGGCACCTCCATGCTGCAGATGGGCAACATCGTGAAGAACCCCCGGATCTGGCTGCCGGCCATCCTCACCTCCGCCATCACCGGACCGCTTGCCACCTGCGTGTTCCACTTTGAGATGAACGATCCCGCCTCCGGCGTGGCCAGCGGTATGGGCACCTGCGGCATGGTGGGCCCCATCGGCGTCTACACCGGCTGGGTCAACGATGTGGCCACCGGCGCCAAAGCCGCCATCACCGGCATGGACTGGCTGGCCATGGCTCTTTTGTGCTTCATCCTCCCCGCTGTCCTCACCTGGGCCTTTGGCCTGTTCTTCCGGCGCATCGGCTGGATCAAGGAGGGGGACCTGAAGCTCTCCTGACGTGACACCCCCTGGCCCGGAGGCCAGGGGGGACTTTTTATCGGTTCAATGACAGGAACAATGTACAGCCGGAAACAGCCATAGAACTATAGCGAAGCAGATCATTTCCAACGGTAGCCAACTTCATAACCCACAGCCACCATGGCCTCCATTGATTGAGGATCCGAGGAAGCAACCCGGAATAGGCCGCTGCCCATACTATATAATAGAGCAGTGCCAGCAGCCCCAGCACCAGCAGCACCCGCCGGGCCCGGACGCTGCGCACCCGGATGTCCGCCCACAGCGACGCAAAAGCGGGAATCAGGCAGCCTGCCGCCAGAACTCCCAGGGGCGGCACCACCAGCAGGTATACCAATCCTGGAAGAACCGTAAAGGTCTCCATGCGCAGGCGGTAGAGATACGGCTCCAGGGTCACCTCCATCACCAGCCAGGCAAGTACCACCACGGCACAGAGCACCGTGCACACCACATACCGCCGCTGGAACCGGGCATAGCCCTCCTCCACCGCGCCCGGGCCGTAGATCAGCTCCCGGATGTCGGTGCCCAGGGCCTCTGCCAGTGCAGTCAGGGTCTCTGCATCCGGCTGATTCTTCCCGGTCTCCCAGGCAGACACCGCCTGCCGGGTGACGTGGAGCCGCTCCGCCAGATCATCCTGGGTCAGTCCCGAGCGCTGGCGCAGCCGCTTGAGATTACGTCCCACCATGGGTTTTCCCTCCTTCCAGATTGGATCTATGATAGCATACCGGCAAATCTTTGTCACGCAACGATCCGTTGCCCGTCGGATGCAGCAGGCAAACCTGCGAAAAAGAGCCTGCAGATGGCTGCAGGCTCTTTTCTCTCCTTAAGAGATCGGGATTCTTATTCGTAGCGCAGAGCGTCGATGGGATTCAACCGGGCTGCCTTGTTGGCAGGCAGGTACCCGAAGAGGATGCCGATGGCCACGGACACGCCGAAACTCACGGCGATGGACCCCAGGGTGGGGGTGGCCGTGAAAGTGGCGGCAGTACCGCCGGTGGACATGCTGGAAGAGGCCATGAGGCCGTTGACCAGGGTGCCCGCCACAGTGGCCAGTACAAGGCCGAAGACGATACCCAGCACACCGCCGATGGCAGAGGTGGTGCCGGCCTCGATAATGAACTGGCCCCGGATATCCTTTTGCTTGGCCCCCAGGGATTTGCGGATGCCGATCTCCCGGGTCCGCTCCGTAACGGACACCAGCATGATGTTCATGATGCCGATGCCGCCCACCACCAGGGAAATGGCGGCGATGGCCACCAGGACGATCATCATGGTGTTCATCATGGTGTTCATCACGTCCATCATTTCGGCAGATGTGATGACCATGTAATAGTCCGAGGACAGATAGGTGTCATACAGCAGCCGCTCCACGATGCCCTTGGCAGCAGTGGAGGTATCCTTGCTGGTGCTGGTCATCATGTACATGTCCATCGAGGAACCGGCGCTCAGAAGCCGGGCGTTGGTATAGGGGATATAGACCTGGTCGTCTCCGCTGCCGGAGGTGTTGTCCGCCTGCTTTTCCAGCACGCCCACGATCCGGTAGGAGACGCCGCCCACGGTGAGGGTCTTGTCCAGGGCGTCGCCCCGGAAGGCCTCCTGGGCGATATAGGAGCCCACCACGCAGACATTCTGGTAACGGGAGACATCCACATAGCTGAGGAAGCGCCCCTGGGCCAGGGATCCGCCGCTCATGGTCTGCATCCGCTCGTCGTCAAAAAAGTCCTCGCTGACGCCGTACACGGAGGTATGGTCAAATTCCAGGGTGCCGGAGCTGACGGAGGTCATGGCCGACACGTAGGGGGAGACGCCGGAAAGATACTGGGGATAACGCTCCGCCAGGGCGTAGAGATCCTCCGGCTCCACATTGCGGGTGCTGCCGTCCTCCGGTCTCCACACCTGAACCTGCAAAAGGTTGGATCCCAGCTTCTCAAACTGCTCGTTCATCATGTTCTGCATGCCGTTGCCCAGAGACAGGATGACGATGACAGCGCCCACGCCGATGATGATGCCAAGCATGGTCAAAAGGGCCCGCATCTTGCTGGTGCGCAGAGACTTCAAGGCCAGCTTGAAAGACTGCGTAAAGCTCATGCCATCACCTCCCCCGCCTCATCGTCCTCGTGGGGCTGAACCACTGCCCGGGGATCCGAGGCGTCGCCGTCGTAAATAATGTGGCCGTCCTGGAGGCGTACAATGCGCCGGGCTTTCACGGCAATGGAGTTGTCGTGGGTGATGAGGACCACCGTGTCCCCCTCCCGGTTGAGCTGCTGCAGAAAGTTCAGCACTTCCCGGCCGGTGCGGGAATCCAGGGCGCCGGTGGGCTCATCCGCCAGAATCACCGAGGGCTTGCCCGCCAAAGCCCGGGCAATGGACACCCGCTGCTGCTGGCCGCCGGAGAGCTGGCTGGGCAGGTTCCGGCGCTTATCCGCCAGGCCCACCCGCTCCAGAGACTGGATGGCCCGCTTCCGGCGCTCATCGGCTCCCTCCCCCGCATACAGCAGGGGGAGCTCCACATTCTCCTGCACCGTCAGCTTGGGGATCAGGTTATACTGCTGGAAGATGAAGCCCAGCATCTTGTTGCGGATCTCCGCCTGCTGGTCATCGTCCATGGTAGAAACGTCGATGCCCCCCAGGTGGTAGCTTCCGGAGGTGGGCACATCCAGGCAGCCGATGATGTTCATGGCGGTGGATTTGCCGGAGCCGGAGGAGCCCACGATGGCCACGAACTCCCCCTGATCCACTGTCAGGCTGACGCCGTCCAGGGCATGGACCGTCTCGTCACCCATCTGGTAGATCTTATAGACGTCTTTCAACTCGATGAGATGGCCCATGGGATCAGCCTCCCATCATGGTCTGCATCAGAGTCGACGCCTGATTCAAGATCAGGATGGTATCCCCCTCGGACAGGCCGTCGGTGACTTCGATGTACTGGTCATCATTGCGGCCCACTGTGACCTCCCGCTTTTCGATCTTGCTGGGGTCCGCCACCGTGGTGCCGTCCTCGCTCATGGCACCGGGGCCGGGCACCAGCACGGTGCCGTCCCGATCCACTGCCTCCACAGGCACCGTCAGCACGTCGGGCACCTCCTCACCGATGATCTGGGCGGAGACGTTCATGCCCGGCAGCAGATCGCCGTAGTCCTCAATGACAATGGTGACGGGGTAGTTGGTAGCGCCGTTGGCAGTGGTGCCGTTGATGCTGATCTTATCCACCACGCCGATGTACTCCTCGCCCTCCCGGGCGTTGGAGGTGATGCGGACCTTCTGGCCCACCTCCACCTTGCCGATATCCAGCTCGTGGACGTTCATCTCCAGCTTCAGATAGGACAAATCGTAGATGACAGCCAGGTTGCCGGAGCTGACGCCCTCCACCTTATCTCCGGCCTTGAAATTCTTTTCGATGACCTCACCGGAGATAGGGGATTTGATGTTGTAATCGTCTACCGTATCCGCGGCAGTCTGGGAGGACAGCTGCGCCGTCTCCAGGTTCAGCTTGGCGTTTTGGATCTGATCCCGAATGGACTCGGAATCCACCGTGCAGAGCACCTCGCCCTTGGTGACGTTGCTGCCTGCCAGCTTTTCAAATCCGGTGACCGTACCGGAGCCGGTGGCGTACACCGTCTCCACGCCGCTCATATGGACACTGGCATTTCCGTAGCTGGCATAGCCGCCGATGGAGGCAGAGGCGGTGAAAGAATCGGAGACCACGCCGGGATTCGTCAGCTTCACCCGGACGGAGGATGCCTGCATACCGTTGCTGGTGACCACCTGCGTGTCCGAAATGGATACCACCGTCCCGGCCACAGAGCCCTCGAAATCCCCCACAAAGACGGAGGCGGGCTGCCCAATGTAAAAGGTATCGGCGGCAGTATAGGGGAACATGAAATCAATGGTCAGTTCCGTACTGGACACCACTTTAGCCAGGGCCGTGCCGGAGCTGACGGTATCACCGTTGTGGACATAAACTTCACTGATTACGCCGGAGATAGGCACCGTGGGGCTGCGCATCTCCAGAGCCTGCTGATAGTTCAGCTGAGCCTGCTCCACGGAGATATTGGCCCGGTCCATGGAGTTCTGGGCGTCGCTGTTGTCCAGGGTGTAAAGCAGGGTGTCCTTTTCCACATGATCGCCCTCCTCAAAAGGAGCGCTGAGAATCTCCCCGGAAACCAGGGTGGTGACGTTATAGGAGTCCGCCGGCTCCAGGGTAGCTGTACCGGAGACAGCCACCGTCAGGTCCCGCCTCTGGACGGTGTCCACCAGATAGCTGCTTCCCAGCTGGGAGTTGACGCTCTTGCGGGTCTGTGCCACGCAGCCTACCACCACAGCCGCCACCACTACCAAAACCACCAGGATCTTCATCCACTTGCGGCCCTTTTTGCCCTTGGGCAGGTGAAAGCGCTTCTTCCGGGGTGCTTCCTCCTGCTCCGTAACCGCCGGATCTTCCGTCTTCGTCTCCTGCATCAGTACTTCGTTCATAAATTACCTCCCACACGCATCTGCGTAATATACCATGTTCTTCCTTATGCTTCTGCCGGCTTCCCCAGGGAGCCTTCCGCCCCTTTGTCCCGGGCCATGCCCCGCCGGAAAATATCCAGCAGATTCTCCAGATGTGCCCGGATCTCCGGAGCGTTGTTGTTTTGCAGCGCCGAGTAAATCAGCGGACCCGTCATCACCAGCAAGGCTGACAACATGTCCCGCAGATCCCGGTCCCGCCGCAGATCCAGCAGCTCCGGATCCACCAGGCCGCTGAGTCGGGACAAAACAGCCTCCGGATCCAGCAGCCCCATCACCGAAGTCTTCTGCAGGCCGTGGTTGCATCCGATAATGGCCGCCATGGCGCCCATCTCTCCCAGCTGGCACTGGGATCCCCGCAGCTGGATGTAATCAAAGAGATCCAACAGCGCCCGGAAGATATCCCCTTTCGCCCGCATCAGGCACTCCTCAATGACCAGCATCAGCTGATCCAGATATCCGGACATCAGATAGCGGAACAGATCTTCCTTATCCTGAAAGTACATGTAGAAACTGCCGCGGGGGATCCCCGCATCCTTGATGATCTGATTGATGGACGCCTCGTTGTACGGCCGGCTGGAAAACTCCCGGGTAGCCGCCTCCAGCAGCTTTTCCTGCTTTTCCTGCGCAAGATTGAGAAAAGTCGCACTGGGCATCTGCCTCACCCTCCCTATACGAAATTGCGGCCGCAGTTTCCTCATTGCCAGCTGGATTCTACACCTTCCAGC
>CDTW01005598.1_pt1 | contig 11313 bp, 8 predicted proteins | sample 554901 | NCBI WGS metagenome assembly CDTW01 (sample SAMEA3182045, study PRJEB8094) | gut metagenome | biome: human; feature: gut; material: Stool; isolation source: human stools | place: Canada | collected 2011-11-01
GTTCATGAGGAAGGTGCGCCCGTCGAGGTCCGCGAGCCTGACGCTCGTCTGCTGCGCGATGGGGTCCGTTGCCGGTGCGTAGATGAAGAGGTTCTCGACCATGAACGGCACGCAGACCACGTTGGGCAGGCCGATGGGCCGCCGCGTGATTGCAAGGTCGGCCGAGCGGTCGAAGAGCCTTCTCTCGACTTCTTGCTCGTCATCGATGGTTTCCGAGGTGAGCATGGTGCCCGGAAAGCGCTCGGTTACGCGTGAGGCGAGCCTCCAGACCGGTGCCGGTGCGACGGACGCGACGTTGAGCGTGCGGTTGGTTCGGGCGAGGTCGTCGAACGCATCGCGCATGCGGCGCTCCTCCGCCAAGATGGCGCGCGCGTGCTTGAGGGCGAGTTCGCCGGCCTCGTTGAGTTCAACATGGTTGCGCGATCGGTTGAAGAGCTCGCAGCCCAGCTCGCGCTCGAGCGCGCGCATGGATCGGCTCACCGATGGCTGCGAGGTGTGAAGCGCTTCGGCAGCGGCGGAGAAGGTGCCGGTGCGGGCGATGGCGTCTATTTGGCGAAGCTGTTCGAATTCCACAGCGAGACCTTTCACGAGGCGCGTGCAACTGCTGCACATTCTGCAACTATTCCCGCTGGATCACTGGGTTATGCAGCGAGAGAATAGAGGCGATAGGCGGCAATGCGATGCGGTGCGGCGCGGCAGCGCGATGTGGGTGGCGGCAGCGTGGCGCGACGGCGGTGCGGCGGCAGCGTGGCGGAACGTTTTGCACGCTGCGGTTCGTCTCCGTTGAGTGTTTTGAGCTGCCGGTCTGTCGTATTAGGGACGGGCTTGCGGCACTTTTGCATAGATTATCCGCCGAATGGAGCCGCCATTAATAAAAGTCCGGACAAAGGATCGGATTTTCATCTACCCCTGAAGTAGACCGTTTTTACGCGAGCCCGTGAGCAGGCATTTTGTGGCGGGCTGCTCTCTGTATACATAGGGGTATCCCGAAAATCCGATCCTTTGGCGGGAGTTTTGATCCCCACCTGCGCATTGGATGCTGAACAAGGCCTTCGTCGCTGCAGCCGTGGTCCGGCTTTCCGGCCACGAATTGGAAGAGTGGGGCTTCTACGGCGGCAAGGGCTTTGGGTGTGTCGACCGTGCCCCTGCGTCTTCAGTGCTCGGCGCCGTTTTCGAGCCGCTTGTAGGCGCATGTCCGAGCGACCATCATCGTTTGGTTAACGGTCGCTCAGGCAAAGGACCAATCACGAGAGACGCTGTTGGCACCAAGCTCGAAGTGCAGCTTAGCGATGCCAAGGTCGATGTGCCCGCATGAGACGGCGGGCAGCGCCCGGGCGTGCACGGCGTGTTCGTTGGCGGCAAGCTCGAAGCGGAAGCGCTGCTGGTTGACGGCGGTGGGGGCGAGCTGGGCAGCCTTGAGACCAGCAACGAACCAGTCGGGCGCCGTAGCGAGTTCCGAGCCGGCGGCCGTTCGGCCAAGCTTCTCGATTGGTTTTACCTTATGCGCGGCGCCGGTCTTTTCGCCATATCCGAGCGCGATGCAGCAGGCGAACTTCTCGCCCGCCGCCACGCGCGCGGCACTTGCCTTCTTGCTATACGTGAGCGCCACCCAGCAGGTATTGAGTCCGAGTTCTTGTGCGAGCAGCACGAGCCGTTCGCCCGCATAGCCGCACGCCTCATCGAGGCCGGGGCACGTGGGTCCTACGAGCGCGATGTGGTTGCGCACGTTGCGAAACGACCCGTAGTGTGCGAGCCGGCCGTCGAATGCCTCGGGGTTGTCGAGGCAGAGTTGGATGGAAAGGCCGAGCCGCTCGTTCAGAGCGTCGGCCTCGGCCTGCAGCTGCTCGACGGCACCTTCCTCGATGGGACGGTCGGTGAAGCTTCGCACTGAGTGGCGCGCGGCGAGGAGACTCATGAGGTCGGTGCGGTTGAGCGTGGCGATGTGTCGGTCGAAGGGGCTGGGCGGCGTGACGGTCGGTGCGGTCATGCGGGTTCCTTTCTGGAGATGGCCGAATGGGGTGAGGGGGATGGGCCTGCGGCAGGGGATGGGCCTGCGGTGGAAAGCCCCGCGGTGGAGGATGAGCCCGCGGAGGAGGATCCTGCGGCGGCGAAGGTCGCTGAAGTGGGGGATTTCGCGGCAGAGCGCGTCGCGGTGGAGGGCCCTGCAGCGGGAGAAGAGTTCGCGGCAGCGCGGCTGTCTGTGGCAGGGGAAGGGCCGGAGCCGGATTCGCTACACGCGTGCTTCCCGGCTTCTGCCCGCGCATCAAGTTCTTGGACGAGGCGTACGAATTGCTCGGCATGCGCGGTCACGCGAGCGAGCTGCGCCCAACGGTCGAGGCGAGCGCTTGCGTGGTAGAAGTTCTTCGTTCCCTGCTGATAATGATCGATGAGGCCAGCGTCCTGCAGAACCTTGAGATGGTGCGAAGTCGCGGGGCGCGAGAGCCGTGCAAGTTTGGCGAGATCGCCTGTGCGCACGCCGCCGGGGTGCTCGAGCAGCGCCACGAAAATGAGCTGGCGGTTCTCGTTGCCGAGCGCTACAAGCATGTCCCGGCAAGCGCTGAACTCGCGTGCGAGCTGCTGCATGGAACGCGCCGCTGCTTGCGAACCGCAGATATCGCTCATAGCGCCTCCTTTGCTCGGACGTTTATGCGGTACCGTTCAATGGTTCGCGAAAGCGAACCGGTCACCGCATTGTGGAACATCGGGTGCATGTTGTCATCATCGGGAAAGAAAAACGAGACCAATGGATGGCTATCGGGGGAAGGCATTGCGGCAGGAATGCGTTCGGTCATACCGTATTCCCGCAAAATCCTGCGCTGGCCTACTGTTCGTGCGATTCGTGGTTCGCGTGTTATCACAACGCGCTATATGCATAGCGGGCCCGTCAGCTGTTGTCCGCACCAGCATCTATACTTACATTTAGAGGGACATGCGAAGCAGCAGCGACCGCGTGCCGTCGCCTGTGTGTTGTCGGCGCCGGTGTTTGGGCTGGTGGCGCTGCTTGCGACAGGCATGGATGCCGCCGTCTGTTTCGCTAGATAGGGGAGGGCATCATGCAGTACCGCACGCTTGGCAACACGGGGCTCAAAGTCAGCGAGATCGGCTTTGGCGGCGAATGGATGGACGGCACGCTCGAGGAGACGATCGCCGTCACGCGTGCCTGCGAGGACGCGGGCATCAACATCCTCGATTGTTGGATGCCCGACCCCACGCGCCGCTCCAACCTGGGCGACGCGCTTCAGGAGCTCGACAGTCGCGAGCGCTGGATTATCCAAGGGCACCTCGGCTCCACGTGGCAGGGCGAGCAATACGTGCGCACGCGCGACCTCGACCAGGTCAAGCCCGCCTTCGAGGACCTGCTTCAGCGCTTCCATACCGACTACATGGACCTTGGCATGATTCACTACGTGGATAAGGTCGAGGAGTTCGAGCAGATTATGGCCGGCCCGTTCTGGGGCTACGTGCAGGAGCTCAAGCAGGCCGGCACCATCCGTCACGTCGGCCTTTCCACCCACAATCCAGCGGTGGCCAAGCTCGCGGCGGCCGAGCCGGGCATCGAGATGATGCTCTTCTCCGTGAACCCGGCGTTCGACATGATGCCGGCGAGCGATAACCTCGACGATCTCTTCGGCGATTACAGCGACGAGAGCCTCGACGGCATCAACGCCGACCGCGCGGAGCTCTATGCGCTCGCCGAGCAGGCGGGCACGGGCATCACGGTCATGAAGGGCTACGCGGGCGGCCGCCTGCTCGATGCCGCGACCTCGCCGTTCGGTGTCGCGCTCACGCCAGTGCAGTGCATTCACTACGCGCTCACCCGTCCGGCGGTGGCGAGCATCATGGTCGGCTTCTCCACGCCGGAGCACGTGGCCGACGCCGTGGCGTACGAGACGGCAGGGCCCGAGGAGCGCGACTACGCAAGCGTGCTTGCCGGTGCGCCGCGTCACGCCTACTACGGGCAGTGCACGTACTGCGGCCACTGTGCGCCGTGTCCCAAGGGCATCGACATCCCCACGGTCAATAAGTTCTACGACCTCGCAGCCATGCAGGCAGAGGTACCGGATTCCGTGCGCGAGCACTATCGCGCGCTCGACGTGCGCGCCGACGCGTGCATCGCCTGTCATGCGTGCGAGGGACGTTGCCCCTTCGGCGTGAAAGTAGCCGAGAAGATGGCGCAGGCGGCGGAGCTTTTCGGCCGCTGGTAGCTCGATGGGCGAGGTTGGCTCGGCTTTACCGCTCCGAGACGGCGCCGTCCTCGACGCGCCACGTGCGCGTGGTGCAGGCACGCAGAAACGCATGGTCGTGGCTTACGAGCAGCAGCGCGCCGGGGTACGCGGCAAGCGCCCGCTCGAGGGCCTCGACCGAATGAAGGTCCAAGTGATTGGTGGGCTCATCCATGATGATGAGCTCAGGCGCGCGCAGCATTCCAAGCGCTAGCATAAGTTTGCGCAGCTCGCCGGGGCTTGTTCTTCCGCCTTCGAGGATGCGGTCCGGTTCGGAGTTGAGCTGTGCCACGGTCGAGAGCACGCGTCCGCGCTCGGCGGGGGATAGCTCGGCCACGCGCCGCACAACGCGTTGCCGCTCTTCGGTTGTCAGTTCCTGCGGAATATCAAGGACGGCGAGGTCGGCGGCGATGCGAGGCTTCAGATAGCGCAGGAGCGTGCTTTTGCCCGTGCCGTTCGGCCCCACGATGCCGATATGGTCGGTGTTGCCCACGAACAGGCGCGGCACCGTGAGCGCGCTGGGCCCGCAGGGTATTTCGGTCGCGTCGATGCGCAGAAGCGTCTTGCGCGGGCTCGGCCGCGCTTCGAGCCAGAGGTCGCCGTCGTAGCGCTTTTCGATGCGCGCTTGGTCGAGGCGGTCGCGCGCGGCGGCAACCCGTGCGTCCATTTGAGCGGAGAGCCTGCCCCGCGCGCCGTCCTGCCCGGTGAACTTGGCAAGGTCGATCTTACCCTTAGCGGAATGGTCCTTCGGGTCGAGGTGGCGTTTGGAGAGGCGCGCCTGCGCCCGCGCGGCTTCGTGCGCTCGGGCATCCTTTTCGGCAGCGAGGCGCGCCAACTGAGCTTTTGCCGTTTGCCGCTCTCTTTGATTTGCCGTCCGTTCACGCTCCGCCTGCGCATGCGCTGCCGTGTAGCCGCCGGGCCGCCCAATGAGCTTGCCCGCTTCGAACGAGATGCAGCGGTCCGCGAGCGCATCGAGTAGGTCGCGGTCGTGGCTCACGAGGATACCCACGCCGGTGAAGCTGCGGAGCGCTTGGGCGAGTTCCTCGCGGGCTTCGTGATCGATATGGTTGGTCGGCTCGTCGAGCACGAGCGCGTCGGGTCGCTGCCAAAGCGCAACGGCGACCTGCAACTTTTTGCGCTCGCCATGCGAGAGCTCGTCGAAGCGCCAGGGCATCTCGTCGTCCAGATGAAAGATCTCTCGCAACCGCCGCGCTTCGCGCCCATAGTCGAGGGCAAAGTCTGCGAGCGCGTCGGGTGGGGTGTCCGTTTCTTGAGGGCAGAGCACGCAGAAGAGGCCTCCCGTCACGCTGCCAGAGTCAGGCTTAAGCGCGCCAACCGCAATGCGTGCGAGCGTGGTCTTGCCGCAACCGTTGTCGCCCAGAAGGCCGCTCCAGCCTTGTGGGAAGGTGACATTTACGTTGTTCAGGATGGGTTCCGTGGCGCCAGGATAGGTGTAGCGCACGTTCGAAAGGGTAATCTGCATTGGCATGTCTTCCTGGTAGGGCGTCGTGCTCGGTGCCATGGGACTCTTGGCGAACCGGTGTTGCCGCGGATCGCGGCGTCACGGTACGGCTGCCGGCTACGAGCGCCAAATGAATAAGTGGTTGAACATGTCTAGCAGATGCGCACGGTACCTCGTTCCTCCTCGCCGGACCGATGGCGTCGCCACACGCGCTGCAGGGCCTCATGCCCTACTCGGTCAACGGCGCCAGTATACGGCCCTTCCCGCTCGCGCGCAATGCAAAACTGTCGAATGGGGGCTGCCTCCATTTGACATGCTTGTTGCCATTATTCGATGCCGGTCCGCTGCCGCTTTTCAATAGACTTTCATGCCGAAGTACGCAGTAAGAGACTGAAATCTCTTTCTTATTGCGTAATTCGGCATGAAAGTTTATATGAGAGGCTGGCCTGGCGTCACGTTGAACGCGTTTCGTCCGCCTGCGGTCTGCCGTGGCACTCGTTTGCACCGTAGCGTCCGTCCATGCCATGCGTATCAGTTTTATATTCACTTTTGCCTTGCGATTGAAAAGTTTCGAGCAGGGAGTGGCAGCGTAGAGGTGCCTAGAGCGAAGAGCTGCTTGGGCGGGAGCCGGAGCGCGATGGGGGTCTTTGCGCTTCAGGCCAAATGAAGGGGGCCGGGCGAACGGCGGGCGTGCGGCGAACTCGCCGCAGAAAGCACCTGTTAGAACCCGTTGCGGTTGGCGAAGCGCTCTGATTCGTCGTAGACGCCGTCAACGGACTCCGCCCAGGGAATGAAGTCGGGCGTGTCGACGATGATGCCGTCGGCGTCCCATGCCGCTTGATGAGAGAGGTCCCAGGCTTCGCGCGGTTGCGGGCGCACGGGCAAGTACGGTGCCATGTAGGTGGGGTTGAGCAGGAAGAACGCTCCCCCTTCGCATCGCGCGGCAAAATCGCGGAGCGCCCTGCGCGCGGGCTTGCGGCGACCGAGCTTGTAGAGCAGGAGCGTGCGGGCAAGCAGGAACCACGGCGAATCGTCGAGCACCGCGGCGGCGCGCTCGCCGCGCTCCGCCTCGAGTTCATGGGCGAAGGCGAAAAAGCCCTCCTCATCTTCCAGGCGCGCGAGCGCCAGGAACACCGTGCCCTCGGCATGGCTCGGGTACCCCGAAGCCCGGAGCACCAGGCGCGCATAGCGCTCGGCCGCCCGGTAGCGCGCGCTCGCGAGGCACATCTGGGCGAGCGCTTCGAGCGTGTGGAGCCAACCGACGAGCGTCGGCTCCTCGACGGTCAAGACGGCTGTCGTGGTGATCGGGTCTGCGCCTTCGAGCGTGCGCTCCGCCACGAACCGTTCATCCCAAAAATGAGGCGCGTTGTCGGAGAATCCCGCTACGTTGCTCACGAGCTGCTCGTGCACGCGGTGCTCGAGCTTCATGAGCTCGCCGAGGCAGGCGTCGATGCTGATGTTCGAGAGCAAAAGCCCCACGAGGTTCGCGTCGATGCACATGCGGTCGGTCTCGGCGATCTTGAACAGGGCGAGCCGCGTCTCGTCGAAGAGCTGGGCGCGCTTGTGATCGAACTCTTCGTCATCCGGAACGTCCTCGATGGCGCGGAGGCGCTGCATGAGGTGCTCGTGGGCATGGGCGTAGGCAACGAGAGCCTGCTCATGGGCGCTGTTGGCGTATTTCTCCATGCGCTGCGGGATGTCTTTGTGCACGAGCTCGCGCGCCGCCGCTGTAAGCTCCGGGTGCGCCGCCAGATACATGCGCTCCAGGTATGCCGAGACGTAGGTCCGCGCTTCCATCAGTTCTCGCCTCCGCCGCCCACGCCCCGCGCGCCATGTGGAGCGCGCTGGCGTTTCGCGGATTCCTGAAGGCCTCCCTCAACGAGCTCGTGCGTGGCGATCCACACTGCGAGTCCGGCGTTGTCGGGCGCACCGAGCCCCTCTTGCAGGAGCGGCGTCGCTTCGCTTATGGCGAGCACGAGTTCATCCTCGCTTCCGGGCATCACGTTAACGCGCCCGAAGACGCCGTCGGGGAACTCGGCTTGGAAGTAAAGCGCCTCGGCTGCGTGCGGGTAGGTCTGGAGTATCGAGCGCAGTGCCCGGGTCGCGCCCGCGAAGTCGAGCTCGTGGTAGGCGATGGCGAGCTCGGCAAGAAGCTCCCATGCGTCGGAGGTCTTTTCGGCGAGATGGTGCCGACGGCGGGCGGGTGCGGGCGTGCGGTACGCCGCGGCGTGCTTCTGACGAAAGCGCCGCAGTTCATCGCGGGTACATTCAAGTTTTGCCATGGCGAGCACCGCGGTCAGGCGCACATCGGCGGGATCGTCGGGCGCGAAAGCGAGGCAGTCTTCGGCAGCATCGAGCGCGAGGCGGTATTGCCCGGCTACGAGCGCGCGTGCGGCGATGGCGGCAAGCCAGCGCACATAGGGCCGCTTGCCAAACCCGTTCGCGAATTCCCGCGCATAGACATCGCGGGCGGAGGAGACCATCTGCTCGAGGTCCGCCTCTACCTCAGCCCGGTGGTCGATGAGGTAGCCCACATAGGCGTCGTTCGTTTCGGCTTCCACCGCCGCGAGCATGCGCTTGGCGTCCCAGTTACCGGGATCGAGCTCGCATGCCTCGCGTAGCTGCGCCTCGGCTTCTGCCGCCTCGCGATCGGCGGTTTCGTCGTCTTGGGCGAAGGGCAGGCGGTAGTCGATGGTCTCGGTAGCAAGGGTGGCCAGGTGGAATGACCTATCGCGATCGGTGGCAACGAGGCTCGCCGGGTCGCGGTTGTACTTCTGCAGGCACGATTCGATGAACGGCGCGTTCTCGATGGGGTAGATGCGCTCGCGCTGCATCGCGCCGAGGATCAGGCGCAGGCAATCTTCTTGTATGGGGTCGTATGCCATGGGCCTCCCTCCGCGCTGTCTGAGCGCATTACCGCGTGCGCTATGGCTGCTCTCCGCGCGCCGACGTATCTCGGCGCTTCGTATGGTGAATGGAATAGGATAGCACGTACGGGTATGTTCTGCCACGCGCGTGCTTGCGCGTGCGTTTGTGTGAGGGCTTTGGGGTAGTGCTCGCGTTCTCTAGCGAGATTCGGACAACGTTTGCCTTGTCGGGCGAAGTTCGAGCGCCATCTGCATTCTCGGGCGAGTTTCGGACATTGTGGGCGTTTTCGGGCGACTTCTGGACGCTCAGCGCCCTCCGAGCGTCCGAATCCCGCCCGATAACGGTGCGAGCGTCCAGATTCCGCCCGGCGCCATCCGAGTGTCCGAACCACGCCCGGCAATGCGGGCGGCGCTCCAACCCCGTCCGATAACGTGCATCGCGCGCTGTGTCACGGGCGCATCCAGCACTGTGCTCTGCGTGTGACCAATTTCACCCCCTCGCATTTCCCGCGAGGCTAAAGACCCCCTCTTTTATGCAATCGACTGAATACAAAATGTTTCCGCGCGGTAAAATGTCGGTTGGTGACAGGGATGAGCGAGAAACCCGGGGCGGTTCCGAGCTGTGCGAGCCGCAGGTTTCCGGGGAGATTGCGCCCGGTCTTATGGTGGTCCTAACGGGGCCGAATGAGCGGTCTCGTGAGTAATCAAGCCGAGAGAGGCTTGTGTTTGGAGGCACATATGGGACGTTTTACCAACCCGCGCGACCTGTACTTTGGTGAGGGCGCCCGTCATGAGGTGAAGAACCTCAAGGGCTCTCGTGCCATGATCGTCACCGGTGGCGGCTCCATGCGCCGCGGCGGCTTCCTGCAGGATGTCGAGGCGGACCTCAAGGAGGCCGGCTTCGAGGTCGAGATCTTCGAGGGCGTCGAGTCCGACCCGTCCGTCGAGACCGTCATGAAGGGCGCGAAGGCCATGGAGGCCTTCCAGCCCGACTGGATCGTCGCCATCGGCGGCGGCAGCCCCATCGACGCCGCCAAGGCCATGTGGCTGTTCTATGAGTATCCGGAGGAGACCTTCGAGCAGGCCATCGTGCCGTTCAGCTTCCCCGAGCTCCGCACCAAGGCCAAGTTCTGCGCCATCGCCTCGACCTCCGGTACCGCGACCGAGGTCACGGCATTCTCCGTCATCACGGACTACGAGAAGGGCATCAAGTACCCGCTCGCCGACTTCAACATCACGCCCGACGTTGCCATCGTCGACCCCGAGCTCACCTACACCATGCCGCAGAAGCTCTGCGCGCACACCGGTATGGACGCGCTGACCCACGCCATCGAGGCCTATGTCTCCACCGCGGGCTCCATGTTCACCGACGCCAACGCGCTGCACGCCATCCGCGAGATCGTCGAGTGGCTGCCCAAGAGCTACCAGGGCGACAAGGAGGCCCGTCAGCACATGCACGAGGCTCAGTGCATCGCCGGTATCGCCTTCTCCTCTGGCCTGCTCGGCATCGTGCACTCCATGGCGCACAAGACCGGTGCTGCCTTCACCGGTGACCACATCATCCATGGTTGCGCCAACGCCATGTACCTCGGCAAGGTCATCCAGTTCAACGCCAAGGACGCCCGCGCCAAGAGCCGCTACGCCTACATCGCCAAGGAGGTCCTGCACCTCGCCGGTGAGACCGAGGACGAGCTCGTGGCCGCCCTCGTGCAGGAGATCCGCGACCTCAACGACAAGCTGGACATCCCGCAGGGCATCAAGAACTACGGCAAGGGCGGCGTGAAGGCCGACGAGTCGATCATCGACTACGCCGAGTTCGAGGAGAAGAAGTCCCGCATCGCCGTTGACGCCATCGGCGACGCCTGCACCGGCTCCAACCCGCGCACCCCGACCCCCGAGGAGATGGAGAAGCTCCTCGAGTGCGTGTACAACGACGTGGACGTGGACTTCTAACGTAAACGCTGCAACGCTGCATGCGCGGGGGCCCGCCTCGGACACGGTCCGGGGCGGGCCCTCTTTTGCTGTGCGCTCTGTGGCTTTCTCTGCTAACCGATGATTTGCACGCCCTTGGGGTAGCGGTTGAGCACCTCGCAGCCGTCCTCGGTCACGATGACGAGGTCTTCAATGCGAACTCCCAGGTCTCCCGGCAGGTAGATACCCGGCTCGATGGAGAAGCACATGCCCGGCTGCACCGGCTCATCGTGCGTGGCCGAGACATCGCCGGGCTCATGATCTTGAAGACCGATCTGGTGGCCCAGGCGATGGTTGAACTGCGGGCTCCAGCCGGCGTCTTCGATGATGCGCCGCGCGGTGAGATCAATTTCGGCGAAGGTGACGCCGGGTCGCACGATGGCCTCGGCGGCCTCGTTGGCGCGAAGCACCGTTTCGTACACGGCCCGCTGGTGTTCGGTGGGCTCGGCCGTGAAGAACGTGCGCGTCATGTCCGAGCAGTACCAATCGCGCTTGCAACCCACGTCGAAGAGCACCATGTCGCCCGCGGCGAGCGCCGTTTCGTCGGGTTCATGGTGCGGGTCGGCGGCGTTCGAGCCAAAGCTCACGATGGGCGAGAACGAATGGTCCTCGGCTCCCAGGCGCCGGTACGTGCCAAGGAGGCCCTCAGCGATGGCAAGCTCGGTAACGCCGGGACGAACCTGCTCAACGAGCCATGCCATGGCCTCGTCGTTTGCCGCGGAGGCGGCGCGCATGAGCTCCTGCTCGCGGGCGTCTTTGATGGCGCGGGCGTCGTCGACGGCATCCGAGG
>CDTW01049511.1_pt1 | contig 11145 bp, 7 predicted proteins | sample 554901 | NCBI WGS metagenome assembly CDTW01 (sample SAMEA3182045, study PRJEB8094) | gut metagenome | biome: human; feature: gut; material: Stool; isolation source: human stools | place: Canada | collected 2011-11-01
GTACAAGCCTCCGCGGCGGCGCGTAAGGAGGAGGCCGGCCCGGCCTCCGCTGCCGCGCAAAAGGCGGAAGGGGCCAGCCTGCCGCCCGCGACCGCGCACGGCTGCGGCAATTGCTCGAACTGCCTGACGCCGTTCGAGGCAGATGACGTCACAGAGGCCGCACGCGCGATTATGCGCTTCGTTTCTCGGCATCCGGGCCGCTTCGGCAAAGCACTTATTGCCGACGTGTTGCACGGGGCGAATACCGAGCGCATTCGCTCGCTTCGCCTTGATGGCGATCCGGAATATGGAAAGCTCGCCGAGCTGCCGATCGCACGCGCCAGGGACACGGTGGAGCAGCTCATTGGCAGCGGATACCTGACCGTCTCGATGGGGCAGTATCCGGTAATCGGCATGGGTGACTTAGGGTTAGCGGCGCTGAACAGCCCGGAGGAGTTCGCCTTCAGCATCAAGCGGCGCAAACGTGGGCGTGCTGGTTCCGAGCGGGCGCGCCGCGCGGTGGATTTGCTGCGCGACGAGGCGGCTCTTGACAGCAAGCCGCGGGTCGGCGACGATGCCGAACTCTTCGAGCGGCTTCGTGCGCTTCGTCGTGAGCTTGCAGAATGGCGCGACGTGCCTCCGTATATCGTTTGCAGCGATAAAACGTTGCGCGGGCTGTGTCGCCAGCGTCCGGCGACGCGCGAGGACTTGCTGGAGGTTTCGGGCATCGGCGAGCGCAAGGCGGATGAGTTTGGCGAGGCGTTTCTTAAAGCCATTTCGGAGTTCGAGGACGAGCACCGCGGCTAAAAGATGTGTTTTTCAATTTAATAACTCCCCAGGTTCGAGAAAAGTATCCAAATTTGCGCTAAGTCGGTCTTTGATCCTGCGAAAACATGGGCGGCGATTCTTCACATGCCTGGTAGACGGGCCATGACACATGCTTCTACCAGCGCGGTGGACAATTCACACGGAAGAAATGCAGGAAAAAAGACCGACTTAGCGCAAATTTGGATACATGGGGCAGGGAGCCCGCGCGGTGGGTGCGTTACAAGAGCTCGCTTTGCGGCAAACACCGGCTTCATGCGGGTTTCAGCTGATACAATGGGGCCGTTTTTCGCGGTAGCCGCACCTGTCCTGCGGTCATCGCGTTCATCTCCGCGCAGAAGGAGGAGCACATGTCCGATCAAGTTGCCGCCCCGCTCGACGCCGCCGCTGCATCCGACGCCGCGTTCGCGCGTATTAGCTCGCAGCCGTTCCCCCAAGATATCTTCGCGGCGCCCCAGCTGCGCTGGGCGGTTATCGGCTGCGGTGTAATTGCAAACCAGATGGCGCAGGTCATGGCGCTCGCCGGGCGTCCGCTTGCGGGCGTTGCCAACCGCACGATCGAGAAGGCGCGGGCGTTTGCCGAGCGCTATGGCGTTGAGCGCGTGTACGAATCCTACGATGAGCTCTATGCAGACCCGAGCATCGATGCGGTTTACATCACTACGCCCCATAACACGCATATCACGTACCTGCGCCAGGCGCTCGCCGCGGGCAAGCACGTGCTGTGCGAGAAGTCCATCACGCTCAACAGCGCCGAGCTCGACGAGGCGCGCGCCCTCGCGCACGGGCACGGCGTGGTGCTTATGGACGCGACCACCATTCTGCACATGCCGCTGTACCAGGAGCTGGTGCGCCGCATGAACACGGGCGAGTTTGGTCGGATGAACCTCGCGCAGGTGAATTTTGGCAGCTTCAAAGAGTACGGCGACCTGACCAATCGCTTTTACAACCCCAAGCTTGCCGGCGGCGCGATGCTCGACATCGGCGTATACGCCCTTTCCATCGCGCGGCTGTTCATGGCAAGCCAGCCGAAGGAGCTTGTCTCGCTTGCAAATCGCAGCACAACCGGCGTGGATCAAACGAGCGGCTTCGTGACGCGCAACGCCGAGGGGCAGCTGGGCGTGTTCTCGCTCTCGCTCCATTCCAAGCAGCCCAAGCGCGCGATGATCAGCTTCGATAACTGCTATATCGAGGCCACCGATTATCCGCGTGCCGACCATGCGACCATCGTGTGGACGAGCGACGGGCGCCGTGAGGAGGTTCGCGCTGGCGAGGAGGGCTACGCGCTGGCGTACGAGATCGCCGACCTCGAGGCGGCGGTGGCGGGTGATGCCGATAAGCTTAAGCTGCTGGACTACGCTGCCGATGTGATGGAGATCATGACGCGCCTCCGCTACGAGTGGGGCGTGTACTACCCCGAGGAGGCAGAGCTGGCGGCTGCCGCCGGTGTGGAGGCCGCGGGGGCGTAATTTCTGAGCAGGCTATAGGCGCGCATGGTTGGGACAGCTCCACGCGCGCTCTGGACAGGGCCGGGGGCGCGTTGCCGTCCTCGGCCCGTTGTTTTTTCTTCGTTTGCGTCTTTTTGTGGCAGTTATTTCAGATATGAACGATTGTCCGGCGCACGAGGCTACAAAAGCAGCCCTTCAATGGGATGCAGGCTTTCGAATCCTGCGCTTTTGTTGCCAGCTGTCTGTCCAAGGCAGTGCAGCACCTCCCTCTTTGCCGCGTGAATCGTTCATATCTGAAATAACTGCCACAAAATCGGCTTCTGACGAAAAAAAGTTGCTCAACCGACTGCTTGACGGTCCGATGAACGCGTGAAAAGATTGAATTTCACGTTGCCGCGCGGCGCGTCTGGGCTCGCGCTGCAGTGCGAGCCCATTTGCATGTAAGGAGCACCCATGCCCATCCGCATCCCCGATGCGCTGCCCGCCACCCAGGCGCTCGAGCGCGAGAACATCTTCGTCATGACCGAGTACCGCGCGCTGCACCAGGACATCCGCCCGCTGCGTGTGCTCATCTTGAACCTCATGCCCACGAAGATCGCCACCGAGACGCAGATTATGCGAAAGCTGTCCAACACCCCGCTGCAGATCGAGGTGGAGCTGCTGCGCACGGTGAGCCACGAGGCGACGCACGTGTCCGAAGACCATCTGGAGACGTTCTATCGCACGTTCGAAGAGGTCGAGCACGAGCACTTCGATGGCCTGATTATCACGGGTGCACCCGTTGAGCAGCTCGATTTCGAGGATGTGGACTACTGGCCCGAGCTTCAGCGCATCATGGACTGGTCGGTGGAGAACGTGCATTCGACGCTGCACATTTGCTGGGGCGCCCAGGCGGGGCTCTACCATCATTACGGCATCAACAAGCACGAGCTGCCGGCCAAGCTTTCGGGCGTGTACGAGCATTACCTCGTCAAGCGCTCGTCGCCTCTGGTGCGCGGTTTCGACGACCGCTTCTATGCGGTGCATTCGCGCTATACCGAGGTGCGCGCATCGGATGTGGAGGCGTGCGGCGAGCTTGAGGTGGTCGCGGCGTCCGAGGTGGCGGGGCTCTATATCGTGAAGAGCGTCGACAGCCGCCAGTTCTTCGTGTTTGGCCATCCGGAGTACGATACCGATACCTTGCGGCTCGAATACGAGCGCGATGTGAAGCGCGGCATTGACCCGCAGGTGCCGGCCAACTACTTCCCGGATGATGACCCCTCGCGCGAGCCGCTCAACACTTGGTGCAGCCAGGCGCAGCTGCTTTATACCAACTGGCTCAACTACTACGTGTACCAGACCACGCCGTACGACATCCGCCTGGCCGGCCGCATCGCCCGCGCCAAGGCAGGACTGGTATAAGGGCGGGGGAGCTCTCCTTCATTTTAAAAGGGGGCAAGAAACGGATAAAAAGAGGGGGCATTAAAAACCAGTTCCTTCCGTTTCCTGCCCATGTTCCACAACAGGACCGGGGGCGAGCCGCTCGAGAGGGCGCGCCCCGCCTCGTCGATGCGAAAGCGTCGCATAACTCGACGGTGAAGCTTGAATTTGCCCTTCACCTGCGAGTTACGCGACGCTTTTCTGAGGCAGATGGTCAGTTTCTTTGCCTGGGCGCTTGGGGGTAAAGTACCCGGCGCCTTATCCGAGCGCTGGGGAGACGGAGCGCCCGTCGCCTGCCTCCGTTACCCGAGCAGGTCCACCACGTTCCACCCAGCGTTGCTTGCCTCGATGATCTCGCGTCCGCCGAAGACGCAACGCGGGGCCTTTTCGGCAACCTGCGCAACGTCCGAGCCCAGCTCGCGCAGGCGCTCGGGCGTGGTGGCGAGCATCTCGGAACGCAGCTGCTCGCGGTATCCCGGGGTGCGCTTCGAGAAATACGCCCCGTTCAGGCGTTTGGTAAGCGCATACGGCTTCACGGGCGCGTCGTTACTCGAGACGGTCGAGACGATGTAGCCCTCAAAGGTGTCGCGGTCTGTATCGAGCTCGCCGAGCCATGCGCCGGCGCCCGCGATGCGGTCAATCGAGGGGTCGATTGCCGGATCGCGATACGTGTAGAACGCGAGCTGGCGGTCTGCGGCGGCGCGGAACCCGCAGCCATACGCACCGCCCTTTACACGGATTTCGTTCCAGAGATAGCCGTAAGAGAGCGCGTTCGCTGCAACGCCCCAGCTGCCGTCCGTCGCAATGCCGAGCGCGCGCGGGTCGGTGGATTGTCCCAGGTAGCATACGTCGCTGGGAATCACGAACGCCTCGTGCTTGTTTTCGGGCATGGGTACATAGAGCTCCTTGGCAGGAGCGGTGCGCGGGGCAAGCCCCAGCGTCCCGGCTGCTGCCCAGTAGCGGGCATAGTCCTCATCGGAGCCAGTGAAGCTCGCGACGGTGCCGGTCGAGGTGAAGATACGCTGCTGCAGCTCGCGCAGCTTGTCGCAGAGCTCACCCGTGCGCTCATCGAAGTGGTCGAGGAGATCGCGCAGGAAACGGTAGAAGTCCACGCCGCCAAGCTGCTCGGAGATGACCGCTGCGGGCGACACGTACGAGAGCGCGCGCCCGAGTGCCGCCTGGTGCCCCGCGGTGATGAACGTCTGCTCCATACCTATCTTGAGCTGCGTGAGAACGTCGCGCATGCGATCGGTGTCCTCGAAGATGGACTGTGCCCAAACCTCGCGGGGAATGCTCGCGAGCGCATCGATCTTCTCTGAGAGCGCTCCCGCCGAGACGAGCAGTACCGGGCGGGCGAGCTTCCAATTGGGTTGCTGGAAAACCTCCGTGGTAAAGGTAAGGAAACCAAGGTTGGAGCCTATGAAGCTGTCGAGTTCGGCGGCGGTGTGCTGTGCTGTGGGAAGCTGCTGCATGAGGCGGCAAAGCACCTTCACGTAGGGAAGCTCGGCATAGCTCACGTGGGTAAGGTCGAAGTAGGTGAGCGCGTAGGCCAGTCGGCGCGTGGGGATGCTGTGGCGGAGGCAGGGGATGGGCGCGGCGTCGTCGAGCGTGCAGGCGGGATCCGGGCGAGCGTCGCCGATGTCCTCCACGTGGAGGCGCGGGAGCTTCGCGCGATCCTCGGGCGCGTCCTCGGCTTCCTGCTGGCGGCGTAGTTCTGCCACATCGTCGAGGATTGCCTGGAGCTCGGCGGTGCTCATGCTCGATTTTATTTTGGCGAGCTTTGCCGCCTCGGTGTCGGCGGCGTCGGCCGGGCCTGCTTCCGCGCCCTCGCCCGCGCCGGCGCCAACCGGCACGAGTTCAACCAGAGCACAGTGATTGCTCTCTAGCACGAGTTTCCTCAGCAGGTCCTCGAAGAACGGGCCATCGAGGGCTTCGCGAAGCGCTGCGTAGGTATCGGCGTATTTGAGAGCGTCGGTTGCGGCATCGTCATCATAGAGCCAGGTGGAGAGCGCTTCGCAGGCGAGCACGACGCCGTCCGACATGCCGTAGTCGCGCTGCCGAAGCGCGTACTCGTTGCTGCTGATCACCGCTTCGAGCCGGTCGCGCGGTACGCCATGCTCCACAAGGTCACGGCAGGTATCCTCAATCACGTTCCGGAATTCCTGCGCCGCCTGCGGCCGCGCGTTTTGCAAGATGATGAGCTCATAGGGCTGCTGGCAAGCGGACGAGGTGTAGCTCGTCACATTTCCGCCCAAGCCCGCGGCGATAATCGCTTTCTTGACCGGGGCCTCGTTGGAGCCGAGGATCGCATCGAAGAGCACATCGGCTGCAACGGTGCGGAAGGTATCGAGCGCTTGGCCAATGACATAGCCCATGCCCACGAGTGCGTTTTCGGGAGTGGTTTGCATCTCGACGCGCTTGTAGTCGCACACGGTCGGTTCCTGCATGGCGAGCGGGTTGGGCGCGAGCGCTGCGGGGCTGGCTCCTGCGGCACGCTCGGCGGCGATGCGGCGGTCAGCGGCGTTTTCCTGCGAGAGGTAGCGCTCGTCAAGAAACGCGAGCTCGCGCCGCACGTCGGCGAAGTCTCCATACAGGGTGAGATAGCTATTGGCCAAGTTGTAGTGTCGGGCATGCGTGTCGAGGAACTCCTCATAGGTGAGGTCGGGTATCGCCCGCGGGTCGCCGCCGGATTCGAACGCATACGCCGTGTCGGGGAAGAGGGCCGCGCCCGCGGCGTCGTCCAACACGCTCATGGGGTCGGAGAGCGCGCCTTTCATCTCGTTGAACACCACGCCGTTGTAGCGGAGCGTGCCCTCGGTGAGCGGCTTGCCTTCCGGTACGTCGAGCTCGTAGTGCCACCCCTCTTGCTCGAAGATGGCGCGCTTCGTGTAGATGGCCGGGTTGAGCACCGCGTCCATATAGACGTCCATGAGGTTGAGCAGGTCCTGCTCGTTGGTGGAGGCAACGGGGTAGACGGTCTTGTCAGGGTAGGTCATGGCGTTCAGGAATGTCTGCATGGAGCCTTTGATGAGCTCAACGAATGGTTCCTTGAGCGGGAACTTTTCCGAACCATCGAGGACGGAGTGCTCAAGGATATGGAACACGCCCGTGCTGTTGGCGGGCGGCGTCTTGAAGCCGATGGAGAAGGCTTTGTTCTCATCGTCGCAGGCGAGGTAGAGCAGGCGCGCGCCGGATGCATGGTGGAAGAGCACGTAGGCGTCGGCATCGAGCTCTTCTATGGTTTCAACATGCGTGACGGTGAAGCCACAGGTTGTTGTTCCAGGTGCGAGCAGCGCAGCAGCGGCAGCGCGGGGGTTGGCGGTTTCCGCGGCCTGCGGATTGTTTTCAGAAGGGGTGGTTTCGGGTTCCATGGTTCTCCTTACGGTGTATAGCCTGGTAACGCTTATACCCCGATTGCGCGTGGAGCGACCCACTTGCGCATGGATCGGCTTCGGTCGCGCCTACAGCGCGAGATGAGTGCCCCGCCCGCCTGCGACCATAGCGCTGACGACCCTCGGACTGTCCAATCGTGGTGAGAATGTGATGCCGCCGGGGCTTGGGCAACGGTGCTCCCACGGCACGCCGGCGTTTTCCAAGGGCATGCTCCGGTGGGCTAAAGCATGTGATCGAACCTGCTCAACTTTGCATAAACATGCCTTTTAACCTGCTGAATCTTACGTTAAGGTGAAGGATGGAAAAGGTATTGGAAAGGGGCGCAAAGCGTGGCGGCAGAGACGACGGAGACGGTTGAAGAAAAATCGGTGAACAGATTCGGCGTGGATGCAGCGTCGCGCGCATGGCGCCGCATCCGACGCAGCCGATCAAATGCCGAGCGCGACCGCCGCGCAGTTACCGGCGTGCTTGCGACGCTCTTCGGAGGTATCTTCTGGGGCTTTTCCGGCACATGCGCAAGCTTTCTGTTCGAGAACTATACCGTTGATACGACCTGGCTCATGTGCGCCCGCCAGATTGTGTCGGGCCTGATCTTCTTGATTGTTATCCTTTCGCGCCGTACGGATCGAGGAAACTTGGTGCGCCTGCTCACCACGAAGCGCGATGTGGCAGTGCTCGTGGTGTTCTCGGCGCTCGGCGTGCTCCTCAACCAGTACGGCTATCTCATGGCGGTTCGCCTGACCAATGCGGGCACCGCGACGGTGCTGCAATGCCTCCAGCTTGTGATGATCATGGTGTATTCGTGCTTGAGGTCGCGCCGCGCGCCGCGCCGGAGGGAATTTGCGGGGGTTGTTTTGGCGCTGGCGGGCACCTATCTTCTCGCGACCGGAGGCAACCCCTCCAACCTGGCGATTCCCCTCGAGGGCCTGACGATCGGCCTTGTTGCGGCGGTGGGCGCTGCATGCATGTCGATCATTCCGGCGCGCATCCTTCCTAAATACGGGGCCTCGGTGGTCACGGGATCGGGCATGCTGCTTTCGGGAATCGTGACAACGTGCCTCTTTCATCCGTGGGCGAACATGCCGCAGCTTGACGGCATGGGCTGGGGCGCGTTTTTCGTGCTCGCCGCCGTGGGTTCGTGTCTTGCGTATTCACTGTACATGCAGGGCGTGAAAGATATCGGTTCCATGCGCGCGAGCTTGATCGGCACGGTGGAGCCTGTTTCAGCTGCGGTGACAAGCTCTGTTGTGCTGGGAACGGTGTTTACCATGCCGGACATTGCCGGCTTTGCCTGCATCATCGTGATGGTGTTCCTCACGGCGTGAGCTATCGCGCGCCGGGGCTCCGTGGGTGCGGCGTGAGCTATCGTGCGCCATGGTTCCGTGGGCGCGGCGTTCCTGCGTAAGGCTGCATGCGTGGCGACTTGCGCACGACGGTGTGCGTCGTGCCCGCATGGCATGCCGGCACGCGGCTGCATGTTCCAGCTCGGATTTTGAAGGCTCGGCATGAAAGAATGTGTTTTATGCGCCCCTGCCGGGCTTCGCGCAAGCTCTTTCATGCCGTTTTACGCAATAAGAGCCAATTTTCGCCTTCTTATTGCGTAATTCGGCATGCAAGTTTACTCAAAGCGCAAAGCTGGGCACACCGAGCTGGGTCTGTCGAGCCGCGCCCGCCAATCTGGGCCCGCCGAGCGAGAAGCATACGACGAAGGCCGGCAGGGACTAAACAGGGCACGAAGCAAAAGGCCGCGCCAGCGAGTTGTTGCTGGCGCGGCCGGATCCTCTACAGCCCGTATAGCTCGCTGAATTTCTTTTGCAGATAATCGCAATAGAACGTGGCGTCAAACGGAGCGCCGCACGCGTTCAGGATGAGCTCGGGCGCGTCCTTCCCCGCGCCCCAGCGCCAGATTTTTTCGCGCAGCCAGGTGCGCACGGGCGCAAGGTCGCCTGCGGCGCAGGCGGCATCAACATCCACACCGTCCGCCGCCATGGCGGGTACCATCTGCGCTCCATAGGCGCTTCCGAGCGCGTAACTCGGGAAGTACCCGAAGCTTCCGCCCGACCAGTGCGTGTCCTGCAGGCAGCCGTCCGTGTCATTCGGCACGTCAAGCCCCAGGTACGTACGGGTAAACTGCGCCCAGAGCTCAGGGATGTCGCGTGCGGTTGCCTCGCCTGCGAAGAGCATCCGCTCGATGTCATAGCGCACCATGATATGCAGCGGGTAGGTGAGCTCATCGGCCTCGGTGCGAATGAGCTGCGGCAGCGCGATGTTTGCCGCGCGGTAAAGCTGGTCCTCCGAGACGTTTCCATACGCCTCGGGAACGTGTTTGCGCAGCACGGCGAGAAGCGGGCCCATAAATGCGCGCGAGCGTCCGACGATGTTCTCAAAGAATCTCGACTGGCTTTCGTGGATGCCCATGGTGGAGCCGGTGCCCAGGCAGGTGTAGGCGTATGCGGGATCGATGTTCTGCTCGTAAATGGCGTGGCCAGCCTCGTGGATGACCGAGAACACGTTGCTGAGCAGGTTGTTTTCGTAGACGTGCGTCGTGATGCGCACGTCGCCAGGCGCCATGCCGTTGGTGAAGGGGTGCTCGACGCAATCGAGAACGGAGGCTTCGGGATCAAGGCCCACGATGCCCATGAGCTCGCGAGCGATGTCAAGCTGCACGGATTCCGGCACGCGGGCGGTGAGGAACGGCGCCTCGGGCTGGGGGCGCTTTCCTACCTCGTGCACAAGCGGCACGACGGTAGCCTTGACCTGGTCGAAGAACCGATCATAGGCGGCCGAGTCCATGCCGCGCTCGTATTGATCGAGCCATACATCGTAAGGGTCGCGTGTCGAATCGATGCAGGCGGCCTGGCGCTTAAGCGCGGCGAGGATGCGATCGATGTACGGGGCGAACGATTCCCAGTCGTTCGCGAGCTTCGCTTTGTGCCAGACAGCGTTCGCTTCGCTGGTGAGCTTCGACCACGCTGCGGCCTCTTCGGTGGGAATGGCAACTGCCTCGCGCTGCTCGCGGGCGAGGACGCGAAGCTCGGTTGCCGTTTGCTCGTCGAGTTTTCCGGCGGCTGCCGCCTCTTCGAGCTGGGCAATTAGTTCTTGCGCCGAAGCGCTGGTGAGCGCTTCATGGTATTCGCCGGCAAGTGCACCCATGGCCTCCGCGCGCGCGGGTGCGCCCTTCGGCGGCGCCTTGGTTTCCCCGTCGAATTCCAGGATGCCCATAAGGTAGGTGCGCAGCCACAGATCGCGTTCGAGGCGCTTGAGCTGCTGGACGCTTGAATCGTTTGCCATGACAATCCTTTCAGGAAGATGTGCCGAGCTTTGCAGCAGTGTACTTCGACGCGACTGCCGAGCCAAGCCACTATGCAAGCCCGAGTGTCTTGAGCCCTTGGTCAGTCAACTGATAGGCTGCTGGCCGGGCCGAAGTTTTTCGCAACAGGTTTTCCGCGCTGAGCGAGGTGAGTAACCTGCGCGCTGTGGCCTGCGATGCCTTCAAGTGCCGGCTTTTCCAGCATATATATTGACGAAAACGTGAGAAATGTCACTAGCATGGGCATCCTGTGCTAGCATGATGCGCCGCTGCGTTGTCTATCAGGGGAGACGACATGGAAGAAAGGGGCGATGACATGGAAGAACAGGCGAGGTCGAGTAAATCGGGTCGCGCGAGAAAGATCGTTGTCCGCGTGCTCATCGCGCTCGTTGCACTCGTCGTCCTTGCGGTGGCGGGCATTGCATTCATGTTCCGCAGCGAAATCGCGACGGTCGCATCAATCAAAAAGGTAAACGATTATCCGTTCTACACCATGACCTATGAGGGCGATTACGGCATTGACGAGTTCGTAGCCCAGGGAGGCGCTTCCAGCGATGCCGAGCTCATTGGGTTCGTCGTGCAGCATCTCATGAAAGGGCTTCCCATAACGATCGAGCTGCCCGACCTTGCGTGCTCGACGTTCAACGCTACCACGTCAGAAGGCGACGCAATCTTTGGCCGTAACTTCGACCTGAGCTATTCGCCGAGCATGCTGGTGCGCACCGATCCGGCGGATGGCTACGCATCGATTTCCATGGTTAACCTAGGATT
>CDTW01022475.1_pt1 | contig 11110 bp, 9 predicted proteins | sample 554901 | NCBI WGS metagenome assembly CDTW01 (sample SAMEA3182045, study PRJEB8094) | gut metagenome | biome: human; feature: gut; material: Stool; isolation source: human stools | place: Canada | collected 2011-11-01
GCGGCAAGCCGTGCGATCGGAACACGGTAGGGCGAGCAGCTCACGTAGTCAACGCTTGCGATATTGAAGAGCTGTGAAATCGATGCAGGGTCGCCTCCATGTTCGCCACAGACACCGAATGTCATGCCAGGGTGCGCTGAGCGCGCTTTCGAAACCGCCATGCGCACGAACTCGAGAACGGCGCTATCGATGGTTTCAAACGGATTAGCGGTCAGGAGCTTTTGATGGAAGTATGTGGGGATGAATTTCGCCTCTGCGTCGTCACGCGAGAATCCGAACGTCGTCTGCGTGAGGTCGTTCGTGCCGAAGCAGAAGAAGTCGGCATGCGGGGCGATTTCATCGGCGGTAAGGCATGCGCGCGGGAGCTCAAGCATGGTTCCGATGGGTATGTCCAGCGCAACGCCAAACGCAGACTCCACTTCATGGATGACGCGTTCGGCAATCGACCGCATCTGGATGTGTTCGGACGCAATCGATACGAGCGGAACCATGATCTCGGGGCGTGGGCTGAGCCCCTCGTCGCGCATGAGCATCGCCGCGGCGGTCGCGATGGCGCGGACCTGCATGAGCGGTAGGTCGGGGAACGCGAAGGACAGGCGTACGCCTCGCAGTCCCAGCATCGGGTTGGATTCCGCCATGGCATCGATTCGGCGGAGCCGCGCTCGAAGCAAGCTGAGCTCGTCTTGCGGGGCACCTTCCGCTTCGCGGCGCGCGAGAGCTACGGCAAGCTCTCGAGGATCGTCCAGGAACTCGTGAAGCGGCGGGTCGATGAGGCGCACCACGACGTCACGTCTATCCATGGTGCGGAACATCTCGACAAAGTCGCTCGTTTGCACCCGAAGCAGCTCTTCCAAGGCCCTGCTCCGCTCTTGCGCCTCCTCGCTCAAGATATACGTTTGGATGATGTTCTTACGCTCACCGAGGAACATATGCTCCGTGCGGCAAAGACCGATAGCCTCAGCCCCGAAGTCAAGCGCGAGGGCGGCGTCATCCGGATTATCCGCGTTGACCCGTACGTGGTACGGATGCGAGCCACCCTCTTGCAAGCGAATCTCGTCAGCCCATCCGAGGACCGTCTCCAGGTCGCCGGTCAGCTCTGCGCGCGTAAGTGGCATGGCGCCGAGAACCACGATCCCCTCGCCACCGTCTATGGAGATGAGGTCTCCCTCGTGCAGCACCACGTCCGAGCCGTCGATGCGGACCTCCTTGGCCTTGGCATCGATATGGAAGGCCTCGACGCCGCAGACGCAGGGCGTGCCCATGCCGCGCGCGATCACGGCGGCGTGGCTCGTTTTACCGCCATGGCTGGTCAGGATGCCCTCAGCGGCAACCATACCCTTGAGGTCATCCGGATTCGTTTCCCAGCGCACGAGAATGACCGGATGGCCCTCGTTCGAACGCTTGACGGCGTCATCGGAGCTGAACACGATCTCGCCCACCGCAGCGCCAGGGCTCGCGTTCAATCCGCGCGCCAGCACCTCAAACGATGCCGTGGTATCGAGCTGCGGATGGAGGAGCTGATCGAGCTGGCTGGGATTGATGCGCTTTACTGCCGTTTCGCGGTCGATGAGGCCCTCTTCAACCATCTCGATAGCGATGCGGAGCGCCGCTCGGGCGGTGCGCTTGCCGGAGCGAGTCTGCAGCATCCAAAGTTTTCCTTGCTCAATGGTGAACTCAATGTCGCACATGTCATGGTAGTGGTTCTCGAGGATCACAAAGATGCGCTCCAGATCCTCGGCCGCCTGCGCGAGCGCTGGATACGTTGCCATATCTTGGATGGGCTCGGTGTTGCGAATGCCTGCGACGACGTCCTCGCCCTGCGCGTTCACGAGGAAGTCGCCATAGCGCTCGCGCTCGCCTGTTGCGGGGTTGCGCGTGAAGGCGACGCCCGTAGCCGAGCTCTCGCCCTTGTTGCCGTAGGCCATGGCCTGTACGTTCACGGCCGTGCCAAGGCTATCGGAGATGCCATGCTGCTTACGATAGATCGAGGCGCGCTCGTTCATCCAGCTTCCGAAGACCGCCTCGATGGCAAGCTTGAGCTGAACCTTCGGATCTTGTGGGAAGACGACGCGGCCCTCTTGCACGAGTTCAGGATGAGCCTTGGGGTCAACGTGCGAGCAAAAGATCTGCTTGAACTCCTCGACGAGCTCATGGAGCGTAGATGCGCTCAGCTCCGAATCGGTGCGGACGCCCGCCATGAGGCGCTTTTCGGTCAGCGCGTTCTCGAACAGATCCGCGTCGATTCCCATCACCACGTTTGAGAACATCTGGATGAAGCGTCGGTAGGAATCCCAGACGAAGTGCTCGTCGGCCGTCTGTGTAATGAGACCCTGTGCCGATGCGTCGGTAAGGCCAAGGTTGAGCACCGTGTCCATCATGCCCGGCATGGATAATGGCGCACCTGAGCGTACGGAAACTAACAGTGGATCGGTTGGATCTCCCAAGCGCTTTCCCATGCGAGCTTCAAGGTCCTGCACCGCATCAGCGATCTCGTCCAGGGCGCCTTCGGGCCACGTGTCTCCGGCACTGGTGTAGTCCGTGCAGGTCTGGCACGTGATGGTAAATCCCCCCGGCACAGGCAGACCGATCCGGCACATCTCAGCAAGGTTCGCGCCCTTGCCTCCGAGCACGTAGTTCATGCTCGAACGGCCCTCCGTCACGTCGTTTCCGGCGGCATCTGCGCCAAACCGGTAGACGCGCTTCACATCGTTCACGATGCTCCCCCTTTCGGCAGCGCATGGCTGCGTATCGTGGTACGACTGAGCACATACTGCTCAGGCGTAGTATCCGATGCGCAGACCGGGGAGCTGTGCAGACCGCGCGGACTCCGGTAGTCGGCTGCGATTATGCGGTAAGTGGTCGCTTAAGTGGATATGGTATGAAGATACCAGTTAATGTCATCCCAGCTTATGAAGGGTATATGAAGCGATGATTGAAGGCGTCTTTCCTACGGCTTATGCATTTCTTGCCAAAAGTATGCGATTAAGTCGCTCGATAATCTCGGTTGCCGACTCTTCGATCGCCTTGCCATCTGTATGGACTACAAAGCATCCGAGGCGCTTCATGAGGGAGCGAGCATATGCGAATTCAAGCTCGATAGCATCGGGATCTGCATAGGAGCCGGCGGCCGATTGCGCCTGCGCGGTGCCAAGGCGCTGGGCCCGGATGGGAGCTATGGTTTCCACCGTCGTTACGAGCCCGAAGACATGCGCGGGATCGACCTCAAACAGTGCCTGTGGGGGCTCCATCTGGGGTGCAAGCGGGATATTCGCCACACGATAGCCCTGTAGCGCCAGGTACATGGAAAGCGGCGTCTTAGACGTTCGCGACACACCGATGAGCACGATGTCTGCGGTGGATAGGTCGTCCGCTCCCCTACCGTCGTCATGCTCGACGGCGTATTCCATGCAGGCGATGCGTTTGAAGTAGTGCTCATCGGTACGATGGATGATGCCGGGAATGCCTTTGGGCGCGAGCCCGGTGAGCGCCGCTATGGTATCGATAGCGGGACCGAGAAGGTCGACCGCGGCAATTCCTTGTTCGACAAGCAGGCCCGCAACCTCACTGCGAAGCTCGTCTTGGACAATGGTATGGAATGCGGCGATCTTCTTGGCTGCACCCGCCAAGGATTCCAAATAGCGTTTCACCTGCCGCGCATCTTGAACGCGAGACAATCGTTCGATAGCAACGGCGCCTTCATCAAACTGACCCGCCGCCGCGAGCGCCACCGAAGCAGCGGTCTCGCCCAAAGCGTCGGATATCACAAGTACCGTCGCGAGCTTATCCATGGTGCCCCTGTCTCCGAATGAAGCTATGCGTGATTGACCGAAGATGCCAAAGCGCCCCACGGTGCAACGACACAGCGGGGCGCAGGGTTCGATGATGAACGGGACGCTAGCTATTTCTTCTTCGCAAGCTCGCCGATGTTGGCTACGTCGGCGAAGACGGCGGCGAAGCGGTTGAGCAGGCGCAGACGGTTCTGGCGCAACGCCTCGTCCTCGTCCATGACGAGTACCTCGTCGAAGAAGCGGTCGATGGGCTCGCGAAGCGATGCGAGCGCGCCGATCACCGCGGTAAAGTCTCCAGCGGCAAGCGCATCGGAAACCCGCTGCTGGGCCTGGTCGGTCGAGGTAAGCAAGTTCGCTTCTGCCTCACCCAGAAGCGCGGAGTCAACCTCGACACCAAGCGATGCGTCGGCAAGGTGGCTCGCACGAGCGTAGGCGGTTGCCAGGTTCTCGAAGGTCGCGGCATCATTGGCTCGAGCGTCCTCGAGCGCATGAGCGAGTGCAAGGTAACTCTCCGGGACGCGCACGGAGCCAGCGGAAACGGCAGCAACGACGTCCGCGGAGACAGCTTCGTCGCGCGTCATCTGCTCCATGCGGCCCTTGATGAAGGCGCAGACGGCAGCCTGCACCTCAGTGGCATCGAACTGGATGCCTTGGGTGGCGTAGGAGGCAAGCGCATGCGCGACGAGTTCCTCGTAGCCGCATCCCAGACGGCTGCGCAGGATGTTGAGCAGGCCGATAGCAGAGCGGCGAAGCGCGAAGGGGTCCTTGGAACCGGTCGGGGGCTCACCGATCGCGAACATGCCTGCGATGGTATCGAGCTTGTCGGATACGGCAACGATGCATCCGGCAATGCCCTCAGGAAGCTCATCGCCGGCGAAGCGAGGGCGGTAGTGGTCGCGAATCGCAGCAGCGACGGCATCGGTCTCGCCAGCGGCCTGTGCATAGTAACCGCCCATGACGCCCTGCTGGCTCGTGAACTCGACCACGGCGCTGGAGACGAGGTCCGCCTTGCAGAGGTGCGCGGCACGAACCGCGTCGGCGGTCACCACGGCGTCACAGCCGGCGGCGCGGGCAACTTCGCCGGCAAGGGCCTCGATGCGCTCGCTCTTCTGCAGCACGGTGCCGAGCTTCTCCTGGAATACGACGCTCGCCAGGCGCTCGCGGAGCGCCTCGAGCGAGACCTTGAGGTCCTCGTCGTAGAAGAACTTCGCATCGTACAGGCGGGCGCGGACCACGCGCTCGTTGCCATCGATGATGGTGTCGGCGCACTCGGGACGACCGTTAGCCACGACCACGAACTCGCGGGTCAGCTGGCCTTCGGCGTCGTAGATGGGGAAATAACGCTGGTTGGAGAGCATGGACTCGCAAATGATCTCGTGCGGGACCTGCAGGAACTCTTCGTCGAAAGTTCCCACGACCACCGTCGGCCACTCGCAGAGGTTCACGACCTCGTCGAGCACCTTCTTGGGCGTGTCCACATGGGCCCCGCCGCGCTCGGCCTCGACCTGAGCGATGCCGGCAGCGATGACCTCGCGGCGGCGCTCCTCAGAAAGAACGCCGGCGGCCTCAAGTACCTTCTCGTAGACGGCGGGCTCTGCTACCTCATGCTCACCCGGCCCGAGCACGCGATGGCCGCGCGTGGTGTTTCCGCTCGTTACGTCGGCATAGCGAACGGGAATGATCTCGGTGCCCAGCAGTGCGCAGATCCAACGGATGGGGCGCACGAAGGTCTCGTGCGTCGAGCCCCAGCGCTGGCTTCGGTAGTTAGGCCACTCAAGCCCAGCGATAATCCGCTCGCACAGGGCGGAAAGCAACGGCATCGCGGGAGCGGAAGGAATGTTGCGCTCTGCGAACACGTAGGTGCGGCCGTCGGTATCCTCGCGCTGCACAAGCTCAGCGGCGGTCATGCCGCACTTGCGGGCGAAGCCCTCGGCAGCCTTGGTAGGATTGCCGTCGGCATCGAAGGCGATGTTGGCCGCCGGGCCGCGCTTGACCTCGTGCACTTCATCCGTCGCCGTGGCAACAGCGTCAACCAGCACGGCCAGGCGTCGCGGCGAAGACACGACGCGCACAGGGCCATGGGCCAGGCCGGCCTCGGTGAGGCCGCGCTCCATGAGCGGGCTAAGCTGCTTCACAGCGTTCATGAGCGGCGCGGACGGCATCTCCTCGGTGCCGATCTCGAATAGCAGGTCCTTGGTCTCGGCCATTTATGCCACCTCCCCTTCCCGGGCGTCGTCGTTTGCATCTGCACCAGCGACCTCGGCAAGGTAGGCCTCGCAGCAGGCCTTGGCCACGGTGCGCACGCGCAGGATGTAGTTCGCGCGCTCCACAGCGGAAAGCGCGCCGCGCGCGTCAAGGATGTTGAAGGCGTGGCTGCACTTCATAACGCAGTCGTACGCCGGCAGCGGCAGCTTGGCATCCAGGCAGGAATGGCACTCGCGCTCGTAGTCGTCGAACTTCTGGCGCATCATGGGCACGTCGGCGACCTCGAAGTTGTACGCGCTGAACTCGCGCTCGTTTTCCAGGAAGACCTCGCCGTAGGTCATGGGCGTGCCATCGGGCAGGTAGCTCCACACCAAGTCGTAGACAGAGTTCACGCCTTGCACGTACATGGCCAGGCGCTCAAGGCCATAGGTGATCTCGACGGGGACGGGGTCGACCTCGATGCCGCCCACCTGCTGGAAGTAGGTGAACTGCGTGACCTCCATGCCGTTCAGCCAGACCTCCCAGCCAAGGCCCCAGGCACCAAGCGTGGGGCTCTCCCAGTCGTCCTCGACGAAGCGAACATCGTGCTCAGCCGGATCGATGCCGATTGCTTTGAGCGAGTCGAGATAGAGCTCCTGACTGTTCACCGGCGAGGGTTTGATGAGAACCTGGAACTGGTAGTAGTGCTGCATGCGGTTAGGGTTCTCGCCGTAGCGACCGTCGGCGGGACGGCGGCAGGGCTGCGCGTAGCAGGTGCGCCAAGGCTTAGGACCCAAGCTGCGCAGGGTCGTCGCAGTATGGAACGTACCGGCACCCACCTCGGAGTCGTACGGCTGCATGATGACGCATCCCTGCTCGCCCCAATAGCGCTGGAGCGAAAGGATGATGTCTTGGAAGGTACGAACGCTCGTGTCCATGCCTTGCCTACCCTTCTGGTTTCTGATGAATAGAAAGCTAAGATCGCGTTGAGGAAAGGTGCTGCGCCGGAGCTGGCTTACACCCCGCCCAACCGGTCAAAAGGCCAGTACCTGAAGAACACCACGGCAATGAGGTCGTCTTCGGGAACCGCGCCGAAATAACGTGAATCGGCAGAGTTCTCGCGGTTATCGCCCATTACCCACACGCAACCTTCTGGCACCGTATAGGGGAACCCAACTGAGACCCCTTCCGCCTGCGCCGCAAGCGGATAGCTGTCGCCTTGCGCATAGGCCTCAGAAAGCGGTTCACCGTCTACGTACACCACGCCGCCCTGAAGGTCGACGGTCTGGCCCGCGGTCGCGATGACGCGCTTCACGAGGATATCGTGGTCCGAGCCGCCGTCGGGGTTACGGAAGACGACGATGTCGCCTTGGTTCACTCCCATCCCAAGGTTGATGGTGACCTTTTGAGCCAGCACCTGGTCGCCCACCTCAATCGTGGGCTCCATCGAACCCGTGGGGACTCGGTAGGGTTCCACGACGAACCACCGGATGAAGATGAAGAACACGAAGACGAGCGCGAAGATGACGACCCACTCGAGGAGGCTCCTCACAAATGAATGCTGCTGCGGTACCACGGTTGCACTCCTAAGCGTTCTGTTGACTGGGCCCATGATAGCGCGCGATAAGCCGCTCTGCGAGGGCGCGCTCTGAGTCCGTGAGGCGTGCGGAAGAAATCAGGTCTGGACGCCAGCGGCACGTGCGATCGATTGCGTTCTCGCGACGCCAGGCATCGACCTTGGCATGGTCTCCAGAAAGGAGAATATCTGGAACGGCGGCCCCCTCAAATTCGGCGGGGCGCGTGTACTGGGCGTATTCCAGCAGACCACCCGAATCGCCTGTGGCAAACGATTCATCTACGCTGCTCATCGCGTCGCCGAGCGCACCGGGCAGTAAGCGCACCACGGCATCGGTTACCACCATAGCGGCAAGCTCCCCGCCGGTAAGAACGTAGTCCCCGATTGAGATCCGCTCATCGGCAAGGTCGTAGGCGCGCTCGTCGATGCCCTCATAGCGACCGCACACAAACAGCAAGCGCTCTTGCATTGCAAGCCGCTCAGCTGCAGCTTGGGTAAAGGGCGCGCCGCACGGTGTGAAGAACACGACGTGCGGGCGCGGGCCCGAGCTTGCGATGGAACGTACCGCCTCATAGATGGGAGGAGCCTTCATAAGCATGCCCTGACCGCCGCCGTAAGGCTCGTCATCGACCGTACGATGCCGGTCGTGAGTCCAGTCCCTCAGATCATAGGCTCTGAAATCGAAGATGCCCGCCTGCCGGGCGCGTCCAAGGATGGATGTCGACATAACGGGCTCGAACATCTCGGGAAAGACGGAAAGCGTCTCGATGAGCATCATGCTTGGTCCACTTCCCCCGTTCGGTCGTTTCCTCGGCGCGCCTTCGAAACGGCACGTTCGCCCATGACCTGCTGAATCTTGTTAGAGTCGATCAGGCCATCCATGATATGGGTGCTGAGTGGTCCCGTAGGCGGAATCTCGTCCATCGCTTCTTCGATGATGGGAACGAGCACCTCGCCAAAGGGGCCTTCGATCTCGAGCACATCGTTGGCCGGAGTCTCAATAACGCCGGTAATGCAGCCGAGTTCACCAAATCGGGCATCTACGACGTTGCGCCCGACAAGATCTTCCCATGCAGCCTCGAAACCATCGAGGACGACATCTTCAGCGTGCGCGAGCACATAGCAGCCTTTGATGGACTCTGCTCCATCGATGCCCTCGATACCGCTGAAAGCAACAAGCCAATCCTGGCCGGTATCCGTAACCGAACGCACGGTGCAGAAGCGATCGCGCTTGAGTGCCGGTGGCGTGAGCGCGACCTCCATCCCGGGCTCCAGAACAAAGGGAAGGCCACGTACCGCACGTACGATGACCTCCCCGCGTTTCCCATGCGGACGAACCACACGGGCTATGTTGCGATAGGCGCTCGACACGATGACCTAACCCAAGACCTCGACCTCGACGGATGTGCCAAGACGAGCCGCAAGTGCACGCGCAAGCGTGCGAATCGCCTTGATGGTGCGGCCATGGCGGCCGATGACCTTGGCGACATCGGGCTCGGAAACCGTGATCTCGATGACCGAGGCGTTATCGCCATCGATAACCTCGAGGCTCACAGCATCAGCATCATCAACGATGCTGAGCACGAGGTACTCGACGAGATCGGCGATGCGATCGGAGAGCTCGGCCTCGGTTGCGGCAGCCACCGCCTGCTCCTCGGCCACGATGCCTACTCCTCGGTGGCAGCCTCAGCCTCGGCAGCCTTCGCGGCCTCGGCCTCCTTGGCAAGCTGCTTCTTGGACTTCTTGGCCACGGTCTCGGTCTTCGGACCCTCCTCGGCAGCCTTCATGAGCGCTGCGACGGCATCGGTGAGCTGGGCGCCCTTGCTCTGCCAGTCGTTGATCTTCTCGATATCAAGGCTGATCGTCTTGGGAGAGGTCAGCGGATTGTAGCGGCCCACCTCCTCGATGAAGCGGCCATCACGCGGGGAACGGGAATCGGCCACGACGACGCGATAGTACGGACGCTTCTTAGAGCCGTGACGAGCAAGGCGAATCTTGACTGCCAATGAAAACTCCTCCAACCATGCAGCCAAAAAGGCTGCGACTACAGACAAACAGGTTGTAATAATACGCCAACGGAGCGGGCAGGTGAAGTGCGAGCAGGCAACTTCTTCGGTATTTCCGCAGGCTCCTCCATATCTTACGCATGAAATCAAAGAATGCAAGCCCGTGCGGTATTGCGATCCTATGCGTCACTCGGTTTATTTTGGTTGAGGAACTTGTCGGGCCTCACCAGGTCGTCGCCGAAGCGCGCCGCTCGGCCGAAATTCACCGCGCCGCTGCCAAAGCGCTCGCGCACCTTGTCGACGGCAACCGAAAGCTCTCGCTTGCTGCTCGCTACGGCTCCACGCTCGTCGACCTCGCAGAACAGATCCGTCTGAACGTCGCCATCGCACCTGAAATCGCTCATGCCGATACCGAGCAACCTGATATGCATTCCTTCCGTCCAGATCTCGTCCATAAGCGAGCGAGCGATGGAGACGAAGATGTTCTCGTCGTCGGTGGCATGCGGCAGACGGCGCTGGATCGTGCGGCCATTGCCGTAGGAATACTTGACCTTCACCGTAACCGTGCGACCCGCCAGCCCGCGCCTGCGCAACCGGCGCCCGACCGATTCGCCGAGCAGGGCAAGGGCCGCATCGATATCATCGCGTTCGGTAAGATCCTGGGCAAAGGTGCGCTCGTTGCTTACGGACTTCGTCTCTTCAGGAGCATCGATGGGGGCAACGCCGCTCATCTCGAGACCCGCGGCGCGATCATGCATAAGCTGTGCGTTCGAGCCGAACACCGTGACGAGGCGCGCCACGGGGGCGGCAGCGAGCTGGCCCAAGGTGTAGATGCCCATCCTCTTGAGCGATGCCTCCGCCGATGTACCGATGCCGCTCATGGCGCGCACCGGCAACGGCTCTAGGAAGTTTTCTTCAGTGCCGGGCGGAACAATCGTGAGCCCGTGCGGTTTATCGCGATCGCTCGCGATTTTAGCGACCGTCTTACTGGTTCCCAGGCCAATGGAGCACGTGATGCCGAGCTCGCTCACGCGGCGCGATATGCGGCTCGCAATCTCGATAGGGTTCTCGCGCGAGAAGCGGCCCGGCGTGATGTCGAAGAACGCCTCATCGATAGACACTTGATCGACAAAAGGCGTTTCATCGGCCAAGATGTCCATGACTTTTGCGCTCATCTCGCGGTAGCGATCGAAATGTCCGCTCGTCCAAATGGCATGAGGGCACAAGCGCTTAGCCTGGGCGGAAGGCATGGCCGAGTGGACACCGTAGGGTCGCGCTTCGTATGATGCGGTGGAAACGACGCCGCGCCCCTCGGGGGACCCCCCTACGATAACGGGCTTACCGCGCCATTCAGGGTGATCGAGCTGCTCCACGCTCGCAAAGAAGGCATCGAGGTCCATAAGCCCGATGGCTGGACCTCGCCAATTACCGAAGAGCTCGAAGATGTCTTCCACCGCGCACCGCTCCCCCATGATCACGGGCACACATGGGTGCCCAAAGCGCTCTTAGACCAAGTCGAGCGAAAGCTGCGGAGCATCTCCCCAGAGCTTCTCGAG
>CDTW01020325.1_pt1 | contig 10925 bp, 10 predicted proteins | sample 554901 | NCBI WGS metagenome assembly CDTW01 (sample SAMEA3182045, study PRJEB8094) | gut metagenome | biome: human; feature: gut; material: Stool; isolation source: human stools | place: Canada | collected 2011-11-01
ATATTACAAATAATATTTTATGCTTCGATCTTGTGGAATATCTTCTTGCCCTTCTTGATAACGACGGGCTTCTCCGCAAGAGCGGCCTTGGTGAAGCTCGTTGCGATATCCGTCACCTTAACGTCGTCCGCGGAGACGCCGCCCTGCTCCACAAGGCGCCTGCCCTCGCCTCTCGACTTGGTGATGCCCGCCTTGATGAGCACGGCAAGGATATCTATCGCGCCGTCGGTGAAGTCGTCGTCGGTGAGCTTGGTGGAGGGCATATTATCGAGGTCGCCCGCGCCGCTGAAGAGCGCCCTTGCAGCCGCCTGAGCCTTCTCGGCCTCCTCCTCGCCGTGGACGAGCTTTGTAAGCTCATATGCAAGGATCTCCTTGGCGGTGTTGAGTTGGCTGCCCTCCCATGAATCCATCTTATCTATCTCCTCAACCGGGATAAAGGTAAGCATACGGATGCACTTGAGCACGTCGCTGTCGGCGACATTGCGCCAATACTGATAGAACTCGTAGGGCGAGGTCTTGTTGGGGTCGAGCCATACGGCGTTGCCGGCGGTCTTGCCCATCTTCTTGCCCTGAGAATCGGTGAGCAGAGTGATGGTCATTGCGTGGGCGTCCTTGCCGAGCTTCTTTCTGATAAGCTCCGTGCCGCCGAGCATATTTGACCACTGATCGTCGCCGCCGAACTGCATATTGCAGTCGTAATTCTTAAACAGATAGTAGAAGTCGTAGCTCTGCATTATCATGTAGTTGAACTCAAAGAAGGAGAGACCCTTCTCCATCCTCTGCTTATAGCACTCGGCTCTGAGCATATTATTGACCGAGAAGCAGGTGCCGACCTCGCGCAGCAGATCGACATAGTTGAGGTCGAGCAGCCAATCGGCGTTGTTGACCATTTGAGCCTTGCCCTCGCCGAACTCGATGAAACGCTCCATCTGCTTCCTGAAGCAATCGGCGTTATGCTGGATATCCTCCCTTGTGAGCATCTTTCTCATATCGGTGCGGCCGCTGGGGTCACCGATCATCGTAGTGCCGCCGCCGATAAGGGCGATGGGGGTGTTGCCCGCCATCTGGAGGCGCTTCATAAGGGTAAGAGCCATGAAATGACCCGCTGTAAGGCTGTCCGCCGTGCAGTCAAAGCCGATATAGAATTTCGCCTTGCCGCTGTTGATAAGCTCTCTGATCTCCGTTTCGTTTGTGACCTGTGCAATGAGTCCTCTTGCAACAAGCTCTTCATAAATCTGCATTTTCTTTTCTCCCTTTCGGTAATTTTCATGTCTGCGTGATAACGCAGCCGCCGTTTGACAGAGCGATCACAAAATAAAAAACCTCTGTCAACAATTTGACAGAGGGCGAATTATCGCGGTACCACCTCTATTTGAAGCCGCCTCACGGCAAGCCCCCTCAGCGGGTGAAGATCACCCTCACGCTTTAACGGGCGCTCCCGGCTGCGCTTACTCCGGGTTCGGCGCAGCGGCTCGGGGATGTATTTCACTCGCCGCCCGCTGCCCCCTCTCACCGACCGGAGGCTCTCTGAAGCGTGCTGCACGGTTACTTCTTCCCGTCAGTGCCATTATTTTGATTATACATTATAAATATAGCATTTGTCAAGTGGTTTGAGCGGTTTACCTCAGCTCTTTAAGCACTTCATATGCGTTTTTGGCGTCTGTCTTAAAGTCTATAACATCCGCTTCTATGGAGCATTGCTCAACGCCCGCCCTTTTAAGCGGCTCGATAAAGCTGCGCTGGTCGAATTCATCGGCAGCGGTGGGGTATATCCTCTTCTTGCCGAGCGCGGGGTCGGGCGCGGGGTTTGAGGTGTGGGCGTGGACGAGCCATTCGCCGAGCGAGGCGAGCGACTCAAGGCTCTCGCCCTGGGTATACATATGCGCCACATCCGCCAGCACCCTCACATAGGGCGAATCAACCGCACGGGCTATCTCAACGCCGTCGGCAACGGTGTTTATGACATTGCACTCCTGCGGGCGCAGCGGCTCTATAGCTATAACTATACCGTATTTCTCGGAAAAGGGCACGACAAGATTTTTGAGAAAATCAACTATCTGCGCCCTTGCCTCGGGGACGCTCATCGGCTCATCGTCAACTATTCTTCTTGCCTGTGACGAGCCGAAAACGAGATATTTTATACCGAGATACGCTGCCCTGTCAAAGAGCCTGCCGAAATACTCTGTAATGGCGGCATCGTCACGCTCACGACCGATGACACGCATACCGATGAAGCAGTTCGCCGCCAAGATCGGCATGCAGACCGCCTTCATCGCCTCTATATGCTCAATGAGCTTGTTGGCAATCTCTTGGCAGTGCACCTCGACATAATCGTAGCCGAGCGACTTGGCATACCGCATATTTTCAACATTTGTTCCGATGCAAACTCCGAATTTCATCGCATTTCCTCCGCCGCTTTTTGAGCATTGACGAGCATTTCCTTTGCCGTCTCTATCTGTAGGGCTGTCACGCTGCCGCCCGCCGTTATCCTCGCTATCTCCGCCGCCCTCTCGTCAAACGAAAGCGGGCTGACGCGGGTGAATGTGCCGCCGTCGTGGACGGTCTTCTCAATCTTCATGTGCCTGTCCGCCTGCGCCGCTATGCGGGCAAGGTGGGTGACGCAGATGACCTGCCGCCCCCTTGAGACCTGTGAGAGCTTCAGGGCAATCTTCTCCGCCGCCGAGCCGCTCACGCCCGTGTCAATCTCGTCGAATATCAGCGTGCCGACGTCGTCTTTATCCGAGAGCACATTTTTTATCGCAAGCATTATCCTCGACAGCTCGCCGCCCGAAGCGGTCTTGGCTATCGGCCGAGGCTCCTGCCCCGGGTTCGCGCTGATGAGGAATTCAACGGAATCAGCACCCTTTGAGGTCAGCGCCGTCGGCTTGCGGTCAACGACGAATCGCACCTTGGGCATATCGAGGAATTCCAGCTCCTCGGCAACTCTTTTTTCAAACTCCGCCGCCGCTTTCATGCGGCTCTCGGTCAATCGGGCGGAGAGAATTTTGATCTTATCCGACAGCGCATACAGCTCCTGCTCAAGCTCGGCTATCAGCTCGCCGGATATCTCTATCTCCGCTCGCTCCTTTTTAATGCTCTCGAGCTTCGCAAGGATATCCTCCTCCCGCGCGCCGTATTTCATCGAGATACGGTAGAGGGCGTCAAGGCGCTCGTCTATCTGCGAGAGCCTCTCGGGGTTGTATTCAAAACCCTCGGCAAGGTCGCGCACCCCCGCGGCGCAGTCGGCAAGCTCATAGGCAAGCCCGCGCATAGTCTTGGCGGCTTCCTCCGCCTCCGGGTAGAATTTGGCCGCGCTCTCAAGCAAGGCGGCGCATTCCTCCGCGCCTACGGCGACCCCGGACTCACCGCCGAGGGCTGCATACGCCCCGCCGAGAGCCTTAATCACCTTGCTGCCGTTGAGCAGCAGCTCTTTTTCTTTATTAAGAGCCTCACGCTCGCCTATATGCACGTCGGCGGCGGTAAGCTCGTTTATCTGAAAATCGAGGAAGCTGCGGTTTGCCTCCTTCTCGTCACGGCTGTCATAGAGAGAGTCGAGCTTGCGCTTGACGGCGACAAGCTGAGTAAAAACTGCCTTATACTCCGCCCTGAGCGCCGAATTCTCGGCAAGGGAGTCAATAAACCCGCAGTGCCGCTCGGGCATGAGCAGCGCCTGGCCGTCGTGCTGACCGTGGATATTGATAAGATTCGAGCCTATCTCACGCAGCACCGAAACGGTGACGGGGCAGCCGTTGACGCGGCAGGAATTGCGCCCCGACGCGCTCAGCGAACGGCTGAGCACGAGAGTCCCGTCCGGCTGCGGCTCGATATCATTGCGCTCGAGCACAGCCTCGACCGCCTTGCCTGCATCGGCAAAGCTCGCAAATACCCGTGCGCTCTCAGCCCCCGTGCGGATAAGCTCCCTCGAGGTGCGCTCGCCGAGGACGGCGTTTATCGAATCTATTATGATTGATTTACCTGCGCCCGTCTCGCCCGTCAGGACGTTCAGCCCGCTGTCAAACTCCAGCTCGGCGCTCTCTATAACGGCAATATTCTCGATCTTCAGACCGGTGAGCATAGCTGAATACCTCTATTCTCAAGCAATGATTTCGTCGATGGCGTTCTTCATCTTCGCAGCGAATTCGGGAGTCCTGCAAAGAGCAAAGATGGTGTCGTCGCCCGCAAGAGTGCCGACAAGCCCCTCCCAATGCATGGCGTCAAGGGCGGCGCAGGCTGCGTTAGCCATGCCGGTGTAGCACTTGACGACAAGGGTGTTGCCCGCATAGTCGGCGGAGATGACGGAGTGGCCGAAAATGCTCCTGTATTTGCCGAGCAGCTCGCCCGATTCGCCGCTGTCAACGGTGTAGCGGCTGCGGCCAAGCTCGTCGACCTTCTTTACAAGGCGCAGATCCTTGATATCCCTTGATATCGTGGCCTGAGTGGTGTTGAAACCCTCCTCATGCAGTTTATCGAGAAGCTCGGTCTGGGTGGAGAGGCAATTCTGCTCGATTATGCGGATTATCGCCTCATGTCTCTGTTTTTTCACTGATTTCATCCTCTCTCAGCGCCTCTGCGCCAGTTTTTTATACACTATATCAATAAAGCTGTCGGCTTTTATCCTGATGAAATTCGCAGTCGGCTCGGCTCGCTCTATCCTTGCGACGCAGCCCCTGTCAATGATCTGAGGCTTCACGCCGTCGGCGGAGAAGCAAAGCCGCTCATTCTCTGCGGAGGAGACGGTTATGACCGTATCCGCCCCGAATATCAGCGAACGGTCAACAAGGGAATGCGGGCAGACAGGGGTGAGCAGCATACTCTCAAGCTCCGGGTCGACTATCGGGCCGCCCGCCGAGAGCGAATATGCCGTCGAGCCGGTCGGGGTGGCGACCACAATGCCGTCGCAAAGATAGCTGTTGAACACCCTGCCGTTGGACGCAACGTCAATGAGCGACATGCGCTGCTTCTCTTCGTTTGTAATGAAGCAGTCGTTGACGCAGAAATCGCTGCTCAGGCATTTATCGCCGTCCATGACGCTCGCCTTGAGCATTATGCGCCTGTCAAGCGTATAATCCCCGTCGATGAGCCTCGGCAGCAGGTCAAGCTCGTCATCCTCAAGCCCCGCCATATAGGCGAGCCTGCCCGCATTTATGCCAAGTATCGGCTTGCCGTGCATCACGGCGTATTTTGCGGCGTGGATTATCGAGCCGTCGCCGCCGACGGCAATGACCGCGTCGCACCCCGCCAGCGCCTCATCGGGCGGCAGGAAACTCGCCTTGGTCGAGTCAAACGGCGCTTTATTCTCTTCAAAAAAGCTGTAATCTGCCCCGAGCGAGTCAAGGCTCGCGCAGACGCGGTGAGTTACTCTCAGAGCCGCTTCTCTGGTGAGATTCGGTATCAGAGTTATTCTCATTTATCTCTCTCCCTCGGTCTTATTTATCAAGCTGCTCGTGAGAGGCCGCCACAAGCTCGGCGGCGCTGCCCTGCCAGAGCATTGCGGCGCTGTCGCTCTTCTCAACGAGCATAAGATATTCTATATTCCCCTCGGGTCCTTTGATGGGTGAAAAATCGACATTGCAGACGTTGAAGCCGCTCTCGACGGCGAATTCCGTTATCGAGGCTACCACGCTCTCATGCACCGCGCGGTCGCGCACGACGCCCTTTTTGCCGACATTCTCTCTGCCCGCCTCAAACTGCGGCTTGATAAGGCACACAGCCCTGCCGCCGTCCCTGAGAAGCTCTCTCATAACGGGCAATATCTTGCGAAGCGAGATGAACGAAACATCCACCGAGGCGAAATCCACCTGCTCGGGGATCTGCTCGTGGGTCACATAGCGGAAGTTGGTACGCTCCATATTGACCACGCGCTCGTCGCACCTGAGCTTCCATGCGAGCTGGCCGTAGCCGACGTCGATGGCGTAGACCTTGGCAGCTCCGTTTGAGAGCATACAATCCGTAAATCCGCCCGTGGAGGCGCCTATATCCATGCAGACGCAGCCCTCGAGCGAGAGGCCGAAATTCTGCACGGCCTTGTGCAGCTTCAGCCCGCCTCGGCTGACATAGGGATTGACCGCTCCCCTGACTTCGATTATATCCGTATCCTTGACCGCGGCGCCTCCCTTGAGTGCCTTTTGACCGTTGAGATAGACGCTGCCCGCCATGATGAGGGCCTTTGCCTTCTCCCTCGTCTCTGCAAGCCCGCGCTCAAACACTGCCACGTCAAGCCGCATTTTATCACTCATCGCTTCACCTGCTTATCAATGACTGCCGTCATGCCCTCGGCGGAGAGAGAATACTTCTCAAGCTGCCTGCCGACGCTCGCATGAGCGACAAATTCGTTATCCACGGCCGTCACCGTGTAGCTGCCCTTAAATCTCTTTTCGAGCAGCTCGCTGCCGAGCCTCTCGCCGACTCCGCCGCCTTTCATGCCCTCTTCAAAGAAAAAGACCTTTTTGCAGCCGTCGAGGAATTCAAAAGTCCTCTCGGGCAGCGGCTTTATCCTTGCGAGCTTCACTATCTTAACATTAACGCCCCTCTCGGCAAGGATCTCCTGCGCCCTGAGGGCGTTGAAAAACAGCCTGCCGTAGGTGACTATCGCCGTGTCCGCCGCCGAATCGCCGAAGAGATCGACCTCGTCGGGCACGGGCAGCCCCTTTGCCTCTTCCGGCTCGCTGCCCCTCGGGTAGCGTATGACTATCAGCCCGGAATCTTTATAGAACGCGCTGTAGAGCGCCGAATTTATCTCTTCATAGGTCGCGGGCGAATACACCGTGGTATTCGGCAGGCTTTGCAGCAGCGGCACGTCAAAAAGCCCCTGATGCGTTTCGCCGTCCTCGCCGACGAAGCCCGCGCGGTCAACGGCGATTATCAGCTTGCGGCGCTGAAGCGCCCCGTCATGGATGAGCTGATCCGCCGAACGCTGCAAAAATGTTGAATACACGGCAAAGACAGGCAGCATCCCGCCCGCCGAAAGCCCGCTCGCAAAGGTGACCGCATGCTCCTCGGCAATACCGACGTCAAAGAAGCGCTCGGGGTATCTTGTCGAGAATTCCTCAAGCCCCGTGCCGAGGGTCATCGCCGCCGTGATGGCGCAGATACGCTTATCCTTGGCGGCAAAGGAGCACATCGCCTTGCCGAAGAAGGAGGAATAATTCTCCCCGACCGACAGCGGCTCGCCCGTGTGGGGGTCAAAGCGTGAAATGCCGTGGAATTTCTCGGGCGAATGCTCCGCGTAGTCATAGCCCCTGCCCTTTAACGTGTTGATGTGTATCAGCACGGGGGCGGCTATCATCTTGGCGCTGTCCATAGCCTCGCAGAGCTGGTTTATGTTGTGGCCGTCGATGGGGCCGATATATTTGAAGCCCAGATCCTCAAAGAAGGAGCTGGAATACAGGATATTTTTAAGCGCGGTTTTCAGCTTAAAAAGATGATTTGACAGCGATCTGCCGACTATCGGTATCCTGTTGAGCGCCTTTTCGGTGCCCGCCTTGAAGCGATAGTATTCGGGCTTCGCTCTGACAATGGCAAGGTAGCGTGCGAGCGCACCGACATTCTCTGATATCGACATCTCGTTATCGTTGAGTATGACTATGAGCCTGTTTTTGGTCGAGCCCGCGTGATTGAGCGCCTCATAGACCATGCCGCTGCAAAACGAGCCGTCGCCTATGACCGCCACGGCAAAATTCTTGGAGCCTTTGATGGCGTTCGCCGCGGCTACGCCCGCCGCCTGAGAAACGGAGGTGCCCGCATGACCCTCATAGAAGCTGTCGTGCTCGCTTTCGTCGGGCCTGACGAAGCCGGAAAGACCGCCCTCGGTGCGCAAAGTGGAGAATCTCTCCGCCCTGCCCGTGAGCAATTTATGGGTATACGCCTGATGGCTGACATCCCAAATTATCTTGTCGGCGGGCGAATCGAAGCTCTTGTGAAGAGCGACGGTAAGCTCCACCGTGCCGAGATTTGAGGCGAGATGCCCGCCCGTAGACGCAACGGTATCTATCAGCTTGCTCCTTATCTCGGTGCAAAGCTGCTCAAGCTCGCCGTCGCTCAATCCCTTGAGGTCGGCGGGCGAATTGATCCTTTTGAGTATTGATCCCTGGTATTCGTATTTCATGGTTCAGCTTTTCCTGCTTGAGAGCTTGTCAGCAAGCTCGGCAAGGAATTCTCCTTCATCACCGAAAATATCGAGCACCGACTTTGCCTTATCGGTCAACTCTGCCGCAAGCTCGCCCGAGCGCTCAAGCCCGAGGAGCGAAACATAGGTCGACTTGCCGTTCTCGCTGTCGCTGCCGATAGGCTTGCCAAGCACGCTTTCGCTGCTCGTGACATCGAGGATATCGTCGACTATCTGGAAAGCAAGACCCACTGCGGCGCAATACCCCTCTGCGGCAGCTGTCTGCTCGCCGCTCGCGCCCGCCGCTATGCAGCCCATGACCGCGGCGGCTCTTATAAGCTCGCCCGTCTTGAGCCTGTCCGTCGCCGCCAGATCGTCGGCGGTGGCGGATCTCTCCTCATTTGCAAGATCCATGACCTGACCCGCTATCATGCCCGAGCAGCCCGCAGCATCGGCGAGCAGGCAGCCCGCAGCGGCACGCTTCTCGGCGGATAATTCCTTTGCGCCGAGTACCGTCTCAAACGCAAGAGTCAGCAGCCCGTCGCCCGCAAGCAGGGCGTTCGCATAGCCGTAGACCTTGTGATTTGACGGTTTGCCACGACGCATATCGTCGTTATCCATACAGGGCAGATCATCGTGAATGAGCGAATATGTGTGTATCATCTCAATGCCGAGCGCAAGCGGCAGGGCGGCACGGGGGTCGCCGCCGCACACACGGCAGAATTCAAGAGTCAGCAGCGGCCTTATGCGCTTGCCGCCGTTCTCAAGCGAATACGACATGGCGTCCAGCATAACAGACAGCCCCTCGGACTCCCTGCCCTTGAACGCCTCGGCGGAGACATATTGAGCCGCCGCTTCGTTTATCATGGTTATATATTCCTGCATCCTCTGCTCAAATGCGCTCATGCTTCCTCCGTTCCAGCGGACAGCTCGCTTATCTTGAGCTGCGCCTTTGCAAGTGTATCGGAGCAGGCGGCGACCAGCGCCGTACCCTCCTCATAGAGCTTCATCATCTCTTCGAGCGAGAGATTGCCGTTCTCGAGCTTGTCCGCTATCTCTTCAAGCCTTGCGACGGACTTCTCATAATTCATTTTTGCCATATAAAACTGCCTTTCATCAATCAATGACCTCGCATTTCAGCTCGCCGCCGGCAAGCCTGAGGTCTATCGTATCGCCGACCTCGACCTGAGACGGGCTTGTGAGCACTTTGCCGCCGCTGCTTGCGACCGCATAGCCCCTCGCAATGACCCGAAGCGGGCTGAGGGCGTCAAGCCTTGCGCACAAAGCGGCTATCTCGCCCTGCCGCACCTCCATGGAATGGCGCACGGCGCTGTCTATCCTGACCCCTGCGCCGCCGCACCTTGCGGCAAGGTCGTCTATATAATTCCGAGGGCTGAGGCGTTTAAGGAGCTGCGCCCTTGCCTCGAGCCTCGCTTTCTCATGAGTTAAAGTGCCGCCGACCGCAGAATTCATCCGCCTTGAGAAGCTGCCGAGCAATTCGCCGAGAGCGGTTATATCCGGCACGGCTATCTCCGCCGCCGCAGAGGGGGTCGGCGCCCTTAGATCGGCCGCAAAATCGCAGATGGTGAAATCCGTCTCGTGACCGACGGCGGAGATAACAGGTATCTCGCTCGCCGCAACGGCACGCGCCACGGGCTCCTCGTTAAAAGCCCAAAGCTCCTCGGCGGAGCCGCCGCCCCTGCCGACTATCAGCACATCCGCCGCTTTTTTTGCGTTAAAAAGCTCTATCGCCGCCTTTATCTGACCCGCCGCGCTCGCGCCCTGCACCTGCACGGGGCAGAGGATAAGCTCGGCGGCGGGGAAACGCCTTGAAATGACATTGATTATATCTCTTATCGCCGCGCCCGTGGGCGACGTGACCACGCCGACCCTCTCGGGGAAGCGGGGTATGGGTCTCTTGCGGCTCTCGTCAAAAATCCCCTCGGCGGCGAGTTTATTTTTAAGCTGCTCAAAGGCGAGGCTCAGCGCCCCCGCCCCGTCGGGCTGCATATCGTCGATATAAAGCTGATACTGCCCGTCACGCTCAAAGACCGAAACTCTGCCCTTGATGATGACGTTCATCGAATTCTCGGGCATGAATCGCAGACGGGAATTCGCCGACTTGAACATGACCGCCCTGATACTCGAATACTCGTCCTTTATCGTCATATAGTAATGACCCGTGCGGTAATGATTGGTGAAATTCGATATCTCACCCTGCACAAAGACGGTTTGCAGGTTATAATCCTGCTCGATTATTGATTTAACATATCTGTTGAGTTGGCTGACGCTCAAAACCACTCCCGCGCTCATAAGCAGCCCTCCTTGAGAGCGGCAAGCAGCGCGATCCCCGCCGCATTGTCGCATGAGAATTCCGGCTCGGCAAAACGGGCGCCGAATTTAGCTGTCAGCCTTGCTCTGATTATCGAATTTGAAGCGACGCCGCCCGCAAAGACTATCGGCAGGCTGCCGTGCTCCGCAAGGGCGTATTCTGCCAGCTTCTCAAGGGCCTTGCCGATGAAATCGAGGCAGTAGCGAGCCACCTCTTCGTGAGGCTCGCCCTTTGAGAGCCTGTCCCTGCACTGATTCTCAAGCCCCGAGAGGCTGCAAGTGCCGCCGCTCACACTGACCTTGGGGTTAAAGGTCTTTTCACTCCCGAGAGCGAGAGCCTCAAGCCCCTTGCCGCAGGGGAACGGCAGACCCATCATCACCCCGGCTCTGTCAACGGCCTGACCCGCATTGAGGTCGCCCGTGCCGCCTATCAGCCTGACGGCAAAGCCCCTCTGCTCATCGGGCGAGACGAGCAGCATCTCGGTAGTGC